>Ga0182007_10000417_pt1 | contig 26024 bp, 26 predicted proteins | sample Sormic07211113_1_FD_123023 | JGI IMG/M metagenome (GOLD analysis project Ga0182007, IMG submission 123023) | Rhizosphere microbial communities from Sorghum bicolor, Mead, Nebraska, USA - 072115-113_1 MetaG | ecosystem: Host-associated > Plants > Roots > Rhizosphere | place: USA: Nebraska...
CGCCGCGCGGCCATCGAGAAGGCGGTGCGCAGACAGTACGCCGAGCTGTTCGCGGCCTTTCCGACACCGACGTACGCGACCTACGGCAATGTCGATATGCCGCCGCTCTGGTCCGAGTACGCCGGTCCCGGCACGACCGTGCTGGACGGCGAGCGGGTGGAGATCGGCGGCTGGGTGTTCGGCTTCGTGGGCGGCGGACTGCGGACACCGATGCGCACGCCGTACGAGATCGGCGACGAGGAGTACGCGGCGAAGATCGAGGCCGTGGGCGAGGTGGACGTGCTGTGCACGCACATCCCCCCGGAGGTGCCCGAGCTGGTCTACGACACCGTCGCGCGCCGCTTCGAGCGGGGCAGCGTCGCCCTGCTGGAGGCGATCCGCCGGACCCGGCCCCGGTACGCGCTGTTCGGCCATGTCCACCAGCCGCTGGTACGGCGGATGCGGATCGGGGCCACCGAGTGCGTGAACGTGGGGCACTTCGCGGGGTCCGGCACACCCTGGGCGCTGGAATGGACGGTGAACGCCGGTAGGGGGTGAAGTCGGGCGCCGACGTGCGCGGTAGCCTTCACGCTGCACACACGTGCGCACGACGACCTCTGTACCGGCCCGCATCTGGAGGAGCCACGGAGATGGCGGAACACACCAGCTCGAGCATCACGATCGAGGCGGCACCGGCCGATGTCATGGGGGTGATCGCCGACTTCGCGCGCTACCCGGACTGGACCGGGGAGGTCAAGGAGGCGGAGGTCCTCCAGACCGACGCTCAGGGGCGTGCCGAACAGGTCCGTCTGGTGATGGACGCGGGTGCGATCAAGGACGACCAGGTCCTGGCGTACACCTGGACCGGGAAGAACGAGGTCTCCTGGACGCTGGTGAAGTCGCAGATGCTGCGGTCGCTGGACGGGGCGTACATCCTGAAGGCGGTGGGGGACGGGGCGACCGAGGTCGTCTACCAGCTGACCGTGGACGTCAAGATCCCGATGCTGGGGATGATCAAGCGGAAGGCCGAGAAGGTCATCATCGACCGGGCGCTGGCCGGACTGAAGAAGAGGGTCGAGGCGGGGGAGTAGTTCGGCCGCGGGCACCTTGCGGTGCGTGAGTTACCGTTCACCCTCATGCGCACCATCCTGATCACCGGCCCCGGTGGTTCCGGCCGTACGACCGTTGCCGCCGCGACCGCCCTTCGGGCTGCCGAGAACGGTATGCCCACCCTCGTGCTCAGCGGCGACCGGACGGACACGCTCGGTGCCGCGCTCGGGGCGTCGACCGGTCCGGTGCCCGCGCAGATCGTCCCGCACCTCACCGCCTGGCGACCGGACGCCACCGCCGGCTTCCGGCACGACCTCACCGCCTTCCAGGAACGCGCGGCGAACGTTCTCGACCTCCTCGGGGCCTCCCGGCTGGACGCCGAGGAGGTCACCCCGCTTCCCGGGGCCGAGGAGCTGACCCTTCTGCGGGCGCTGCGGGACGCCGCCCTCGCCGAGGCGTACGAACTGCTCGTCGTCGATCTGCCGCCCACCCCGCAGGCCCTCGCACTGCTCTCGTTGCCCGAGGAACTGCGCCGCTACCTACGCCGGTTGCTGCCCCCGGAGCGGCAGGCCGCCCGCGCGCTGCGGCCCGTTCTCGGGCGGCTGGCCGGTGTGCCCCTGCCCTCCGAGTGGCTGTACGAGACCGCCGCCCGGTGGGACATGGAGCTGGGGGCCGTGGCGGCCGTGCTCGCCGACCGGGACACCGTGGTGCGGCTGGTCGCCGAGCCGGGGCCGGGCGGCGACGACGCCGTGCGCGGTGCCACGCTCGGCCTCGCCCTGCGGGGGCTGCGGCCCGATGCCGTCGTCGCCAACCGGGTGCTGCCCGAGGCGGCCGCCGACGGATGGCTGGCGGGACCCGTCGCCCAGCAGCGCAAGGTGCTGGAGGAGTGGCAGGAGGCGTACGACCTCAGAACCCTCCATCACCTCGGGCGTGATCCTCGGGGCGCCGACGACCTCACCGCCCTTCCCGTCCCCGGCGTCAACGACACGACGTCCACTGTCGAGTGGCCGGTCGTCGACAGGCTTGCCGAGGACGGGGTACTCGTCTGGAACATCCCGCTGCCCGGTGCGATACGCGATGACCTCGACCTGATCCGGCGCGGGGACGAGATCGTCGTCACCGCCGGTGCCTTCCGGCGGCTCGTCGGCCTTCCCTCCGCCCTGCGCCGGTGCACCGTGGAAGGGGCCGCCCTGCGCGACGGGGTGCTGCGGATCCGGTTCGCACCCGACCCGGATCTCTGGCCCGACAGGCGGTGAACGACGTACGCCCATTCGGGTAACGTCGTAAGGACGAACCGTAGTCAGGAGTCCGTCATGAGCGAAGAGCTCCGTCCGTCGGATGCCGGTGACGCCGGTGACAACGAGGCCGTCGACGAGGAGCGGGCCACCGACGCCGACGCCTGGGCGACGGCGGCCGCCGAGGACCTCGCCGCGGAGAAGGCCCGTCGGCGCACCCAGTACGGCCCGCCCCAGAGCTCGGCCGCCGAGGAACTGCGCAAGCTGGTCGACGCCGTCTCGGAGAAGCTGTCGACCATCCAGTCGCCGCTGCTCGGCGCGGTCGCCGGGCCGGCCGCCCAGCAGGTGGTCAAGCAGGTCGTCCAGCAGGCCAAGGCGGCGGTCGAGCCGGTCATAGAGCGCAACCCGGATGTGTTCGACCACCTGGCGGCCGCGGGCAACGAACTGCTCGCCGCCTACCGCTCCGCCGTCCAGGCCCAGGAGCGGCGCTGGACGAGCCGCCCGACCGACCTGCACAAGGATCTCGACGAGAGCCGGGACCGCGACCGCGGCGAGGGCACCGGACCCGGGCAGCGCATCGATCTGGACTGACGTCCCAGGTGGCGGTCGGGTCCGTCCGCCGTACGGACGACGGGAAACCGGCCACAGGGCCTCGGGTACCGTTGGCCGTAGCGGGGCTCGACCGAAACTGAGGGATTCATGGGACTCACCATCGGCGTCGACATCGGCGGCACCAAGATCGCGGCCGGTGTGGTCGACGAGGACGGCAACATCCTCTCGACCCACAAGGTGCCGACCCCGGGTACGCCCGAGGCGATCGTGGACGCCATCGCCTCCGCCGTGGAAGGCGCGCGCGCCGGGCACGAGATCGTCGGCGTGGGCATCGGCGCCGCCGGTTATGTGAACCGGCAGCGTTCGGAGGTGTACTTCGCGCCCAACATCGACTGGCGCAACGAACCGCTCCAGGAGAAGGTCCAGGCCCGCGTCGGCCTCCCGGTCGTCGTGGAGAACGACGCCAACGCGGCCGCGTGGGGCGAGTACAGGTTCGGCGCAGGCAAGGGCCATCGCAACGTCATCTGCATCACCCTCGGCACGGGCCTCGGCGGGGGCATCATCATCGGCAACAAGCTGCGCCGCGGCCACTTCGGCGTCGCCGCCGAGTTCGGCCACATCCGCATGGTCCCGGACGGGCTGCTGTGCGGCTGCGGCTCACAGGGCTGCTGGGAGCAGTACGCCTCCGGACGCGCCCTGGTGAGATACGCCAAGCAGCGCGCCAACGCGACCCCCGAGAACGCCGAGATCCTGCTGGGCCTCGGCGACGGCAGCCCCGAGGGCATCGAGGGCAAGCACATCTCCATGGCCGCCCGCCAGGGCGACCCGGTCGCCGTCGACTCCTACCGTGAGCTCGCCCGGTGGGCCGGCGCCGGCCTCGCCGACCTCGCCTCGCTCTTCGACCCCTCCGCCTTCATCGTCGGCGGCGGCCTCTCCGACGAGGGCGAACTGGTCCTCGACCCCATCCGCAAGTCCTACAAGCGCTGGCTGGTGGGCGGAAACTGGCGCCCGGTGGCCGATGTCATCGCCGCCCAGCTGGGCAACAAGGCGGGCCTGGTGGGAGCGGCGGACCTGGCGCGGGAGCCCGACCCGATCATGTGACCCCACTTCCACAGGTGGGGTGACCGTACGTCCCTCAGGGGCGTGAGGAACCGCGCGACCAGCCACGGCGAACCGGCGGTCGCGCACTCGACTCGCGCCCCTTCCCATTGGGCGTACATTGATCCACATGGCGCCTGACGATTCCGCTCTCGTCCGAGTCCTGAGCTACAACATCCGCTCCATGCGCGACGACACCACCGCCCTCACCAGGGTCATCCGCGCCTGCGAACCGGACCTGGTCCTCATCCAGGAAGCCCCCCGCTTCTTCCGCTGGCGCAAGAAACTCGCCCGCCTGGCCCACGCCGCGGACCTCGTCATCCTCACCGGCGGTGGCACGGCCGCGGGCCCCGCCATCCTCTGCGACCTGCGCACCACGGTCGAACGCACCGAGGACGTCCTCCTCCCCCTCACCCCGGGACAGCACCGCCGCGGCTTCGCGACGGCGGTCGTCCGCTTCGGCAACGCCCGCCTCGGCGTCCTCAGCTGCCATCTCTCCCTCGACGAGGACGAGCGCTACGAGCAGTCCGGCATGCTCCTCGACCGCCTCGCCGGCTTCGGCCTGGACCACGTGGTCGCCGGTGGCGACCTCAACGACCGCCCGGACGGTCGCAGCTTCCGCCGGCTGGCCGAGAACCTCCAGGACTGCTGGGCCGTCAAACCCCAGGGCGCCGAGCACACCTGGATCCGCGACGCCCCGCACCGCCGTATCGACGCGATCTTCGCCACCAAGGGCATCGAGGTCCTCGGCTGCGGGGTGCCGGCCGACCTGCCCGGTGTCACGGACACGGACCTGAGGGCGGCCACGGACCACCTCCCCGTCCTGGCCACCCTCAGAGTCCCGGCCGCCTAGCCGTCGCCCGGTCCCCGCCGCCCAGCCGTCGCCCGAGGGAGGCACCGGTGGGCGTCAGACCACGGCGCCCCGGCCCGGGTCGCCGTCCTCGTCCTCGTCCGTGCGCATCCGCATCACCAGCGTGGCGAAGCCGCCGAGGAAGCCGCCGATGCCGAGCGTGGCGAGCCACCAGGTCATGTCCCAGCCGAGGACCACGGCCAGCAGAAGCAGGATCGGGCCGCCGACCACGCCCAGCCAGGCGAACTTCGCGGTGGTGTCGGCGGCGGGCAGCGGGGGCGGCTCCGGCGGTTCGAAGTGGCCCTCGTCGTCCTCGTCGTAGTCGTCCTCGGAGGGCTCGGCGGTCGAGTAGTCGCGCGGTCCGCCGACGCCGGGGGCGAAGGAGACCGAGCCGCCCAGGGGCTTCGCCGGTTTCACCTCCCGGGGCTTCTCGTCCTTCGGCGGCTCGTCGTTGGTCTCGGGCTCCAGCAGCGCCAGGTCCTCCACCGACTTGAACGGCTTCGTGCCCGGTGGGTCCGCCGGCTCCTCGCCGTACCCGGCGACGATCGCGGCCCACGCGGCGTCCTCGTCGAACGGGACGCCCTGCTCCTCCGGTTCGCGGTCCTCGCGATCCGAACCGTGCTCAGCCACCTGCGGCCGTCCCTTCCTTGCCGACACCGGTTGCGAGCCGGCCGATGAACGAGAGGCTCTCCTCGAAGATCCGGTCCGCGTCGTTGTCCAACGTCGCGACGTGGTAGCTCTGTTCCAGCAGGACCTCCCGGACGTCCCGGGACGAGACCCGGCCCAGGATGCGCGCCGAGTCGACCGGCGGCACCACATGGTCCTGCGGGCTGTGCAGAAGCAGCAGCGGCTGGGTGACCTGCGGCAGCTCGCGGTCGACGATCCGGAAGAAGTTCCGCAGGGAGTGCGCCGCGTGCAGGGGCACCTTGTCGTAGCCCACCTCGACGGCGCCCTCCTTGGCGATGTCGCTGGCGATGCCCGGCGCCGTCCGCACGAAGTGGCGGGCCACCGGAAGGGCGTACGCGGACAGGCCGTGCACCTTGTTCGCCGGGTTGACGACCACGACACCGCTGATCGCGTCCCCGTGCCTGGCGGCCAGCCGCAGGGCGAGGGCGCCGCCCATGGACAGACCGGCCACGAAGACCCGCTCGCAGCGGTCGACGAGGGCGCGCAGCTCCCGGTCCACCTCCGCGTACCAGTCCTGCCAGCCGGTGAGCTGCATGTCCTCCCAGCGGGTGCCGTGGCCCGGCAGCAGGGGCAGCGAGACCGTCAGGCCGCGCTCGGCGAGGTACTCCGCCCAGGGGCGCAGCGACTGGGGCGAACCGGTGAAGCCGTGGCAGAGGAGGACACCGGTCTCCCCGCCCTCGTGGCGGAACGGCTCGGCTCCAGGAAGGACCGGCACCATCGGTCTCCTGTTCATGAGAGTGGCGGTTCATGAGCGGGACTCCACGAGCGCACGCGACTTCATGAGCGTGACGTGAAGTCCAGGTTGTGCTTCACGGTACGCGACCGCACTGACACCGACCAGGGCCGTCGGCTCCTTTGACGGCGGGCCGGGATAAGGTCTGATCGACGGAAACTGGAGGCACACGGGTGTTGTACGGCGCGATGAAGGTCGCTATCGGGGGACCGCTGAAGGTCGCCTTCAGGCCCTGGGTGGAGGGCCTCGAGAACATCCCGGCCGAGGGCGCCGCGATCCTGGCGAGCAACCACCTCTCGTTCTCGGACTCGTTCTTCCTGCCCGCGGTCCTGGACCGCAAGGTGACGTTCATCGCCAAGGCGGAGTACTTCACCACGCCCGGAGTGAAGGGCCGGCTGACGGCCGCCTTCTTCAAGGGCGTCGGTCAGCTCCCGGTCGACCGCTCCGGCGCGCGCGGCGCGGGCGAGGCGGCCATCAAGAGCGGCCTGGAGGTCCTGGAGCGCGGTGAGCTGTTCGGCATCTACCCGGAGGGCACGCGCTCGCCCGACGGCCGCCTCTACCGGGGCAAGCCCGGCGGCCTCGCGCGCGTGGCGCTCGCCTCCCGCGCGCCGGTCATCCCGGTCGCCATGATCGACACGGAGAAGATCCAGCCGCCGGGCAAGGTGATGCCGAAGCTGATGCGGCCCGGCATCCGCATCGGCAAGGCCCTGGACTTCAGCCGCTACCAGGGCATGGAGCACGACCGCTTCGTGCTGCGCGCGGTGACCGACGAGGTCATGTACGAGATCATGAGGCTCTCCGGCCAGGAGTACGTCGACATGTACGCGACCGCCGCCAAGCGCCGGATCGCGGACGCGGCGAAGGCCGAGAAGGAACAGGCCAAGGAAGCCGCCAAGAAGGAGAACTCCGGCGCCTAGGCTGTCGGTTCGAGGGGCTTGCACGGAGGGCTTGTACGAGGGGCTTGTACGAGGGCCTTGTACAGGGGGTTGTCCGAGGGGGTTGGGGGAGATGGCCAAGCGCGAGCGCGTCATGCGCATGTCGGTCGAGCAGCCGCTGTGGCGTGCGCTCACCGCGTACCGGGTGCTCACCATGCTGTACGCGGTCGGCCTGTTCGCCACCGCCTACGACGAGTACGACCACGCGGGCGTGGCCATCGTCTACTACTGCGTCCTGTTCGTCTGGACGCTCGCCACCCTGCCCCGCGTCCAGAGCGCGGCCGCCTGCACCAAGCGCTTCCTCACCGTCGACCTCACCATCGCGCTCACCGGCATCCTGCTGACCCCGCTCGCCGCCGACGACCAGCACATCCAGAGCGGCGGCCCCACCCTGCCGTCGATATGGACCGCCGGCTCGGTCCTCGCCTTCGCCATCAAGGGCGGCTGGCGCTGGGCCGCGTTCGCCTCCACACCGGTCGCCGCCGCCAACCTCATCGAGCGCGGCGCCCCGGCCCGCGACACCGTCCACAACGTGATCCTCGTCTGGGTCGCCTCCATCGCCATCGGCTACGTCGTCGAGGTCGCCCGCGCGTCCGAGCGCACCCTCGCCCGCGCGTTGGAGATCGAGGCCGCGACCAGGGAGCGGGAGCGGCTCGCCCGGGACATCCACGACGGGGTGCTGCAGGTGCTGGCCATGGTGCAGCGCCGGGGCGCGGTCATCGGCGGCGAGGCGGGCGAACTGGGCCGGATGGCCGGCGAGCAGGAGGTCGCGCTGCGCACGCTGGTCTCCGGCGGGCTGGTGCCCGTCTCGCGGGCCTCGGAGGACGCGGCCCAGGGCGCGGTCGTCCGGGCGGTCGACGAGCCCTCGTACGACGAGGACGCTCCCGTGGACCTGCGGGCGCTGCTCGCGCCCCACGCCGCCGCGAAGGTCGGCTTCGCCGAGCCCGGCGCCCCCGTGCTGCTGCCCGCGCCCGCCGCCAAGGAGCTGGCCGCGGCCGTCGGCGCCGCCCTGGACAACGTACGCAGACACGCGGGCGAGGACGCGCGCGCGTGGATCCTCGTCGAGGACGAGCCCGGCGAGGTCGTGGTGACCGTACGGGACGACGGACCGGGCATCCCCGAGGGGCGGCTCGCCCAGGCCGAGGGGGAGGGGCGGCTCGGCGTGGCCCTCTCCATCCGGGGCCGGCTGCGGGACCTCGGCGGCAGCGCCGAGCTGATCTCGGTGCCCGGGCAGGGCACGGAGGTCGAACTGAAGGTACCGAAGGACGCGAAGGCGGGGCAGCGATGAGTGAGCAGCAGGGCCCGATCAAGGTCATGGTGGTCGACGACCACCCCATGTGGCGCGACGCCGTCGCCCGTGACCTGGCCGAGTCCGGCTTCGACGTGGTCGCCACCGCGGGCGACGGCGACCAGGCGGTACGCCGGGCCCGCGCCGTCGGCCCGGACGTCCTCGTCCTCGACCTGAACCTGCCGCTGAAGCCCGGCGTCCAGGTCTGCAAGGAACTCGTCGGACACAACCCCGCGTTGAGGGTCCTGGTGCTGTCCGCGAGCGGTGAGCACGCGGACGTCCTGGAGGCCGTGAAGTCGGGCGCGACCGGCTATCTGCTGAAGTCGGCGTCGACCGAGGAGCTGCTGGACGCGGTGCGCCGTACGGCCGTCGGCGACCCGGTGTTCACGCCGGGCCTGGCCGGACTGGTCCTCGGCGAGTACCGCCGGCTCGCCTCCGAGCCCGCGCCCGCCGCGGGTACCGACGAGCCGGGCGCCCCGCAGCTCACCGACCGCGAGACCGAGGTGCTGCGCCTGGTCGCCAAGGGCCTGAGCTACAAGCAGATCGCCGAACGCCTGGTGATCTCCCACCGCACGGTCCAGAACCACGTCCAGAACACTCTCGGCAAGCTCCAACTGCACAACCGGGTGGAACTCGTTCGGTACGCCATCGAGCGCGGGCTTGACGACGAGTAAACCAACATCCCGCTGATTCACCGGAATTGCCCTTCCCGCCCATCCCTCTGTGACCTGGATCACCATTAGCGTGGCTGTAACCAGGCAAACGCGGCGAAGGGACATTTCCATGCGGGTCGGAGTACTGACCGGAGGCGGCGACTGCCCCGGACTCAACGCCGTCATCCGGGGCATCGTCCGCAAGGGCGTGCAGGAGTACGGCTATGACTTCGTCGGCTACCGGGACGGCTGGCGCGGACCGCTCGAAGGCGACGCGGTGCGCCTCGACATCCCCGCGGTGCGCGGCATCCTGCCCCGCGGCGGCACCATCCTCGGCTCCTCGCGCACCAATCCGCTCAAGCAGGAGAACGGCATCCGCCGGATCAAGGAGAACCTCGCCAAGCAGGAGGTGGAGGCGCTCATCGCGATCGGCGGCGAGGACACCCTGGGCGTGGCGGCGCGCCTCACCGACGAGTACGGGGTCCCGGTCCTCGGCGTACCCAAGACCATCGACAACGACCTCTCCGCCACCGACTACACCTTCGGCTTCGACACCGCGGTCGGCATCGCCACCGAGGCCATCGACCGCCTGCACACCACCGCCGAGTCCCACATGCGCGTCCTGGTCTGCGAGGTGATGGGCCGGCACGCCGGCTGGATCGCCCTGCACTCCGGGCTCGCGGGCGGCGCCAACGTCATCCTCATCCCCGAGCAGCGCTTCGACCTCGACCAGGTGTGCGCCTGGATCACCTCCCGCTTCAAGGCGTCCTACGCGCCGATCGTGGTCGTCGCCGAGGGCGCCATGCCGAAGGACGGTGACGTGGTCCTGAAGGACGAGTCGCTGGACTCCTTCGGGCATGTGCGCCTCTCCGGCGTCGGCGAGTGGCTGGCCAAGGAGATCGAGAAGCGCACCGGCAAGGAGGCCCGTACGACCGTCCTCGGGCACATCCAGCGCGGCGGCACCCCGAGCGCCTTCGACCGCTGGCTCGCCACCCGCTTCGGTCTGCACGCCATCGACGCCGTCCGCGAGGGCGACTTCGGCAAGATGGTCGCCCTGCGCGGCACGGACATCGTCCGCGTCCCGATCTCCGAGGCCACCGCGAAGCTGAAGACGGTGGACCCGGAGCTGTACGCGGAGGTCGGGGTCTTCTTCGGCTGACCCGAGGCCGAACCGGGGCCGACCCGAAGCCCGCCCGAGCCGGCGCCTAGACGGTCGTGTTGCGCAGCTGACCCATCAGCTCCCGCACGACCGTCGCGCCGTTCAGGGTCAGGATCGACTCCGGGTGGAACTGCACACCGGCGAACCCGGGGCCCCGTACGGCGTGCACCTCACCGTTGCCGGCCCGGCTCAGCTCGATGCCGTGGGCGGCGAGTTCGGTGAGCGCCTCGTCGTCGCAGCGCGCCACGAAGCTGTTGTAGAAGCCGACGGTCTCCTCCCGCCCGAACAGGTCGATCGTGGTCTGCGCGCCCTGGTAGGGCACTTCCTTCCGTACGATCTCCAGCCCCAGCTCGGCCGCGATCAGCTCGTGCCCGAGGCAGACGCCCAGCACACCGTGCCGGTGGCCCCGGATCACCTCGGCGGTCAGCTCCCGCAGGAACCGCATCTTGGGGTCCTCCAGGTCGGACGGGTCACCGGGACCGGGGCCCAGCACGACCGGCCCCCGGTGCGCGCGCACCGCCTCCCGCAGCCCGGGTTCGTCGTAGCGCCGGACGGTCACCTCCAGCCCGCCCGAGCGCAGCACATGCGCGAGCATCGAGGTGAAGGTGTCCTCCCCGTCGACCACCAGGGCATGCCCCTGGAGTTCGTACGACCGCTCCTGCATCCGCAGCCAGAACGGCGCGAGCGAGGCCCGGCGCCCGTCGAGCGCGGCACGCACGCGTGGGTCGTCGGCGAGCCGTACGCGCGCGTGCGCGCCGCGCGGCCGGGACGGCCGTACGCCCAGAGCCGCCAGCACACCCGCCGCCTTCGCGTGAGTTTCCGCCACCTCGCTCGCCGGGTCCGAGCCGCGTACGAGGGTGGCGCCGACCGGCACCCGGAGGCCGCCGTCGGCGGCGATGTCGGCGGTGCGGATCAGGATGGGGGAGTCGAGGGTCTGCGCGCCGCCGGAGTCGCGGCCGAGCAGGGCGAGGGCGCCCGCGTAGTAGCCGCGTCCGCCGATCTCGTGCCGCTCGATGACCCGGCAGGCGTTCTGCACGGGCGAGCCGGTGACGGTCGCCGCGAACATGGTCTCCTTCAGGACCTCGCGCACGTCCATGGACGACTTGCCGCGCAACTCGTACTCGGTGTGCGCGAGATGGGCCATCTCCTTCAGCCGCGGGCCGATCACCACCCCGCCCATGTCGCCGACCGTGCACATCATCTTGAGCTCCTCGTCGACGACCATCGACAGCTCCTCGATCTCCTTGCCGTCGGCGAGGAAGTCGAGCAGGTGCTCGGGGGTGGGGCCCTCGGCGGGATAGCGGTACGTCCCGCTGATCGGGTTCATGACGACCGTGCCGCCCGACATCCGCACATGCACCTCGGGGCTGGCCCCGACCAGCGTCCGTTCCCCGGTGTGCACCACGAACGTCCAGTAAGCGCCCCGCTCGCCCTCCAGCAGCCGCCGGAACAGCGCGAGGGCGTCCCCGCGGGAGAACCCCGGGATCTCACCCTCGTACGTCCGCCGGATGACGAAGTTGGCGCCCTCGCCCCGCCCGATCTCCTCGCGCAGCACCCGGCCGACGATCTCGCCGTACTCCTCGTCCTCGACGTCGAAGCCGCCGTTGGCGACGCGGACGTCATGGGCGGGGAGTTGTCCGAGGGCTTCGGCCAGGGGCAGCGTGTGGGTCTCCTCCGGGGTCAGCACCGCCAGCGGCGTCCCGTCGTCCCGGACGTCGAAACCGCGCTCGCGGATCTGCCGGAAGGGGACCAGGGCGAGACCCTCGTCGGGGAGGTCGGCGAGCCGGTCACAGGTGCGGACCGGGCCGAGGAACACCTCCACCAGGTTCTCGTCGTGGCCCGGCGTGCGGCGGCGCAGGAGGGCGAAGGGGCGGGGATCGTCGAGCAGATCGAGCAGCTGCATGGGGTTCGTCGTCCTTCTCGGTGAGAGATCACTGGTCGGTGAGAGGTCAGTGGTCGGTGAGAGGTCAGTGGTCGGTGAGATTCACTGGGAGGAACGGACCCCGGAAACGCCGAAGGCCGCCCCTCGGGCGGCCTTCGCGAAGTCTTGTGTGCGCGCGAGTCAGTGGGCCGCCGGATGAGCGGTCCACCACCAGTTCTGGGTCGAATGCGCGAACATGGCGGGCACTCTACCCCATGTCCGTCCGCTGATCGCGCCGTCTCACCAGTCGAGCCGGGGGAAAAACGGGCGACACGACCCCGTAATGTTTACGGGGTGACCGTGAACGCTAAGACCAGCGCGAGTGCTGGCAACACCTGGCGAGACCTGCCCGCGGCGCAGCAGCCCGAGTACCCCGACCTTGAGGCTCTGCGCGCAGTCGTTGCGGACCTCGAGTCGTATCCGCCGCTCGTCTTCGCGGGCGAGTGCGACCAGCTGCGCGCCCGGATGGCGGCCGTCGCCAAGGGAGAGGCGTTCCTCCTCCAGGGCGGCGACTGCGCCGAGGCCTTCGACGCGGTGTCGGCCGACCACATCCGCAACAAGCTGAAGACGCTGCTCCAGATGGGCGCCGTGCTGACGTACGCCGCGTCCGTCCCCGTGGTGAAGGTCGGCCGGATCGCCGGCCAGTACTCCAAGCCGCGCTCCAAGCCGACCGAGACCCGCGACGGCGTGACGCTGCCGACCTACCGCGGCGACTCCGTCAACGGCTTCGACTTCACCGAAGAGGCCCGGATCCCGGACCCCGAGCGGCTGAAGCGGATGTACCACGCGTCCGCCTCCACGCTGAACCTGGTGCGTGCCTTCACCACCGGCGGCTACGCCGACCTGCGCCAGGTGCACGCCTGGAACCAGGACTTCGTGAAGTCGTCCCCGTCCGGTCAGCGCTACGAGCAGCTGGCCCGCGAGATCGACAACGCGCTGAACTTCATGCGGGCCTGCGGCACCGACCCGGAGGAGTTCAAGACCGTCGAGTTCTACTCCTCGCACGAGGCGCTGCTGCTCGACTACGAGTCCGCGCTGACCAGGGTCGACTCCCGCACGGGCAAGCTGTACGACGTCTCCGCGCACATGGTGTGGATCGGCGAGCGCACCCGGCAGCTGGACCACGCGCACATCGAGTTCGCCTCGAAGATCCGCAACCCGATCGGCATCAAGCTCGGCCCGACGACGACGGCCGAGGACGCGCTGCAGTACATCGAGCGCCTCGACCCCGACCGTGAGCCGGGCCGGCTGACCTTCATCGTCCGCATGGGCGCCGACAAGGTCCGCGACAAGCTGCCCGAGCTGGTCGAGAAGGTCACCGCGTCCGGTGCGACGGTGGCCTGGGTGACCGACCCGATGCACGGCAACACCTTCGAGGCGGCCTCCGGCCACAAGACCCGCCGCTTCGACGACGTGCTCGACGAGGTCAAGGGCTTCTTCGAGGTCCACAAGGGCCTCGGCACCCACCCGGGCGGCATCCATGTCGAGCTGACCGGTGACGACGTCACCGAGTGCGTCGGCGGCGGCGACGAGATCTTCGTCGACGATCTGCACCAGCGCTACGAGACGGCCTGCGACCCGCGCCTGAACCGCAGCCAGTCGCTCGACCTGGCGTTCCTCGTCGCGGAGATGTACAGGGACCAGTGACGGCTTCGTCTGTCACCGGCATATGAGGTGGGGCGCGGATCACATACGATCCGCGCCCCGCTCCACTTTTGCGGGCACCGGGTGCCGGGTAAGGTTAGGTTAGCCTTATTGATCTCGGCGGGAGGTGGATCCGCGTGTACGTCTGCAGCTGCTTCGGTGTGACCGAGGCGCAGATCCAGCAGCACGCGGACGACGGCGCCTGCACGCCCCGCCAGGTCGCCTCCGCCTGCAGGGCCGGCACGGACTGCGGCTCGTGCGTCCGTCGTATCCAGGCGATCCTCGGCCGCGGCAACTGCTCGCGCCGCGAGCTCGCCGACCAGGGCCGGCCGGTCCTGTCCGCGCTGGACGACCTGGCCAGGCTGGACGACGTGGCCGGGCTGGACGAGGCCGCCTAGCTCTCCGGCTGCTCGATCAGCTGGGCGATGTACAGGGCCTCACCGAGCTTCTCCAGCAGCTCCAGCTGCGTGTCGAGGTAGTCGATGTGGTGCTCCTCGTCCTCGAGGATCGACTCGAAGATGTTCGCGGACGTGATGTCGCCCTTGCTGCGCATGACCTCGATGCCCCGCCGCAGACGGTCGATCGCCTCGACCTCGATCTGCCGGTCGGCCTCGAACATCTCCTTGACGGTCTGCCCCACGCGCACATGGAAGAGGCGCTGGTAGTTCGGCAGGCCCTCCAGGAAGAGGATCCGGTCGGTGAGCACCTCGGCGTGCTTCATCTCGTCGAACGACTCGTGGCGGGTGTACTTCGCGAGCTTGGTCCAGCCGAAGTTCTCCTGCATCTTCGCGTGCAGGAAGTACTGGTTGATCGCGGTCAGCTCGCCGGTGAGCTGCTCGTTGAGGAATTCGATGACCTCGGGGTCGCCCTGCATCGCAGAGGCTCCTTCCGACCGGGGGGGACTGGCGGGTTGCGCCGCATGATTGCATCGGCGGGAAAGATCGTCCAGTAAGTCTCCACTTAGTAAGTAAGTGAGTGCTTAGTCGTAGTTGGCCTGGTTTGGGTGAGGCGGGTCAAGGGCACTGGTCCGGGTCTGTCAGGATGGAGTCATGGGTCAGCCGATGGAGCGTGAATCGGGAGAACAGGATTCGGGAGGAGCAGCTCAGCCCGAGCTTCCGCCAGGTCAGCGGCTCCAGCGCGGCTGGCCGGTCACGCATTACGGCCCCGTCCCCAAGTTCCGCCCCGAGCGCTGGGAGTTCCGGGTCTTCGGCGCCACCGCGGACGGCGAGAAGCGCTGCTGGAACCACGAGGAGTTCACCGCGCTGCCGTACACCTCGGTCGTCGCCGATCTGCACTGCGTCACCAAGTTCAGCATGCTCGGCGCGGAGTGGGGCGGTATCCCGGCCCGTACGATCCTGGAGATCGCGCCGCCCGCGCCCGCCGTCACCCATGTGATGGTCTGGGCCGAGTACGGCTTCAGCTCGAACCTCCGCCTCTCGGACTTCGCCTCCGAGCGCACCCTCTTCGCCACCCACAAGGACGGCGAGCTCCTCACCGCGGAGCACGGCTTCCCGCTGCGCCTGGTCGTGCCTCATCTGTACGCCTGGAAGGGCCCCAAGTGGGTCCGTGGCATCGAGTACATGACGGCCGACCGCCGCGGCTTCTGGGAGGAGCGCGGCTACCACAACATCGGCGACCCCTGGAAGGAGCAGCGCTACTCCTACCAGGAGGGCCCCGGGGAGGGCCCCGACTTGTGACCCTGGCTCCGCCTCTCAGTGGTACGCGGTCCCTCAGTGGTACGCGTGCACCACGGCGTGTCCCTTGCCGCGGCCGATCATCCACTTGTTGACGGGTGTGGTGACCAGGAAGGCGATCACCAGGGAGATCGCGAGCGAGCCCCAGAACAGCAGATCGCCGAGCTGGGCGTCCATGGCGTCCGGCCACAGCACGATCACGCCGTTGTCGATCAGCTCCATCACCGCGATGGACAGGGTGTCCGCGGCCAGCGCCACCCGGAAGGCGCTACGGAAGCCGACGCCGGCCTTCAGTACGCCGCGCAGGGTGAGCGAGTAGCCGAAGAAGAAGGCCAGCACGATCGCCAGGACGGTCGTCGCGAGGTTGCCCCAGCCGAACGCGGTGCCGATCGCCATGCCCAGCACCTCACCGATGGCACAGCCGGTGAGGCAGTGGAGGGTGGCCTGCGCGGCCATGGTCCAGGTGGCGGCGGCCTGATGGTGATGGTGCGCGTGTGCCTCGTGAGCTGCTGTGTGTGCCTCGTGCCGCATGTGAGCCCCCAGTGTCAGGTATTCGGTCCTGTCGAGCGGGAACCACATACCCCCCTGGGGTATTCCGGAACGGAGTGTGAATCGCGAAGAACGGGTGATGAATCGCGCAGTTTCTTCAGCCGCTCCACGTCCGCGGCGTGTCCCTCCTTGCCGCCGGGCGTCTCGATCACCAGGGGTACGCCCTCTGTCGCGGGGTGGGTCATCAGCGCCCGGAACGGGTCCTCGCCGATGTGACCGGAGCCGATGTTCTCGTGCCGGTCCTTGTGCGCGCCTACCACGTCCTTGGAGTCGTTGGCGTGGATGAGCTTCAGCCGTCCCTCACCGACCGTGTCCACCAGCAGGTCGAGGGTCTGGTGCATACCGCTCGGCCCGGTCAGGTCGTGCCCGGCCGCGAAGACGTGACAGGTGTCCAGGCAGACCCCGAGCATCGGGTGTGCGTCAAGTGCCTCGAAGTACGGCCCGAAGTCCCAGGTCCGCGAGCACAGCGAGGCGCCCTGTCCGGCCGTCGACTCCAGCAGCAGGAACGGGTCGTCGTCGTGGGTCAGCTCGTCCAGCAGCGGCAGCATGTGCTCACGCACCTGGCGCAGCGCCACGGCGCGCTCCCGGCCCCCGGTCGCGCTGCCGGTGTGCACGACCACGCCGAGCGCCCCGATCTCCCGCCCGCGCCGCAGCGAGTGCCGCAGCGACTCCACCGACCTCTCCACGGTCGCCTCGGTGTGCGAGCCGAAGTTGATCAGATACGGCGCATGTACGTACGCCGGGATCGACTCCGCCGCGCACGCCGCCCGGAACTCCTCGTCCTGCCGCGGATTGCCCGCCGGTGTGGCCCAGCCGCGCGGGTTGGCGACGAAGACCTGCACGGTCTCTGCCTTCAGATCGCGGGCGTAGGTCAGACCGACGGAGTTCAGCCCGCCGGCCACGGGGACATGACCGCCGACGGGATTGCGCGAGGGGAACGGGAACTGGCTCTTCACCCGTTCAGGGTGTCATGCGCCAGGACCCGCTCCGGCACGCGCCGGCCGGCCACCGCGCCTCGAGGGCGCGGATCACCGGATCTTGATCGTGATCGTCGATCCCTTGGGTGCCGTCTGGCCGCCCTTCACGGACTGGCTCCTGACCGTGTCGCCGAAGAGCCCGAGCAGGCCGCGGTCCTCCTCGACCTTGAAGCCGGCTCCCTCCAGTGCCGTGTGCGCGTCCTCCACGCTGTCGCCGGTGACGTCCGGGACCTCGACCATGACCGGGCCCTTGGAGAGCGTCAGCGTCACCGTGTCGCCCTCGGCGCCCTGGCTGTGGCCCTGCGGGGTCTGCGCGGCGACCTGGCCCTTGTCGTACGAGGAGTTGATCCGAGTGGGGGCGATCCGCACCGTGAAGCCCGCGCCCTCCAGGTCGGACCTCGCGTTCGACAGGTCCTCGCCGGTGACGTCCGGGACGTCCACCGCGCTGCCCTTGCTGACGGTCAGCGCGATCGCCGAGCCCGCGTGCCGCTTGGTGCCGGCCCCCGGGTCCGTCGAGATGACCGAGCCCTTGGGCACGGAGTCGCTGAAGTCCCGGGTGACCATGCCCGGTTCGAGCCCGCTCTTCTTCAGCCGCTCCCGCGCCGCGGCCAGCGTCCGGCCCTCCAGATCGGGCACCTGTGCGGTCTCGGGGCCGTCGGAGAGGGTGATCGACACGCGCGCGTTGTCACGGATACGGGTGCCGGGCTGTGGGTCGGAGCTGATGACCGTGCCCCGCGCGACCGTGTCGCTGTAGGCGTGCCTGACGGTTCCGAGGTCGAGACCGGCCTCGCTGAGCCGCTTCTCCGCCTGGGCCTGTGTCTTCGCCAGGACCGGCGGGACCTTGGTGAACTGGCCGGAGTTGATGTACCACACACCGGTGCCGACGCCCAGGATCAGCAGGACGGCGACGACGATCGCGAGCGGTCCGCGCCGGGCGCGCGCGCCACGCCGGCGCGGCGGCAGCGGCGGGGGGCTCTCGAAGCGGCTGGTGCGCAGCGTCCCGGCCGGTCCGCCGTCCTCGTCGACCGGCAGCGCACGCGGCACCGTCAACGAGCGCGGGATGACGCTCGTACGGTCCTCGGAGATGTTGCGGTGCTCCGCGCCGATCGCCTGCGGCGGCTCCGCGTCCAGCTGGTCCGGGCTGAGGGCGGAGCGCACCTCGCGGGCGTGCGCGAGCAGCGCCACCGCGTCGTACGGGCGGATGGCGGGGTTGCGGGCGGTGGCCGAGGCGACCAGCTCGTCCAGCTCGTACGGCAGCCCCGGGACGGCCGCCGACGGGGGCGGGACGTCCTCGTGCAGGTGCTTGTAGAGCACCACGGCGGGGGAGTCCCCCTCGTGCGGACGGTCGCCGGTCAGCATCTCGTACAGGACGACACCGCACGCGTACACGTCGACGCGGGCGTCGGCGGCGCCGGGCTGCTCGATCTGCTCGGGCGCGAGATAGGAGACGGTGCCGAGCACGGCACCGGTGGTGCTGGTGACGGTGTCCACGGAGCGCACGAGCCCGAAGTCGGCGACCTTCACCCGGCCGTCGTCCCCTATCAGCACGTTCTCCGGCTTCATGTCCCGGTGCACGAACCCGGCGCGGTGGGCGGCGCCCAGCGCGGCGAGCACCGGCTCCAGGATGTCCAGGGCGGCGCGCGGCTGCAGCGCCCCGCGCTCGCGCAGCACGTCACGCAGGGTGCACCCGGCGACGTACTCCATGGCGAGATAGACGTACGACCCGTCGGTGCCCTGGTCGAAGACCTGCACGACGTTCGGGTGGGCCAGACGGGCGACGGACTTGGCCTCCCGGATGAACCGGTCGACGAACGTGGCGTCGGCCGCGAGGCCGGGGTGCATCACCTTCAGGGCGAGCACACGGTCGAGGCGGGTGTCCAGGGCCCGGTAGACCGTGGCCATCCCGCCGACCGCGATCCGCGCGTCCACGCGATAGCGGCCGTCGAGCACCTGCCCGACCAGAGGGTCCTGAAGGGTCGTATCCACGCAGGTGAGTGTACGAGCCGTGACTGACAGGGCTCCCGGTTCGGCTGGGATCGGGGCGGTACTGCAGCCGACCTGTGACGGACGGCGCACCGGCGGCCGGATTTCATCGAACGCGCGTTCAGAACGCGGGGCGCTCCGGATCCAGCCGCGCCCGCCCCTCCCGCGGCGAGGACGCCTCGGCGAAGTGCCGGCGCGGAATCCGCCCCGCCCGGTACGCCAGCCGGCCCGCCTCCACCGCGTGCCGCATCGCCTCGGCCATCAGCTGCGGCTCCTGCGCCCGGGTGACCGCCGAGGCGAGCATCACGCCCGCGCACCCCAGCTCCATCGCGAGCGCCGCGTCGGAGGCCGTGCCGGCGCCCGCGTCCAGAATCACCGGCACGCGCGCGTGCTCGGTGATCAGCTGGAAGTTGTGCGGATTGCGGATACCGAGCCCGGAGCCGATGGGCGAGCCCAGCGGCATGATCGCCGCGCAGCCCACGTCCTCCAGCTTCCGGGCCAGCACCGGGTCGTCGTTGGTGTACGGCAGCACGGTGAAACCGTCGTCGACCAGGGTCTCGGCGGCGTCCAGCAGCTCGATCGGGTCGGGCAGCAGGGTGCGCTCGTCGGCGATCACCTCCAGCTTGACCAGGTCGGTGCCGAGCGCCTCGCGCGCGAGACGGGCGGTGAGGACGGCCTCGCCGGCGGTGAAGCAGCCGGCCGTGTTCGGCAGCACCCGGATGCCGAGCCGGTCGAGGACGGACAGCACGGAACCGTGCACCGACGGGTCCACCCGGCGCATGGCGACCGTCGTCAGCTCGGTGCCGGACTCGACGAGCGCCCGCTCCAGCACCTCCAGGCTGGGGGCGCCGCCGGTGCCCATGATCAGACGGGACGTGAAGGACGTACCGCCGAGGACGAAGGGGTCGTCGGCCATGGGTCAGCCTCCTTGGACGGCGGTCAGGACCTCGACGCGGTCCCCCTCGGAGAGGGGCGTCGCGGGCCACTGGGCGCGCGGGACGACGGTCTCGTTCAGGGCGGCGGCCACTCCCGAGGGGGCCGGGGTCAGCGCGCGCACGACGGTGTCGAGAGCCGTACCGGGGGCGAACTGGCGGGTCTCGCCGTTGACGGAGATGTTCATGCGGGCTGCTCCACGCGCGCGAAGCGCTTCGGGGTGAAGGGGCGGGCCACGTCCGGCAGGTCACCGGTGTCCAGGGCGTGCGCCATGGCGTCGCCGGTGACCGGGGTGAGCAGTACGCCGTTGCGGTAGTGGCCGGTGGCCAGCAGCAGGCCGTCCAGCTCGGTCGGGCCGAGCAGGGGCGCGTTGTCGGGGGAGCCGGGGCGCAGACCGGCCCGGGTCTCCGTCAGGGGCAGCTCGGTGATGCCGGGGACCAGCTCGTGGGCGTCGCGCAGCAGCTCGTAGACCCCGCCCGCGGTGACCGTGGTGTCCCAGCCCAGCTCCTCGCTGGTCGCGCCGACCACCAGCTCGCCGTTCTCACGCGGCACCAGGTAGACATGGCTGCCGCGGACCACCGCGCGCACGGTACGGCTCAGGAAGGGCGCGTACCGCTTCGGCACGGTCAGCCGCAGCACCTGCCCCTTCACGGGCCGTACGGGCGGCAGGACCTCGTCCGGGACGCCCGGCAGCCGCCCGCTGAGGCTCCCGGCGGCCAGCACCACCTGGCCCGCGCCCAGCTCGGTGCCGTCGCTCGTGGTGACACCGGTGGCCCGGTTCCGTACGACCTCGAAACGCTCGGCCCACACCCGGTGGAAGACGACCCCCGCCCGCTCGCACGCGGCCACCAGCGCGCCCGCCAGCCGCCGGGGATCGATCTGGTGGTCGCCGTCGACCCTGAGCCCCCCGCGCACGCCCGGCGCGAGCATCGGCTCCAGGCGCCGGCATTCGCGCCCGGACAACCACTCGGACTCCAGGCCCGACTGCCGCTGCAGCGCGTGCAGTTCGCGCAGATGGGCGCGGTCGTCGGCGTCCTGGGCGACGGCGAGGGTGCCGCACTGCCGGTAGCCGAGGTCGTGGCCGGTGGCGTCGGTGAGCTCGGCCGCGAAGTCGGGGTAGCGGCGGGCCGAGGCGAGGTTGAGGCCGAGCAGGGTCTGCTCCCCGTAGTGCAGCTCCGTGACCGCGGCCAGCATCCCGGCGGCCACCTGGGCGGCCCCGCCGCCCGGCTCCGGGTCCACGACGGCCGTGGCGAACCCGCGCTGCGCGGCCCGCCACGCCGTGACCAGGCCGATGATCCCGCCCCCGATGACGAGGACGTCTGACGTACGTGACGACATGGGCGTCCAGCCCCTCCCTTCGCCGGCATGACCCGGATCAGGTTCGTACGGTCGGAGGCCGCCAGCCTCCCTCTCAGCCCGGTGCGTCCGGGCTCCCGCGAGTGCTTGTACGTCGGCCACCCTAGCCCGAGCCCCGACGCCCGGGTAAGGGAGCCTCCGGCTCCTCGTCGCTCACCGGCGGTGTGCAACAGCTCACGGAGCACGACCCCTGACTGACAAATTGTCAGTTGTCTATGGTGATCAGGTGAGCGAGCAGACGACGCAGTCGCAGCGGCGGGTGGTCGTGGTCGGCGCCGGCATGGCCGGCGTACAGACCGCGGTGGCCCTGCGCGAACAGGGCTTCCAGGGCACCGTCGCGCTGATCGGCGCCGAGCCCCACCAGCCGTACGACCGGCCGCCGCTGTCCAAGGCCGTCCTGCTCGGCAAGTCCGAGGGCTCCGCCTTCGACGTCGACTTCGAGGCGCTCGGCATCGAGCTGCGGCTGGGGCGCGAGGCGCTGGGCGTGCGCCCTGACGAGCACGAACTGGACACCGAGGCCGGACCGGTCCCGTACGACGTCCTGGTCCTCGCCACCGGCGCCGAACCCATCATGCTCGCGGGCGCCGAGGGCGTGCCGGGCGTGCATCTGCTGCGCACCCTGGACGACGCCGAGCGGCTGCGGCCCGTGCTCGCCCGGCAGCACGACATCGTGGTCGTCGGCGCGGGCTGGATCGGCGCCGAGTTCGCCACCGCCGCGCGCGAGGCGGGCTGCGCGGTGACCGTCGTCGAGGCCGCCGACCGGCCGCTCGCGGGCGCCCTGCCCGCCGAGGTGGCCGCGCCCATGGCCGCCTGGTACGACGACGCCGGCGCCGTGCTGCGGACGCACGCGCGCGTGGCGCGTGTCGAGCCCGGCGCGGTCGTCCTCGACGACGGCACGCGCGTGCCGGCGGGCGCGGTGGTGGTCGGCATCGGCGCACGCCCCGCCACCGCCTGGCTCAGCGGCTCCGGCGTCGTCCTCGGGGCACACCGCGAGGTCGTGGCCGACGACCATCTGCACACCTCGGCACCGGACGTCTACGCGGTCGGCGACTGCGCCTCCTTCCCCTCGGGCCGGTACGGCGAGCGGCTGCTGGTCCACCACTGGGACAACGCCCTGCAGGGCCCGCGCACGGTCGCCGCGAACATCATCGGCGAGGCCACCGGAGAGCTCCCCGCGGTCTACGACCCGGTCCCGTACTTCTGGTCCGAGCAGTTCGGCCGCTTCGTCCAGTACGCCGGCCACCACGCCGGCGCCGACCGGAGCGTCTGGCGCGGCGAGCCGTCCGGACCCGCCTGGTCGGTCTGCTGGCTGCGCGAGAACCGCCTGGTCGCCCTGCTGGCGGTGGGCAGGCCGCGCGACCTGGCCCAGGGGCGGCGGCTGATCGAGGCCGGCACCGCGATGGACGCGGAACTGCTGGCGGACCCGGCGAGGCCTCTGAAGTCGGCCACGGCCTGACACGTCCGCCCCCGTCGGACGGTCCCGACTTCCGACTGTCAGTGGCGGATGGCAGGCTTGTTCCGTGACCGAGATTGACGCAAAGATCGATGCTCTCGTCCCCGCCTGGCTCACCGTCCCCGACATCGCCGAACTGCTCGGCGTCGACGTGGTGCGTGTGCGGCAGCTGATCAAGGACGGTCAGCTCATCGCCGTACGCCGTGGTGAGAACCGCGCGCTGCACGTCCCCGCCGCCTTCATCGACGGGGCCGAGCAGAAGATCGTCAAGGGCCTGACCGGCACCCTGACGCTCCTGCGGGACGACGGCTTCACCGACGAAGAGATGCTGGAATGGCTCTTCACCCCCGACGAGAGCCTGCCCGGCACCCCCGCCCAGGCCCTCAGCGAGAATCGCGGCACGGAGGTGAAGCGCCGGGCCCAGGCGCTCGCCGTCTGAACGCAGCAACCCGACGCAACAGCCTGACGCAACAACCTGACGTACCAGCCTGACGCCACAACCTGATCCGACACCGTCCGGCGTACGGGCCGTGGCCGGCGCCGCCGCGGCCGCGATCCACCGCGGCCCGCCGAGCCACGCCCGTGGTCCGCCACGGCCCGCTCGCGGCCGACCCGCACCGGTCCACGGCCCGTACACCACCGACTCCGGGGGACACCCGTATGCCCGCCACCACCGGCACCGAAGCCCGCGCCCGGCTCGCCGACGCCCGGCTCTACCTCTGCACGGACGCCCGCAGGACCCGGGGCGACCTGCCGGAGTTCCTGGACGCCGTCCTGGCCGGCGGCGTCGACATCGTGCAGCTGCGCGACAAGGGCATGGAGGCGGCCGAGGAGCTGGAGCACCTGCGGGTCCTCGCCGACGCCTGCGCCCGCCACGGCAAGCTGCTCGCCGTCAACGACCGCGCGGACGTCGCCCACGCGGCCGGCGCCGACGTACTCCACCTGGGCCAGGGCGACCTGCCGGTCCCCGCGGCCCGCGCGATCCTCGGCGACGACGTCCTGATAGGCCGCTCCACCCACGCGGAGGCGGAGGCCGCCGAGGCCGCCGCCCAGCAGGGCGTGGACTACTTCTGCACCGGTCCCTGCTGGCCCACCCCCACCAAGCCCGGCCGGCACGCGCCCGGTCTCGACCTGGTCCGCTTCACCGCCGCCCTCGGCACCGGCCGCCCCTGGTTCGCCATCGGCGGTATCGACCTCGGCAACCTCGACGAGGTGCTGGAGGCCGGCGCCCGCCGGGTCGTGGTCGTCCGCGCGCTCACCGAGGCCGGCGATCCGGGCGCGGCGGCCGCCGAGTTCGCCAAGCGACTGCGGAGCGTATAGCGGGCCCGGCAGCGCATAACGGGCACGGTTGTCCGATGGGTGGACAACAGCTCGGCAAATCGGGCAAATTTCCTGAGTTCGGTTGGGGGACCGTCAGCCCCTGACTAACCTGCGGGTATGGCCCTAGGAACCGCATCCACCAGGACGGATCACGCACGCACCGTGCGCGACATGCTCACCACGGGCAAGGCGACGTACTCCTTCGAGTTCTCGGCACCGAAGACACCCAAGGGGGAGCGGAACCTGTGGAGCGCGCTGCGCAGGGTCGAGGCGGTCGCTCCCGACTTCGTCTCCGTGACCTACGGCGCCGGCGGCTCCACCCGCGCGGGCACGGTCAAGGAGACCCAGCAGATCGTCGCGGACACCACACTGACGCCGGTCGCCCACCTCACCGCGGTCAACCATTCCATCGCCGAACTGCGCAACATCATCGGTCAGTACGCGGACGCCGGAATCCGCAACATCCTCGCCGTGCGCGGTGACCCGCCCGGCGACCCCATGGGCGAGTGGGTGGCCCACCCCAAGGGCCTGACCTACGCCGCCGAACTCGTCCGGCTCATCAAGGAGTCGGGCGACTTCTGCGTCGGCGTCGCGGCCTTCCCGGAGATGCACCCGCGCTCCGACGAGTGGGAGACGGACGTCGCCCACTTCGTCGACAAGTGCCGGGCCGGCGCCGACTACGCCATCACCCAGATGTTCTTCCAGCCGGAATCGTATCTGCGCCTGCGTGACCGGGTGGCCGCCGCCGGATGCGAGACCCCGGTCATCCCCGAGGTGATGCCGGTCACCAGCGTGCGGATGCTGGAGCGGTTGCCGCAGCTCAGCAACGCGCAGATCCCGTCCGCCCTGAAAGAGCGGATCCTCACAGCAAAAGACGATCCGGCCGCTGTACGCTCCATTGGCATCGAATTCGCCACGGAGTTCTGCGCACGGCTGCTGGCCGAGGGAGTGCCCGGACTGCACTTCATCACGCTCAACAACTCCACGGCGACGCTGGAAATCTACGAGAACCTGGGCCTGCACCACCCGCCGCAGGCCTAGACCGGCCGCACGGATATACGACACACTGCGTAGCGGCGACTGGGAGAGGGGCGTACATGGGCTGGACGGTCCTCTACATCGCGTTCGGAATCGTCGCGCTGTGGCTGCTCGGCGAGGTGCTGTTGCAGTACAAGGCGCGACTGCGCTGGCGACTGCTGGCCTTCGTCGGGTTCCTCGGCGTGGTGCTGGGCGTCCTGATCCCCTCGGTGATCGTCATCGGCCTGGGCGCGGCGGCCTTCGCCGTAGGCCAGACGTACGTCACCCTGTCGTTCCGCCGCGGCTTCTCCGCGGGCTGGGCGGTCAAGCGCCCCGAGGGCGAGGGCATGGGCGGCCTGGGCCTCGTCGGCGTCGGCGGCAAGAGCCGCCGCGGCCGGGCCGAGCACCAGGACCCGAGCCTGGAGGTCTCCGACCTCGAGGCCGCGTCCGCGGCCGCGGACGGGGACGGGGACGGGGACGCCGACTACGGTGACGAGCGGCCCTACAGCCAGGACGGCGTGTCCTACGGCGCGGACGACGACTACGACCGCGACGACGTCTTCACCCCCTCCCGCCCGGGCCGGCCCACGGCGGCCGAGACCACCTCGGTCTACGAGCCGCAGCCCATGCCCGACGACACCGGCTCGTACGGCATATACGGCGACACCGCGTACAACGCAGCCGCCGACCCGTCCTACGCGGCCGCGGGCCAGCCCCAGGACCAGTACGCGACGGCCGCCCAGGGCGCCGACCAGACGTACGGCTACGACTACTCCGGCTACAACCAGCAGCAGTACGGCTACGACACCACCGGTCAGCAGCAGTACGCCGCCTACTCCGACCCGTACATCGGCACCCAGACCTACGGCGGCGGCTCCTACGACGCCGGCTACCAGCAGCAGTACGGGCAACAGGGCTACGGCCAGGACCAGTACGGCAACGGCGGCTACGGGGAGAC
>Ga0182007_10000420_pt1 | contig 25957 bp, 23 predicted proteins | sample Sormic07211113_1_FD_123023 | JGI IMG/M metagenome (GOLD analysis project Ga0182007, IMG submission 123023) | Rhizosphere microbial communities from Sorghum bicolor, Mead, Nebraska, USA - 072115-113_1 MetaG | ecosystem: Host-associated > Plants > Roots > Rhizosphere | place: USA: Nebraska...
AGCCGCAGCGGACGCGGCCAGTTCGTGGAGGCGGCGCTGTACGACAGCGGCCTCTCGCTGCTGCATCCGCACGACGCCAACTGGTTCATGGACGGCACCGAGCCGCGCCGCACCGGCAATGCGCATCCGAACATCTATCCCTACGACGCGCTGGCCACCGGCACCGACCCGGTGTTCGTGGCGGTGGGCAACGACCGCCAGTTCGCGAGCCTGTGCCGCTGCATCGGCCTGCCCGCGCTGGCCGACGATCCGCTCTACCGCACGGCCGGCGCGCGCTCGGTGCACCGCGACGGACTCAAGCAGCAGCTCGAAGCGGCTATGGCCGTGTTCGACGGCCGCGCGCTCGTCGAGCAGCTGATGGCCGCCGGCGTGCCCGCCGCGCCGGTGCTGCCGGTCGATGCCGCGCTCCAGCACCCGCACACGCTGCACCGCGAGATGGTGGTCGAGATGCCCGGCGGCTACCGCGGCATCGGCGCGCCGGTCAAGCTGAGCCGCACGCCGGCAAGCTACCGGCATGCGCCGCTCACGCCGGGCGAGGCGTTCCTTCCCCTGGGCGATTCAACGCAACAGTGAAGATCGCCCGCGGCCGATGCCGTAGTACGCGATGCCCGCGGCTTCGGCCTCGGCCGCCTCGTAGAGATTCCGGCCGTCGAAGATGGCCGGCGTGCGCAGCTCCTTCGCAATGCGCGCGAAGTCGGGCCGGCGGAACTCCGGCCACTCCGTGACGAGCGCCAGCACGTCGGCGCCGCTCAGCGCCTCCTGCGCCGTGGCGCACCAGCGCACATCGTCGCGCTCGCCGACGAGGCTGCGCGCATTCGGCATCGCCGCCGGGTCGTAGGCCTGCACGCGCGCGCCGGCCGCCCGCAGGCGCTCCAGCAGCACGAGGCTGGGCGCGTCGCGCATGTCGTCGGTGTCGGGCTTGAAGGCAAGGCCCCACACGGCGATGGTCTTGCCGGCGATGCGGCCTTCGAAGTGGTGCACCATCAGATCGAACAACCGGCCCTTCTGCGCGTGGTTCGTCGCCTCGACCGCCGAGAGGATGCGCAGCACGTGGCCGTCGCGTTCGGCCGCATGCATCAGCGCCCGCACGTCCTTCGCGAGGCACGAGCCGCCATAGCCCACGCCGGCCTGCAGGAAGTCGGGCCCGATGCGGCGGTCCGCGCCGATGCCACGCCGCACCATCTCGATGTCGGCACCCGCATGCTCGGCCACGCGCGCCATCTCGTTCATGAAGCTGATGCGGGTGGCGAGCATCGCATTGGCCGCGTACTTGGTCAGTTCGGCCGAGCGGCGGTCCATCACGAGCACCTGCCTGGGGTCGTGCACGAACGGTGCGTAGAGCCGGGTCAGCAGGTCGACGGCCCAGGGGTCTTCGCTGCCGATCACCACGCGGTCCGGCCGCCGGCAGTCGCGCACGGCCGAACCTTCGCGCAGGAACTCCGGGTTCACGGCCACCGCGATGCGAGGCGCAACACCGCGCCGCGAAAGCTCGCCGTTCAGCACGGCCTCGACCTGCGCCGCCGTGCCCACGGGCGCGGTCGACTTGCACACGACCACCGCCTCTCGGTCGCGGTGCCGCCCGATGCCGGCCGCCACCGCGATCACGTGCCGCAGGTCGACCCGCCCATCGGCATCGGCCGGCGTGTTCACCACGATGAAGAGCACGTCGCCGTGCAGGCAGGCGTCGCGCTCGTCGGCAGTGAATCGCAGTGTTCCGGCGGCCAGGCCGGCGACGACCAGTGCCTCCAGACCGGGCTCGTGCAGCGGCATCAGGCCGCGCTGCAGGCCCTCGATGCGCGCCGGGTCGGTGTCCGCGCAGAGCACCTCGTGGCCCGCTTCGGCCAGGCAGGCGGCGAAGCCCAGGCCCACGTAGCCGGCGCCGAAGATGCTGACCTTCATGGGCGGGCCCATGGCGCCCGACGCTGGTGGAGGGCGCGGTTGTGAGATAAAAGCAGGATGCAAGCCTTCAAAACAAATGTCCGGACAGGAAAATTCGATGATGCCCGATGAAGTTGCTGCGCGATGCGCTCTGGTGCTGGAGACCAACAACCTGCGCGGCGGACCCGATGCCGAAGCCAGGGCGGGCAGCAGCCTGCAACGCCTGGTCGCCCTGCTGGCGAAGCAGAAGCTGCCGCTCGGCGCGCTCGCTCAGGTGGTCATCACGCACGACGGGCTGAGCCCCGCCACCTGCGAGGCCGTGAGCGCGCTCGCGGGCCGCCCGGTCGACTTCGTGCGCATCGACGCGAGCACCGGCTACTACGACGCCAAGAACGCCGGCTTCGCGGCCACCGATGCGCAGCGCTGCTCGCACGTGGTGTTCGCCGACGCCGACTGCCTGCCCGACGACGACTGGCTGCTGCAGATGCTGCTGCCCTTCACCCGGGCCGATGCCCCCGCCGTGGTGGCCGGCCGCACCAGCTACGCCGCGAACGTGGTGGGCACCGCGCTCACGACCATCGACTTCATGTACTTCCCCAACGCCGGCCATGCCGGCGCCACGAGCAACTTCTACGCGAACAACGTGGCCTTCCGCCGCGACGTGTTCGAAGAGCACAGCTACCAGGCGCTCGACGGCGTGTACCGCGCGCACTGCCAGGTGCTGGGCATGCGGCTGAAGACGGCGGGCGTGCCCATCCACTACGCCGCGGCGGCCCACACCGAACATCGCCTGCCCGACACGCGCGCCGAGGCGCTCAAGCTGCGCTGGATGCGCGGACAGGACACGTACTCGCTCACGCCGCACCTGCTGCGCAGCTATGTGTCGCCGCGCTGGCAGTGGCTCGCCAGGAGCGGGCCGATCGGGCCGCTGTGCGTGCTGTTCACGCGGCTGGGTTTCAGCATGAAGGCGCTGAACCACCAAGACCTGCCGCCGCTGCGCGGACTGCGCTGGCTGGCGGGCGTGGCACTCATCCTCGGCTTCTCGGCCGTCGACATGCTGGGCGCGTTCGCGCGCGGCATCGGCTGGCACACCACGGGCCGCACCAACGCCGACGCGCAGGCGCTTTCGTATCACCGGCCCTGATCGCCGCTGTCCAGAAGAACAACAACCAAAGACCATGCACATCCTCTCTTCGCTTTCCGTTCGCCGCGCGACGCTGGGCCTCGCGCTCGCGGGCGCCTTCACCCTTGCCAGCGCCGCCGACTTCACCGGCCGCGGCGTCTTCAATTTCAGGTCCGAAGCCGGCTGCCCCTTCGCCGCGCTCGCGGGCGCCGGCAACGACTGCAACCGCCTCGCCCTCGACGACGCCGACACGCGCGCCGCGCTCGACAGCGCCGCGCACACCATCCGCTTCACCAACACCCGCAGCTACGCCGGCAAGACCATCGTCGGCGACGTGCTGCTGCAGGGCTCGGGCCAGGCGCGCAACGGTCAGCGCGTGCCGCTGACCTTCCATGCGCTGCTGAGCCGCTCGGGCAGCGACTGGTCGGTGAGCAGCCATGCGCACTCGCCCGTCGGCGACGAGTTCAGCGACATCAGGATCGACCCCTATCAGGTGGTCGTGAGCGAGGCGAACAACGCCGAGCGCGTGGTGCTCACGGCCGACCAGGTCGTCGCGGCGCTGGCCAGGCCTTCGCTGACCGCGCGACTGGCCAACGTGCTGGTGCAGGTCGACGACAACCGCACCGATGGCGCAAAGGATGCCGACATCACCATCGGCCTCGGCCTGGGCAAGGCCTCGAAGTCGGTGGCGCGCGCACGCTTTCGCGCACCGGGCGCCAAGGGGCGCGAGTTGGCCGAGGCCATGCAGCAGGGCAACTGGACACTGGAGCTGCAGGCCCTGAGCGGCCAGATTCCGCGCCAGGTGGTGCAGCGCGACCTGTTCCTGTACGGGCTCGAATCGCAGTCGCTGCTTCAGCCGCTGCTGCAGCGCGGCTTCCACAAGAACGAGAAGCTGGTGCTCGGCGCTGTCAACGGCAAGGGCTACGTGCGCTACGACGGCCAGCAGCGCGAGTTCGCAGGCGCCGACGCCGCCGCGCGCGCCTTCCTGCAGGACAGCTTCATCGGGCTGGTGCTGGGCTGGCAGCAACAGCACCAGCGGCAACAACCCGCGAAGGCCGGGGCCAATGGCCGCTGACCCGGTCGGCGCCACGCCCGGCTTCGATTGCCTCGCCCCGCCTTCGTTGCGCGGCTGGCCCGCCCTGCAGGCGCGCCTCGTGCACCACGTCAAGCGCGCCGCGCTGCGCCAGCTGCACGCGAGCAACGCGGGCGAGATGCTGCTGCTGCGCTTCTACCTCGTGGGCGAGGAATCGTCCGAGCAGGCGCTGCAGCGCGAGCTGCGCATCGCCCCGCCCGAGTGGCTGGTGCGCCAGCTCGATCAGCACCTGGCCGACGAGCAGTTGCATGCGCGCCTGTTCGCCGAAGCCATCGTCGAGCGCGGCGGCAGTGCGCTGGCCGCCGCATCGCCCGAAGAGGCGCCGCAGCCCGACTGGTTCAGCCGCCGCAAGCTCGCGCGCTGGCAGGCGCTCATTCGCCGCCATGCACCGCACTTCGCGCACGGCGGGCTGGTGCCGGCCTATGCCATCGGCCTCGCGGCCGAGCAGATGGCTTCGCGCATCCTGCAGCGCCATTGCGCGCTGATCGGCTCGCAGCATGCGCTGCACCCGCTGCTGTCGCGCGTGCTGGCCGACGAGGATCGCCACATCCGCCTGTGCAGCCGCACGCTGCAGCGCTGCGTGGCGCCGCACGAGCAGGCGCGGCTCGTGCAGCTGATGCGCGAGGTGCGCGACACCGAGCGCGGCTTCGGCATCACCGGCGCGGCCGGCATGTGGCTCGCCGGCATGGCGCTGCGGCTGCGCCCCGGCGAAGCCCGGCCCGTCCGGCACCACGCCTGAGCGATGCCGCCGCGCATCCTCTACCTCGCGACCGCGGACGCGCGCGGCCACCTGATGCGCGCGCAGCTGCTTGCGCATGCGCTGCGCGCGGCCGGCGCGCAGGTGCAGGTGCTCACCACGTCCGACGAAGGCGCGCGCTTCCTCGCCGGCTTCGGCATCGATGCGCCGGTGCTTTCGCCCCACTATGCGGTGCAATTCGACGCGCAGCAGAACATGCTGCGCCGCGAGACCGACCGCAACGTGGCGCACTACATGTTCCGGCCCGAGCGCATGCTGCGCGACGTGTGGCGGCTGCGTGCGCATTTCCGCGATGCCGACCTGGTGGTGAACGACTCTTTCCACCCCGCGCTGCTGCTGATGGGCTGGCTGCCGTTCTGGCGGCGCAAGGTGGTGCACGTGTACGGCGCCAGCCTGCGGCGCGCGCTCGAAACCAACTTCAAGGGCCGCATGCCGGACGCCGTCGCGAAGCTGTTCGGCGGCATCGTGGCGTGGCAGATCGACCGCAGCCTCGCGCGCATCGAGCACGACTTCGCGTACGGCGAGCCGCAGCACGACGGGCATGGCCGTCACCGGCTGGCCACACCCGTCGCGGTGGTGGACGCCGTGGACCGGAGCGATGCCGCGGAGCATGCCGTCGCCGTGTACCTCAACCCGCATTTCAGGGACCCGGCATTGGCCGACGGCCTCGAACAGGGCCTCGCCGACGCGGGCCTGCCCGCGCACTTCGTCGGCGAAGGCTACGCCCACCGGCCGCACTGGCATGCGCGCGACGAGCGCTGGATCGAGGCGGCCGCGCACAGCGCCTTCATCGTCTCTGCGCCAGGCATGGCGGCGCTGTCCATCGCGGCGGTCTACCGCAAGCCGATCCTGCTGCTGCTGACCGACCAGCCCGAGCAGGCGATCAACGCGGGCCGCGCGGCACAACTCGGCCTGGCGCACCGCGTGGTGGTGTGGCGCGGCGATGCCCCGAAGTTCGCGCGGGCCGTGGCTGCTGCGGCCAGCGAGCTGCGCGCCCCTCCGGCGGATGCATCGCATGCCGTCGAGGGTCGCCAGGCGGCCATCGACCGGCTGCAGCATTGGGTCGCGCTGCTGTTGCGCCTGGCGGCCGCGCCGGCTACCCGGTGACCCCGCGCGCCGAATCGACCAGCGCGCGGAATGCACGCGTCATCGCGCGCACCGGGGACATCTCGGACCACCGTGCGGGCCTGGCCTGCGGCGGTGCCGAGATCACGCCCCGGCCCATGCGCAGCGACACCTGCAGCTTCCTGAGCGTGAAGGCCGGCCGCACTGCGCCCCGGCGCGCGCTGCCGCCGGGCCCGGTGCCGGCGACGACGAATTGCAGCACCAGGCACTTGCGCCCCGCTACCGGGTGGATCTCGAACACCAGGCTGCGCCGCCGCGCGCCCGTGACGCGCTGGCCGGGCAGCACCACGCCGTCGAACATGGCGTGAACACCGGCGGCCTTGGCATTGCTGCGGTAATCGATGCGCACCTCGACGCGGTGCGGCTGCGGGTGCGTCAGCGCGGGCAGCGGCACGACGAGGCAGGCCAGTTCTCCCTCGCTGCGCGCGCCCTCGCCATCGAAGCCCGACCAGCCGTGGCTCAGCCAGCTCGTCGCGGGGCTGCCGGGGTGGAACAGATAGGGGCGGCCCGGCTGCAGCCCGGCCACTTCCGGCAGGCCGTGGGCCTGGTCGTCGAGGCCCCAGCGCAGCAGGAAGGCGCGATCGATCGCCGCCGCCGGCCAGGCCGGGAAGAGCTTCGGCGCCGCATCGCCGTTGACGCCGCTCATGCCGCAAGCCGCCGCCATGAAGTCCATCGACCCCAGCACGGCGCCCACCGGCATCCAGTCCGAGCAGGCTTCGGGCAGCAATGCGGCCGCGTTGCGGTCGGCGCAGATCAGCGCGTGGGCGGGCTTGCGGAAGTAGCGCGCCTCGGTCAGCACGCTCGACGACAGGCTGGCGGCGAAGTGCACGTTGGCCGCCGACAGCAGCGCGTAGGTGTTCCCCTGCGTCCACGCCACGTTGGGAATGGCGCGCGCGATGGGCGCCAGATCGTGCAGTGCGGGTTCGTAAGGGTGCGGCTTGATGACCAGCAGGTCCACGCCGTTCGCCAGTTCGCGCAGCGGCGCGATCACGCCGGCCGGGTGCATGGTGCGCCCGCCGCTGACCAGTGACAGGTCGACCAGGCTCTGGCCGAAGAACAGCCCCACGCGCAGGCGCGCATCGAACAGCGACGCCGCGCCGTGGCGCGCGAAGCGGCCCTTGAGCGCGCTCGCGTGGTTCCAGAACAGCTCTTCGTCCACGCGGTGCGCCAGCAGCGCGGCCCTGATGGCCGGGTCGTTGGTGCGCGCGCAGAAGTGCAGGTGCTCGGTGAAGCGGCGCGGATCGATCTCGATGTCGAGGTAGCTCGCACCGCTGCCGTCGATGAAGTGCTGCAGCGCGGGCGTGAGGCCCCAGCCGATCACGAGGCAACCGGGTTCGAGCATCGGCAGGCCTTCGCGCCCGGCCAGCGGCAGCAGGTCGGCGATGCAGGCGCGCGCCCAGCCGGCCGGGGTGCAGGGAAGTTCCAGCCTCTTCATGAGGCGCGCGACGTCGATATCGCCGCCGTCGGACAGCGGCGCGATCTCGCGCGCCGGCAGGCCCAGCCGGCCCAGCGCGGTGTCGAAAAAGCCCCGCAGGAAGCGCCGGTTGGCCGCGTGGTGCTGAAGCCCGTTGGCAGGAGAGCGGAAGAAGTCGTCCGCAAGAATGACTTGATGGAACCGGCGAGTGGTCATGGGCCTCGGGAGGACCGGCCTGCCCTTTTGCAAGCCGTCTCGCCGACCTTTTTCTGTGCGATGCGCCAATCTAGGCAGCGACTCTTAGCCCGCCGTGAGAAAGGCGCCGCGCCTGCGCAAAGCTGGCGTAAAGGGCAAGCCTTGCAGGCTTCAGTCCAGCGACAGGTTGAGGTCGCGGATCAACGGATGCCAGCGCGCCGACTCTCCCTGCAGCAGCGCCGCGAACTGCGCGGGTGCGTCGCCCACCGGCTCGACGCCGAACTCGGCGAGCTTGCGCTGCACGGAGGGATTGTGGATGGCGCTGGCCACCGATCGCTGCAGCCGCGCCACGATCTCGCCCGGCGTATTGGCCGGCACCACCAGCCCCATGAGCGCGGCGGCCTCCACCCGCGGCATGCCAAGCTCGGCAAAGGTCGGCACGCCGGGCAGTTGCGCGAGGCGCGTGGGATGCGCCACCGCGAGCGCGCGCAGCTTGCCGCTCTGGATGAAGCGGCGTGACGCGGCCAGGTCGCACATCATCACCGGCAGCTGGCCGCCGGCCACGTCGGCCAGCGCAGGCGCGGTACCGCGGTAAGGCACGTGCACCATCTGCAGCCCGGCCTGCCGCTCGAGCAGCTCCATCGCAAGGTGCTGCGGGCTGCCGGTGCCGGCCGAGGCGAAGCTGACCTTGCCGGGAAAGGCCCGTGCATCGTCGATGAAGGCCCGCGCGTCCTTCACGCCGCTGGACGGGCCGACCAGCAGCACCATCGGCAGCCGCCCCAGCAGCGTGACGGGCGCAAAGTCGCGCGAAGGGTTGTAGCTGAGGTTGCGGTACAGCGCCGGGTTGAACACCAGCGTGCCGTTGTCGGCCGACAGCAGCGTGTAGCCGTCGGCCGGCGCGCGCGCGGCCTCGACAGCGCCGAGCGCGGTGTTGCCGCCCGCGCGGTTCTCGATGGTCACCGGCTGGCCCGCGTCGATGGCGAGCTGGGTGCCGATGGTGCGCGCGACGATGTCGGCCCCGGCCCCGGCGGGGTACGGAACGATCCAGCGGATGGGCTTGGCGGGATAGGCCGGCTGCGCCTTCGCCGCGCGGGGCAGCGCCGCCGCCGCAAGGGCGGCCACGGCCAGGAAATGCAGCAGCGGGCGGCGAGTCATGGGCGGGGCGTCTCCGGCTCGATGTTAGGCCGTGTTCGGGCGGCCCTGCTGGTCTCGAGGCCTTGCCGCGCCGCGCCTCAGGGGGCGACGGGATTGCCGGGCGTGCCTGCTTCGCGCAGCGAGCCTGGCGCAGCGACCGGCGTGCGGTAGGTGACGTTCACGGCCGGCGCCTGGGGCTCCGGCGGCGGCCGTGCGATCTTGACGAGAGGCGCCCTGGCCGCTGCGGCAGGCGCAGCGGACGCGATCGGCGGCACAGGCTGGACGGGCGCAGCCGGTGCGGCGGCCACCGCGCCCGGCGCCACGGTGCCCGCCGGCGCCGCCTTGGGGTCGTAGAGCACCGTGCCCTTGCTGACCCCCGCGCCCACCGGCCCCACTCCGACGCCCACGCCGGCCGAGCCCGACACCTGCCCGCCGTTGTTGACGGCCACGCCGGCGCCGAGCGGACCGAAGCCGGTGTTGAGCCCCACCGAGAAATTGCCGTCCTTGGTGGCGCCCAGCCCGAGCGAGAGCCCGGGCACCAGCGGAATGCCGATGTGATAGTGCGAACAGCCGCCCGTCAGAAGCAACAGCAGCGCGGCCGGAACGACCGCCGCTGCGCGAAGGACGCGCGGCCGGGTGTTCACACCAGCAGCGCGTTGACGCGCCTCACGTACGCGGCAGGATCGGCCGGCAGCCCGCCTTCGGCGAGCAGCGCCTGGTCGAACAGGATGTTCGCGAGGTCGTCGAAGTGCGAGGAGCCTTCGAGCTTCTTCACCAGCGGATGCTCGGCGTTCACTTCGAGCACCGGCTTCAACTCGGGCGCGGGCTGGCCGGCCTGCTTGAGCATGCGCGCGAGCTGCGTGCTCATGCCGCCGTCCTGCACCACGAGGCAGGCGGGCGAGTCGACCAGGCGCGTGGTCACGCGAACGTCCTCGGCCTTGTCCTTGAGGGCTTCCTTGAGCTTCTCGAGCATGGGCTTGAACGACTCGGCGGCTTCCTCGGCGGCCTTCTTCTCGGACTCGTCCTGCAGCTTGCCGAGGTCGACCGCGCCCTTGGCCACGCTCTGCAGCGGCGTGCCGTCGAATTCGTTGAGGTAGTTCAGCGCCCACTCATCGACGCGATCGGTCATGAGCAGCACCTCGATGCCCTTCTTCTTGAAGACCTCGAGCTGCGGGCTGTTCTTCGCGGCGGCGAGCGTGTCGGCCGTGATGTAGTAGATCGCGTCCTGGCCTTCCTTCATGCGCGCCTTGTAGTCGGCGAAGCTCACGCTCACCGCATCGGTGGTGGTGGAGGCATAGCGCAGCAGCTTGGCGATGCGGTCGCGGTTGCCGAAGTCTTCGCCCAGGCCTTCCTTGAGCACGGCGCCGAACTCGGCGTAGAACTTGGCGTACTTGCCCGATTCGTCGGCGGCCGCAACGGCGGCTTCAGCGGCGGTCGGCGCGTTCTTGTCGACCACGTCGGTCACTGCCTCGGTCGGCTCGGGTGCAGGCACCGATTCGCCCGAGCCCACGTCGATCTTGCCCTCGCTGCTCTCGGGCGCGGTCTTCTGCTTCTTCGCCAGGTCTTCCAGCATGCCGAGCACGCGCTTGGTGCTGCCTTCGCGGATCGCCTTCACGTCGCGGCTTTCCTGCAGCAGTTCGCGGCTCACGTTGAGCGGCAGGTCGGCCGAGTCGATCACGCCCTTCACGAAGCGCAGGTAGCTGGGCATCAGCGCCTCGGCGTCGTCCATGATGAAGACGCGCTTCACGTAGAGCTTCACGCCCGCGCTCTTCTCGCGGTTCCAGAGGTCGAACGGGGCCTTGGCCGGAATGTAGAGCAGCTGCGTGTACTCGGTGCTGCCTTCCACGCGGTTGTGGCTCCAGGCGAGCGGTGCCTCGTAGTCGTGGCTGATGCTCTTGTAGAACTCCTCGTACTGCTCGGTGGTGATGTCCTTCTTGGGGCGGCTCCACAGGGCGTTGGCCTTGTTGACGGTTTCCCATTCGCCGGTCTTCACCATGTCGCCGGGCTGGTCGTTCTCGCCCTCTTTCCACTCTTCCTTTTCCATCAGGATGGGCAGGGAGATGTGGTCGGAGTACTTGCCGACGATCTGCTTGATCTTCCAGGCGTTGAGGTATTCGTCGGCGTCGTCGCGCAGATGCAGCGTGATGCTGGTGCCGCGCGCGGCGCGCGTGATGTCGGCCACCTCGAAGTCGCCGGCGCCGCCGCTGGCCCAGCGCACGCCCTGGTCGGCCGGCAGGCCCGCGCGGCGCGATTCGACCGTGATCTTGTCGGCCACGATGAAGCCCGAGTAGAAGCCCACGCCGAACTGGCCGATCAACTGCGCGTCGGCCTTCTGGTCGCCGCTCAGGCGGCTCATGAAGTCCTTGGTGCCGCTCTTGGCGATGGTGCCGAGGTTGTCGATGGCCTCCTGGCGCGACAGGCCGATGCCCTTGTCGGTGATCGTGAGCGTGCGCGCGGCCTTGTCGAACGACAGGCGCACGTCGAGCTCGGGCTGGTCTTCGTACAGCTCGGGATGGTCGAGCGCCTCGAAGCGCAGCTTGTCGCATGCGTCCGACGCGTTCGAGATCAGCTCGCGCAGGAAGATTTCCTTGTTCGAGTAGAGCGCATGCGTGACGAGGTGCAGCAGTTGCGCGACTTCGGCCTGGAACGGGAGTTTGGTGTTGGAGGAGTCAGCCATGGGGAAAAAAGATATCGAACAAAAAATTCTAAGTCCAGCCGCCAGGATCGGGCCGGGCTCGCCAAATTCGTGATCTGGGGCCTGTGTCCGGGAAAACAACAGGCTCCTGCGAACGGCCTACCGCGGCTGCGACTCGACTTCGCGCGTCCAGCGGTCGATCAGCCGCTTGCGCTCGGCCGCCTTTCCGTATTTCTCGAAGTCGTACTTGATGAGCTTCACGTCGGCCATCGAGGGGATGCGGGGGTCCGGCTTGAAGGTCTTGTTGGCCGGCGACTGCAGGCTGCCGACGGTTCCACCGATGGCCTGGCCCGCCGGGCTCATCAGCCAGTCGTAGTAGCGCTTTGCGTTCTCCTTGTTGCGCGCGCCCTTCACGAGCGCGATGCCGCCGACCTCGTAGCCCGTGCCTTCGCAGGGCGCGGCGGTCTTCACGGGAAATTTGTCGTAGCGCCAGCGCTCGAAGCCGAAGATGAAGCTCACGCCGATGGCCACTTCCCCCTTGGCCACGTTGGGCGCCTGCGCCTGCCCGCTGCGGGTATAGCTGGTGATGTTGCGATGCAGCTTCTTCAGGTACTCGAAGGCCGCGTCCTCGCCCATCTGCTGCACCAGGCCCGCAATGATGGTGTAGGCCGTGCCGCTGGAGGCCGGGTGCGAGATCTCGATCTCGCCCTTGTACTCGGGCCTGACCAGATCGGCCCAGCACTTCGGCTCGCGCAGCTTCTTTTTCTTCAGCAGGTCGGTGTTGAAGCCGAAGCCGATGGCGCTCGTGTAGAAGCCGCCCACCATGTTCTGCGACAGCGCGTACTGCCGCACCGCCCAGTCGTGCAGGTCGTTGATGTAGGCCGGGCGATAGGGTTCGAGCAGGCCCTGCTCGGCCGCCTGCAGGAACGGGTCGCCGGTGCCGCCCCACCAGATGTCGGTCTTGGGGTTGGCGGCTTCCGCGCGCAGTTGCGCGCCGATCTCGCCGGTGCCCTTGTGCGCCTGCTGCACCTTGATCCCGGTCTCGCGCGTGAAGGCGGTGGCGGCCGCCTCGCACCAGCCGGCGTCGGTGCTGCACAGCGCGTTGACGGTGCCCTGCGCCGCGGCGTTCGGTGCGCCCAGGAGGGCCGTTGCCGCAACGCATGCGGCAGCGGCAATGTGTCGGATGGGGTGCATGCGCGGGTCTCCTCGTGGTTCTTCGAAGGCGCAGGATAGCGCCCGCGGGCGTTCAGCGCGCGGCCAGCAGCGGCGGCAGGTGCTCGGCCAGCCAGTCGGTCACCACGCGCGTCTTCAGCGGCAGGTAGCGGCTGCGCGAGCGAATCACGTGCAGCGCGAAGCCGAAGGGCTGCGGCTCGTCGAACACGCGCACCAGCGTGCCGGCCGCGAGCGCATCGGCCGCGAGCCAGGCCGGCAGTCGTGCGAGGCCCATGCCGCCGACGGCGGCCTCGAGCAGCACTTCGGCGCTGTCGCAGCGCAGCCGCGACGGCGGCGTCAGGTCGACGAGCCGGCCCCCGGCATCGTGGAAGCGCCAGGACGAGACCAGCCCGTCGCGCGCATAGAGCACGGCCTCGTGCGGTTCCTTCATCAGGTCGCCGATGTTCGCAGGGCGCCCGCGCTCGGCCAGGTAGGCCGGCGCGGCGCACAGTGCCATCCACTGCGTGCCCACCGGCCGCGCGACCAGCTCCGCGCTGTCGGCCAGTTCGCCGCTGCGGATCGCGAGGTCGAGCCCCTCCTCCACGAGGTCCACGCGCCGGTCGTTGAACGCGAGTTCGAGCGACAGCTGCGGATGTTGCCGCGCCAGTGCCAGCAGCAACGGGCCGACCTTGAGCCGGCCGAGCATCGCCGGCATGCTGATCCGCACGACGCCGGTCGCGGTGCTGCGCGCCACATCGGTCAGCGCTTGCGCCGCATCGAGTTCGTCCAGCACGCGCCGGCAGCGCTCGTAGTAGCCGTGACCTTCCTCGGTGAGGCTCTGGCTGCGCGTGGTGCGCAGAAACAGCCGCGTGTTCAGCCGCGCCTCGAGGCGCGCGATGCTCTTGGCGACCGCCGAGCGGGTGACATGCAGGCGCTGCGCCGCCAGCGCGAAGCTGCCGGCCTCGACCGCTGCGACGAACTCTTCGATGCCTTGGAGACGCTGTCCCATTGGATACTTTCAAGCACCAGTGAAGAGAAAATTATCCACCACCGGATACCTCACATCCTCAATAGCATGACGGCTTCCTGTCATTCGTGGAGCCTTTCAATGCAAGAACCCGACACCCTGCGCCGCTGGCAACTGCCCCGGCTGGGCCGCACCCACCTCGCACAAGCCGAAGCGCCGATGCCCACGCCGGGCGCGGGCCAGATCCTGGTGAAGGTCGGTGCGGTTGCACTCAACTACCGCGACCTGCTGATGATTCGCGACGGCATGGGCATGTCGCTCGACCTTCCCTTCACGCCCGGCTCGGACATGGCCGGCACCGTGGTGGCCGCCGGCCGCGGCGTGACCCGCTTCGCCGTGGGCGACCGCGTGGTCAACACCTTCTGGGGCGGCTGGATCGACAGCCACTGGCACGCCGACACCACGCTGCTGGGCGGCCCCGGCCCGGGCATGCTGGCGTCGCATGTGCTGATCGACGCGGCCTGGGCCGTGGCCGCACCCACCACGCTGAGCCTGACCGAAGCGAGCACGCTGCCGTGCGCGGGCCTCACAGCGTGGTTCGCACTGGCCGAGACCGGTGGGCTGCGCGCCGGCGAGACCGTGTTGATCCACGGCACCGGCGGTGTCGCGCTGTTCGGACTGCAGCTCGCGCGGCTGCATGGCGCGCAAGCCATCGTGGTCACGGGCAGCGAGGACAAGCGCGCACAGGCGCTCGCACTCGGCGCCACGCACGTGCTGGCGCGCGACGATGGCGACTGGCCCGCCGAAGTGCGCCGGCTCACCCGCGGGCGCGGCGCAGATCACGTGCTCGAACTCGCGAGCGGCCCCAACCTCGACCGCTCGCTGCAGGCCGTGAAGCAGGGCGGGCGCGTGTCGATCATCGGCATGCTCGGCGGCGAGACGCTGGGCGCTTCCTTCTACGCAATGGTGCTGGGCCGCGTGACGGTGCAGGGCATCGGCGTGGGCCACCGGCGCGCGCTGGAGGACCTGGTGCGCGCCGTCGACGCGAATGCACTCAAGCCGGTGATCGCTGCGCGGTACGGATTCGACGCTCTGCCCGCCGCGCTCGATCACCTCGAACGCGGAGCGTTCGGAAAGGTCGTCGTAACGCTCTGAACGCCTTGAAGACAAGGCCTTTCGAAAACGCAACGCGATCGCGCAATTGCACAAAAACCGAGCCATCCGTGAATAGGTCGCACTAGTGCAAAAGACGTGCTCGACGCCCCCTCCGGCCGTTCCTAGAATCCGCCCGCGCCTGGGCTCGCGCCCGCGCGTTTTCGCAACTTAAGAATGGAATTTATGGAACACAGTACCTACAAAAAATGGTCCGCGGAGTTCATTGGTACTTTCTGGCTCACGCTTGGAGGCTGCGGAAGCGCAGTTCTGGCCGCGGCCTTCCCGGGTGTCGGCATCGGCCTGCTCGGAGTCTCTCTTGCCTTCGGCCTCACGGTGGTGACGGGGGCCTATGCACTGGGCCCGATCTCGGGGGGGCACTTCAACCCGGCGGTGTCGATCGGCCTCGCGGCTGCGGGCCGCTTCAAGGCCTCGCAGCTCGCGGGCTACATCGTGGCGCAGGTGCTCGGCGCCATCGCGGCGGCCGGCGTGCTCTATCTCATCGCCACGGGCAAGCCGGGCGCGGACATCGGCGGCTTCGCCACCAACGGTTTTGGCGAACACTCGCCAGGCAAGTACGGCATGACGGCCGCGCTGCTGTGCGAAGTGGTGATGACGGCCGTGTTCCTGATCGTGATCCTCGGGTCCACCGCCCGGCGCGCGGCCGGCGGCTTCGCGGGCCTGGCCATCGGCCTGTGCCTCACACTGATCCACCTGATCTCGATCCCGGTGACCAACACCTCGGTCAATCCGGCACGCAGCACGGGGCCGGCCCTGTTCGGTCCGTCCTATGCCGTGTCGGAACTGTGGCTGTTCTGGGCGGCACCCATCGCGGGCGCCATCATCGGCGCAGTGATCTACCGCGCACTGCTCAGCAGCGGCAACGACGACTGATCGTCGTCAGTGGCGGCGGTGCAGCTTCTACTTCAGCTGCCGCTGCCCGACTTCACCATCGGCAGCGAGGTCGACTGCCCGATCGGCTCGGTGCCGGTCGCATGCGACGCCGCATAGGCGCCGGCCTGGACGTCGGCCACCGGCAGCGTCGAGTTCATGGCGGGTGCGCTGGTCGACTGGCCCACCGGCTCGGTGTCGCCCGGGCGGGCTGCGGCCATCGCGCCGGCCTGGACATCCGGGTTCTCGGGCGAGTTCATCTGCAGCGGATGGAAGTCCGAGCCATCGGTGGTCTCGGCCGATGCGGTGACGGCGCCCATCGCGGCCAGCGCAGCGAAGGAACCGACGGCGAGTAGCTTGAAAGAAATGCGCATGACTTGCTCTCCTGAGGACAGGTTGTCTCCGGTCACCCGGCACGCGCGAACTGCGCGTGGCAGGACCTGAACGCACTCTAGGCAGCCAGACTGAGGCGAAGGTGAGCGATGTGTTAGCGGCGCGTGAGCGGTGCGCTGCCCGCTACGCCGCCGCCGAGGGCAGATGCACGCGCGCCATCAGCCCCGGCCCATCGGCGCGATTGCACAGCTCGATGCGCAGGCCGTGCCGCTCGGCCGCCGTGCGCGCGATCGCGAGCCCCAGCCCGCTGCCGCCTGCCACGGCACCCGGCACGCGGAAGAAACGGTCGAACACGCGGCCGATCACGGCCGGCGGAATGCCCGGGCCGTTGTCCAGCACGTCGACCACCGCGTGGCCTTCGGCCTCGTGCAGCTTCACGTCGACCACGCCGCCTTCGGGCGCATAGCGCAGCGCGTTGTCGATAAGGTTGTCGAACACGCTGCGCAGCTCGGCCGCGGGCGCGAACACCACCGCGGCGATGCTGCCCTCGAAGCCGATGTCCACGCGCCGCGCATCGGCCAGCACCATCAGCTGGCTCACGCTTTCGCGCAGCAGCACCTCGACGTCGACACGCTCGCGCGCATCGCCGCCCTGCGGCGCGTCCTGCCGCGAGAGGTGCAGCAGCTGCTCGATCAGGTGCTGCGCGCGCGTGACGCCGGCTTCGAGCTGGTTGAAGCGCTCGGTGGCCTCGCCGGCCGGCACGTGCGCGCGCAGGTTCTCGATCTGCAGGCCGATGGCGGCCATCGGCGTGCGCAGCTCGTGGGCCGCGTCCTGCACGAAGCGCCTCTGCGTGGCGAAGGCGCTGCGCACGCGCGACAGCAGGTTGTTGAAGGCGCCCACCAGCGGCGCGATCTCGTCAGGCACGCGCGCCAGCGAGAGCTCGGTAGGACTGCGTTCGTCCTGCGAGGCCACGTCGCGCGCCACTGCGCGCAGCGAGCGCGAGGCGGCCGACACGATGATCCACAGGATCAGCAGCGCCAGCGGCAGCAGCAGCGTGATCGGCAGGCCTTCGAGCAGCGCGCGGCGCAGGGCGCGGCGGCGGCGGTAGTCCTCGTTCTGCAGCACCTGCACGCGCGGCTGGTCGGCGCGCGTGCCGGGCGGCGCAGTGAACACGCGCCAGGCGGAACCCGCGTGCGTACCGGTGTTCACATCGCCGAAGCCGGGCTGGGCCTGCAGGGGCACGGCGAGCACGGGCCATGAGGTGGCGCGCAGCGTGCGGCCGTCGGCGCTCCAGATCTGCACGATGAAAGCGCCGCGCGAGAAGGCCGCCTCGCCGTTCATCGGGCGCGGCAGCTTCGCCGGATCGCTGCCCGCGTACGACTCGGCCACGAGGCGCATCTGTTCGTCCAGCGCGTTGTGCACGAGGTTGCCGTAGGCCACGAACGAGAACCACGCCGTGAGCATCGCCGCACCCAGGTGCAGCGTGACGAGCCACAGCAGCAGCTGCGTGCGCAGCGAACGCGGCCGCCACCAGCGGCCGGTGCCGCGCGAAGCTCCGTTCATTGGCTGGGCAGCCTGGGGGCGAGCACCATCATGCCGCGACGCGCCAGCCGAGCCCGCGTACGTTGCGGATCGATTCGGCGCCGAGCTTGCGGCGCATGCCGTGGATGAGCACGTCGATCGCGTTGCTCGTGACTTCCTCGCCCCAGCCGTAGATGCGGTTCTCGAGCTGCTCGCGCGAAAGGATGGCGCCGGGCCGCTCCAGCAGCGCGTGCAGCAGGGCGAACTCGCGCGCGGTGAGTGCCTCGCGCGCACCGTTGGCCACCACTTCGCGCGTGGTGAGGTCGAGCTGCAATGCACCGCTGCCGACCAGCGAATGCGCCGCGCCGTCGCGGCGCCGCACCACGGCGCGCATGCGCGCGAGCAGCTCGCGGAACTCGAAGGGCTTGAGCAGGTAGTCGTCGGCGCCGAGGTCGAGGCTGTGGATGCGGTCATCGAGGCCGTCGCGCGCCGTGAGCACCAGCACCGGCGTGGCGTCGCCGCGTTCGCGCGCGCGGCGCAGCACTTCGGTGCCGTCGTGCTTCGGCAGCCCGAGGTCGAGCAGCACGCAGGTGTAGCCGCCGTCGCCGAGCGCGCTCTGCGCCAGTTCGCCGTCGCGCACCCAGTCCGCGGACCAGCCCGCGCCCTCGAGCGCCTGCTTCAGGCTGCGCCCGATCATTTCATCGTCTTCCACCAACAGCACGCGCATCGCGGCAACTCCTTCGGCCGCAAGGTAGCACGCGACCGGGATGATCGGAAGAGCCTGCGCCGTGGCGCAGCGTAGTGGCGCAGAGTTACGTGGGACTTAAGGGCCCGCGCACGGCATGGCGTTCGCCCTCGCCGTCGGAGGTGAAGGCCAGCAGCTCCAGGGCCTCTTCCTCCACACCGAGACGGTCGGCCTTGGACCAGCGCGTGAACGGCTCCAGCACCACGGTCGCGGTGTTCTTCGCGCGCTCGATCTTCCAGACACCCGCCACGAACCCATCGAGCAGCACCGTGCCGCGCACGATGCCGTTGACGGTGAACACGCGGGCCCGGTGCACTTCGCTCAGCACGCGGCTGCGGTCGGCGTGCGCAAGCAGCAGGCTGTCCCACTCGGCCACGAGGCGCGGCGGCGCGGGCGTGTCGGGGTCGGGGCGCGGCGCGCGGGGCAGGTCGAACAGCTCCTGCCCGCCTTCGCCGACGAACACGCGCAGCTGCGGCCGCAGGCGCTCGGCCACCGCCTTCCAGCCCGTGAGGCCCGACCATGCGCCAGCATCGGCCAGCGTGGCGGGACCAAAGGCGCCGAGGTAGCGCAGCAGCAGATCGTCCTGCGTGGCCCGGGGTGCCTCGACACTGCCCAGCCAGTCGCCCAGGGGCTGCAGCAATGCACTCTGGTGCGAGTTCCAGCTGCCGGCCGGCGGCAGGTGCACCAGCGGCAGGTTGTTGCGGATCAGCGCGGCGAGCGAGGCGGTCTCGCGGCCCTTCCATCGCATGCCGAGGGCCTGGCCGAGTTCGGCGCTGGTGTGCGGTTTCTCGCCGAGCAGCGCGCGCGCCGCCGCCACCACCGCCTCGCGGTCGAGGCCTTCGAGCGCGCGCTTGTGGTTGCCAAGCAGGCCGCGCTGATGCACCGACTCCAGCAGCGGACGCCATGCCAGCGCATCGTGCGCGGTCATCAGGTGCAGGGTGGAGCGCATCGTCGACATGCGCACGATGCGGCGCCTGCGCATTGCCTCGGTCAGCTGCTCGCGCTCGAAGCCTTCGAGCCGGCTCCAGAGGCCGATGTAGGGCGGGTTGGGTGCCTGTGCCTGCAGCCCGGCAAGCCGTTCGACGGCCTGCACCGCCGTGAGCTTGCGCCGCGCCAGCAGCATCTGCCGTGCCAGCGTGGCGCGGTTCAGCGCCCGCAGGCTCAGAACTTCTCGTGCGGTCCGAGGTAGCGCCATTGCCCCAGCGGCAGGTTGCCAAGCATCACCTTGCCGATGCGCACGCGCTTCAGCCCCACCACCTTCAGGCCGACCAGCTCGCACATGCGGCGGATCTGCCGCTTCTTGCCTTCGGTGAGCACGAAGCGCAGCTGCTCGGGGTTCTGCCATTCGACCCGCGCCGGCTTCAGCGCCTGGCCGTCGAGGCTCAGACCGTGGCGCAGCTTCGCCAGCATGGCCGGTGGAAAGACCGCCTGCACGTTGGTGGTGACGGGATCGTCGTCGTCCATGCGCACCAGCTGGCCCGTGGGCGCGGGCTGACCCAGGCCGTGGTAGGCCACGCGCACGAGGTATTCCTTCTCCATCACCGAGTCTTCGCCGATCAGATGGCGCGCGATGCGGCCGTCCTGCGTCATGACCAGCAGGCCGATGGAGTCGATGTCGAGCCGCCCGCACGGCGCGAGGCCGCGCAGCTGCTGCGGGCTGAAGAAGAAACGCGCGTTGTCGTCGGCCCAGCGGTTCTGCGGCGTGAACAGCGTGACCGCGGGCTCGTGGCCGTCTTCGGCCTGCCCGCTCACGTAGCCGATGGGCTTGTTGATGAGGATGGTGACCTGGTTGGCCTGCTGGCCCCTGGCCGCCTTGTCGATCTCGATGCGGTCGGACGGCACGACCTTCACGCCCATCTCGGCCGGCTTGCCGTTGACCTTCACCCAGCCGTTGGCGATCCATTCGTCGGCCTCGCGGCGCGAGCACATTTTCAGTTCGGCCATGCGCTTGTTGAGGCGCACGGCACCAGTGGGGGAAGTGGAGGGCTCGGTCATCGGAAGGCTTGATCAATGTGCGGCACCGATGCTATCCTGAACGCAAGCGCGAGTTGATCGCGCCCTTTTTGGGGGATTCCCAAGTGAGCACACGCAAGTTTCAATACGCCATCGTCATCGGGCGTTTCCAGCCCGTCCATTTCGGACATCAAAGACTCATCGAAGAAGGCCTTCGCGCCGCCGATCGGGTCATCGTGGTGGTCGGCTCCGACCGCAAGCCACGCAGCGTCAAGAACCCCTTCACCTTCGACGAGCGCGAACGCATGGTGCGCGCCTGCCTGCGCGGCACCGAGCAGATGCGCGTGAGCGTGGTGGGCGTCGGCGATTCGCCCTACAACGACCAGATCTGGATCGCGTCGATCCAGTCGGCGGTCGAGCGGCTCATCACGCAGGACGGCCATGCGCCGGCCAAGGCCAGGGTCGCACTGGTGGGCCACCTGAAGGACGCATCGAGCTACTACCTGAAGCTCTTCCCGCACTGGGAATTCGCCGGCCAGAACAGCGTGGAGAGCCTCAACGCCACCGACGTGCGCAGCCTCTACTTCGACCCCGAGAACCGCGGCCAGCTCGCACGCGCCGACCTGCCCGACGGCACCGCGGCCTTCCTCGAGCAGTTCTCGAACACCGCCGACTACGCCGAGCTTTGCGAAGAGCGCGCGTTCCTCGCCGACTATCGCGACAAGTACCGCTATGCGGGCAGCAGCTTTCCGCCGATCTACACCACGGTCGACGCGATCGTGGTCGAGGCCGGCCACATCCTGCTCGTGCAGCGCAAGTTCCATCCCGGCAAGGGCACCTGGGCGCTGCCCGGCGGCTTCGTCGGCCAGCACGAGCGCCTGCAGGACGCGGCCATCCGCGAGCTGAAGGAAGAAACCCGGATCAAGGTGCCCGTGCCCGTGCTCAACGGCAGCATGAAGGCCAGCCACGTGTTCGACGCGCCCGACCGCTCGCAGCGCGGGCGCACCATCACGCATGGCTTCTTCTTCGAGCTGGCGCACAACCAGTGGACAGGCCTGTCGGAGGTGCGCGCCGACGACGATGCGGCCGAGGTGCGCTGGGTGCCCATCGCCGAGTTCCTCGACATGCAGGAGCGCATCTACGAAGACCACTTCTTCATCGCGAATCATTTTTTGGGTGGCCTGGGCAAGAACTGAACGACCAGGCTTTGTCAGCAAGAACGGCCCCGGTTGACGGGCGCCACAGTGAAAGGAGCTTTCACACATGAACCGCAATCTCACCTCCACGCCCCTGGGCAACAACCTGCTGCTTCGCACCGACTCCTACAAGGTGTCGCACTGGATGCAGTACCCGCCCGGCACGCAGACGGTGTACAGCTACATCGAATCGCGCGGCGGCATCTTCAGCCACTCCCTCTTCTTCGGCCTGCAGGCCTACCTGCGCGAATACCTGCAGACGCCCGTGACGCTGGCCGACGTGGAGGAAGCCGCAGCACTCATGGCAGTGCACGGCGAGCCCTTCAACCGCGAAGGCTGGCTGCGCCTGATCGAGAAGCATGGCGGGCTGATGCCGGTGCGCATCCGCGCGGTGCCCGAGGGCAGCGTGCTGCCGGTGCACAACGTGCTCGCGACCATCGAGAACACCGACCCCGAGTTCTTCTGGGTCACGAGCTTTCTCGAGACCGAGTTGCTGCGCGCCATCTGGTATCCGACCACGGTGGCAACCCTCTCGGCCGCCGCGCGCACCACGCTGCTGCGGTACCTCGAAGCGACCTGCGACGACCCGCAAGGGCAGATCGCCTTCAGGCTGCACGATTTCGGCGCGCGCGGCGTGTCGAGCCTCGAATCGGCCGCGCTCGGCGGCATGGCCCACCTGGTGAATTTCATGGGCACCGACACGCTGGCCGCGCTGGTGGCCGCGCGCCGGTATTACGACTGCGACGTGGCGGGCTTCTCGATTCCAGCCGCGGAACACAGCACCATCACGGGCTGGGGCCGGGAGCACGAAGCCGACGCGTACAGCAACATGGTCGACCAGTTCGGCAAGCCCGGCGCGACCTTCGCGGTGGTGAGCGACAGCTACGACATCTTCAACGCCTGCGCGCGCATCTGGGGCGGCGAGCTGAAGGCGAAGGTGGTGGCTTCGGGCGCGACGCTGGTGGTGCGGCCCGACTCGGGCGACCCGGCCGAGACCACGCTCAAGGTGGCGCAGATCCTGGCCGAGCGCTTCGGTACGACGACCAATGCCAAGGGCTTTCGCGTGCTGAACAACGTGCGCATCATCCAGGGCGATGGCGTGAACCTCGACTCGCTGCGGCTGTGCCTGTCGAACTTCTTCCACAACGGCTTCTCGACGGAGAACATCTCCTTCGGCATGGGCGGCGGGCTGTTGCAGCAGGTCAACCGCGACACGATGCAGTGGGCAATGAAGTCCTCCGCCATGCAGGTGAACGGCGAGTGGCGCGACGTGTACAAGTCGCCGGTGGGCGATGTGGGCAAGGCCTCGAAGAAGGGACGGCTCGCGCTGGTGAAGAACGCGCGCGGCGAGGTGCAGACATTGCGCGAAGAGGCGCTCTCGGCGGGGCAGAGCGATCTGCTGCAGACGGTGTTCGAGAACGGTCGCATCGTCGAGAGCGCTACGTTTGAGGCTGTTCGGGAGCGGGCGGCCATTGGGGTGAATCAGTTCATTACCTCTCGGGCGCCGCTCTGAGGCGCGGTCTTTCGGGGCGTGTGCACAGGCCCCGAAGACCGCAGCAAGTGCCACAAGGCATCGCCATAATCCGCGCAACTTCCGGATTTCATGACCAAACTCCTGATCCTCAGCGTGAGCGCCGGCAACGGCCACGTGCGTGCAGCACAGGCGCTTGCCGCCACCGCCCAGTCCCTCGCCCCGCCCTGCACAGCGGTCCACATCGACGCGATGGCCCACGTGGCCGGCGGTTTCCGCAAGGTCTACACCGACTGGTACATCCAGCTCGTGAACCGCGCACCCGAGCTGTGGTCGTACCTGCACCAGCGCACCGACACCACGCCGCACCACGCGCCCTCGCAACGCCTGCGCCGCGGCATCGAACGGCTGAGCACCGGCGCGCTCGTGAAGGAGATTCGCCGCGAGAAGCCCGATGCCGTGGTCTGCACGCACTTCCTGCCGGCCGAGCTGCTGATGCGCGAGCGCAACCGCGGCCGCATCGACTACCCGGTGTGGCTGCAGATCACCGACTACGACCTGCACAACATGTGGCTGGTGCCGGGCATGGCCGGCTACCTGGCCGCAACCGAAGAGGTGGCGTTCCGCCTGCGCGCGCGCGGCATTCCTGCAGACCGCATCCACGTCACCGGCATTCCGGTGATGCCGGCGTTTTCCGAACCCGATGTGCCGGCGCTCGCACGCCACACCTGCGTGGCGGAACTCGGCCTCGATCCTTCTCGGCCCGTGCTGCTGATGGCGTCTGGCGGCGCGGGGGTCGGCGACCTCGCGAGCATGGTCGAGCGCGTGCTCGGCCTCGGCGGTGAAGGCAACTTCCAGGTCATCGCCGTGGCGGGCCGCAACGTGGAAGCGCACGGCAAGCTCGAAGCCCTGGCCAGGCGCCACCCGGGCCGCGTGGTGGCCATCGGCTTCACCAACGAGATGCACAAGATGATGGCCGCGGCCGACCTCGTCGTGACCAAGCCCGGCGGCCTCACGGTGTCCGAGTGCCTGGCGCTCGGCAAGCCGATGCTGCTGATCTCGCCCATTCCGGGGCAGGAAGAACACAACGCCGGCTTCTTGATGGAGGAAGGCGCGGCCTGGCTCGCCTACGACGCCATCGGGCTCGACTACAAGGTGGCGCGCCTGATGGCCGACCCCGCCAAGCTCGCGCACATGGCCTCGCGCAGCCGGGCGCTGGGCAAGCCGCAGGCCGCGCGCACGGTGCTGCAGCACGTGCTGGCTGCGCCGGCGGGAACGACGGCGTGAGCGGCGCCGCCGAAAAGACGGGCGTGGCCCGCACGCTCGGCTATCTCGCCTGGGTGGCTGTCATGGCCTTCTTCTTCGCCAACGCCGAGATCCAGATCGAAGGCGGCGCGGGCTGGGCCACCTCGCTGCCGACCTGGCGCATCGAGAACAGCATCTGGCTCGATCTCTTCTGGGGCGGCCGCGCGATGACGGGCTACCACGCCTGGGTGTTCACCTTCATGGCGCTGGTGTTCTTCTCGCCGCTGGCCTTCAACGGGCGCTGGACGTGGCGCGACGTCGGGTTAGCGGTGGCGGGGCTCATCGTGTTCTGGGTGTGCGAAGACTTCCTGTGGTTCATCATCAACCCGGCCTTCGGCTGGGCGCGCTTCAATGCGGTGGATGCGTTCTGGCACAAGCACTGGGTGTGGGGCGCACCGGTCGACTACTGGGGCGGGCTCGCGGTGGCGGCGCTGATCCTGGGGACGCGGCACTGGCGGCGCGAGAAGAAGAAAAAGCAATGACGAAGAAGCACTGGACAGCAGCAGCAACAGCGGAAGAAGGCATCGCCGACCCGCGCCCCGGCCACTGGGCCGACCCACTGGACGAACTGCAGGTCGAGAACCTGCACCGCATCACGCCCACGCTCTACCGCAGCGCGCAGCCGCGGCGCGCCAACATGGCGGCGCTGCAGTCGCTGGGCATCCGCACCGTGGTGAGCCTGCGCTCCTTCAACGACGACAGGAAGGTGTTCGCGGGCACCGGCATCCGGCTGGTGCGCGTGCCGATCAACACCTGGTCCATCGACGACGCCAAGGTGCTGCGCGCGTTGCTCGCCATTCGCGAGGCCGAAAAGCACGGCCCGGTGCTCATTCACTGCATGCACGGCGCCGACCGCACCGGCGTGGTCGCGGCGGTGTACCGCATGGCGGTACAGGACTGGGACAAGGACAGCGCGCGCCACGAGATGCTGCGCGGCGGCTATGGCTATCACACGCTGTGGCGCAACATCCCGCGCTACATCGAGCGCTTCGATGCACAGAAGATGGGCCATGCGCTGGCCCATGCGCCGGCGGTTCCTGCCGTGTCCTGAAGGCGTCTGCAGCTTTCGCGCACCGCTCCTATACTGGCCGCCCCGTGGCCCTGGGCCACCTTCGAACCTGCCTCTTCCACGAGGCACAAGGGGCTCATCCATGGCACTGCAACTGCGCTCCCTCGTCCGCGCGAACGGCGAACTCGAACTCTCGCTGCACGACGAGCCGATTCCTGAACCCCAGGCGCACGAAGTCGTGATCCGCGTCGAGGCCTCGCCGATGAATCCGTCGGACCTGGGCCTGCTGTTCGGCGCAGCCGACATGGGCACCGCCACGGTCTCCGGCACGCCCGAGCGGCCGATCGTCACGGCCACCGTGCCCGAGCGCGCCATGCCGGCCATGGCCGGGCGGCTGGACCAGTCGATGCCGGTCGGCAACGAAGGCGCCGGCGTGGTGGTGAAGGCCGGTTCGTCGCCCGCGGCGCAGGCGCTGCTGGGCAAGACGGTGGCCGCGATCGGCGGCGCGATGTATTCGCAGTACCGGGCCGTGGCGGCGGCCCAGTGCCTGGAACTGCCCGCGGGCACCGCGCCGGCCGAAGGCGCATCATGCTTCGTGAACCCGCTCACTTCGCTCGGCATGGTCGAGACGATGCGGCGCGAAGGCCACAAGGCGCTGGTGCACACCGCCGCGGCATCCAACCTGGGCCAGATGCTCAACAAGATCTGCCAGAAAGACGGCATTGCGCTGGTCAACATCGTGCGCAAGCCCGAGCAGGAAGCACTGCTGCGCGGCATCGGCGCGAAGTACGTGTGCAGCACGAGCTCGCCCACCTTCCTCGACGACCTGACGCAGGCCCTGGTCGAGACCGGCGCCACGCTGGCCTTCGATGCCACGGGCGGCGGCAAGCTCGCGGGCCAGATCCTCG
>Ga0182007_10000421_pt1 | contig 25923 bp, 16 predicted proteins | sample Sormic07211113_1_FD_123023 | JGI IMG/M metagenome (GOLD analysis project Ga0182007, IMG submission 123023) | Rhizosphere microbial communities from Sorghum bicolor, Mead, Nebraska, USA - 072115-113_1 MetaG | ecosystem: Host-associated > Plants > Roots > Rhizosphere | place: USA: Nebraska...
GCCAATCCGTTGAGATATGGTATGCTACAAGTGAATATTTGAAACAAGAAATGAATTCGAATTTTCGAATAACGGATCCTTCTAATCCAGTCTATCTAATGTCTTTTTCAGGAGCCAGAGGAACTCAGGTACACCAATTAGTAGGTATGAGAGGGTTAATGGCGGATCCTCAAAAATGATTGATTTACCTATTCAAAGCAATTTACGCGAGGGACTTTCTTTTACAGAATATATAATTTCCTGCTACGGAGCCCGAAAAGGGGTTGTAGATACTGCTGTACGAACAGCGGATGCTGGCTATCTTACACGTAGACTTGTTGAAGTAGTTCAACATATTATTGTGCGTAGAAGAGATTGTGGTACTATCCAAGGTATTTCTGTGAGTCCTCAAAATGGGATGACGGAAAAACTTTTTGTCCAAACACTAATTGGTCGTGTATTAGCAGACGATATATATATTGGTTCACGATGCATTGCTTCTCGAAATCAAGATATTGGAATTGGATTAGTCAATCGATTCATAACTGCCTTTCGAGCACAACCGTTTCGAGCACAACCAATATATATTAGAACCCCCTTTACTTGCCGGAGCACATCTTGGATCTGTCAATTATGTTATGGGCGGAGTCCCACTCATGGGGATCTGGTCGAATTGGGGGAAGCTGTAGGTATTATTGCGGAAATCTATTTGATTTGATACATTGTGGTCGGTAACGTTGGTGAATTAACAGAAACGGAAAGAGAGGGATTCGAACCCTCGGTAAACAAAAGCCTACATAGCAGTTCCAATGCTACGCCTTGAACCACTCGGCCATCTCTCCTACATAATCTTATTATTGACCAGAAACTGAGTGAATAGCGAGTTTTCGTATCCCTGCAAGTACAGGTACAACCGATCACAGGTTCCATAGGGAGTTTGACTTCCTTTCCAATTTCATATTTCTCAACAACAACTTCTCTCATCCCCACGGATCTATTCCAAATTCTGGAATCGTCCCATGTTTCTATTTCGATTGTATGGCGTATACACGTTCTGCAAACAGAACGTATGGTTACTTTACTCTATTTTCTCATGGCTTGTTAAACCTTTCTTTTTTCTCTTTGGATCATAACCAAATCAAAACTTCTCGAGTTATCAGAATCCATAGTCAAATTCAGTCCTTGGTTATTCAAGTTAGATGAAATAGTAATAGTTTGGCTCATTGGTATACTACGAAATCCAATCTGATTCAAATATTTCATATCTCTCCTTGTCGGGACAATTTGAGCAGAAAGCCCATATCTATTATCTATTTTTTAGAATCGAATTAGTCTGTTTTTTTGCTATTTCGTACTGTATAATTCCATTGTTTATGGGATCATTTTCCCCGAGGGTTTCCAATCAATGGGGGCGTAGTATAGGTAGTTAGAGAGGCTCCCCTAGCTTGAATTCTTTTTACCCATTCTTAGAGAGTGATAGGTTTGATTTTTCCGTACCGTAATAGAAGAGCTCAGAAGAAAGACCTAATTATGTAAAAACACGACCATTCAAGCTAAAGATCAGAGGATCCGTAATAGGACTCTCATAGACTTGCCAGGAAATATAAAATTTGGAATCGGCTTTTGCGCTAGGCTCAAACTTGAGGGACGGAGCCTTTGATTTTGTTCGGGGAGTGGATTAAGAACGTTTTAGCCCCTCCCCTCATCTTTGATGTAGGAATGTCGCTATAAGACGAATAACCTTATTCCATGGTGAGTTTAGCTACCTCCAGAAAGTCAGTGTCTGAGTTATAGTCCGCGCGATCCATTCAAAGTCTGAGTTTCTAGAAAATTCCTTCCTCACCAAGTAGTCTTCTTGGCCCTCAAAAGGAGACAGCCGAGCTAAATGATCCATACGAGTCACTAGCTTGGAAGCCATTTGCCTTCAATGCAGTTTTAGAACTTTAAGTGTAAATATTTTCCCTTACAGGTTACTTGAAATAGACCTCATCTTCATAAACTTATTTTATAGCCGGCTGTCCAAAGAACTCCAATTGAAGATCGAAACTCGCTAGGACATTTCTCTGGCATGGTTCATATAGAAAAAGAGATATTCATGTTCCTCTGTAAGTAGAAAAAACTTTTATGGTGTTTTGGGTATACAGAATCTCTTAGAAATGAACAGGGCATTGATTGCTAAGTGGTGCTTTCGTTTCAAGGACCCCACTGTCACAGGTCTTTGGAAGCAAATAATAATAAAAATGTATAAAAGAAAAACAGATGTATTCACCATTATAAAATGGTGTTGTCTCTGAGAAACACAACATTGAGTTAGGCTGTAAATACTTCGTTGGAAATGTTTGGATATATTTTTATGGAATGATAGATGTTTATGTGACTGTACACTGGCACTCCTATATCCAACTTTGTTTGCAGCTTGCTATGAACAGGAGATTACTGTGGCTAAAGCTCTGGAACATGATAGTTTGCATTTTCCTATTTGAGTACAGGACGTTGTTCAGAGTGTTGGGCAGCATTGTGGAGAGATCACCCACAATTTGATTGTGATGTAGCTTTATGATATCTCCTCAAGGTATAGGGGCTTGCTTCTTACTAAAGGAATGGGGGAAAACTTATTTCTTGAAAAAGCATAGAAAAAGAGTGATCCGCAGACTTACTAATGTTCTCTGGCCAGGCCCGGGATTCATCTCCCCCAATCCCAATACATGCTACTTCTGATAAGTCATGGTGCCGTGGTGGGTGAACAACTCTCCAAACATTCAGGAGCTCCTCTTACAACCAAGCCAGGCCTATGTGAACTATCCGGGTACAGCTTTCTTCGTATTCCATGAGCCATGGGAATCTGCCCTTATTGAACTGTGCTCTGTCAGAGATTCTGACCTGTCTTTGGTTCTCTGAATGGATCGAAAGACGGAAAGTAACGTGCCGTAGTTACTTTCTCTTTCGTAGTGTATCTCTCGTGCCTACGTGTATCACTGGGTCAAAACATAGGTTCGAGAAGAACTAATGTTGTGTTTCGCCTCCTCGTCAATAGTCTAATTTGACTATACACGAATCACCACGCCAGAGGTTAACCATGGGGGTGACTCCTTCCCACCGCGAGGAATGTGTGGAGCGGGGAAGGAGTAGCACAAGCATTGCTGAATAAGTGACTTACTTAGTGACTCTTTGAATTAGACTCCCCTGGGAATAACACGAGAGACAGAATGATTTATTTGAGACTCGATTAATTAGCTTAGCTGGGCAAGCAAAAAGACAGAAAGACATAGCTGCTGGGAAGAGTTGGTTGGAAGAAGGCAGGTAAGATGGAGCCAATTACCAATTCCGGGCGGTGCGCTTAGAGGATAAAGCCCGATGCTTTTTCTTTCTTTTCTATGATATGCAAGTGCTAACTAAATAAATCAATGCAAAAGAAATTCATTTAGCATGACCCCCTAACTTCAGTCAGTCTGGTAAGAAAGGGTTCTAAGCGGCGCAAAAAACAGGTAGAAATACCAATTGACATATCAATCGGGCAGTAGTTCACTAGCCAGAGTGGAGCATCTTCAAAGCAATATGACAGCCCGCCCATAGGAGGAGATTGACCGCCCCAGTAGGCATTTGACCGCGAGTTCAGGTGTGTGTTCATGTCCTCTGTTCTCTACTTTTTCTCGTAATTAGTGTGGCGCTACTTGTTTGGCCTGAAACTTTCGCTTGGCTTGTGAAAAGCAGCATTCATTGAAAAGTTCAACTTTCTGATGTGAAAATCCCTATTCAAAAGTACGGAAATGAAAAAGGAACATGTTTTCTTTTTTTTCTATCAAACTCAAAATTCTTGTAGGATGAATCAAACCAATCGGCCATTTCGCAGTCCATCTATCTTCTCGAGTTACGCTTGACAGTGCACAGACCCGTCTTAAGACCCTTATTCCCAGAATTACCAGGGCTAGCCAACTAAATAGAAAACCTGGCCCCATAGCTGGTCTTCCATATGCACTCAAGCAGGACCCCTACTTTAATAAGTCTGCAATTAGAATAATGAGGGGATAGCAGCGAACTCTATTAACAGACTGAACTTTACCTGTCTCCCCTTTTCTTTTTTCTTCCCTGACCGGGGCATGAGCCCGAACAGACTGATTGGCATCATCAAATCTCGTTTACAAGGTTTCAACTGCTCTAGTGGGAGTTGCTTTTTCCTATGCTGGCTTCATTAAAGAAATTGCATTGCGCGCTCTTTCCTTCCCAAAGAAGATTCCTTAAGAAAGCAAAGCAAAGCTTCCGTCTCGAACTCCGAGTGCTTTCCAAGGGGATCTGGTTAGCCTTATACATCTCCTCTTATACCCGAATCCATTCAATTAATTCCTCGCTGTTTATAGGCTCGCTCCATCCGCAATAAGAGCATGACAGATTTCTGACTTGCCCTTACTTAATATAATAGCCAGAACATGATTTCGATAGAGGATTTCCATTTCTAAATCAATGGTTGGTTCGGGACCAGGGACGGTCCGTTTCCAAAAAAGGTACTTTTCTCTACAAGATGTGTTTTCCAGTCATTATATATAGTAGTAATGTAATGATAGAGATTTTCTAACGACTCTGAAGGGCCAACCCTTCCTCGAGCTATCTACTTGGAGCGAGCGCACTACTTGTTTAACGCGGGCGGGCAGGCAGGTCGAACTCTAATTCTAGAAAGAATCTATCCCAATTCTCTTTCTTGGTTTAGCAGCTCGTCCCAAACTAGTCTTTCTCAGGTAAGCGAGGATTATATATATTACTATCAATGTGTGTTCAATCGACGTTATCGAGCCAAAAGAGCTCACATGAACCTTGCGAAAGGTGTCTTGCAGGAACATAGCCTTATCCAGAAAAAAGAATACCCGCCCTCACCTCTTTCCTGCGCGAGTAAATGCTCGTTCAACTACAAGTGGTCACTACTTCGCGGAATCGAAGGGAAATGGTTCACGAGTGGAACAAGTCTTTATTGTACGACCCTAGATCTACTGGAAAAAGAATTGACATGCAACTGAGCCGCAAACAACAAAAGAGAAATCAACTATGAAAAACCAGTCCACTTTCCAACTCCTATCTTTCTGATTTCCTCTTCTACATCAGATTCGTCTTTCCCCCAGCTTCCCTTTCATTTCCACTGGCTCCTGATCTCCCCTTATAGTGAAGATGTTTCCTTTGGGTGTTGGCTTTTTCATTGCTAAATGTGCTGTTGACACAATCGCTCGCAATTCCCATGAAGATACTTAATTCCTTCCTTCATATTGCTTAGTCTTGCTCGATAGAAATGGATTGAAAAGTTGATCCTTTTCTAAACGGTAACTGGAAACAAACATCTTATTGAAGCAAGCGAAATCACTGCAGAAGGGCTTAGTTGAGTCAAAGTTGGCGCTATATATAGCCAGTTAAGGAATCTCACCTAGCTGGAACCTACTCCAACTGCTGACAACTCATACTACGATCTTTTCTCGCCTAGTGGAAATTGTGATATCAATTTCGATAGAAGTAATGTGCCTTTCATTTCCCTATCCAGTACTGGCATCATCTTATTAGCCATCGGCTTGAAGAGAGGATCCTGGCTGTCATCCCAGTCTCAGCTTCATTCCCTGGTGGAAACCATTCACTCGGGGCGATCAATTCCTAGCGCAAGAGCGAATGCTTAGGATAGGAATCGTAGTCATATATATCGTAGGAGGAGCCAGGCAGTACTCGCTTCGAATGGAAGGATCCGTACAGGTTATACTCCCTTACCCGCCCGAGGAGCCGTAGAGGACTTGACTAACCACTTGAAACCAGGCACTGAACCCTAAATGCTTCGCCTGGCTATTACCATCCAAAGAGGAAAGACTTTGTTTGACCAGCAGGAATGTATTCTTGGAGCTATGCGAGGACAGAAAGCAGTAAGTAAGTTCTCTCTCATTCAGTTGTTTTTCCAGCGGTGAGATTGATCCCTGTAGGTTTATGAAGACAGGCTTTCGAGGACAAATCTACTATTTATCTTCTTTTCTTTTTGAAACAATTCTCTATAGCTGGTCTGCCCACTGGCCTATCCTACTTTGGTTAAGGTGATTGGAGATTGCTCAATCAGAAAAGGAAAACATTCGATCCTTGCAAAGCTTCAGGACATGAATTGGAATGAAAAAGAAATGATTACTTCAAACTTTAAGAGAGATGGAGGACTCCCAATCGGTTTAAGCAAGAGCTTTAAAGTTGAGAAAGAAGAAGGGCCGAAGGCTTTGACATTCAATCAACGGAGTTGTTTTGTATTCGATTCTTTCTATTTCTTCTCTATCCTTCTTCTCTGCCAACCCTACCTTACCTTATTGAATGCCTTGCACTTGCTTTCTCGTCTCAATCCGACGTTCTTCTTTCGACGTGTGAACCTATGAACTTCTCCAACGTCGTAGCTTTAGGTCAATCCCTAGTAGCTTTCTTTGCCGACCGAGCCATCACTCGCCTTCCTACTACCTACTATAGGCTTGCTCCTGAAGCTGGAAAGTAACGAACGAAGTGAAAAACTGGAATCTAGATTGTGGTGCTTCATCTCTAGAATGGGCTCTTTACTCACCAACAAACACCATTCCACAGCTTCAACATGCTACCAGTACAATCAGAATTGGAAAAAGGATGAGAGTGGCATTGGCTTTAGGGGATGTTGCTGGCTCTATAGTAATTGGATCGGTCATGGTGCATTTTGGAGAAGGATTGGATTGGATAGATAGCTTCTACCTCTCAGACGTGACAACAGTAGGTTATGGAGATTACGCCTGATCGACCATGGAAGGAAGACTCCGCAGATGCTATATGAAAACTCTGCATAGGAGGAGACACTAGCATCTCCACTTGGCCCTTCTAGCATAATCACTGAGACCCTACTTGCGTACTCGGATTACTGAAGGCAACCTATTTGAAAATGGGCTTCCGGCCTACTCAATCCTTTCCCTTTCCGCGTCTCCACATTGAAAAGGGGGGTCCCTCCTCCCCCTGCTAGCTAGATATGGTGGGGTGCTTTCTCTTGATCAGAGTCTCCATTTTGAGATGGCAAACCCGGCTATAAGGGGATAGCAGAGCCCGTGCATAAGATGCTGCCTGGCTGCTTCAATAATAAGCAAATGGATAGCGCTCTGCCTACAGAAACCAAACCTATTGTTTGCAGCCCTTCCTTACAGAGAGCGAAATTCCGACCCAACGTCTATAAAGAGAAATAACAAAAAGTAGAGTAGGGAGGACAGACCGGTACACAGGCACAACATCGTGCAAAGAAAATGAAAAGTAGGGTCTTCAATCAGAATGATAATTATTCTCGATTTCCATGACCTGCACTATACGCAACGAAATAAACTCCCAGGCTTCCTACCCTAGTTCCTAAGCATAGACATTTCCTCTTTATTTACTATTAGATAGAGTAGAACGACTGTACCAAGCACCATCCCTATGTTGACTAATGCCATGCAAAGAAATCTACTCCTATGAATTCACATCTCTTTTCCATAAACTCCTATGAGAGGACCACTGACGACAAGACAACAGAAAAGTAGCTTACCCAAAGCTAATCCTCAGTTTCAACCAGTACAAAAGCAAAGCTTGTCCCAGCCTCATTAGACTGAAAAGAATTACCCCTGCCTCTGTTGGGTCCGGAACGGCGGCCCCTGCTGGAGTGAAACCTTCCACCATTTTCGCTCATTATCATATCCAACGAATATACATCGGATAGCTTTCTTGTCGAATTTACTTCGGCTCGCTCTTTTGATAGCCAAGAGTCCCGATCTTTCACTCCATCATGCCTTCGGTAAGGGCTGGCTCACAAGATACAGCCAGAGGTGTGTCCTTGCTTGTATTATCAGAAATCACCGATCCACCAACCCTTGCATTTCGTTCTAGTGACAAGGACCTACCTTCAAGCTGAGCGATTGAGCTCTGTTATAGCTGCCATTTCTTATTCATATTAGACCACTGACCAAGAGGAAACCATAATAATAATGAGAGATAAGATGCAGCTCACTTGGAAAAAACCCTGTTCTTATTCCTTTACTTGTGTTCAGCTTTGTCATTGGTATGACAATCCGTTCTGTCAGACCCATCATAGGCTGTGTAAGGTATTATTGCCGTCACTTCAACAACTGAAAAGGTTTTTTCTAAAGTCGCCACTAGGACACTTGTTAGGAAGGCCTGGACCCTCTAGCCCTCCAATCTGAAAAAGCAGGAATGCAGGAAAATCATCACATTAACTACGCCATTCTTGAGCGCCAATCAGTATCCTCCTAGATTCTCATGTGTTGAGTATCAAACAAAAGATCCCATGTTCGGTTGGTCAGATCAATTCGGCTTTACCCATTCATTGTTTTATCGAGGCAAGACAAAAAGGGACAGTTTTCTTATCTTTTGAGGTCTCAACGAACGGTTCTTAAATCATTAACGGATGCAGAAATGGGACAAGTTATTACCGGTTTGAGGGGACAATGGTTTTCTAGGTTGTTTCACCAATCTGTTGAATTGGAATGGAGCTCACGACCGTTAAACCCCTCGTTGTTTGATGGCACCTATCTTGTTCCCTTCGGGGAGAAATACTACTCTTGTTTTTCTTGTTCCTGTTGTTCTTCTTTCTCGAAGAGATGGGTGCACCGCCTTGGAGAAGGTAGTGTGCCTATCGACGACTCCTTTCCATTGTATGGGAGGATATCTTCTTTGTTGTAGCTGAACTGATGTATGAATAAGGAGAGTGTGAATGGGGATTGGAGAATGCCTTGCAATGAATTACGGATCCTTCTTGTATGTCCTCGAGAGGAGCCTCTAATGACCTTTCCACACCAGTTTGAGGGAATCCAATCCAGGTGGGAACTCCTAGAATGGGGTTAGAACTTGTTTTTCTTCATAAATATGGGGAATCTGCCATCGAACTACCACTGGTATGATCCGTCTTCGATTGACCAGCATCAGGTATCGGCTAATGGCATTTTAGAAAGCTTCTCTTCCCTTGTTGGGTTCCTACCGTTTACTAATAATAAGAGTAGTGGTGCCTTTAGATTGATTTTCTTGTCTGTCTTTGAATGAGAGATGCATAAACTAAAGAAAAGATATGCCCATCTGGATAAATAAATCAAGGTGCTATTATATTACTAGGGGCGATCCTCTTTTGGTGGGGCAAAGGGAACGAAGAGAAGAGGTTTAGTATAAGAACAGAGGAAGGGTTGGAAAAAGATGAATCGGACTTGGCAGATTGAACTGAAGACTATAAAGAAGGAGGAAGAAAGCCCATAATTATCATGTATGACAAGGTTGTTCTTATCATGGTGAAACTGTTGGAAAAAGGTTACTGTGATTTTCTATCTATTAGTTGACTACGGAGCTTCTTCATCCCGACCTATCTATATGTGAAAAGCACTCCGCCAGAATCCTCGTAGTACTAAGTCGTGGCTTACAAGCTAGCCCCTACTCCTTGTTTGGGCAAGATCTATATGGTTTACCAACCTGGCATAGACACCAGATCCTTTTTATCAAGCGTGCAGGACCAGTGAAGAAAAAAGATTTGCAAAAACACACATGAAACATATTGAACTCCTAAGAAACACCTGACCTCAGGTGCTTTTTTTTTTTCCTTCTGGATGGTTCTGATGTAGTGAACAGCTTCCGACCATTATGACCTTTTATTTCATTTTTTATTTTCTATAGGAACTCACTACTGCTGCATTTCAAATGTGCCTGCCTATTGCCTTAATTTACAGACCTCTGCGATTCACATATAGCCACACTAATGTAAGACAGCTCAATCGAGTCTAGCCTGAGATATAAAATCACACTAGCCAATCAAAAAAGTAGCCAAACAAAGCCAGGTAGTTTTCATCCATAAGTACACAGGTGAACAAGTAGAAAGAGCTTACTTGGTAGTGGGGAACTCTTGCATTATCTGAGTGTATATGCCTTTTAAAAACTAGCATCGTAGGAACTTTAAGAAAAAGATATTGTTTTAGCAGCTCTTATTTCTATTTTACTGCTCAACTCGCTCTTAAACAAAAAAAGGGCACTTACCCAGAAAGGTCAGTTTTCTTACTAACCCACTTTAAAAGCCAGATCATATGCGGCGATATACTACGGCTGAAAGAAAACGAAGACAACAAAGCTTTCCCAGTGAGAGGAGGACTTTACACACTTTTGCTTATTACCAAAGAAGCTTGTTGAAAGCGCTCGCTTCGTGAAAACAAAGCAGAAGGAAGCGGAATGTCCCGTCCACCAATAGTATACAGAATTTGGATACGTCACTAACTATAGTGAAAAGGATCTTCGGAGTTTTTACGATGTTCCAATCAATGGGTAAGAAGATCCGCCCACAATATGTTCATCTCTTGCTTCAAAGACTAGTTCTTCCGAAGGAGAGAAAGGAAGAGTAGTTGTAAGATAACACCGAGAATAGTTACGAGCCATATGTGACTGTGCAAAAAGTACGATTTACCTAGCAAGCATTTCTTTTTTGAATTCATTAGCAACAAGCTGTTTGTGTATCACTTTGAACTGGGAATTCATTTATTGCTTTTTCACTGAAGTACTCTTGCTTTTGAACTCAGCGAATCCCTCCTTTTCCTCCACTCTCACCATTATACCTCCACCTGCTTGACAAGAAGGTAGCAGAGGGAGTGATGGTGATTGAGAAAAGATATGGTATTTGGGGGATGCAATACGAAACTATGTTATGTCAGATATGCGGAGGGCATACTAATAGGAATTCCGAAGATCAAAAGAATGGATAGATGTGGGTACCTGCTGCGAGATAAAGTAAGGAACCTTCTTCTTTCAGTATGCAAGAGTCTCGGTATTCGAATAAGATGGTCCAGGATGGAGGGCAACAAGCTGGGGGAAGAAGGAACCGAGGAATACCAGTCAGGTACAGGGATTAGTACTCTCTTTATCCGATGAGGGCAAAGTCAGAGCTTACATTCCCATTACAAGGTGGAAAGAGAAACTCTCCTTTGACAACTTGAAAGAGAAAAATGGGCGAAGAACAAAGAAAAGATGGGTGGTCCCCTTCAAAGCATTTTCTTGCAAGGGCCTATCGCGAAAGAACTCAAGCCAAGTTAAGATAGTGAGAGAGTGAAAAAGACGGCACAACTTCATCACCAAAGGAAGGAAGAGCGCTATCCTAGTCAAGAAGAGAAGTTCTCGAGATATCTATGGTGAACCGATGTTGCTTAGGGCGGGTGACCATCTTATGATTGAAGATAAGCACCGAAAGCTTTCCTGGTGAATGGAAGTGAGGCGTTCGGAACCTATTCTAGTAGAGGAACCAACCCTAAGAAAACCTGACCAAAAGATAGCTACGTTCCCGTCACTAACGTTACTTCGGAGTATGTGGCTGATCCGCTGAGAAAAGACGGGAAGGCAAACAGAAAGTACCACTTTTCTTATTCTTAAGTTAAGATGAATCTATTGAAGAGTCAAGGTTTCCAATGAGCACGGATGAGGCGAAGCATCGATCCCTAACAAGCGAGGTAAGCGCACGGATACAAAGGAATCTTAGTCTATGTCTTGGTCACCCAGAAAAGTATTCAGAGATAGTTGAATTGAGGGACCTCTACTTTACGTACCTCTGTAGTCTTAAGAGAAAGTAATACACTCAGTCTCACCGTTGGAGGATTTAGTGGAAGATCTAGGGCGTTAGCCAGAAGCCCATAGAGAGAGAGTCAAAAGCCTATAGCACTGCAGGAAGACCAAGGTCTCGATCGACAGATCTAGTGGTCACTCACCGTCAATATTTGATTCTACGGCCTATGCTGATAAATTCAAATAGCAATAAAACAATGTTCCTGGGGAAGCCCTAGCCTTGAAACAAGGGGCTTTACTAATATAGAAATGGAAATCTGATAAAGATGCCTAGTCTGCGCTGTTAGAATCCATTGGAGAAAGGCTTGCTCACTTCTTCATCTGTGAGATACTCGTATTATAATAATTTAGAATAATGGGATTGGACCTTGCTTCGATCCCCTCTGTAAGAGACCTTAAGAGGTTCTCTGTTCGCACATCCGTTTGATTGCTCCTCGGCTAAGGTTGAATCAGATATAGAAGAAGCGGAAGCAGGAAGCTGAAGGATATCCCTAGCGTATAAGGGCTAGCGATATTCGTACAAAACATATATGACTACGAATTGATAGTTGCAGACGGCTGTAGATAAGGTTGTTGCTTCGGCTCCTCGGCTAAGAAAAATCATAGTTGTATTGGCAAGGCATGAAAGGGATTTTCTAATGCTATCCGAAGACGAATCAGAATACGGAACCGGAAGCCGTAGCCCAGAACCTTAAGCTTGAGCGGAAGGGGAGGAAACCGGCTATTCGAACTGGCGGGTGGGTGGATACCCTAGTTCTTATTGCTTTGTCGGAGCAGGGGCGGAGAGGGATTCATTAGTTTGACAACACAAGGGTGTCATGTGGAGAAAGAGAATTGAACTATTCTCCGGGTACTGCGCTTAAGCCCAAGCAAGTGAAGAAATCCTGTAAGATGGACTTGATTTACTTTCCTTTCCAAGACCTATACCATATGGTTTGGGTATACCACTATCACCTATCGAAATGAAACACTAACCTGCCCACGACCCCCTATACCGGATACCTTTGCTTTGAAACCAATGACTAGTAGAGGATTTCGAAGAACTACAGCATTTTGAAGTAGGGATGGGCTTTCCTCGGATTAGTATTCGGATTTTGCTGGTCTTGCCAATGGTTGTTATTCAAAAGAAGGGTTCGCACCGGCAAATAAGAATCTATTTTCTAGTTGTAGCTTTCGAGGAGAAGAAGGATTGAATCAAAGGGACGAGCAAAGGCAATTCAATGGCTTTAAAGGATAATCGGTATACTTAGTGCGCAGGCAGGCCCAACGGTATCCAATCAATGTAGTCGGCAGAACAAAGGAAACAGGAATGAGAGATTAGATCAAAATCTAAGTACCGAGAGGAAAGAAACTACATCTTTTGTCCTTCCCTTCATAACCAGAAAGTGGGCCGGACAGTTCTTTGAGATCGGTACTTCTTAGAAAGTGGTAAATCCAGGCACAGCCAAATAAGTAAGTTATCGAACCCATATATTTCACTTCAGCAGAGGATAACTGTTTTTCTAAGTACTTGCATCCAACCTGATAGCTTGCTTGGCTACTTTACCTCAGAATCCCTCTCTGGATCCAGGTGTCCTTCCTCTGGCAAATGTCACACTTCAAGTGGGTTCGCTTCGCCGCTTTTCATTCATGAATTTCGCTTGTGCGCTAATTCGTGGTGCTCTTCAGGTCGGATACACAGATCTGTCTTTTTCTCGAAAGACCTCCTTGTATTTTCTCATGCCCATTCCGCTTACAGCTAGAATCTCTATCTCTGATCCTGCCCTCCTTCCTATCTGTCATTTACAGAAGGTGCGAACCTGGTCTAGCATATTACAATGAAACAACTACTTCATTGAATTCTGATTCATCAATTTGTGGAAATAGGCCTATACCTTGCTCGCCTTCGCAACTGCCTTCGAGTCTGTGCCTTCCTAGTTTGCCAACCCTATGTTTGATTGCGAGTTCCGGCGGGGTGAGTACCTGGACGGACAAGGGGTTCCTTTTCGATTTCCATCGGCCTAGCTTCTCTATAGTTCGAATATAGCCTTCTTCCTTCTTATCAATGGAATACCTTCACCTTAGAAGGGTGTTCTTCCTACTAGTTCAACCAGATCTGCCTTTTTTCAGCTAAGCCGATTCCAATGATCGGACGGACAATACTTGCTTAAACCTAGCACCCTGTTGCCTTGCTTTTCCTCCAACCGTACCACCCTCTCCGCTCGTGATACCCTGGAAGGGCATCCCTCACTTCACCGTGCTTGGAACTGAGTCCCGGCGAAAGAGGTTATTCTTTTTGGCTTGAACTGCTTTGAACTAGCGGTTTTCTTTCTATTCACGAGATCGCCTGTGCTGCTTCCCGTAAGCGAAAGTCACTCTCGCTTAACTGACTACGATATGAGTTCTTTCTTTTCTGTAGTCAAGACAAGAGTAGTAGGCTTTCTTTCTTTTCATAGTAGAGGAGAGGAAAGTAGGTCACTTAGGTCTGGTATATACGCATCCTGCTAAGCAAGCAGGTAAGGAGGTCAAGTAGCTTATAATATCTCTCTATGAGTTCTTTCTTCTTCTATATCTGTTGTTGAAGCGACGCTTGGGCAGGTGAGGTACCCTCCTTTCAGATCAGAAATCTCAGCCTTTTGAGAAGTTATACGGCTTTGAAATCTCCCAGGGTACAGGCTTGCATAGCATAAGTAGGTTCATCTTGATGGGCAGTAGCTGTAGATCAAAGCAACACAGAATGTATCAAATTTGGAAGGAAGAATATGCACCTTTTTTGGTCTTTCTAGCAGCTCCCCGCGGTCATTCATCGGTTAATATTCGAATTCCAGCTCAAACATTCCAATAGCAATGATATATGCTGATTTGAGTCTTCCTTTCAATAGCAGTTATTCCTATTCCTTGAAAGCGTACGTTCGTAGTTCGTTGGAGGAGCATAGGGGATTCCGGTCACTTGGTAAAGAAGGGTGGATAGCCGACATAGGGATGTAAGGGAGTTGTAGGATGCCAGAGAAAGCATTGAATAAGCGAAGAAGCACGAGGCAGACCACGTGACTGTAAGCAAAACGTATATTTTGACTGCTCATAAGGCGATGAGACGGGCAGAGGACAAAAGCAGGGTGCCCCGCATTCTCAGCTGCTGATTCTCGATTCTACTTGGTTGGTAGAAAATCTACTTATCCAGGAACAGGCGACGGAACATACGAAGGACACACGTGCTACGAAGAAATATGAGATTCTCAAAACAGGGAAGGATACGGATACACATGGGGCTAGGCGAACAAGTATCTTCGTTTGACCCTGGATTGTTTCATTCCACCCTTCCCTCTGATAACTAGTCTTCTCTTATCCACGAACGGATAGAACTCTTCTCCGATTTCTATCCGTTCGTGATACCCAATGCCAGGGTTGAATAGTAGCCAGCCATGAGATCTATACTTTATCCATTGGTCAAGTAGCATAATTGTTTACCTGGTCTTTCTTCTTGGATAGATATGGCCGTACCTTCCTCTTGAGGAATCCGTTCATGATGCCCTGGCTACACTGACTGGACTATGCTGTGCGCTTTCGAGAAGATTCACCGGCGAAAGGAAGCGGATAAGCTTATCACGAACGGCGCATCCTAGGACAGAGAAATATGTATCATCCCTTTTGGAGATGACTACACTACCGGGGAAAGAATCCATAAAATACTAGTGTGTTCAATTGGAAGATCATAAGTAGGACGGATAATATCCAAAGCCACCAGTCCATCCAATTCCCTAAACTTCAATCAAATCAAGAAGAAACTAAAGAAACCGCGGAAGAAAAGCAATGGTTGTTCGGGGATAGGTCCCGCAATGAAAGTATTAAGAAATCTAAAGTAGATTGGCAAGAAACAGCAGTTGGTCGACGGGGGTGTCGCCGGTTGTTGGCCTCTCCCGGTCCTTTCGCGTGGTGCTTCGGTGCCGAAGTGTTCGGTGGTGGCGATAGAGATGCTGAGGATAGCAGTTCAGTTCCTTAGCTTAGATCCGACTAATTCCCGACTACTTCCTCGAGGTAAAGAAAGCCTTCCTTCTACGGACTAGGCTGTTACGAGGATGGATTCCTTGACTCTTCCCTGTCTGACTTTCACGCACCTACTTAGGAATGTATTTGTTTCACCCTAGCTAGTTCAGAATTCTTGTACATTCTTCCTGTCGAGGACGGAGGGAGAAATCTAGAACTTCCCTGCTCTGGTTCTGGGTTTGATAGACCTGTTTATCCGCGGTAGTCGTCGTAAAGACCTGTCTTCAGCCTCGATGCTGTAGAGATTGCGTAGTTCGCCGGCTCCCCATCCTTAAGCAAACACACCTTCCTTGGGTCATTGAAATTTCATCTTACTTGATCCTTCTAAATCAGCTTCAACTTGAATAGTCTAGATTTACGAGATTCTTCCTTCTATTCTAGCTAGGTGGCAGGCCAATACCAATACAACTAAGTTTAGGAGTGGATTTCATTTCGTACCTACGTAGGATTCCCTAACTCATCCTCTTATCCATCCTTTCCTGGACTTTCGTAAGGGGCAATAGCACAAGCAGAGCCTTTAGAGAGCAGTTGGATTGCGCCTTAGTCACTAGCATACGTTTTCTTGCTTTGAGCTACTAGCGCGGATTGTTCTGGTTTAGCTTGACCTACCCCCGTTCTCTTTCATGCTTAACTTGAATGCTGAACTATCGATAAGATAAGGGCTGTATCGTTCGTGATCAAGTCATCGAGCGCATGTTTGGAATTCAATAGCGCTTTCTTTGGCAAGGCAGGATATGAAAGGAACGGAACCTTGTTTCCATAGAGGATTGAGCAGTGCCAGATACGGAAACAATAATGGCAGTCAATTCCTTCTGAAATCGATTTATACGGATTCGAAGCAATACCTTGTAGTTAGAGTCCTCTGGAAAAGAAGAATCTTAATAGTTTGAAAAGATAGAAAAAAGACAGAGCCCTTAGAGCCAAAAGCAGATAAGTCAAGCGGCTAGAGCGAATCCTGGATAAGGCTCCTCTTGCCTGAGAGAAAGGGACTTCTTTCTACTCTTTGTTGTCCTACACTTAAATGAGAACACGGGATGAACGAACTCTGTTCTGAGCTTGTACCGCATGGTTGGAGGCAAGAAAAGCAGAAGCAAGGTATGAACGTATAGTAGAGTAAGCTGCTACTAATAGGTATAATAGGCATGCAAGGAAGAGAAGGAGAAAGCTATCCCTCTTCCTAGGTAGGGCAGGCTAAGATGGACCAGAATCAAATGGGGATGATCAATTCCATTTAAGTATACGCATACCTTTTACCAACAATTAGAGCAGCAATATTAGTGCTTACTTTCTTCCTTATCTTTTCTTGTCCTTAATACTTCTCTTCGAGTAGGGGCAATAGCATACCATACTTCTTTCGCTTTCTTCCTGTTCGCATATCCGTAGAATCCCTATAGTCGATACCCTTGCTTTTGATCTATCTTCTTTCGCTGGACACTGTACTTTATGACGTTTCTTCGACACAGCATCGCATTCCTCGGTAAAGTAAAGTAGCTAAAATAAGGAAAGCAAGGTGTAAAGCGGTAAGGCATTACGCTGTGGTCAATCTTCAGATATAGAGTAGGTACCGAACCGGAGTCAGAGTGAACTGCGGTATTTCATTCAGTCAGCTTGGCTTTTCTAAGAAAATAAAAAAGAGAATGATCATTGAGAACTTTTGTCGGCCTGTAAGCTGGCATATGAATAGAATCTTGGCTTTGAGAAAGATCTTAAGAAAAGCAAATCTCATCTTTACTAAAGTAAAGAAAAAGATGGGTCCCGAATGAAATTCTAGAGAAATCCTTGTTATTCGCGGAAATAGGATCGGAACAAGAAGGCTTCCAGGAATTGGGAAGAACACGAGTTTGCAAAGCTGGTTGACAGCTTTGGAGGAGTGCTCTATCAACTCGACAAGAGGACGGACAAGTGGAAGATTTTCTTACAAGGCAGCAAAGATGCGAATTGTAATATGTGATTACAGACACATACCTATCAGGAAGTGGATGAGGATCCTTCCGCAATTGTATTTGCTGTACTATGTTAGTGAAAAGAAAGAAAGAAATGCATGACTCGGAACTACAGCATATGAACTGATCTTTTCTTTGCCGAAGCCGATGTCCTTTCGAGGAAGTGGTTCAATCAGAAATAAGGATCAAAGCTTTGAACAAAAAAAAAGTGAAAGATGCCCCCATTCCCACTCATCTTTCCCCCTACCTACCCGGTAGGTAAGTAGGGGCCTCGGTATCTCTATTTGCAAAGATAGATACCTACACTACTAAACAAAAGAGATTTCGATGAAGATATTTTATGAAAATAGAATTTCAATCCGGTTACACTTGTTGGTCACTTAAGGCCGACTTTCTTCTCTAAGAAATTCTATAAATTCGGTTCATTGCTGCCCTCTCCTAACCCGCCTTTCGGCTGTGACCCACCTAACCGTCTGTCTATAAAAGGAAGATTCCTGTTGGTGGAATTCCAGGCTTTTTTTGATTCGGCTCAGCCTTTCGGGGCATAAGCAGTCTTCCCAGTTAAGGGAAGCCTCCGCTAGATCGTAGGGGGTTTCATTTTGGAAGTTCTCTCCATTATGTATTGCGATGTTCTTCAAGAGAGTAGCTATTTCTTTTTTATAGTTTAAAGCTGTTTTGAGCCTTTCCTCCTCTTGATTTGTGAGAGGGCCCAGCTGGAAGTTCCCAGTGGGTGCCGGATGAATTGAAGGCTCGACGACTACCTCGACCCCAGCAGGGTTAAGGGAGGGCCCGCTACCTGAAGCTGCTGGAAAGCCAGAGGAGTGAACTAAAGAGCTCCGCCCCACCGTATTATAATTTAAAACATCACTCATGAAAGTAGGATTGGAAGCAACCCAATCCTCCACATACCCGGTCAGCGAGTAACAAGAAGGTGGCACAAGGGGGGTGGTCCACTCTTGTGGGGCTGGCGTTGGCGTCCCCTGAACTACTTGAGCTGCCCCCCCTTGTGGCTGCGGTACACTCTCCGCACCTTCGCTATAAATTTGCAAGTAGTTGGCCACTACAGGGAGAAGTTCTGATCCTAACTCCGTCCAAGAAGACACTTTTCTGGAGTGGATTATTATTCCAGCGGGGGACTTCTCCGTACAAAAAGAGAAATGGGAACGAGGCTTCTTGTTGATTCTTTTCCGTTCAAGAATCACTGTTTTCGTGATCGAATGACGAAATAGATATACGAACAGTATAGGATCATTCGCAGGGATGGGATAATTGATTCTTTTATAGAATTCGCATGGGATCGTAGAATCAACTAAGGATGCAATAGGTATTAGTGATCGATCAGCTTCCAGTATGACCGATGACTTTCTATCTGGATGAAGAATAACCACACAATCAGGTTGTTGGTTCAACCCAAAATGGATTTGATTCTTTCTTGAACGGAATTTCTTAGGATTAGCATAAGAATTGGTCAAAAAAGCCCCGATCTTCCATTGAGAATCATTGATACAGCTCCACATTTTTTCCATTATCGAATATATAAAGAAATGATTAGTCTTTAAAAAGAAGGAACGGCCTTTTTTACGAATGAGAGATCCTATAAAATGAATAGCGTTTCGTAAACAAATCAGTGTCTTGTCTGAATCGAGAATAGCAATTCCATTTCTAAAACCACGGATATAGACTTTCAAATGGGTAGCTGCTACCCGACGGCCGAGATGTGCATTCGTACAAAGTAATTTAGTACAGACAGTTGAAAGGATTGTCATTTCCGGTTTTCGTTTCCGGAGATACAGGTGGTAAGTTAGAAATGAAAATAGGTTAGCAGCTGATCTTCTAACCACTCAGAGTAAGTGTAAACATCAAAGAAAGGTGATGACCTAACCAGTAGTTCGAACAAAAGTGGGAAGTTATTCCTTAGCCAAGCAAAAGGATACCTACACAACCAGATAATTGATACGATTGATATGCTTGTTCGTTACTTGACATTTGGAGCAGGAAGCGCGGGTTTCAGTAGTCAAGCCGGAGAAGGACTCGTTACCCAAGAAAGCCTGGGCATCACTCCTGTAAAGCAGATCCGGGAAATGTTGCATTTGGAATCGACCAGGGGATCACTCCTTTGACCAGTGTCTTTCTCCGAATAGTAGTCGTCTGCCATCCCTGTTCTAAAAATCAAATAACCCACATAAGCTGGATTGCCAGACCAACCGCGAAAGCCTATAAAGCGTGCCGTCACGTGAGATAAATATCCAAAGAAGCTCTAGGATACGAACAGATTCGATCCCCATTTACTGCTATAGCACGAACGGATAGGTCAGCTCCTGTTTCCCGATCGATAATGTGTAGAGTGATCTAGGTTCTGAAAAGGGAACTTACTTCCACAGCTCAACCCACCCAACTTACTTTACTTTCTTTTAGTGACAATTCGATTTATATGTATACGTCCGAGGGAAGAATCAACGGCTTTCTTCGCCCTCCTACATTCCATTGATACGGGATCTAGCTCTAGACAGAATTCTTGAAGTGCCATCGGTGAAGGCAAGGCCAATGAGACTACTATACGCGTTTTCCGAGGAGCAACATGAGACTTGATTTTCCTTTACAAGATGGCCATCAAAGATTAGCAAAGCTATATCAAAAATAGGGGAGAGAGAGAGTAGTCAACGTTGCACTAGGATTACCAGAAAGCCTTGCTTTATGCCTTTCTATTACTTGACTTCCAAGCCAGGACTTTACTACTTTGCGTGACTTCCACTCCACAAATAGAATAAGAACCAGAAAAGAACTCTATATGATAATAGACTAAAACACACTCGATAAGAATAGGCAGAAATGATAGTAACGATTTTGAACAAACAGAACTTGATATTTCGGGTGATGAAATGGACGGCTGCTACTACTCAAATAAAGCACTCTCCCTCAGACAGAAAAGCTTGTTGGCTTAAGTTCACTAGTAGAGCCGAGGAAAGGCAATTCTTGCACCCATTATGCTGTGATTGAAGTTCCCTCCCTACGGGTGCTTAATAATCCCAGGAGGAACTGATTTACCTAAGGTTGTAGGCTAGTGTGGGATTTGGGGAAGATCAGGGGAATGCATCCAAACACAAAGAAAGAATCTCATCAGCGGGTGTCAGGCGCAGATGTTTAGCCTAGCCCATATACCCAGAATCTAAATTGCCTGACGGAAATTCCATGCTGGTATGAGCTAGAAGGGCGGATTTTTTTGAATTACTAAGAACAAAGCCCTTACCGTACAAGACGGCTTACCGGGTCTAGATAGAGTGTGAAAATAAAAAAGACGGAATCATTCGAAAAGGTATTGGCCAATCGGTTCGGTTTGAGCCCTGGCGAACCACCTTCTGAGGCTAATCCACCACCCAGTCCTCTAGTCAATGTCAGGGGCTTGTGTTAAAGCCACTTCTACGCTCTCCAAAGAAGCTTCTTTCAGCATAGAAGGAAGCTAGGGAAAGAAAGGATGAGATGGCATCGAAGAGAGGGCTCTATCTGCATTCCCTTTCTTTGATTGAGAGAAGGATAAAGCAGAAAAAAAGACTTTACTGAAATGAAATTCGCTTTTTTTCCTTCCTGAGATATGGAATGTCATTAAATTAAGTAGATGAGATGCCAAATATAGGCAGGAGTTATTTCGCCAAGCAAAGCAGTGTGTTCTGAAGGTAAAGAAAGACGGTAAAGCCCATTTAAAAGAGTGCCACGCAGAAGCACCTCCTGTTTCACTCGATCTTTAACCAAACAACAAGAAGAGGTGAATTCCACTGGTTTAGCATTGCATTATCCTTGACCGATTGAACAACGCTCAACAAGTTATTGGTAATACCGGGCACATACATGGAGAATGTTGGTAAGAGAGAGTCTGAACCGGTGTCTGAATAAGAGATGAACCAGAGTGGAGAATTTAAAAACCTGTGTTATTTCCCATATGGATTTTCTCCGTTCCAGTGTAGACAGAGGGAGTTCAAAGGTTATTGATGTCGGCCGTAACATGGGTAGAAGCTCCAGAATAAAAGAATAAATCTGAAGTGGCACCTGGCTCGAGCGAATTGATGAAACGAGCCATTCCTTTAGAAAATAAATAATAAGTTCTCTAACGTGCATGTTGATCGCTTTTGTATTAGTGGCCCTATAGCCCTTTTTCCCCTAGGGGGACGGGTCTGTCAGTGAGGATTGTGAGAAGATGCAAGCTATGACACGGGATTTCTTTCAGAACTTGTATACGTCGGAGGGCACTGCTAATATGTCAGCGGTGCTAGATCACGTCCCGTCAAAGGTCACTGACAGCATGAATACCTTCCAGTGTGCGCCATTCACAGAGAAGGAGGTAAAGGCTACTTGAAGACAAGACGGTGGGGAAAAGGACTTTGCCTACCTTACTGAGGTACTCGATTGGAGAAGAGCGCCACATCACACTATAGACAGATCCGAATCTAACATATCTGGTACTCTATTTATTATGTCTGCTTATCCGAATCTTTTGACTCTTAATAGTAGATAGGAATAAAGGCTATTTCCTTCTTAGGCACCACATTCTTAGCTTAGGAAAAGCGCTTTCTTTGGCTTGATTGCGGAGGAAAGCTTTTCTTGCTAATCTGGTGATATCGTAGTAAAGCCAAGAGGAATCGATTTAGCAGTCCATACCAGGTAGATTTAGGAGTGACCAGCAGTGAATGCCCGGTAGCAAAGGACTCGGCTTTACTTAACAAGGGTTCGCTTTCTGGGAATTCCATCATTCCCACTAGGCAATAATATGTCAACTAGGTATGGAGTATGTTTTTAACGGTGTAAGTACCCCTTCATTAAAGATCCCTTTCCCCAGTCTACCTTCAGTGGCCCCAGGCGGATAAGCCAATCTACACCTAGGATCATTGCATCACCCCTCCAACATTCTTACTTTTGACCTTCTAACTTGGCATCGCATCTCGTGTCAGTCACTATTATTGTGAACCATAGTCCACTTGACGACTTTACCCCACCGGGTTGTTTTGCCTAATTCCAGGAATAGAGTAGCATTCTCAGGCACTACCCTCAGTTGCAGCCTCAGTCCATATAAAACAGTCAATCTACCAGCAGCAGAGGCTGCAGATACATGTCCACCACCTGTTTATCTACTACCATAAGCGGGAGCAGTTGCAGGTAAAGAGTGTTGTGAGGGCTTTTATTTGCGCGTTAAGGGCTGTTTCTGTTATAGCACTAGAAATCAGTGCCGTTAGTCCCTTCTCGAACAGCAGTTTTAGCAATTGAATCAGCTGTTTCCTAATAGACTAGGCTGTTAGCAGGATTTGCAGGCGAGACAGATGAGGAGGCATAGAAGGAGGAATTCCATTATGTGCTAAAGGCTGCGGAATAAGAGCTCTTAGTCCTTTCGGCGTAGAGAACGAATCCTCTGTTGCAAGAAGAAGGGCAATGCCGATTGTAAGGTTAAGTATTACGTACGTAAAAACCAGTCAGTGACTCATTTAAGTGTTGTGCGAAAAGGTAGCCTTTTGGCAACTGCAACCATCCATAGCGAGCGACGGAAGATCAATAGGCTTCATAAGTTGATAAAAGGAGAGAGCAGCTTAAGGAGAGAAGTAGCACGCACTGGAGTGGGAGAATCCATCGAGTAATGAAGATGTTAACTTATAGTACAAGCAAGAGAACTCTTAAAAGAAAGAAATCTACTGCTCTATCATTGACAGATATCTTTTAGTCTATAGCCCTACCTAGGGGGAACTCACACTCGCTAGAAGGCAAAAGCACTTGAAACAGTAGTGAGGTAAGAAATAAAACTACTCGCTTATTCTCAATATGCCTGCTCTTCGAATTCAAAACTCCTCAGCTATACCCCTTTCTACATATGTATATATGAAAAAGACAGCAGCTATACAAAGCTTTATCTCGCCACTTGAGAACTCGTTTGCTTCTGGCTGTCTTACTGGATTTCATCTATCCTTAGCTTACTGGCCTAAGATGTATATGCTTGGAATATTCGTAATCTCCCTCGTGGTTACGTTTTATTATCTTAGAAGGAGTTGCAACCTACAAGGCCTATAACGCCGTATCAGATCTTTCCATTGCCCTATGGTCACTTGCTTAAAAACTGAAAAGAGACAGACTAAAAAAGAGACTGAACTTCACTTAGGCTTTCTCGCAAGCTTATTAGAGCATTGAATTGACCTCTACTAAGAGTAAGATGGCTTGGATTCTACTAAATCCAAAGAATGCTGGCTAGGGTGACGCTCGTGCTTCTTTCGAGTAAGGCAAACTGAGTAAGGGGTCGTGTTATTAAGTCAATTTCTTAGCTATAAGCCTGGCCTTTCACTTTTATTAGTACCCCTTTTTCCAACCTTTTCCATTCCATATCTCACCAGTCTTCTTTCCCTGGGTTGTTCTTGAAACGCGTATTAAGTACTTCCCTCCACAAGTCGATCACACCAGATCAAAAAAGTAGGAAAGACCGGGCAGGCTATCAGAACTTCAAACTCATAAACGTAAACTTTTCTCTTTAATAGCTTCAGTACTCATTCATGCCTATTGGCAATAATATGTTTCATCATAAGAATACCGTGAAACCTAGACATATTAAGAAAGTCCATAACTTTGATCTTCTCCACTCTCATAGTTGCTACCACAGAATCAAGAAAGGAATCATTCATCACCATAGTACTCCTACCTTCAGTACTCCTACCTGCTCAAAAGGAATCCTCACTATACCAACAACAGCTTAGAAAGTTCTGAAATAGGAGTGCCATATAAGCAAACACTTTCATTATTTCAAGCGCATATGTCACATGTCAAGATTAAGCATTACTAACTCTTTCCATATCTGCTACCTTCAAGCGCTTTGGTCTAAGGGCTGCTTTCTCTGCCACTTTTCTCTTTATGGTATAGCCGGCCAATAAACATAGAAAGAATTGACTAATACATAAAGGTTCTGTCTACTGATTGAGATACCCGTCTCATTGGCAACACTGATCCTAGTACATTCGTAATGTTAAGGCTATAAGTATTCCACTACTACTCGAGTAACTAAACATACGCTAAACTAATGGATACATAGACTCTCCAAACTCTCATGAATAGCTCATCCCCTGCTTGGTAAGTAAGGCAAATAGCCTCGCGCGTAGAGTATAGTAAAATGTCTAACCGGCTGTAGATGATTTGACTGATACAACTATAGTTATTTTGCCTATACCATTCAAATAGATAGTTTTTGTATAAAAGTAACCAGATTTCAGAATAGACAAAGGAGACTGAACCAACATAAAAAGACTTCTCGAAGGGCAGCATTCTTGCCAAACCCTGACCTCTATTTCGATCCGATAGCAACACACGAACATTTGGATGAGAGCTTCAGGTTGAATAAGGCTGTTGCACATAATAAGATTAAGTAAGGCCTTGTACCTTTACTAGTACTTGGTTTTACAAGGTCATGACCAAGCAAACCATAGTGAGAAAGTTTACAAACTCTATTGTATTGTATTTATTGAATGAACTGGAAGGTCCCTTGTAATGACGAAAGCATGACAAATGTAGCTATCCTTCCTTACTGTCCTGGTGCGTGGTGAATTCATTGGCTAATTAATGAGGACACTGACTCACAAAGGCTATAGCTAGTCTCTACGAATATCTCGATGCAAGCATTACCAATAGTTGGAGTTCGTGCTTGAATGTATTAGTGGGAGAGTGGAAGGGAGGTTAGTAGCTTGAAGAAAGGAAAGAGTCTTATCGTCTGTCTCAAAGAGTTGATGAATCACGCAGATAGGTAATGAGAAGTTTGGCGTCATATACTTGTATTCTCAATTTCTAGAATGGATAGGCATAGACTGATTGTTCATTTTGAGGGTCAGTATAGTTGCTTGCATATGTAACCAGAAAGCTTTGATGAAGCCTCAGAGGGCAAGCAGGTTTCAATCATTTGTTTTTAGCATCTCCACTAGAAAGAGTAGAGAGAAAGAAGCCTTTCGCATCTGGAAAGAGGACACCCACTACAACTTTTTATCTTAGGGGCTTGCTTCTTGTGAAGAACTAAGGCAGCTCAAATGAATGCTCGCCTACTCATGTAGCTGTCTCTTCTTATTTTATTGCTTAATATGAATTGTAAATGCTGAAAAATTCTCTCTCTATAAAGTAAAAAAAAGAAGAGTTGTCAATTCCTCATTAAAAAAAAAAAAATGAACAGTCTCACTATTCGATGAACTAGGGTGGGTCAGGGAACTCGTAGCTTATGCACGCGCACGAGGCCTCTACGACAGAAGAGCCCCGTTTCTGGCCGGACGATTCCATCAAGAGAATATAAAAAGTAAAGAGGAGAAGGCATAACCAGAAGAATTGTGAGAAATAAGTCAATTTATCAAGTTGAGGCATTTCGATTTTGATTTCAAATAAAACCCTCAAGACAGAAAAAGAC
>Ga0182007_10000422_pt1 | contig 25872 bp, 25 predicted proteins | sample Sormic07211113_1_FD_123023 | JGI IMG/M metagenome (GOLD analysis project Ga0182007, IMG submission 123023) | Rhizosphere microbial communities from Sorghum bicolor, Mead, Nebraska, USA - 072115-113_1 MetaG | ecosystem: Host-associated > Plants > Roots > Rhizosphere | place: USA: Nebraska...
CGGCGGCGCGCCGGTGTGGTGGACCCGGTCCTGTGGGACCAGGTCCGTCACCTCGCGACGTGAGGCGCGCCTACGCCCAGAGCTGTCCCTGCAAGGTCTCGATCGCTTCCTCCGTCGTGGCCGCCGTGTAGACGCCCGTCGAGAGGTACTTCCAACCGCCGTCCGCCACGAGGAACGCGATGTCGGCGCTCTCCCCCGCCTTCAGCGCCTTCCGGCCGCCTGACCTTCCAGCCGTCTGGCCGGGCAAGGGTCACGCCCAGAGTTGGCCCTGCAGCGTCTCGATCGCCTCTTCCGTTGTCGCCGCCGTGTACACGCCCGTGGACAGGTACTTCCAGCCCCCGTCCGCCACGACGAACACGATGTCGGCCGACTCGCCCGCCTTCGACGCCTTGTTGCCCACGCCGATCGCCGCGTGCAGGGCGGCGCCCGTGGAGACGCCCGCGAAGATGCCCTCCTGCTGGAGGAGTTCACGGGTGCGGGTGACGGCGTCCGCCGAGCCGACGGAGAAGCGGGTGGTGAGGACGGAGGCGTCGTAGAGCTCGGGCACGAAGCCCTCGTCGAGGTTGCGCAGGCCGTAGACCAGGTCGTCGTAGCGCGGTTCGGCGGCGACGATCCTGACGTCGGGCTTGTGCTCGCGCAGATAGCGGCCCACGCCCATCAGGGTGCCGGTGGTGCCCAGGCCGGCGACGAAGTGGGTGATCGAGGGGAGGTCGGCGAGGATCTCCGGGCCGGTGGTGGCGTAGTGCGCGCCCGCGTTGTCGGGGTTGCCGTACTGGTAGAGCATCACCCAGTCGGGGTGCTCGGCGGAGAGCTCCTTGGCCACCCGTACGGCGGTGTTGGAGCCGCCCGCGGCCGGGGAGGGGATGATCTCGGCGCCCCACATGCCGAGCAGGTCCCGGCGTTCCTGCGAGGTGTTCTCGGGCATCACGCACACCATGCGGTAGCCCTTGAGCTTCGCGGCCATGGCGAGGGAGATGCCGGTGTTGCCGGACGTCGGCTCCAGGATCGTGCAGCCGGGGGTCAGACGGCCGTCCTTCTCCGCCTGCTCGATCATGTAAAGGGCGGGGCGGTCCTTGACCGAGCCGGTGGGGTTGCGGTCCTCCAGCTTGGCCCAGATGCGGACGTCGGCGGACGGCGAGAGCCGCGGCAGGCGCACCAGAGGGGTGTTGCCCACCGCGGCCAGCGGGGAGTCGTAACGCATCGACGATCAGGCCATGCCGCCGGCCACGGCCGGCAGGATCGTGACGTTGTCGCCGTCGGCGACCTTGGTGTTGATGCCCTCCAGGAAGCGGACGTCCTCGTCGTTCAGGTACACGTTGACGAAGCGGCGCAGCTCGCCGTTGTCCACGATGCGGGCCTGGATGCCCGCATGCCGGGTCTCGAGGTCGGAGAAGAGCGCGGCGAGGGTGTCCCCGGTGCCCTCCACCGCCTTCTGGCCGTCGGTGTAGGTGCGGAGGATGGTGGGGATGCGGACCTCGATGGCCATGGTTGCGGGCTCCTGTCGGAAGGTGTCTGGTCTGTGGGCGCGCGGCGGCGCGGAGTGCGGGTGGTGCTCGGAGTGCCGCGGCTCACGGCCGTACGGCGGCAGGGCAGCGTCAACAGATGGCGCTGTTGAGCCTGCACAGGTCGACGTGCAGCCGCGCCACGAGCAGCACGCTCGGCGTCTTGTCGCTCACGTCATGGGAAACCATGGGGTCATCGTATCGATTCCCGGTCCGGGTCTCGGAGTGTGATCTCGCATGCTGGATGAATTCTGACCGAACTGCGAGATCAGTAGGCCTCCACCACCGTGACCTCCTCCTCCGTCACCTCGCCCGCCACGATGCGGAACGAGCGGAACTGGAAGTCGCCGAGGCCGTCGGTGTCCGCCGTCGACACGAGGACGTAGTGGGCGCCGGGCTCGTTGGCGTAGGAGATGTCGGTGCGGGACGGGTAGGCCTCGGTCGCCGTGTGGGAGTGGTAGATGACCACCGGCTCCTCGTCGCGGTCGTCCATCTCGCGGTAGAGCTTGAGCAGATCGCCGGAGTCGAACTCGTAGAACGTCGGCGACATGGCCGCGTTCAGCATGGGGACGAAGCGCTCGGGGCGGTCCGATCCGGCCGGGCCGGCGACGACCCCGCACGCCTCGTCGGGGTGGTCCTTGCGCGCGTGCGCGACGATCTGGTCGACGAGGGCCTGGGTGATGGTCAGCATGCTGGCCAGGATAAGCAGGAGGGCCGTCCCGTACCGAGTGGTGGTACGGGACGGCCCACATGGTGAGCTCGGAAGGTCAGCCGACGTTCTCCAGGGACGGGTCCCGGCGCCCGGTGACCTCGGGGTTGCGCGCCTTCAGGACCGCCCAGCCGATGCCCAGCGCCACCGCCCAGCCCGCCATCACGTACAGGCAGATCCGGGAGTCGGCGTCGTAGGCGATGGTGCCCGTGACGAAGAGCAGGAACACGATGGCGATCCAGCTGCACACCGCGCCGCCCGGTGCCGGGAAGGGGGAGGCGGGCAGGCGGCCGGCGTTCACCGCGCGGCGGTACAGGACATGGCTGACCAGGATCATCAGCCAGGTCCAGATGCCGGCGGCGGTGCCCACCGAGGTGACATAGCCGAAGGCCTTCTCCGGGACGACGTAGTTGAGGAGGACTCCGATGCCCATGAAGAGGACCGAGACGGTGATGGCGAAGGCCGGGGCCTTGGTGGAGGAGAGCTTCTCGAAGCGCCGCGGGGCCTCGCCGTTGGCGGCCAGGTTGCGCAGCATCCGGCCGGTCGAGTACATGCCGGAGTTGCACGAGGACAGGGCCGCGGTGAGGACGACGAAGTTGACGATGCCGGCGCCGGCCGGGATGCCGATCTTCGCGAAGGCCTCGACGAAGGGCGAGACGCCGGGGGCGAACTCGGTCCACTTCACCACGCACAGGATCACGCTGAGCGCGCCGACGTAGAAGAGGGCGATGCGCCAGGGGAGGGTGTTGATGGCCCTGGGGAGGGTCTTCTCGGGGTCCTCCGACTCGCCCGCCGTGACGCCGACCAGCTCGACCGCGAGGTAGGCGAACATGACGCCCTGGAGGGTCATCAGGGTGGAGCCGATGCCCTTCGGGAAGAAGCCGTCGAACTGGTAGAGGTTGGAGACCGAGGCGGTGTCGCCGGCGGAGCTGAAGCCGAAGGTCAGCACGCCCAGACCGATGACGATCATGCCGATCAGGGCGGTGACCTTGACCATGGAGAACCAGAACTCGAGCTCTCCGAAGACCTTGACCGAGATCAGGTTGACCCCGAACAGGACCACCAGGAAGACCAGGGCGGTCACCCACTGGGGGATGTCCGGGAACCAGTAGTGGACGTAGATCGCGGCGGCCGTGAGTTCGGCCATTCCGGTGACGACCCACATCAGCCAGTACGTCCAGCCGGTGAAGTAGCCGAAGAACGGGCCGAGGAACTCGCGGGAGTACTCCGCGAAGGAGCCCGAGACCGGGCGGTACAGGAGCAGTTCGCCGAGCGCCCGCATGATGAAGAAGACGATGGCGCCGGCGAGGGCGTACATCAGGATGAGGCTGGGGCCGGCCTTGGCGATGTTCGCCCCGGCGCCCAGGAAGAGGCCGACGCCGACGGCGCCGCCGATCGCGATCATCTGGACCTGGCGGCTGCCGAGTCCGCGCTCGTAGCCCTCTTCGGGAGTCTGTTCCGTCGTGTCGACCTGAGCGGAGGTCATGTGTCGATGTGCCTTTCTCCACGTGCCGGCCGAGGCCCTCGTAGGCACCGGACCGGGTGTCAATCCCCCCGGATTGATGGAGCTGTCGCCTGGCCGGCGGTGACCGGCTGCTGGCACACGCCCGAGTGGACAGGGGTGGCGTTCACCGGGCGGTCGTGAAGATTTATCACGGCCGCCATGCCGACCAGCCGGGAGAAATGTGACCGACTGCACGAGAAGAAGGGGTCACAAGGCAGAGAAAGAGGACACAACGGACTTGATCAGTAACATGATCGTTATCCGGATTTGAGTGTAATCTGAGGGTTTATGGCGTAAGGGTCGAGACGAGCGTCTCCTGGAGCCCGCCCAGCCACAGGTACGCCATCACCATCGGCTTGCGGGGGTCCTCGTCCGGGAGCCCGAAGAGGTGGTCGGTGTCGTCCTCGTCGGTGATCTCCAGCCGGGAGCCGATCGCGAGGCGCAGGTCGTTGAGGGAGCCCAGCCACTGGCGGGACTCCTCGACGGACAGCTTGAGGACCGCCCCGCCGTCCAGCGCGGGGGTCAGCGCGTCCAGGGTGCGGACCACGGACAGGGCGTTCTCCCGCTTTCCGGCCCGCAGGTCGTTCTCGGTGTAGCGGCGGAACTCGCTGGAGTACGCGCGCCGCTCCTCGGCGGCGGCCGGGGAGTCGGGGGCCTTCTCGGGGTCGCTGTAGGCGTCGGGGAACAGCCGCCTGAGGACCGGGTCCTCGGGGGGCTCGCTCGGCCCTTCGGCGAAGAGTTCGGCGAGCGGGTCGTCGGGGGCGTCCTCGCCCGGGCCCGGCCCGATGAGCTCCAGGAGCTGGACGGCCAGCGACCGGATGATGGAGATCTCGACATCGTCGAGCGCGACGGCCGCGCCGCCGCCGGGGAGCGGTTCGAAGTGTCCTGGCATCGGGTTGAGTCGCTACTTCCGGTCCTGCTGGAGGGTGGCCCACAAACCGTAGCCGTGCATCGCCTGCACGTCGCGCTCCATCTCCTCGCGGGTTCCGCTGGAGACGACCGCTCGGCCCTTGTGGTGGACGTCGAGCATGAGCTTGGTGGCCTTGTCCTTCGTGTACCCGAAGTACGACTGGAACACGTAGGTCACGTAGCTCATCAGGTTGACCGGGTCGTTGTGGACGATCGTGACCCACGGGACGTCGGGCTCGGGTACGGCGAAGACCTCCTCCGCCGACTCGGTGCGTTCGATCTCCAGGGGTGCGGGTGACGTCACAGGGCCCATGCTGCCACGGCCCCCACAAATCGTCACACTGACGCGAAGGCGGTGTAGCATGCTTGCCATGCTGCATAGATCGGGGGACGACCCCCGAACCCCCGGCCGACCTGGGGACACCCGGAGAGTCATAGCTAGGAGAGCTGTCGTGGACGTAGCGGACCTTGGGCTGCCGGTGGACGTTCCCTCGACGGCGCTCTTCACGGATCAGTACGAGCTGACGATGCTGCAGGCCGCGCTGAAGGCGGGCACCGCCGAGCGGCGGTCGGTCTTCGAGGTCTTCACCCGGCGGCTGCCCGAGGGGCGGCGCTACGGCGTCGTCGCGGGCACCGGGCGGGTCCTGGACGCCGTGGAGAACTTCCGCTTCGACGCGGGCGTCCTCGGCTTCCTGCGCGAGCGGGGCATCGTCGACGAGGCGACCCTGGAGTGGCTCGCCGGCTACCGGTTCTCCGGTGACATCTGGGGCTACCCCGAGGGCGAGGTGTACTTCCCGGGCTCGCCGGTCATGCGGGTGGAGGGGTCGTTCGCCGAGTGCGTGCTGCTGGAGACGGTGATCCTGTCGATCCTCAACCACGACTCCGCGATCGCCGCGGCCGCCTCCCGGATGTCCTCGGCCGCCGGCCGGCGGCCGCTGATCGAGATGGGTGCCCGGCGCACCCATGAGCTCGCGGCGGTCGCCGCCTCCCGGGCCGCCTATGTCGGCGGCTTCGGCTCCACCTCGAACCTCGCGGCCGGCTTCCGCTACAACATCCCCACCGTCGGCACCTCCGCCCACGCCTTCACCCTGCTGCACGACCGCGAGCGGGACGCCTTCCAGGCCCAGGTCGACTCGCTGGGCCGGGGCACCACCCTGCTCGTGGACACCTACGACGTCACCGAGGCCGTCCGGATGGCCGTCGAGGTCGCGGGGCCCGAGCTGGGCGCGGTGCGCATCGACTCCGGCGACCTGCTGCTGGTGGCCCATCGGGTGCGCCAGCAGCTCGACGAGCTCGGCGCCACCGGGACGAAGGTCATCGTCACCTCGGACCTCGACGAGTACGCCATCGCCTCGCTGGCGGCGGCGCCCGTGGACGCGTACGGCGTCGGCACCCAGCTGGTGACGGGGTCCGGGCACCCGACCTGCTCGATGGTCTACAAGCTGGTCGCGCGGGCCGAGTCGGCCGATCCGAAGGCGCCGCTGGTGCCGGTGGCGAAGAAGTCCAGCGGCGGCAAGTCGTCCGTCGGCGGACGCAAGTGGGCCGCGCGGCGGCTGGACGCGGACGGGGTCGCGGAGGCCGAGGTCGTCGGCCTCGGGGCCGTGCCGGTCGAGCTCGCCGACCGGCAGTTGCTGGTGCAGCTGGTCAAGGGCGGCGACGTCGTGGCCCGCGAGCCCCTGGACGTCGTACGCGACCGCCACAGCGCCGCCCGGGCCAATCTGCCGCTGTCCGCGACCCAGCTGTCACGCGGCGAACCGGTCCTTCCGACGGAGTACGTCACGGGGCGCTCGGGTAGCTAATGCGGGTACGCCCTCCCGCACGGCCGCCGGAATGCCTAGGCTTTTCAGTTCACCCACCGTCGAAGGACACCCACCGTCGAAGGACACCCACATGCGCCGCGCCTTGATCGTCGTAGACGTCCAGAACGACTTCTGCGAGGGGGGCAGCCTCGCCGTGGCCGGGGGTGCCGACGTCGCCGCCGCCGTCACCGAGCTGATCGGTCAGGCGGCGGGCTCCGGCTACCAGCACGTGGTGGCCACCCGCGACCACCACATCGCGCCCGGCGGCCACTTCGCCGACAACCCCGACTTCCGGCACTCCTGGCCCGCGCACTGCGTCGCCGGCACGGAGGGCGTCGGCTTCCACCCGAACTTCGCCCCCGCCGTGGCCTCGGGCGCGATCGACGCCGTCTTCGACAAGGGGGCGTACGCGGCCGCCTACAGCGGCTTCGAGGGCGCCGACGAGAACGGGGTGAAGCTGGCCGACTGGCTGCGCGCCCGGCAGGTCGTCGAGGTGGACGTGGTCGGCATCGCCACCGACCACTGTGTGCGGGCCACGGCGCTGGACGCGGCGCGCGAGGGCTTCCGTACGCACGTTCTGCTGGACCTGACGGCCGGGGTGGCCGAGGAGACCACCGAGCGGGCGCTGGAGGAGCTGCGGGCGGCGGGCGTGGAGCTGACCGGCAAGCCGGTGGTGGCCTGAGCCGGCCCCGCTTCCCCGGCCCTGAGCCCTACGGCTGCCGTACCGCCTCCGGGCGGCGCAGCAGGGCCCTGATCGGGTGCCAGAGCTCGGTCACGATGACACCGTTGTCGGGGGCGGTACGCCATATCAGGCCGTCGGGGTGGTGCAGCACCGCGGTGATCTCGTCCGGGGTCGGCGGGGCGCCGTTGCCCCGCAGGTAGATCGCGCGCATGCCCAGGTTGCGCAGCCTGGTCAGGGCGCGCGCCCGGTTCTGAGCGTGCACGAGCACCCGTACGCCCGTACCTTCGGCGATGGGGCTGGGCAGGTTCAGCGCCACCACCACACTGCCGGTCGGCAGCTTGCAGAAACCTCCTGCGGCCATGCAGGTCACACCCCCGTGCGCGTCGGTGTCGATGGGTCCGTCACTGGGTCCGTCACTGGGACTGTCAATAAGAACAGCACAGGACGCACCTAAACACGATCGGCGGCGACCCGCCAGGGGGTCACCGCCGATACGTCTCTGACCTGCGTAAATGCCGACTACTTCGTCGCGGGGCCCACCTCGAGCCTGATCGTCGAGCCGTCGAGGGCCTCCTGGACGATCCTGATCTTGGTGTTGGTGTCAGTGACCTTGACGCCCGCCGCCGGGTTCGACGCGTCGTAGTAGGTGTGGCTGTGGTCGTCGAAGACCGGCACCCCGGGCGCCCACTTGATCTTCGTCGGGACATCCGCCTTGTGGAGGGTGATGCCGTCCGTCGGGAAGAAGCTGAACGGCGAGTCGTAGGCCTGGACGCGGTTGCGCATCAGCGTGCCGTCGGACCACTTCAGCGGTGTCGGGTGCGAGTCGACCGGGAGGATCAGACCGGTGCCGGGGTGGACGCTGGTGTTGTCGTCCGCCTCGGAGAGGTCCCACTTCCAGATCAACAGGCCGTTCTGGTACGGGTAGTGCTCCACCCAGTCCGGACGGGTCGTCGAGAAGCCGAAGTTGTACGGGCCGACCTTCAGGGTCCTGTCGTACGACACGTACTGGCGGTTCTCGGCGATGTAGTACTGCTGGTAGTCCTTGGTGAAGGACGCGCCGATGCGGGAGAAGCCACTCGCGGTCCAACTCGCGTCCGCGGACTCGGCGTTGTCGGAGAAGACCGCCGTACCGTCGGCGGTGACGGTGATCTCGTCGGCCACGAAGCCCTTGAGGGCCACCCCGCCGTCGGTCTGGTAGCGGAACCGGAGCTGGATCTTCTGGCCGGCGTAGGCGTTCAGCGGGTACGACAGCCTGGTGTACGCGTCGACCGAGCCGGTGAGCGCCGGCTTGTCGCTGCCGTCGCGCGGGATGGCGGCGCCGTTCACCGTGCCGTCCAGGGCGGTCCAGTTGGCGCCGCCGTCGGTGGACACCTCGGTGTAGAGGTAGTCGTAGCCCGACTCGATGTCGTACCAGCCGTCGAGCGAGAGCGCGGCCGACGACCTGCCGGTGAGGTCGACCTCACGGGTCAGCGTGTTCTTGAGGTTGTCGCCGCTGCCGCTCCACCACTGGGTCGAGCCCTGCGCCGGGGAGACCACCTCGGTGGTGACCGCCTTGTCGGGCAGGGTGACCACCAGGGCCTGCTTGTCCTTGGTGTTGTACTCGGCGACGCCCAGCTTGTGCTTCGACCTGGTCGCGGCCTTCGCCGTGTCGTAGTCGAGCCAGCCCAGCTGGAGCTTGTCCCAGGCGTTCATGTCGCCCGGCAGGTCGCCGATGGCCTGCTTGCCGGTGCCGAGCCAGGAGCCGGAGGACATCAGGGTCCAGAAACCGGTGGAGTTCTCGCCGCCGTTGGTGTCGTACTCGTCCGGCAGGCCGAGGTCGTGGCCGTACTCGTGGGCGTAGACGCCCAGGCCGCCGTTCTCCGGCTGCATGGTGTAGTCGCCGACCCAGATGCCGGTGTCGCCGACCTGGGTACCGCCGAGCTTGTTGTCGGCGGGGCCGGTCGCGCCGGCGTCGGAGCCGAAGGCGTACCAGCGGTGCGCCCAGATCGCGTCGGTGCCCTGGGCGCCGCCGCCCGCGGACTCGTCCTCGCCGGCGTGCACGATCTGGAAGTGGTCGACATAGCCGTCGGGCTCGTTGAAGTCGCCGTCGCCGTCGTAGTCGTAGCGGTCCCACTGGTCGTACTGGGCGAGGTCCGCCTTGATGTCGGCGTCGGACTCGCCGGCCGCCTTCTGGCCGGCGACCCAGGCGGTCAGGCCGTCGCGCACCAGGTTCCAGACGCTGGAGCAGATGGTGGAGCCGCAGGCGTTGTTGCCGTAACGGGCCTCGTTGTAGGGGACCTTGACCCAGTCGGTGACCTCGCCGTCGACCGAGTAGCGGCCCGAGGACTGCTTCTCGTAGTACTTCTTCAGCGACTCGGTGTTCTTGCCGGTCCCGAAGTACAGGTCCTGGAAGTGCTGCTGGTCGTAGTCCGCCTGCCAGGCCGTGGAGTTGTCCTTGGTGCGGTCGGGCTCGGCTATCCGGTTGTGCAGCGGGCCGGCCGTGCCGTTGTACCGGGGGTCGGTGCGGTCCCCGAACTCGACCAGGATGGTGAAGATCCTGTCCGTCTTCTCCCGGCCCAGTTCGACGTACTTGCCGTCGCCCTTCCTGCTCTTGAGCTGGACGACCTGCGACCCGTCCCGGTCCTTGACCTGGGACGTGCCGGCTATGACCTCGTTCAACGCCTCCTGGCGCTGGGCCTGTCGGGTCTTGGAGAGCGGGCCGTCGAGGTCGTGCTCCTGCTTGTCGGCGGCCGCCGCGGGGTCATGGCGGTCCACGGTGGCGGACCGGGCGCTGTCGGCGGTCTGCGCCACGGCGAACGTCGAGAAGGTGGCGGTCGCCGCGGCGAGCGCGACGCCGACCGCACCGGCTCTGAACGTCCAATGTCTAAAGGTCACTTGAGTTCCTCGTGGTCACGGTGGTAAGTCAAGTGACGCAATTCGACTAGAGTTTGGTAAGAAAAAACAGATCTTGACTTGAACATAACAATGGGGCTAGGGCGCGTTCCGCCGTCCACGTGTCGGACGCCATGACTCCGTGCGCCCCCCGTGCACCGGCCGTGTTGGTTAGGTCACGCTTACCGTTCGTTCCAGTCGGGCATGCACGCGATTAGAGTCGACAGGCGGAACGCCCAGATTCGGCGGAAAGCCAGGCCGACACCCCCGTGGACCCCCACTTCCGAGGACACGATTGCCATGCCTCGTCCGACTGCCGCACAGCTGACCTACGGTTCCTGCACCGTGATCTTCTCGACGCTCGCCATGCTGCTGCTGTCACAGACGAGTTCCGGCGTGGGGATCGCGATCATCTCCGTCTCGGCGCTCGCCCTCGGGCTCCTCGTCGCCATGACGGTCCCGCTGCCCCGCACGCGGGTCGTCGCGATGCAGAAGCCCGCGCGGGAGCAGACCCATGGGCAGCCGCAGCCGCAGCCGCAGACAGCGGAAGAGCCCGTGCCGGTCGCGGCGACGGGCTCCTCCACTGCCGCGTGAGGTGCGCGCGGCCGCTCAGTCGACGCTGACCACCACCGTCTTCGCCGCCTTGTCGTGCAGGCCCTGCTTGTAGGGCCGGTCGAAGTAGCTCCAGCCGCCCGAGATCGCGGTCCAGACGCAGAAGCAGCAGAACGCGAACGGGATCCAGAGCACCGCGGCGCGGGCCAGCGACGTCTGCACCGAGGGCGTGGCGCCGTTGTCGAGGTTGGCCACGCGCATCTTCAGCAGCCGCTTGCCGACCGTCTGGCCCGAGCTGCTGGTCATGAAGGTGTCGTAGGCGATGTAGAGCAGGGCCGCGATCAGGGACTGCAGGAAGGACTTGCCGGCCGTGATCTTGTCGCTGTTCATCGTGTACGCGTGCACGTTCAGCGGCCAGGTGATCAGCCATACGGCGATGCCGACGAGGATCATGTCGAGAATCCTGGCCAGCGTGCGCTTGCCGCTGTCGGCGAGCGGGGGCATACCGGCGAGGGGGTCGTTGGGGTAGGGGGTGCCGCCATAGGGAGGCGTGCCTCCGTAGGGCGGGGGCTGGCCGCCGGGCGGGGGCTGGCCGCCGGGAGGCGGTGGCCCGCCTTGCCCGCCGGGTGGGGGCTGCTGGCCGCCGTACGGCGACTGCTTCCTGAACGGATCGTCTTCCGGCGGCCGTCCGTCGCCGGGGGGCGGTTCGCTGCTCATGGCCCGAGTGGACCGCGAACCCCCCGGCTCCGCATCCGGCGGACGGCCGTCCGGAGTACCGAATCAGGTAGTGCCGACGCCGTACGCGGCGTAGACGGTCATCCCGCCACGAACGTCCGCGCCGCCTTGTCGTGCCAGCACTGGTGCCAGGGGCGGTCGAACAGGCACCACAGAACACCGACCAGACCGATGCCGAGCAGACCGGGCACGCTGTAGACGAGCCAGCGGCGCACGGCCCCGCCGAAGGTCGGCGGCTCGTGGGCCTCGATGTCCCGAACCTCCAGGCCGAGCAGCTTCTTGCCGAGCGTGTGGCCCCACTTGGCGGTGGGCAGCGCCTCGTAGAGGACACCGGCGACCAGCAGGACGGCCAGGATGATGCCGAAGTAGACCGAGGTCGTGCCGTCGAGCAGCCAGACGGTGACGGTGTGGCCGCTGAGCTTGGCCTCGTCGATCTTGCCGTTGATGTGGTCGACGGCCTTGGTGCCGAGCGGTACGGCGGCCACGGCGGTGACGGCTCCGACGACGAGCGTGTCCAGCAGCCGGGCGGCGAGGCGCTTGCCGAGGCCGGCCGGACGGGCGGCGGCCTGGCGTCTCGCGGCCGCCTGGAAGATGTCCTCGACCGGCGGCTTCCAGGGGGCGGGGGCGACCGGCTGGCCGTCGTCGGCCCCCGCGAGCCGGTGCACCTGCTGCGCCCAGGAGGACTGCCCGCCACCGGCACCACCGGCCATGGGAGTGGACACCTGGCCGACGGGCGCGGGCTGCGGGGCGCCGGGCTGGGGCGGGACCGTCGAGGAGGGCTGCGGGGAGGCCTGCGGGCGGGAGGCCTGCGGGCCGGCGAGCGGGGCGGGGGCAGCGGCCTGGGCGTTCGCCGCGCGTTCGGCCGCGGCCTTGCCCGCGCCGAAGCCGGGGGCGTCCGGAGCGGGGGCCGAGCCCTGGGGGCTGAACGCCGGGCCGCCCGCGGCACCGGCGGGACCGGCGGCGGGGGAACCGGGGGCACCGGAGGCGGAAGGCGTCTGCGCGCCGCCGCTGTTCGCGGGCGCCCCCGTGCCCCCGCCCTGCGCCCCACCCTGACGCCCCGTGCGCTGGGAGACCGGGCGGAAGGTCATGGTGCCGTCGTCGGCGGCGGGGCCCGGGCCGGGGATGTCAGGGGCGGCCGAGCCTGCGACGCCCCCGGCGCCGCTCCCCGCTGCCCCTCCCCCTTGCTCCGCGACCCGGCGGAACACGAACGTGCCCGGCGAGTCCACGTCGGAGGTGTCCTGGGCCGCCGGGGGGATCGTCGCGGTGCCGTCCGTGCTGGTGGTGTCGGACGGGACCCTGGGGTCGGCGCCCCAGGAGACACGGCGGTCCTGGTCGCCGCCGAAGCCGGACTGGTGGGAGCGGTCGGCTCCCCACGCGGACGCCGGTTCGAAGGCGCCGCCCCGCTGCGGCTCGGGGTCCTCGTCGAAGAAGTGCGGGCCGGTCTCCTCCAGGGAGGGCGTGGCCGGGTTCGAGCCGGACGGCTGCGCGAGCGACTCGCCGTCCGACGGGGCCGGGCGGCTGGTGCCCGGTACCCAGGCGGCACCGTTCCAGTACCGGACATATCCGGGAATGGATGGATCCGGGTAATACCCTTCGCGGGGCCTGTCGTCGCCGGGGGCCGGGGTTGGGGCGCTCATGTCCGTCGTCCCGTATCTGCTCGCGGGTGAATAGGGGGGTGTCCACATCTATCAGACCGGCGCGAGCGGCACCGCCGGTCCCGCTGGACCCACCCCTTTCTGAGCAACCTTGCGCACCCCCTTCACGGGTTCGGGAAAAAATCTCTCGGAACCCGCGTAATGGTTGCGCCCCCACTCCTCTCTCCCCTGTACGGGCCCGCTCACCGGACCCCGTACAGCTGCCCGAGAGAGGAAGAGGACGTCATGCACTACACCGTGGTGGAACGCGAGTTGGAACTCAGGCTGATCCTGTCGCCGGAGCGCGGCATCCCGGTCCCGGCCCGGCTCAGCTACCGCACCGACGACCCGTTCGCCGTCCACATCAGCTTCCACATCAACTCCGAGCACCCGGTGAACTGGACGTTCGCCCGAGAACTGCTGGTGGAGGGGGTGTTCCGGCCGTGCGGGCACGGGGATGTGCGGGTGTGGCCGACCAAGACGGACGGGCGCAGCGTCATCCTGATGGCGCTCAGCTCCCCCGACGGAGACGCGCTGCTCGAAGCGCCCGCCGCCCAGGTCTCCGCCTGGCTTGAGCGGACGCTGCGGGTGGTGCCCCCGGGGACTGAGGGCGAGCAGCTCGGGATCGACGACGCGCTCGACCAACTGCTCGCCCAGTGAACCAACCGGCGGGTGGGTCCCCCGTGAGCCCACCGGCGGGAACCTCAGAAGAGCTTGCCGGGGTTGAGGAGGCCCAGCGGGTCGAAGACCTGCTTGATCTGCCGCTGCATCTCGACGCCGACCGGCCCGATCTCACGCGCCAGCCACTCCTTCTTCAGTACGCCCACCCCGTGCTCGCCGGTGATCGTGCCGCCGAGCTCCAGACCGAGGGCCATGATCTCGTCGAAGGACTCACGGGCGCGCCGGGACTCCTCGGGGTCCGCCGCGTCGAAGCAGACGGTGGGGTGCGTGTTGCCGTCGCCGGCGTGCGCGCAGACGCCGATGGTCAGCTGGAACTTCTCGGCGATCCGCTCCACGCCCTCCAGCATCTCGCCGAGCCGGGAGCGGGGCACGCACACGTCGTCGATCATCGTCGTGCCCTTCACCGCCTCCAGCGCGGTCAGCGAGAGCCGCCGCGCCTGGAGGAGCAGTTCGGACTCGGCGAAGTCGTCGGCGGGGACGACCTGGGTGGCACCGGCGGCCTCGCACAGGGCGCCGACGGCGGCGAGGTCGGCGGCCGGGTCCGCGGTGTCGAAGGCGGCGAGGAGCAGGGCCTCGGTCGTCTCCGGCAGCCCCATGTGCGCGAGGTCGTTGACCGCCCTGACCGTCGTACGGTCCATGAGTTCGAGGAGCGACGGGACGTGCCCGCCCTCCATGATCCGGCACACCGCGTCGCAGGCGGCGGCCGCGGACGCGAACTCGGCGGCCAGCACCAGCTGCTGGGGCGGCTGGGGGCGCAGCGCCAGGATCGCCTTCACGACGATCCCGAGGGAGCCCTCGGAGCCGACGAACAGGCGGGTGAGGTCGTAGCCGGCGACGCCCTTGGCGGTCCGGCGGCCGGTGGACATCAGACGGCCGTCGGCGAGGACGACGTCGAGCCCGAGGACGTACTCCGCCGTCACCCCGTACTTCACGCAGCACAGGCCGCCGGAGGCGGTGCCGATGTTGCCGCCGATGGTGCACATCTCCCAGCTGGAGGGGTCGGGCGGGTAGTAGAGGCCGTGCTCGTTGACGGCGCGGGAGAGGGTGGCGTTGATGACGCCGGGCTCGACGACCGCGATCCGGTCCACCGGGTTGATCTCCAGGATCCGGTCCATTTTCGTCAGGCTCAGCACGACGCAGCCCTCGGAGGCGTTGGCGCCCCCCGACAGGCCGGTGCGGGCGCCCTGCGGGACGACCGGGACGCGCAGTTCGGTCGCGACGCGCATGACGTGCTGGACCTGCTCGACGGTCCGGGGCAGGACCACGACGGCCGGGGTGCCGGCCGGGCAGAAGCTCGCCATGTCGTTGGCGTAGGAGACGGTGACGTCCGGATCGGTCAGGACGGCCTCGGCGGGCAGACCGGCCAGGAGCCGGTCGACGAGGTTCCCGGTGGCTTCGTCGGAAGGGGCTTCGATACGGCTCATGATCACAGGTTCGCACCCGGGGCCATCGGTGTGAACCCCGTCCACGGCACCGGACCTGTGCCGGGGTGTATGCCGAATGTGGTCGTCGTACTGGCTCATTGTGAGCGGCATGGAGACGCAAGAGGAGGAACGGCGGCCGCGTGTCGGTCGACGGCTGCTGATCTGTGCTCTGGCGGGGTCCGTCGTGCTCGGCGGGGCCCTGGCGGCGTGGTGGCCCTGGGAGCGGGCGGCGGTGCCTCGGGCCGTCGCTCCGGTGTCGGGGAGCCAGGCGTTGACGGCCGTCGCCGCGGGGGTGCCGGCCGGGTTGCCCGAGCTGGGGGCGCTGATCGGGGAGCGGGAGGCGCGGGTGCGGGCCCGGCCGAAGGACGCGGTGTCGTGGGCGGTGCTGGGGACCGCGTATGTGGAGCAGGGGCGGCGGACCGCCGACGCGGCGAACTATCCGCTCGCCGAGCGGGCGCTGCGGGCCTCCCTGAGCGCGCGGGGGAACCGGAACGTCGCGGCGCTCGACGGGATGGCGGCGCTGGCGAACGCCCGACGTGACTTCCGGGCCGCCCGGACCTGGGGCGAGGCCGCGTTGAAGGCGGAGCCCAAGCGGTGGACGACGTATCCGCTGCTCATCGACGCGTACACCGGTCTCGGCGACTACAAGGCGACCAAGCGGACGCTGGACCGGCTGCTGGAGCTGCGCGGCGGGCCCGCGGTGCGGGCGCGGGCCGCCGCCGTCTACCGCGACCGGGGCTGGCGGGAGGACGCGGCGGCCGCGATCTCCGACGCCGCGGCCGGCGCCTCGAGCCCCGCCGAGCGGGCCGCGTGGCTGGAGCGGGCCGGGGAGCTGGCCTGGGAACGGGGCGAATTGAAGGACGCGCTACGGCGCTTCCAGGAGGCCGTACGGCTCGACCCCGACCAGCGGGCGGCGCAGGCCGGGCAGGGGCGCACACTGGCCGCGCTGGGCCGGATCACGGAGGCGCTGACCGCGTACCAGATGGCCCTGGCCAGGCAGCCCTGCCCGCAATACGCGCTGGAACTGGGCGAGTTGTACGAATCGCTGGGGATGGGCGAGGCGGCCCGGGCGGAGTACGACGTGCTGCGGGCCCGGGTCCGGCAGGACATGGCCGGCGGCGTGGACGACGAGCTGGTGCTGGGGATCTTCGAGGCGGACCACGGGTATCCGGAGGCGGCCGTACGGCGGTTGCGGGCCGAGTGGGAGCGGCAGCCCGGCATCGACGTGGCCGACGCGCTGGGGTGGGCGCTGCACCGGGCCGGGGACGACAAGGAGGCGCTGCGGTTCGCGTCGGTGGCGACGGACCGGGTGCACGGGGGCGCGGTGCGCAGCGCGCCGTACATGTACCACCTGGCCATGATCGAGCGGGAGTTGCGGCAGGACGGGCCGGCCCGACGGCATCTCCAGGAGGCGTTGCGGATCAATCCGTACTTCTCACCGCTGGGGGTGCGGGAGGCCCGGGCGACCCTGACGGCCCTGGGCGAGCCGCCGGACGTGCCGGTGCCGGACCAGGAGAGGGAGGACGCGAAGGCTCCGGACCAGAAGGTGCCGGACCAGAAGGCGCCGGACCAGAAGCCGCCGGACCAGAAGGCTCCGGACCAGAAGGCGCCGGACCAGAAGGCGCCGGTCCGGTTGTCCGGTCACACCGCCGCCGTACCGATCAGCGCGTTCCGGGTCACCAGTGCCGCCAGGCGCTCCTCCCCCAGGTCCTCGGTCCCCAACGGCCTTGCGGGCAGGACCATGTAGCGGGTCTCGGCGCTGGAGTCCCAGACCGTGATCTCCGTGTCGGCCGGCAGGTCGAGCCCGAACTCGGCGAGCACGGCACGGGGTTCACGGACCACCCGGGAGCGGTAGGCCTCCGACTTGTACCAGCTGGGGGACGGGCCGAGGAGGCGGAGCGGGTAGCAGGAGCAGAGGGTGCACACGACGACGTTGTGCACCGAGTCGGTGTTCTCGACGACCCTCAGGCGCTGGTACGAGCCTTCCATGAAGCCGAGTTCACGGACCGCCGCCGTGCCGTCCGCCAGCAGCCGGGCCTTGAACCCGGCGTCCAGCCAGGCCCGGGCGACGACCCGCGCCCCGTTCGCCGGCGACGCCCCCGACAGGGACGCGTCGATGATCTCGTCGAGCCGGGCGCCGGAGAGGACGCCCTTCTCCTCCAGCAGGGTCTCCAGGCGCCGTACGCGACGGGCCACCGCCGCGTCGGAGTGGTCACCGCTCATCGGCAGGGTCCTCTTCCAGATAGCTTTCCCACAGATCCAGTACGACGTGGTGGTCGCCCTCGCCCCACAGGTCACGGGCCGCGAACCGGACGGCGTAGATCTGCTCGACGGGGGCGTCCGCGCGCCCCTGTGCGCTGACGTCGGCCAGTTCGGCGGGGCCCTCCGGCTCGACCACCACGCCCCGCTTGCCGCGGGCGTAGCGCGGCAGACGGGTGTGGTGCGGCGGGTCGTGGTGGAAGGTGCGGACGCGGGTGCCGGGCGGAAAGCGGTCCTCAGCCATCGAGGCCCTCCAGCTCGCCCGGCTTCAGCACGCCCTTGCGCTCCAGCAGCGCGCAGATGGCGAGGAACCAGCGCTCGTAGTACGAGGTCGACAGGTACTCCCGCGGCTCCATCGACTCGATCGCGTCCCGGAACTCGTTGGTGTTGAAGACCCCTTGTCCGCGCAGGGCGTTGAACAGCCCCACGACCCGCGCCTCCCAGTCCGCGTGGAAGGGCTCGGCGTCGTCGGTGGTGTCGATCGGACCGAACCCCTGGGTGCCGCCCACGTCGTTGATCCTCGCCATGCGCTCAGCCTACGGCGGGCCGCGCCCTGTTCACAGGTTCCCGCGCTTGGCCTGCTCCCGCTCGATCGCCTCGAAGAGCGCCTTGAAGTTGCCCTTGCCGAAGCCCATCGAGCCGTGCCGCTCGATCAGTTCGAAGAAGACGGTCGGACGGTCCTGGACCGGCTTGGTGAAGATCTGCAGCAGATAGCCGTCCTCGTCGCGGTCGGCGAGGATCTTGAGCTCCCTGAGCGTGTCGACCGGCACGCGGGTGTCGCCGACCCACTCGCCGAGGGTGTCGTAGTAGGAGTCCGGGGTGTTGAGGAACTCGACGCCGGCGGCGCGCATGGTCCGTACCGTCTGGACGATGTCGTTCGTGTTGAGCGCGATGTGCTGGACGCCCGCGCCGCCGTAGAACTCCAGGTACTCGTCGATCTGGGACTTCTTCTTGGCGATCGCGGGCTCGTTGATCGGGAACTTGACCTTGAGGGTGCCGTCGGCGACCACCTTGGACATCAGCGCGCTGTACTCGGTCGCGATGTCGTCGCCCACGAACTCCTTCATGTTCGTGAAGCCCATGACCTTGTTGTAGAAGCCGACCCACTCGTCCATCCGGCCGAGCTCGACGTTGCCGACGCAGTGGTCGACGGCCTGGAAGGTGCGGTGGGCGGGCGGCTCGACCATGGGGGGCGCCGCCGTGAAACCGGGCAGGTAGGGGCCCTCGTAGCCGCTGCGGTCGACGAGCGTGTGGCGGGTCTCGCCGTAGGTGGCGATCGCGGCGAGTACGACGGTGCCGTGCTCGTCCTTGAGCTCGTACGGCTCGGCCACCGAGCGGGCGCCGTGCTCGATCGCGTAGGCGTGGGCGCGGCGGGCGTCCGGGACCTCGATGGCGAGGTCGACGACTCCGTCGCCGTGCTCGGCCACGTGCCGGGCGAGGAAGTGGCCCCAGGTGGTGGTGGGCTTGATGACCGAGGTGAGCACGAAACGGGCGGAACCGTTCTCGAGCACATAGCTCGCGGTCTCGCGGCTGCCGTTCTCCGGCCCGGAGTAGGCGACCAGCCGCATGCCGAAGGCGGTGGAGTAGTAGTGCGCCGCCTGCTTGGCGTTGCCCACGGCGAAGACGACCGCGTCCATTCCCTTGACCGGGAAGGGGTCGGCCTGCCGGGCGGTGTCGGGAGTGTGGTGTGTGGTCTGCGTCATAGCCGCAGCCTGAGCCCAGGCTGGCAAGGTGCGCAATAGTTTCCGTATCCGCTGGACAATTTGCGCAACGGAGAATGCGTTTCTACGACATTCCTGTACAGGATGACCATCGGCCCGGGAGGCTGCTGTGGCGATCGACCATCTGGACGGCCGGATCATCGTGCTGCTGGCACGGGAGCCGCGGATCGGGGTGCTGGAGATGTCCCGGCGGCTGGGGGTGGCGCGTGGGACGGTGCAGGCACGGCTGGACCGGCTCCAGTCGAACGGCGTCATCCGGGGGTTCGGTCCGCAGGTGGACCCGGCGGCGCTCGGCTACCCGGTGACGGCGTTCGCCACGCTGCAGATCCGGCAGGGCCAAGGGGCGGACGTACGAGCGCACCTGGCGACCGTGCCGGAGGTGCTGGAACTGCACACGACCACCGGCAACGGCGACATGCTGTGCCGGCTGGTGGCCCGCTCCAACGCCGATCTCCAGCGGGTCATCGACCTGGTCGTCGGTTTTGACGGCATCGTCCGGGCCGCCACCGCGATCGTGATGGAGAACCCCGTTCCGCTGCGGATCATCCCGCTGGTGGAGCAGGCGGCGCAGGACGAGGAGAGGGCCTGACCGACGCCGGATCCGACCGATGCGGCGCGCGAGGCGTTCCGGGCGGCGACCCCGGTGGCGATGACGATCGGGGCCCTGGGGGCCTGGGGGCCTTCTCAGCAGTGCGGCAGGGACCCCTTGCCGGTCTCCAGCGCCACCAGTGAGTTCACCGCCCCCTTCAGTGTCGTCACCGGAATCAGCCGCAGGCCCTTCGGCAGCTCCGACTTCGCGTCGGTGCACTCGTCCTTCGGCACCAGGAACACCGTCGCCCCGTCCCGCCGAGCCGCCTGGGTCTTCAGGGCCACGCCTCCGACCGCGCCGACCTTCCCGTCGGCGTCGATGGTCCCGGTGCCGGCGATGGTCCGGCCGCCCGTGAGGTCGCCCCCGCTCCCGTCGCCGTCGAGCTTGTCGATGATGCCCAGGGTGAACAGCAGTCCGGCGCTCGGGCCGCCGACGTCGGCGAGCCTCAGGGTGACCTTGACCTGGTCCGCGCCGAGGTCGAGGTACTTCAGCGCCGCCTGGGTCGCCGCGTCCTGCGACTCCTTCATCTGCGCCGAGTTGTGCTGCTCGATCTCCTTGGTGCTCTGTCCGCTGGGGTAGACCGAGTCGCGCGGCATGACGGCCTTGTCCTTGGCGAACCACGCGGAGAGCACGTCGGACAGGGAGACGCGGGTGTCCGGGTTGGTGGCCTCGATCGTCGTCATCCGCAGTTGCCCACTGGTCTGCCGGGTCTTCGCCCCCGAGACCGTGATCACCGGTGTGCCCTGGTTCTTCCCGAGCACGTTCGCCGTCATCCCGGGCTGCGCCAGCGAGAACGGCAGCGGCGCGAAGACCGCCGTGGCGAGCAACGCCACGACGGGTACGGAGGCGACGGCGACGGCCCGGGGGCGCGTGAGACGAGAGAGCACGGGATCAATCTAACGTGACGACGACTTCCGGCCACGCCCGCCCACAGCAGGCGCAACCGCCCCCGACCCCACCGACAACAGCCCACACACCCGCCCCACGCGCGACGAACCCGGGCCCCGGACCCACACCACGACCCCACGCACGACGAACCCGCCCAGCCGGGCGGTGCAGGTGTGAGGCTCGCCGCTCCCAGACCCGCGACAACGAGCCCGCGCACACGACCCTGCACCAACGCACCCGCCCACCCGAGACCCACACCACGACCCCACGCACGACGAACCCGTGCCCCTCGGAGCCACGACAACGAGGCCGCGCGCAACTGACCCGCGCCCCCAGGCCCCCCGACACGCCCCCGCCCGCAACGAACCCGAAACCCCCGGACCCGCGACAGCGACCGTGCCCACGGCTGACCCCGTGCAGCTCAGCGCAGTGCTTCGGCGACCTCTCTTGCCGCGTCGACGACTCTCGGGCCCACCCGTTCCGGTACGGCGTCGGCGAGCATCACGACTCCGACGCTGCCCTCGACGCCTGTGACGCCGATCAGCGGAGCGGCCGCGCCGCTCGCGCCGGCCTCCAACTCCCCGTGGGTCAGGGTGTATCCGGGCTCGTTCACCGGCCTGGCCCGCGCGGCGAGAATCGCCCGGCCGGCCGCCCCTCGGTCCAGGGGGTGCCTGAACCCGGCCCGGTAGGCCACGTGATAGTCCGTCCAGGACGGCTCCACGACGGCCACTGCCAGCGCGTCCGCCCCGTCCACCAGGGTCAGGTGCGCGGTCGCCCCGATGTCCTCGGCGAGCGACCTGAGCGCGGGCAGCGCTGCCTCCCGTACCAGCGGATGCACCTGCCGCCCCAGTCTCAGCACGCCCAGCCCGACCCGGGCACGACCGCCCAGATCACGTCGTACGAGCGCATGTTGTTCGAGTGTCGCGAGCAACCGGTATACGACAGTCCGGTTCACGCCCAGTTTGTTGGAAAGCTCGGTGACGGTCAGCCCATGGTCCGTATCGGCCAGCAGCTTGAGGACACGCAGTCCTCTGTCAAGCGTCTGAGAGGTCTCCGCGGTCACGACGCCCACTCCTCCAAATGGTGAGGTCGGCGACCTCCGCGCGGCGGTGCGTCACCGAGTCCCGTCGTTGACGCGCATCAGAGGCCGCCGATCGGCCGGCGACCCGGCCGCTGCCGGGCCGCGTCGCTTCACGGCTGCGCTCCGCGGCGGCGCTGCCACGGGGCGTGTGCGTAGCGGGACAGTAGCGAAGGGGGTTCGCTGAGCGGAAGTCTCCGTCCAGAATCCGGTCATGGATAAGGAAGGAGTAGCTCCGTTTGTCCTGATTCATACAGGGTGCAACAAATGCCGTCAGCAGCTTAATGGCCCCCCTACCAGGGACTTCGGCTGGTCGGCTGGTCGGCCGACCAGCCGCGTTCACCGCATCCGGGTGGCCCACTCCTGCACCTTGGCGATCCGCTGCTTCAGCTGCCCGGCCGTCGCCTCCGCGCTCGGCGGACCGCCGCACACCCGCCGCAGCTCGGTGTGGATGACACCGTGCGGCTTGCCGCTCTGGTGGACGTACGCGCTGACCATGGTGTTCAGCTGCTTGCGCAGCTCCATCATCTCCTTGTGCGAGACGACGGGCCGCCGCTCGGCCGGCAGCTCCAGCAGGTCGGCTTCACCGTCCGGCTTCTTGCGGCTGTGCGCGATCTGCCGGGCCTGCCGCTTCTGCAGCAGGAGCTGCACCTGATCCGGCTCCAGCAGCCCCGGAATCCCGAGGTAGTCCTGCTCCTCCTCGCTCCCCGGGTGCGCCTGCATGCCGAACTCCGCACCGTCGTACAGGACGCGGTCGAACACGGCCTCGGACTCCAACGCCTCGAAGGCGAACTGCTCCTGCTCGCCGGTGTCCTCGTCCTGCTCCTTGTTCGCCTCCTCCATCTCCTTCTCGGACTCGGCGTACGGGTCCTCCTCGCCCTCCTTCTTCGGCTTGTCGAGGGCGTGGTCGCGCTCGACCTCCATCTCGTTGGCGAAGGTCAGCAGGTCCGGGACGGTCGGGAGGAAGACGGACGCGGTCTCGCCACGGCGCCTCGACCGCACGAAGCGGCCGACGGCCTGGGCGAAGAAGAGGGGCGTGGAGATGGTGGTGGCGTACACCCCGACCGCGAGCCGCGGCACGTCGACACCCTCCGACACCATCCGTACGGCGACCATCCACCGGTCGTCGCTCTGGCTGAAGTCGTCGATCCGCTTGGACGCGCCCGCGTCGTCGGACAGGACGAGCGTCGCCTTGCTGCCGGTGATCTCGCGGATGAGCTTGGCGTAGGCGCGGGCGGAGTCCTGGTCGGAGGCGATGACGAGGGCGCCGGCGTCCGGGATGCCCTTCCTGACCTCGGTGAGCCGCTGGTCGGCGGCGCGCAGCACGCTGGGCATCCACTCGCCGCGCGGATCGAGGGCGGTGCGCCAGGCCTGGCTCACGGCGTCCTTGGTCATGGGCTCGCCGAGCCGGGCGGCGATCTCGTCCCCCGCCTTGGTGCGCCAGCGCATGTTGCCGCTGTAGGAGAGGAAGATGACGGGCCGGACGACCCCGTCCGACAGCGCGCTGCCGTACCCGTAGGTGTAGTCGGCGGCGGAGCGGCGGATCCCGGCGTTGTCCTCCTCGTACGTCACGAAGGGGATCGGGTTGGTGTCGGACCGGAAGGGCGTACCGGTGAGCGCGAGCCGCCGGGTGGCCGGCTCGAACGCCTCCAGACAGGCCTCGCCCCACGACTTGCTGTCACCGGCGTGGTGGATCTCGTCGAGGATGACGAGGGTCTTGCGCTGCTCGACCCGGTTGCGGTGCAGCATGGGCCGCACGCCGACACCGGCGTACGTCACGGCGACACCGTGGTAGTCCTTGCCGAGCGGACCCGCGCTGTACTCGGGGTCCAGCTTGATCCCTATCCGGGCCGCGGCCTCCGCCCACTGCTTCTTCAGGTGCTCGGTCGGCGCGACCACGGTCACCTGCTGCACGACATGGTGGTGCAGCAGCCAGGACGCCAGGGTCAGCGCGAACGTCGTCTTGCCGGCGCCGGGGGTGGCGACGGCGAGGAAGTCGCGCGGCTGCTCCTGGACGTACTTCTCCATGGCCCCCTGCTGCCAGGCACGCAGCTTGCTGGCGGTGCCCCAGGGGGCGCGGCCGGGGAAGGCGGGAGAGAGGTGGTGGGAGTGCGAGGCAGAGCTGGCAGACATGGGTGTGGGCCCGGAGGGCCCTCCGTTGAGGGTGGTGGTGGGCGACGGGCGGGAGGTAGTCACGGTCTCCGAGGGGGTGGGTCGGGCGGCTCGGCGGTACGAACGGGGCAGTGGTACGAACGGGGCAATGCGGTACGAACGGTTCGGCAGGGCTACGTATGACAACCGGGCCACCCTACCGGCGGCCCGGCCCCGTCAACGCGCGGACGAGGCCGGGTGGTCCGAGGGTGGGACCCACGTCACAACCACCGCAGCCGCCCCGCGCCGCCGCAGATGTCCCGCTCCTCCCTGAGACGACATCGATGACCAGGCCGTACGCACCACCCGGGCCTGCCCCACCGCCTTACGCCTCTCCCCTCTCCCGCAACCGCGTCGTCACCCACACCCCGACCAGCGCCGCCCCGGCCATCGGCAGGAACACGGCGGTGAAGGCGGCCGGGTGGGAGCCGGTGCCGGACGCCCCGGTCGCCGTGTGCGCCACCGCGCCGCCGCCGAGAGCCGCGAAGGCCGCACCGCCCGCTGCCAGGAGGACGACGTTGGAGAGCGCGTCGGAGATCTGAAGGGCGGCGGAGTTGGTGCCGGCCTCCTCGGGGGCGGAGAGATGGAGCAGGAGGACGCTGGAGGAGGAGATCACCAGCCCCATCCCGAAACAGCCGAACGCCCAGACGACGGCGAGGGTCCAGACCGGCACGGAGTCGATCAGCACACCGGGCGCGGCGGCGATCGCGGCGGCCACCAACACCATCCCCCACGTCATCAGGCGTTCCCGGTACGGCTCCACCCGCGCCCGCGACTGCACCCAGGACCCCACGGCCCAGGTCACGCCACCGGCCGCGAGCGAGAACCCGGCCGACGTCGGCGTCAGCCCCCGCTGGGTGACCAGCATCAGCGGCACGAACGACTCGGCGGCGATGAACGACCCCGCGGCGACCCCGCGCAACAACACGACGGACGGCAGGCCGCGCGCCGCCCGGTAGGTGCCCCGGGGCAACAGGCCGAGCACGGCGGGCACGAGCAGCGCGGCACCGGCGACACCGGGGAGGAGGGAGAGCCAGCGCAGATCCTGGGCGGCGTACTGGAGGAGCCCGGCTCCGAGGGAGACGGCGAGGGCGAGGCGGATACGACGGCGGTCGAAGGAGGGGCGGTCGGTGGAGGGAGGGTTGGTGGCGGGGAGGTCGGTGGACGGGCGGTTGGTTGAGAGGCGGTCGGTGGACGGCCGGTCGGTGGAGGGGACGGCAGCGCGCGGGCCAGCGTCGGAAGCGTCACCGCCGGAAGGGCGACGGCCGGAAGCGTCACCGCCGGATGGGCCGCGGCCGGAAGCGTCACGGCCGGACGGACCGGCACCGGAGGCGATCACCGGTCCGCCCGCCCGCCGCCGTATCTGCGGAAGAGCGATCGCGAGCGGAAACACGACCAGCACCGGAATCCCGACGAACACCCACCGCCACCCGAGATGCTCGGTCACCGCCCCGGAGGCCAGCGGCCCCACGATCGACGGTACGACCCAACTGGCCGCGAACGCGGCCATGATGGCCGGCCGCAACCGCTCGGGATACGCCCGCCCGACCACGACGTACAACGCGACGATCACCAGCCCACCGCCGAGCCCCTGCACCGCCCGCCCCAGGATGAACAGCCACATCGCGGACGCCGTGCCGGCCAGCAGCAGCCCGGCGGCGAAACAACCGATCCCCGCCGTCAACGCCCCGACCGGCCCCCGCCGATCCGCCCACTGCCCCGCGAGCACCATCCCGAAGAGGCTGGTGGTGAAGTACCCGGAGAAGGCGAACGCGTACAACGACAGCCCGTCCAACTCCCGGGCCGCGACGGGCATCGCGGTCCCCACGGCGGTCGCCTCGAAGGCGATCAGCAGCACGACGGAGACGATCCCGACACTGAGCGCCCGATACCCCCGCCCCAGCACCCCCTGCTCTTCGGCTGTGCCTGCGGTCTCATCCGCGACACCGGTGTCACGGGGCTCAAGGACGGTCATGCCCGCAAGCGTAAGACGGGCCGCCACAACAGCCCCCTGTCCACAGTCGCCCCTGACCTGCGACCTTGGTCGTACGCCCGCGGCCCCCCCCCCCGTTCATGAACGGCGTATGGCAGTCCCGTTGCAGCCCCCGCGATCCCCTTGAGCCCCTCCCCCCCCCCGCCATACGGTCATCCCACCGAGTTCGGCACGGAGCCCAACCCTCCACC
>Ga0182007_10000423_pt1 | contig 25854 bp, 22 predicted proteins | sample Sormic07211113_1_FD_123023 | JGI IMG/M metagenome (GOLD analysis project Ga0182007, IMG submission 123023) | Rhizosphere microbial communities from Sorghum bicolor, Mead, Nebraska, USA - 072115-113_1 MetaG | ecosystem: Host-associated > Plants > Roots > Rhizosphere | place: USA: Nebraska...
CGCCCAGCCCCAAACGCAAAAAACCCACAACTTTCGTTGCGGGTTTTGGCTCCCTCTGCTGGGCTCGAACCAGCGACCCTCTGATTAACAGTCAGATGCTCTAACCAGCTGAGCTAAGAAGGAGTACTGGTCGTTTCCTAAAACGAGGCTTATTTACATTTTGCAGTTCAATACCCTTGTTCGTTTTGGGAGTGCAATATTAGCGCTTTTAAACTATTTATGCAAAAATTAATTTAATTATTATTTAAGAAAACGATCCTCCCTTTACGGCGGAGGATCGTTTTGCAAATTTCAAACTGAATATCAGACCATTAACAATTATGGTTTAACAATCCACGGCGCCAGATTAATATCGTCAGTTCCGTTATATTGACGAAGTAAAGCCTGTTTTAGGTTTTCGCCGTTGGTTGTTCTTTCAATATTAGGGTACTGAAAACGCTTAGGAATCCTATTACTATTACCTACGCCCGGACCTATATCGAAAGTTGGCACACCTGTTCGGCGGTACTGATAGTAAGCTTCGAAACCCGAATTACGGAAATAAGCCAAATATTTCTGCATCAGGATCTGCTTTAAACCATCGGCTGTATTACCGGCATATTTAACCGCAGTCTGCGAATAATAATCGCTTTCGAAAGAGAAATTAACATTAAAGTTTTCAAATTCGCCAAGCTTCCCATCCTTTTTTAAGAAGGTGACCACATTAACACCATCTTTAATGCCATAGAAACTGATAGAAGCCTGAATCCCTTTTTTATACCAGCTTTCGGCATCGCCAGTAGCCCAACCGCGGTTAATGCCCTCTGCTTCGATAAAACAAAGCTCAGGATAAGCAATGATAAAAGTATTTTCGGCTGTATAACCACTATAATAGCGATAACGGCCAATCAGCGAATACAGCCCCTTCTGCACCTTATCCAACATCACCCCTTGATCTTCACCTGTAGGTGCACCAATAAAATTGCGGTAATCGGTGATGGCGTAACCATTGGCTTCTGCTATTCCCCTTGCCGGCTCAGCTACCATGTAAGCCCGAGGATCTTTAAGGCTCGAAAGCGTATTTAAATACGTACCCGCCATATTGTAACGCAAGGCATCATTACCAAAATTATCTTTATTGTTCGGATACTTGTTAAAACTCTCGTTGTATACAAACTGCAGGTTATCGGCCATACTCTCCATGACCGGATATTTGGTTGGGTTGCCCAATACCGCAGCAAATTGCTGTTTTACCTGTAAGTCAGCATCATCCGCTTTTGTGCTCAAATTGATCAAAGTCCGTAATTTAAAGGTATTTACCACCTTTTGCCAGGCAGCCAGGTCATTTTTAAGGTAGATATCGCCTTTTAATTCTTTGTTGCCTGCAGTAATTAAAACCGACAAATCGTTGTTCGATTCTTCTAACCAGGTTAAAGATTGTTTAAAAATATCTTTTTGGGTATCGTACTTCGGTGTTAAGTTGGCGAAACCTTTTAAGGCTTCAGTCATTGGTAAATCGCCTACTTTCAAACTCATTTTCACAAAATAATACGCTTTAAAGAATTTAGCCAGTGCCAGGTAAGGCTTAGCTACCGCACCACCCAAACGGTTGGCTTCTTCTTCCATTTTCACCACATTTTTCAAAGTCGTGTAATCTAATGAAGCACCTGTCCAGTCGTAGTTATTGGTTGCATAATAGAAATAGTTGGCTGCAGTGTACTGGTTCCATCTTTCTGAGCTCGAAAAAGGTGCTTCGTACATATCGAACAAAATACCGTTCAATAATAAGTTTGGCGGAACGGTTTCTGCCTGGTTCGGATTTTTAAAATTTTCTTCAAATTCTTTCTTACATCCGCCACAAACAGCAACGATGATGAAGAGGAACAGGATTTTATATATTGATTTCATAATACTTATTGCTAAAGGTTAAAAAGTAACATTCAGGTTAAAACCTACACTTCTTGTGGTTGGTGTTTGCAGCGTAGAAGTACCTTCCCTACCCGAATACTGATCTACATCCACATCGTTATAAGTAGAATTGATAAAGTACAGCAGGTTACGTCCCACTACCGAAATATTGGCCGATTTGATAAACGTGCGCTCCAATAATTTTTTAGGCAACTGGTAGCCAAAAGTTACTTCTCGCAATTTGGCATAGGTACGGCTCATCATAGTATTTTCTTTGGCACCATAAAAAACACCCAGGTAATCCTGCAACAACTGCGGAGTTGTGTTTGGCGTAAAAGAAAGGTCGCCATAATTGGTAATTACACCGGTAACAGGATCGAAGTTAAGTTTACCGCCATTGGCAATCACTACCCCATCGCCTACCCATGTACCTTTGTAAGTTGGATCGTTTACACGCAGGTAATCCTGATATCTGGCTTCGCCCATTTTACCCTGAATGGTTTCGATCTGACGACCGCCCTGGAATGATTTTAACCTCACATAATCTTGCATCACCCCACCCACTTTACCATCTAACTGGAAGCTGAAAGAGAAATTCTCATACCTGAATTTGTTACCGATACTCCATACCCAGTTTGGATCGGCATGACCTAGCAGCTGGTTAACCGGCAAAGAAACCGGTGTTCCGCTTGAAGTATGGATTACTTGTCCGCTTGGCGTTTTAGCTAAAACAGAGCCATAAATATTATCGATACGATCGCCAGTTTTAAAGAACTGATCAACAGATGTTTCGCCTGGGGCAAGCTCTTTATAAATCTGTTTATAGGTAGACCAGTTGATCATTACATCCCAACCAAATTTATCGGTCATGACAGGTGCGCCCGATAAACTTAACTCCACACCACTATTCTGCGTTTTACGGCCGTTAATAGTATTGGTTTGGTAACCTGTAGCTGCCGAGATATTTTGCCTGATAATTTTTGGCCCGTCGATGTACCTGAAATATGTAGCTTCGAAACCTAGCCTGTTTTTCAAAAACTTCAAATCGATACCGCCTTCATAGTTGGTTCTGCTCTGCGCTTTTACCGCATTCAGGTCAATCAGGTTATTGGTGTAGTAGGCACCAGTTTGGTTGTTATAGGTTGGCCTAATGCTGTACGGCGAAGACAGGCCATACCCCGGGCCACCATAAGAGGAGGTATATTCAGCTCCATAACCTATCGGATAAGTTTGTAATGGCGTGGCACCAATATATTCCTGTGTACCCAAACCTGGGTCTTTAACATTGGCATACGATGCCCTTACTTTTGCAAAAGAGATGAAAGCAGGCATTTTTACATAATCAGACACTACCGAGCTTAAAGAAACCGAAGGATAGAATGCCGCGTTATTGCCAGGAGGAAGCGCAGAGTTTTTATCTACACGACCAGTGGTATTGATATTCAGATACTTTTTAAAGCTTAAATCAACCGAATAAAAAGCACTTAACACCAACATTTTAGAATTGAAATCGAAGGCTTTTACCGGGTTTTTAGAGTTAGAGAAGTTATATACATTCGGAACGTTCAAGTAATCGGTTGTGGTAAAACTCGAGTTATAACTAAAGTTACGGGCGTTACCTCCACCAAAAGCACTGATTTCGAATAAATCACCAACGTTTTTGTTGTATTTTAAAATTAACTGTGTATTGTTTTCGAACATGCTGCGGCGGTCTTCCCTGTAATCGCCTAGGCCTTCTTCACGTCCATAAGGGTGGGCAGAAAATGGCATTTTCTCGGTCCTTAATTGGTCATAGGTCGAAATCTGTGTTTTTAACAATACGTCCAATCCTTTGCTTACATTATAGTTTAATGAGGCATAACCATTAATATCATTCTTTTTATGCCCACGCAACCATTCGTACGACATAAAATAAGGATTGTGATAACGCTGGTATTCTGCATAAATAGACTGGATCCCTTCTTTGCCCGGTTGCCAGTAGTTTTTCATATCATCGATATTCCAATCGGCACCGCCCCAAAGGGTCATGTTATAAATCACACTGTTCGGACCATAGTTTACATCTGGTATATTATCAGAAAACTGGCGACTATAATTAATATAAGTTTCGGCTCTTAATTTCGGGCTGATGTTATACGAACCACTCACATTAAAGTTGTTGATATTTAATTGTGTGTTCGGTATAATTCCTTTTTGGTAATTATTGGAAATAGAAACCCTTAAATTATACTTATCAGTAGCAGAAGATAGGGCAATGTTGTTTGCAGAAAGTAATCCAGTTTGGATAAAACGCTTTAAGTTGTCCTTTCCACGGGCTACCCACGGTGTACCCTGGCGCACGCCGTTTACAATCGGACTATCATATTGAGGAATCAACTGACCGTCGAATTTTGGCCCCCAGATATCATAATCACCATCATTTAAGCCACCACCTTTTCCATCACCAAAAGCATAGGCACTGTGTTCACCTGGCCCATACTCGTCCTGGCTTTTCGGCAAAGCAATAAATCCTTTATTAAACTGCGTGCTCGAATTTAGTTCTACAGTAAAACCTTTGTCGCTCAGTTTACCTCTTTTAGTAGTAATTAATAACGCACCATTATAAGCCTGATAACCATAAAGTGCCGCAGCTGCCGGGCCTTTAAGCACGGTATAAGTGTCGATATCATCGGGATTGATGTTCCAGGTATCCGAATTGATCGGCACCCCATCTACCACTACCAAATTAACATCGTTACCGCGAAGGTAAAGCGACGAACGGCCCAAAAGCTCTGAAGATACACCAACAGTTAAACCGGCAACCTTACCCACCAATCCGTTTACCGGATTAGCTTCCCTGGCTTTTACCAGATCGGCACCTTTTACTTCCTGAATGGCATAACCCAGGTTTCTTTTCTCTTTACGGATACCGAGGGCGGTAACCACTACCTCGTTTAAATTTTTCGAGTCTGTTTTTAAAGTTACGGTCAGGTTTGCACCCGTAACCTGAACTTCTTGCGGAAGAAATCCGATCGAACTAAAAACAAGTGTTTCGCCTGTTTTGGCATCGAGGGTAAAGCGGCCCGATAAATCGGTAGAAGTAGCTTTTTTAGTCCCTTTTACCATTATGCTAACGCCCGGGACCGGCTGTTGCGCATCGTCTTTAACCAGACCAGCAATTTTTGTTTGTGCCCAAGTAAAATAAGGCGTGATGCACAGTAACAGCAAAGCCACCATGCACATCTTCATCTTGTAGAGATGTTTCATTTATCTATAATTTTTTTAGGTTTTATAGATGCAATGATAAGATGTACATGTTAGCCTAATGCCAACTTTCAGTTAACAAAAACCCCTATTTTTGTTTAGTATTTGTTAACTAAATATTTTCTTAATGCTTTCTGCGGCATAACCTGCACTGGCAGTCATTCCTTTACCGCCAATAGCCGTACGGATGTGGATGCGATCGTCGAGATCGTAAGTTACAATATGTTTTGTTGCGTGCTGCGGATAAAATCCGGCCCAGGTACTTTGAAGTTTGCGTACATCGAAATCAACTATACGGGCGGCTTCTTCGAGCATGAGCTCATTAATGTGGTGACTTAAATCGAAACCAAGATCGTCGAAATGGTTTACATCGGCATATACATGCGAATCGCCAATTATGATCGTATTATCTGCTGCTTTTTTAAACAGTATATGGATACCCCATTTTTTTAGTTCCTCGTAATGCTCAGGGGTTTTAATGCTTCTGAAAGAAGGGCAGTAGTGCTCAAAACTCTCGTAACGCCTGGTGGTTAACCCGGTTAAAATATTACCTGCCAATGCTACCTCTGGCATAGGAATACTGCGCATCATCTGCAGTTTACTTACCACAATACCACTTTCGCTAAACAGTTCGGGATAAAGCAATTTAAATTCGTAACCATTACAGATAATGGCTTTCTCTGCCGTAAAAAGTTCAGTATTATTTCTTAGACCTACTTCAACACCAGTGCCTTTGCTTTCGCAGGCAGTAACCGGACTGTTGTATTTAAGTGTGTATTGTGCAAACTTGGTCTGCATATATTCATGCAGGCGGTAGATCATTTGATCTGGTGCTACACTAATTTCCTGAGGAAAAAAGATGGCTTCTTTGGCGTAAGAAGATTTAATGGCAGGATATTTCCTTAAAACCGCTTCCTGACTAAGCAATTCGGTTTCATAACCAATGGTATCGTAATGTGCTTTCAGTTCGTGAATTAAAGTCTGCTCATCGTTATCTGATGCGATGTACACACTACCATTTTGCTGCACGGAAATATCGAATTCCTGCTGAATGGATTTATAAATATCTAAACCAGCAACACCGTATCCGAACCACTCGGCTTCCATACCCGAGGGTACCACCTGACCAAAATTGCGAACGGTAGCACCTACCGGAAAATTGTCTTTTTCGAGCTGCAATACCGATTTACCAGAAAGTAAAGCATGGTAAGCATGGAATGTTCCTAAAATCCCTCCACCAATTACAATAAGATCGAAATGTTTATTCATTGTTTATTTTTTTGTGAGATGCTATTAAAAATCATCTGCGTTAATGTTGTTTTTATCACGTTATCTTCCATTATTCCAATTATAAAAATGGTGGTCATCTCGACTGGAACACAGTGGAATGGAGAGATCTATTGAAGCAGATTTAGCTTCGCTGAGCACTTCGTGGTTCTCGACTGCGCTGCACCCGATAGCTATCGGGTCTGCTCGAAATGACGATGAAGCAAGCCATTTCATTCCCCTGTTAAAACCATCTTTCCCCTTACCTGCATTTTTTTATTTGTAACCAGCGTTTTTCTTCTAAAATAAATCAACGAAAGTATACTGCACACCCCACCAATTAATGGTATAGCAAACAAACACTGTTTAAAAAAGTGCATCCAGCTGGTACTCGTTTCGCCAAACTCATGAAACAGCAGTATCGAAAAACTGCCTACATACCCAATTGAATCTGCTACATACATAATAAAACCGATGTTGCTTTTATAGTGAAAATTGGCAATCATCCGTTCAAAGAAAATGGCGTTATAAGGAATGTAGGCCATATACAGTCCCATACCCAGTAAAGCCATCCAGCTAACCGGCCCAATGTAACCCCTATCGAAAAAGAATGTACTCACCCCGATGAGCAAACAGCCTGAAATAATCATGATGTGGATCACGGTAAAAGCTTTGAGGTTATCTTTAATCAAGATCAAAAGTCCCATCATTACCAATACAACAACTGAAATCAGGGTATCGATCTGCGTATAAATATGGTTATTATGAATACCTAAACCATTCCAGATTTCTACTTCGAAATTATCGCGCATATCGCGGATACATGTAAGCAGGACGTAAATGATTATGGTTAAGATGATACCCGGCAAAAATGTGGTGATAAACTTTCTGCGCTGTTTCGCATCCATCGGCACCCGCTTGGTACGTAACTCCTGATCTTCTTTCGAAGGCGGCGGAATAACCTCCAGGCAAAAAACAAACAGGAATAGCGGAAGAAGAAAAACCAATCCGGTAAGAAAAGGCATCCAATAATCGCTTACCGAAGCAAACGACATCAGCGTACGCGCTACTGTTTTAACAAAACCCGAGGCAAATATTAAACTGATGGACATTAAGGCCCCCATAAATTCGGTTGTTTTTCTTCCTTCCAAATAACTGAATACCAAACCCCAGATCATGCCCAAAGGGAAACCGTTGAGGAAAAGAAATACAATATTGTAAGGGGCGGGCACCAAAGCAAACCCCAGCAGGGCAAGCCAAGAAAAAAGAATCAGAAAAATGATGCTCTTCGCCCGGTTACTTTTCCCCGATTCGGAAATAAAACGGATACCATAAAACTTACTTAAGGTGTAACCTACCATTTGCGCAATAACCAACCAAACTTTATAATCGATATGCAGAAATTCCAGATGCTCAAAAGTAGCAGAGGCAAAAGCTTTACGAAAGGCATACATACTGGTATAACAGCCAAATGCTGCTATACCACCAAGCATTGTAATTAACCAATAAGGCCAATTAAGTGCTTTTTTGCGGGCAAGGTGAAGCAAACTCATTCTAATATCTGCTGATGTTGTTTATCATGCCGAACACCACTAATTTGATTTGACATATGAATTTTATTTAAACCACAATAGTAAACATTGTTTATTATTAGTAAACAAAATCAAGATTATCAAATTGTTAAGTTTTACCGTGTAAAGCTTATATTTTATTTCGTAAAAGCCTCTAATACCGGTCTCCCTCTCCAGCTTTGCGGCTGCTGTAAACCCATTAACCAGGCCAGCGTAGCTGCTGTATCGTAGGTAATAACCGCATCTTTTAATTCGTGATTTTTACGTATACCAGGCCCTGCGATGATCCATGGGATCTGCACTTCATCGAGCGATTTACCACCATGACCTTTACCTTTACCACCATGATCGGCAGTAACCAGGATAACGGTTTCATCGGCTATGCCTGCATCGTTAACCGCTTTTACAATTTTACCAATCCGCTGATCTACCAACTCCAGTTGTTTATAATATGCCGGTGTACGGTGACCGATTGAATGTCCTGTACCATCAGGTTCATCTAAATGCAGGAAGGTAAAATAAGGTTTTTCTTTTTTGATAATCGCGACAGTAGTATCAGTACAAAAATCATCTTTATCGTTTCCGCTAACGATAATGTTTACCGCTTCTTTTTCAAATAAATAACCAATACCGCTCCAGCTATACACAATAGCGGTTTTAGCCTGTTTTTTTTGATCTCTGATTACACTAAATATACCAGGGAACAAACCATAAGATGTTTTGGTGATAGATGGAATTTCGGGTACTTTACTATCCCATTCGGTATAACCATGTTCGGTTGGCCCAGCGCCCATTAATAAGGAAGCCCAGTTTACAGCACTGGAAGATGGCAATACACAGCGCGCCTGTGTAGTCCACGAGCCATTGGCCATTAATGCTTTAAGATTAGGCATATTCGCCTCTGGTAAAGCGTAGCCGCCAAAGCCATCGCAACCGATTAAGATAACGTGTTTAATTTTTTTAGATTGCGCATGGGCAAATACACATAAACAAAGTAACACTAAAGTACTTTTCAAAAACTTTTTCATCAATTTATAATTTAGTTCAATTGTTGCGAAGCCATCAGATCTGTCATCCCACTATGTGGTTTGAAAAATCATGATGGTTTCATATTTCTATTGCCAAACCAAAGGTTGGTTTATAAAGATGAAGATAAACATTTGTTAAGTATTAATAAACTTTGTTTACAAAATATTATTCGAAAAAATAAATTACCAGCATTAGTGCCTTACTATCGCCAACATTAACCGGGGTGTGTGAAAGCCTCCCATCGAAAAGCATAGAGTCTCCTTTTTCGAGTATAATTTTCTTTTTCGAAAACTGATACTCTACTTTGCCTTCTATCATGTATTTAAACTCAAAAGCTTCGGTTTTCACCATTGGGCGATGCGCATTCACCTCAAGCTCGAGCAATACAAAATCTGCAGTAGAAAATTTAATGTTCTTGGTTAAAATACGCGAGTAGTTAAAACCTGTGGCCTGTTCTTTTTCGAACTTCTGGTACTGATCTTTTCGTTTCACCAGAACGGGGGCATCTTTTTTATGAAAATTGATATCCTTAAAAAAACTGTTCAGATCTATCTGCAGACTTTTAATAATATCCATCAATACCATTAAAGACGGAATGGTACGGCTATTTTCGATTTGAGAGATCAGCCCTTTGCTTACCTCTGCTTTATTTGCAAGCTCCTGAACGGTAATACCCAGCTCTTTACGTCTTTCTTTAATCTTAAGGCTAATCTGTAAAAGAATTTCTTCTTGCATATGCTAAAATCGTGTTAATAACGCTAATGTATTATTTTATTCCTACAATCTAAATCAACAATCGCATAAGTTACCGAATTACATTTTTTAACATCCTTATAAAAACAAATCGCCGCCATAAAAGGCGGCGATAACAAAAATTTAACGGTAATGTCCGGGTACCCAATACCGGCCGCCATGAGGGCCAATATTATAATGCCCGCGTACCCAGTGTGCTCTTGGTGCACGTGCGCTTACCACGCACGCACTAAAATTAACCGCCATAATCAATAAGAGCAATGCATTTACAATCCTTTTCATAACCTAACCTTTTAAGTAAAAAAAATAAATCAAGCTTTACGCTGTGTGTTTTATTTTGACGGAGGAAGGATAAGAAAGGTTTAATTGGTATTGCTTTTACTTATCGTCGTCACCCTGAATTTATTTTACTGCGTAGCTTTCCGCTTCGCTACAGGTCAGGGCCTATCTAGCAGGAAAGATGCTGATCACGAAGTAGCTACTAGGTATTAAAGACCATGAAGGTGACTAATAAAATAAATTCATGGCGACGCCTCACAAAAACAAAAAACGGCCTGACCTTTATCAGGCCAGACCGTTATATCTATATATTTAAAAAAGATTAGAAACTATATCTCAATCCCAATTGCATCTGGTAACGTGAGGCAAAGAAATCTTTTGAATAAGAGGTTACATCTTTCTGTGCAAAAGTATACACCGGATATGTTGTTGGTGTACCTGCAGTTTGTACTTTAATACCCACACTGGCCATAGAGTTATAGGTATTAGGAGAGAAATACTGAATTCCCCAGTCTTTATTTACCAAATTGGTCAGGTTGATAATATCGTAAGTTAAAGTAAGTACATGCGGGTGTTTTCCTTTTGCCACCTGAATATCCTGAGAGAAACGGAAATCAGCCTGAACATTCCAAGGAGTACGTGCACCGTTACGCTCTGTAAAATCACCACGGCGGGTACTTAAGTATTTATCTCCGTTAATGTAGTTATCAAATGCAGCAGCCTGCGCAATACCATCAGGTGTACTTGCAAAGAACTTGGCAGTTTCTCCTACAGCCGGAATATACATCAAACTTACAGTTTGACCAGTTCCATTGATCCTGGTATTCACTAAACCCAATGAATATGGCGAACCCGATTGACCGCTGAAGAATAAGGAGAAGTTAGACACATATTTACCGTTTTTAGCCCAATCCAATCTGTAATTGATGGTCGAAATAATCCTGTTACGGATATCAAAATTAGAATAAGCCAAGCCTGGGTTATTTGGACTAAGGGCCTGGTTTAACTGCCAGTTAGATTCCATTGAATTACGGATGCCATTGGCAATATCTTTCGATCTTCCATAGGTATAAGCCACCATCATATCTAAGCCCATTGGAAGTGATTTACTTACCTGTGCTGTTAAACTGTATTTGTATCCTTTATCTGTATTTGATAAAAGGTAAGCATTGGTATATAAAGGATTAATTTTAGTACCTGAATAAATCGGCATCTGTTTCTGTGTATCGTAAACCATGTATTTTGGATTATCTACATAGTTGATCTGTTGAAACTGCACATCTTTGATCACCTGGCTAAAAATCCCTTCCAATGTAAATTTCCACTGGTCATCAGTTTTATAATCGAAAGCCAAATTACTTCTCCATGCTTTTGGCATTTTAAAGTTATTATCAACCAAATCCACCTGCGTAGCACCACTTGCATCTTTAACATTTACGCCCTGGTTAGTTACATAACCTGCTTCGCCATTACCGGTTAAAGCATCTTTAATCGGATCGGAACCCGCAACCGGTTTCACGATTTTGCTAGGATCAGCATTTGTATAAACATACGATTTATCAAAAGCACCATAGTTCACACCGTTATTGTAATAAGCATAACCTATCCATGCAAAAGGAACACGGCTGGTAAATAAACCGGTACCGCCACGCATAACCAAACTTTGGTTACCTAATACATCGAAGTTAAAACCAACACGTGGAGAAATCTGTATTTTGTTCAGGAATTTTCCGGTAATTGATGATGGCTGCGTATAAGTATAAGTTGTACCATAGTTGGGATCAACCGGAGAGTTTGTTGTTTTTGAACTCAATGATGGCATATCAGGCAAGTTTGCCATATCAAAACGCAAACCCGGTGTTAATTTAAAACGATCGCCGATACGGATTTCGTCCTGACCATAAACACTGTACATGTTTACATTAAATTCTGCAGTTGGGTTTGCAATGATGTTATCACGGCTGTTATTATCATAGTTGTAGCTGGTACGTACCCTGTTTGGCTGATTAGCCAGGAAATCGGCAACACTGCTATAAGCCACACGGCCATTCCATGAGTTTACAAAGCCATAATTGATTTTATAAAATTCGTTGTGTGTACCAACGGTAAAAGTATGGTTACCGGTGCTGTACGTAAAGTTATCGGTAAATTCGAAAGTGTTCTGTTTCATATTGAAGATACTTGCCTCACGGTCGGTACCTAAAAACAATGTTCCACCGTTCGAAGCAATCTCAATCTGTGGCAAAGCCGGATTAGAAAGCGGATCACGATAATCGTGAACAGTAGAATAACCCACAATTAAGTTATTGGTAGCTGAATTGCCAAAACGGGTTTTCAGATCTGCAACGGTTGAAGTTTGATTGTTGTTCTGTTTAAAATCGATACCGCCAAACCTGAAATTAGACTGATCTCTTTCTAAGTTTGTTGCTTTTGAGATTATGGTGTTATTTCTGATGGTCAACTGGTTATTTTCATTGATATTCCAATCTAAACGGTTAAAGAATTTATTAGATTGTGAATAGATATTGTAATCGCCAAACGAACCTGCATCAACACCATAAGCTGTTTTCATGCGATCAGAAATCTGCTGTGCCTCAGTTAAGGTAAGCAATTTCATGTCAGACGATCCTGCACCTAAAATCACCGGATCCTGACGGCGGGTAATCTCTTCGTTGGTAAAGAAGAACAATTTATCCTTTATAATCGGGAAACCCACACGGAAACCGGTTTGATAATCGTGAAAAGCTGAAGGTTCTTTGCTGTTATCGCCAATTTTGTTTCTACCGATCAGTGAAGCGTTACGGCCATAACCATAAACCGATCCTACAACCTCATTTGTACCACCACGCGTAACGGCGTTAATACTACCACCTAAAAAGTTACCGACTTTAACATCATAAGGAGAAAGCAAAACAGTAACATCCTGGATCGCATCAAGTGAAACCGGGTTGGTACGTGTACTGCTTCCCGGCATGCCAGAGCTTCCGCTCTGACCACCTAATGAAGGACTAAAACCAATGGCGTCATTGTTAATCGCACCATCAATGGTCACGTTGTTATACCTGAAGTTGGTACCGCCAAAGGTATTGTCTTTACTGCCCTGAGGGGTTACGCGGGTAACGTCCTGCAAACTGCGGTTCATGGTTGGAAGGGTTTTAATCTGACCTTCGCCAATACTGGTACCTGCACCAGATTTTGTTCCGCCTTTTTGGCCTTTAACACTTACTTCGGCCAATTGGTTGCCCTGCTCCTGAAGATCGATATCGAGTTTTACGTCGTTACCCAGAGTTAAATAAATATTTTCTTTAACCACCGGACTATAACCCACAAAGGTTACGGTGATTTTGTACGGCCCACCCGGGTTTAAGTTACCAATGCGGTAAAGGCCGTTCTCGTTTGACGAACCCTTAGATACCGTACCTGTTGGAACGTGCGTCATTACAATGGTTGCCCCTGGGATGATACCCTTATTATCCTTAATCTTTCCATTAATACTAGATGTTGTAACCTGTGCCTGAGCAAATGTGACCAAGAGCAGCAGAATACTTACTAGGGATAGTATACGTGATTTCATTTTCTGTTGTTTTATTTTTATGCAAAACAACAGTCTTAATGTTAATTAAATATTAACAGTAAATTAAGTTTAACATTGCGTTAACAATATGACAATCAGAATAATACAATAAGAAAACAATTCCTTAACAACCAATATTTCAGGCCGGAATTTAATGAAGAATAGAAAATCCAAAGATGAAAACGAAAGATGAAGATTTGATGAAGTTTGGATTAATCCGAAGTCGATTGACCGGCCATGCATTTGGAGCCGAGCGTTTGGCGTCGATTAACCGATTTGAACAATTAACCAGCTAACCATTACGCAGGTTTCTGCACCATCCTAACCATTGAACGAATGGCAAATGAACTAATGAACCCATTTATTATCTTTGCAACATGACGATTAGATTAGCTGTAGCCGCAGATATTCCGAAAATAATGAATTTAGTAAGCAAGGTTGTACCATTAATGCGTGCCCTAGGAAATTTCCAGTGGGGAGATGATTACCCTAACCCTGAGGTATTTGCCAATGATATTACTATCGGTCAGTTATGGGTGGCTGAACTGGAAAATAGGCTTGTTGGTGTTTCTGCAATTACTAAAGACCAGGATCCAGAGTATGCCGATGCAGGTTGGGACATTAACGAAAAAGCAATTGTTACGCATCGTTTAGCAGTAGACCCAGACTGCCAGGGCTTGGGTATTGCCAAGGCTTTAATGAACCAGGCCGAAGAGGTAGCAAAAGCTTCGGGCATTTCCATCTTAAGGGTGGATACCAATAGCGAAAACATGGCCACTCAGGCGCTTTTCCCGAAGCTCGGCTATCAGTTTAGTGGTGAAATTAGCCTGGCTAAACGGCCTGGACTACGTTTCTTCTGTTATCAAAAGTTATTATAATCATCAGTTTACACTTTTAACAAACCACGGAATGCTCTTGCAGCATAATACGATTGCGCACCATTATGGTATATAAATACATGATCGTAGCGGCGATCACCGAAAAGGGCCCCACCTAATTTTCTAATCTCGGGAGGAGTAACAATCCAACTCGATGTTTTGACATCGAACTTTCCGAGTTGCTGCAAAAAGCGGTACTGTTCTTCTGTTAAGAGTTCTACACCCATGGCAGCAGCCATATCAATCGCATTATTTTCCGGCTGGTGCTCTTTTCTCGATTCCAGTCCTTCCAAATCATAACAAATACTCCTACGGCCTTTAGGACTTTCTGCCGAGCAATCGTAAAAAATATATTCACCCGTTTTTTGATCATAATCAACAACATCTGGTTCGCCACCAGTTACCTCCATTTCGTCAAGCACCCATAGGTTTTCGGCTTTGGCAACTAACCTTTCTTCTACTTTAGTCCATTCAATACCTTTATGGCGGGCCATGTTTTTCTCGAAACGGGCTTTTAAAGTATGGAGGAGTTCTTTAGCCTGATCAGGCGATAACTCTTTTTTTTTGTTATTTATTTTACTCATCAGTTTTATTTTTGGTTAAAAATCTTGTCGTCTATAATTCTATCCTAATTAAATATAAGGCTTACCCTGTCTCTCAGTACCACTTTTTTATTAAATAGGTTTGGAGCGCAGTGCCTGTACAAAACACCAGGCTTCTTCCCGTTTTCTGCTTTTACGCTTCGCTACCTCGTACCTCGTTGCTGCAGGGTAACGCTTCAACCGGGGCTAAATGGCCAATGCAGCATTTCATTTTGGGGGTTGCAAAGTGCACAAACCCCTGTTCCTAAACCGGATTGCAGCGGGCACGAAGTGTAACGGAGTAAAGCGAAAAGCCGGACTGAGGGCCTCCAAGAGCCACAAACCGCTCATTTCCTAATTTCAAAAAATACTAATCTCTACCTGGAGCACAATGCCCTACACTACATTAAAAGATTCTGCAACTAAGCTCATGATGGCACCCCAATGGTTAATTTACGCACATTTCAGATGACAACATCCGACGCCACGAATGGGAAAACGATTAGTCATTCAACCCTTTGCCACTTAATATCTGTGGCATAAATTTTTCAATTCTTGCCTCACGGGTTTTGGCTTGCTTGGGTGCAGCAAAATGAAGCAAATAAGCTCTTTGTCGGCCAGGCGTTAATGACTCGAATGCCGTTTTTAAATCTGGAATATGATCTAATTTATGCTGAAACTCAACTGGAATGGTATATTCTGCAGTTTTTTTCAAATCTACTTTCAAACCAGCTCTTTCTACCTCAATGGCTTCATAAATGTAGGTCTTCAAAATTGGTTTCAGTTCCACTATTTCGAGGGCATTGGTAAAGCGTGCCTGCCTTGCCGACTGTACATTCTTTGTTTGCTGGATCAAGATTCCGGCGGCATCATTTAATAAAACGCCTTTAAAAAACAAAAATGCGCAGTATTCTTTAAAATCATGTATTAAAACGATGTTGCTGTTGTGTAAGGTATAACAAGGTACTCCCCATTTTAATTCTTCGGTAAGTCCACAATCTAAGGCAATTGTCCGCAGCAACAGCAGTTCTTCCTGCCACTTTTTCGCTTTATTAAAATAAAAATCAACTTTTGGATTCGTTTTCATATCAGTCGAATTTTGTTGCTTATGTTTTTGCCAATAAAAATACTTCTCCGCTCGCTGGGAAAAGGCCATCAGCTCTATCCGTAAAATAAACTTGTTCCATATCTTTAGTTGATATGGTTTTTGCTTCTTTAAAACCGGCTAAATTAGCGAGTACTAATATTTCTTCTGGTGAAAAAAAACTTACAAATGGCGTTCCGGCTGCGCGTGCCCCCTTATCGGCGATTTCCTGCATGGCCTTATCTTCTTCATCCAGCAGCTCAATAGGTAGATAAAATGCCATGGCCAGCGTTGAACCTAATGCAAGTTTAGCGATCTGATTTAATGTATCAATAATTGCTGCCTTGCTCAGATACAAGGTTACTCCCGTACATGCAATAACTGCAGATTTATTGGTATCGAAACCCGATTTTAATAACGCTTTCCACCATGAAGACATTTCAAAATCAACTGATACAAAATGTAAATTATTGGGTTTAGTAAAACCAATATCAGCTAAGCGCTTTTGTTTCCACGCTAATGTATCAGGCTGATCGATTTCATATATTTGAAGTTTAGCTGCAATATCTGATTTGCGTTGTGCAAAAGTATCAAGACCGGCTCCCAGAATAACATATTGATCAATTCCTTTCTGGCTTTGCGCTATAATTAAATCTTCGATGAAGCGGCTACGTGCAACAATCGAAGCCCGAAGACGCTTGGTAAACTTCATATCAGGGCGCTCCATCCAATCGTCAGGAGGTGCAATCAATTTCAGACCGATTTCATCTTCTAGAATATGCGGCTTTGCATCTACCTGCATATGCAAAGCTCTCCATAAAGCGGTCCTGACAGCCGTATTATCTGGTTCAGTTGTGTTTTTGTACTGTTCCATTTTAACATTAAATTTTTGATCATTAAAGTTAAGCGAAATTAACCTTTCTATCTGCAGGCCTAAAATACCACGAAACTACAGTTAACACAAGTAGCAACGTTGGTCCGAAGTATGCCGAAACACTGGTATCGCCAATTACAATGTGCGAAAAAACGGCACCAGACATGGCAAAGAAAAAACCTGCATAAGCCCATTCTTTCAATAAAGTAAATTTAGGAATTAACACCGCAACCACACCTAAAATTTTCCAAATCCCCAATATAGTCAGAAAATAAAGCGGATAACCCAATTGCGTAAATAATGCCACTTCTTCTTTCATTTTTATCAGCTGTACTATTCCTGTTGATAACATGCCTAACGATAGCCAAACAGTGGCAATCCAATAGATAATTTTGTTTCTCTTTGTCATAGTGTGTTATTTTAATTGATTTACAATATTTTGTAAACGGTTATGCGCCATATTAATACCTTGAGCAAAAGGCAAAGCGAGTATCTGATCTCTTAAGGCTACTGATTTATAAACTACATGCATGGTAAGTTTACTACGATCATCGGTTAGTTTATCAAACTTTAAAAACTCAAGCTGAACACCAAAAGGCGTATGCTCCATTTCGAATGTCCGTGTTATTTTTTCACCTGGTACAAACTCATGTATAACTCCGGTGGCTACAAACGCTATATTCCCTTTAGCATCAGCAGTTTCGAACTGGTAACTGCCATACTTTTTGTTTTCAAGCTTCAGTACTTTCGTTCCCATCCATTGCGCTATAATTTCAGGTTCAACATAAGCCTTAAAAAGCAATGCTACAGGCAGATCAAATTCTCTGGTAATGATCATTTCCTGTTTGCCATTTTCGGCATCAATTTTTGTTTTCTGTTCCATGTTATGCTATTTGCTTGGTTTATAGTTTTTCATGATATCTTCCAGTTTATTAAATCTGTCGTCCCACATTTTGCGGAACGGCTCAATAAAATCGGCAATTTCTTTCATTTTTTTTGCGTTAGTGTGGTAATGAATTTCTCTGCCGTTTTGTTTTTGCTCTAACAATTCGCACTCGGTAAGGATCTGCAGGTGCTTTGAAACAGTTGGCCTTGCGGTGTCGAAATTGGTTGCTATTGCACCAGCGGTCATAGACTGCGTGGCCACCAACAACAGTATAGCCCTTCTTGTAGGGTCGGCAATGGCCTGAAATACATCTCTTCTCAAATTCATTATGTAGCTATTTGACTACAAATATACATGTAGCCATTTAACTACGCAAATTTTTTTCATAAAAATTTCACCATTCTATTTATCAAAACGCTAAATCCTACAAAATTAGCTTTCCGTAAGACCCTCTGGAAAAAGAAAAGCACGTATACTTCTGGGCCAGAGATGTAGAATAATAATTTTATGGCTGTAATGCTCGCATAGTGATGTGTTTTTTGCCAGGATTTAATAAATATACAGATCAAGTAAAGCCATAGGAAAGATTAATAAAATATATTATGGCTACTCGTCCCAAAAAAAAATTAAATATTAACAAGTGAGTATAATTAATTTGCACCATTGTCAATAAACTGTTAACACTAGAGACTAGAATATTACGATGGCATTAAGATTACCAATGTTACTGGCTGACAATTGCAGAAATCAGCTAACGCTGAACTTTCTATAATCCTTTATTTGATCCTACACTATTGATTATGAAAAAAAAGTTATATTATTATGTAACGATGCTTTTGACATTGGTTTCATGCATTGGCATAGTAAGCCATGCTAATGCTCAAGCCTTTGTGCACCCGGGTGGCTTGCACAACCAAGCCGACTTAGACCGTATGAAAGCCAAGGTGGCCGCGGGCGTCCATCCTTGGATCGATGACTGGAATCTGTTCATTACAGATAAGCAGGCACAAAAAACATATAGGGCAGCACCAGCAGCTAACATGGGTATTAGCCGGCAGCGGGCTGATGCTGATGCTCATGCCGCCTACCTTAACACCCTAAGGTGGTATATATCCGGAGATACAAGTTACGCAAATTGTGCTGTCAGGATATGTAATGCCTGGTCTTCTACCGTAAATCAGATCCCTACTGGTAATGACATTTCCGGTCTGGGCGGCATCCCTGTCTTCGATTTTGCTATGGCTGCGGAATTGTTGCGGGCCTACTCCGGATGGGCTCCGGCAGACTTTACGCGGTTTAAAAACATGATGCTAAATTACTGGTATCCAATTTGTAACGATTTTCTACTTAAGCATAATGGTTCTTGCATCAGCCATTATTGGGCTAACTGGGACGCCTGTAATATTGGTGCTATTCTTACCATTGGGGTACTTTGCGATGATAGGGCAAAGTATAACCAGGCGGTGAACTATTTTAAATATGGTACTGGTAATGGTAGTATTAATAATGCTGTTTGGTATATTCATCCCAATGGGCTCGGTCAATGGCAGGAAAGCGGGCGCGACCAGGAGCATGCCCAACTGGGCCTGGGCTTTTTAGGTTCAGTTTGCCAGATCGCCTGGAATCAGGGCACCGATCTATTTGGATATAACAATAACCGTCTTTTGGCCGGAGCTGAATATGTAGCCAGAGCAAACATGTCGTTAGATGTTCCTTATAAGGGCTATAATAATTGCGATAATGTTAATCAAAATTACCTTTCTATAAATGGGTTAGGCCGCATTGATGACCGACCGGTTTATGAATTGATATACAACCACTATGCTGTTGTTAAAGGTTTAAGCACGCCCAATGTTAAAAAAATGGCTCAATTGTTACGACCGGAGCGTGGCAGCAAAGATCATTTTGGATACGGGACATTAACATTTACACAGAATGCTGCGGCTTCCCCTTATCCCGCTTCCCCAATTGCTCCCGTGCCAACAGGATTGGTAGCAACTGCTGGAGTTTCGCAGGTTACACTAAACTGGACTGCGCCAAAAGGTGCCACTGCACAGGGTTATAATATATTACGTTCAACCACCAGCGGTGGGCATTATACCAACCTAGCTTCATGGTCAAACAATACTCTTCCATACTATAAAGACAAAACAGCAGTTAATGGCACAACATATTATTATGTTGTACAAGCCAATAATCAATCAGGCACCAGCGGCAACTCTGCTGAGGTTAAGGCTATGCCAGTTGCAGGAGGAGCACTGCCAACCGGCTGGTTACATACAGACATTGGTACCGTTGCAACGGTTGGTTCGGCCACCTATAGCAATGTTGGCACCAATACATTTATCGTAAGCGGTTCGGGAATGGATATTGGTGGAAAAGCCGACTCGTACAGTTTGGCGTATACCAGCGCAAACGGGGATTTTACCATAACCACCAGGCTGGCTGATGTAGACCTGACATCAGGTGGTTATAAGTGGGGGCTGGTAATGCGCGAATCGCTTGACGCTAATTCGCCCATGCTCACCGTCAACTTAATGGGTCGTCAAGCCCAGTTTGGTACTCGGCTATCAACTGGCGCAGGTACCACCTGGCAAAACGGAAATGCGTATACCTGGATCCCTGTATGGTTCAAGCTGCAACGCGTTGGGAACGTATTTACGGGGTTTCAATCACCTGATGGGGTAACCTGGTTTGCCGTTGGCTCAAGTACCCTAGCTATGGCCGGTAATTATTATGTCGGTCTGGCGGTATGTGCGAGAACAACAACAGCAGGTAAGCTTAATACCACCTCCTTTGATCATGTGTTGACGAAAGGAAAATAACGGTCGTTTTAAAATGTTATCACAACGAAAATTAAATCTTAAACAGGATCACATCGAATAGTTAAACAAGAAAGCCTTACCAGATATGGTAAGGCTAATTCTTGAAATTACTCTCCCTGCTGGGCTCCCTGGCAGCGCTCAGGATAAACTTCTCCGTCCAGCTCTAAATGCAAAAAACCCACAACTTTCGTTGCGGGTTTTGGCTCCCTCTGCTGGGCTTCCCGACGAATCGGGATCTTACTCCCCAGCGACCCTCTGATTAATCCCGCACGTGCGGGACGCTAACCAGCTGAGCTAATTCATCTAAATCATTAATTTCTAAAACAATTTTTTCAATTATTAGCCGGCTCTAGGATTAACGAGAATTATCTAGAAAAAAATAATTGATTAATTTAATTATTGCAAAAAAGTTAAAGATTAGAAGCGAGCTTATTATTCTGAAGAATATGAATTAGGTATCTGGTATAAAACTATTGCTCCACAAAAAACTGAGCTGTCATGAAAGATTAAAAGTCTTTAATAAGTGATTATTGGAGCAAGAACTTTAAACAGTTTTTATTTATAAATTTGATGTATAAATATGCTATAAATGTTCGCGATTTTCCAAAAATACCTTACCGATAAGATAGAACTTTCCAACGACGAAATGCAATTAATTGAATCCGTTTGCAAAGTAAAAAAGCTCCGCAAAAAACAATTTCTTTTTCAGGAAGGCGATATTTGGCATTACAATGCATTTATCTGTAGAGGATTGGTAAAAACATTTTCTATCGCTGAGAATGGCACTGAACATATCATCAATTTTGCTCCCGAAAATTATTGGACAGGCGACCGCGAAAGCCTTACTAATGGAACTCCGTCTCGCTTAAATATTGATGCGATAGAACCCACCGAATTACTTCTGATCGACAAGAGTGATTTTGAAAAATTATGTTCACAAATTCCACAGCTTAATCAAATGGTAAATCAGATCATTCAGAAAAGTTTTATTGTTTCTCAAAACAGAATTTTGGCTAATATCAGTTTTACCGCAGAGGAAAAATATCAGAATTTCCTTGAAAAATACCCTCATATCGTTAACCGAATTCCTCAGCATATGATTGCTTCTTACATCGGCATTACCCCAGAAACCCTTACCAGACTCCGCAGAAACATGGTGAAGAAATAAAAATCGTCCAATTCATTGACATTTGTTTGCTGTTTTTTCAAGCTTTTGTCAATGGAAAAAAATCCCTTGCGACCGCATCTTTGTCTTATTAAATAACAATTAAAATTTAATAAAATGAATAAGACAGTTTTCATCACAGGAACAAGTACAGGATTTGGCAAATTGACCGCAGCTACTCTTGCCAACGCTGGTTATACCGTAATTGCAGGAATGCGTAGCATCAACGGAAAAAATAAAACGGTTGCAAAAGAACTCAGTTCAAAACCTAATATTGAAGTAGTAGAAATAGACGTTACAGATGATTCTTCCGTAACCAATGCTTTTGAGAAAACACTTGAAAAATATGGCAGAATTGATGTATTGATCAATAACGCAGCCGTTTCCGGATTTGGATTATTGGAAGCTTACAGTTTGGATAAAATTCGCCAGATGTTTGAAGTTAATTTTTATGGAGTGATCCGAACTTATCAGGCAGTTCTACCTTCTATGAGAGAACATAAAAGCGGGTTGATTATTAATATAACTTCTGGAGCAAGTGCACATACTTCACCTTTTATGGTTCCTTATTTTGCTTCAAAATTTGGAGTGGAAAGTATTACAGAAGGTTTACAAGATGAATTAAAACAGTTCAATATTGATAATGTTTCCATCCAGCCTGGCGTTTATCCAACCGAAATGAACACAGGTGAAAAAGCAGGAGTTAATTCAGATAAACCTGAAATTTCTGATGCCTATAATCCGGTTGCAACAGAACAGTTTAATGCTATTGGTTCAGCGTTATTTGGAAAAATGAAAGAATTCAATATGAATCCTCAAACCATTGCAGATGGAATTTTGGAATTGATACAAATGAAAGAAGGTTCTCGTCCATTGCGCTTTCCATTAGATGCTGTTGCTCAGGGAACAGATTTAGAGTTCATCAATGCAAGAGCCGAACTTAAAGCTAAATGGCTTGCAAAATACAGCGGATAATTAGAACTTTAAATAATAACTAAAGGTTGGGATATTTTTATTCCAGCCTTTTTTGATTTTAAAATTTTCTCAATGCTATTTTTTTAGGAGCTTAATCCCGCTTTCCACTATATCTTTTGTTCCGCTTTGCTCCACAAAAGGATGCCGTTGCAATCGGGGCTAGAACAATGCTTAATATTAAAAATCATCCATTTCATTGACATTTGTTTGCTTTTTTTTCAAGCTTTTATCAATGGTAGAAGACATTGAAATGTTAGAAATTTGCTTCATCAAACAACAAAAAAATTAAAAAGATGAACAATTTAAAAAACCAAATCAAAGTAAATCTAACTGCAATTGCAAGCGCTATATTATTGTCAATTTCTGTTTCTCAAGTTAAAGCACAGCAAAATGTGGGAATTCTTGGTGTAGATCACATAGGAATTAATGTTCCGAATATGAATCAGGCGGTGAGATTTTTTAAAGATGTATTGGGATTTTCTCCTGTCACTACTTTAGGGCCAATTGCATTGGATCATGCCTGGAAAAAAACAAATCATATGCAGACTGCAACAGGTCCGGTTACAATAAAAATGGTAAAAGCAGGAACTGGTGCCAACATCGAATTATTCGAATATAAAGATAACAAAGGCAGCAATCTACAACCTGGCGGAGACGATATAGGAGCAAGCCATATCGCTTTTTATACTGATGACATCAAGCAAAGTGTTAATTATTTAAAAAGCAAAGACGTTCAGTTTTTGGGAGAACCTTTTTTAACACCATCCGGAGATACACAAGGAGAGAGCTGGGTATATTTTACAACACCTTGGGGTTCTAAAATGGAACTGGTTTCATATCCAAACGGAAAAGGCTACGAAAAAAATAATCCCGCAACAATCTTATGGTCTCCTAAAAATCCTTCAGAAAAATCAAATACTTCTAAAAATATGAAAACATTATCAGAATCAGAAATCCGTTCATTAGTCGATTTACACTTGGCAATTTGGAACGAGAAAGGCATAACAAAACGTGAAAAATTAATGAAAGAAGTCTATGCAGACAACATCGAAATGGTTGACAGTCATTTTATCGCAGTCGGGCATAAAGAAATCAACGGGTTTGTTGATGATTTGCAAAAGAAAAGTCCAAACTCAAGATTTACTCATGTCAAAGCGATAGACGTTAATCATAATATTGCAAGACTGTATTGGCAAAATGGTACTCCTGAAAAGCCAAATGCCGTAACCGGAATGGATCTTTTTGTTTTCGAAAACGGAAAAGCAATTAAACTTTATGTTTTTGTGGATAACAAATAACCAAATTAAATTATATCTAAAAATAACAATTAACAATTTTTAAAAAATCAATTATGAAAGCTTCAGTAATCAATCAAAATTCAGAGAACGAAAAATTAATCCGTGAGTTATACAGAATCGCAGAAGAACAGGATACACAAGGCTTTGTTGACCTTTTTGCCGGAGACGGATATTTCTGGGATGTATCTGCAGGAACTAAATATTACGGACAAGACATTGGAAAAACAGTAGATATTTATGCAACAGCTTTCCCAGATATGCACAGAGAATTGTATGATTTGTATGTTTTAGAAAATGAAAATACAGTGGTGGTAGAATTATCTTTAAACGGGACTCACAAAGGTCCGCTTCAGTTACCTTTAGGAACGATTCCGGCTACAAACAAAACAATGCAGACACCTTGTTGTGATGTTTTCAAAATCGAAAATGGGAAGATAAAATCATTCCATTGTTACACTGCAGCAACCATACTTTTGGGTCAATTAGGAATTCTTTAATTTAAAATAAATCAAGGTAATTGGATGTTAATTACCTTGATTTTAATAAATTATAAATCATGGAAAACATTATAGATCTTTTAAATTGGCGATACGCAGTCAAAAGAATGACAGGCGAAAAAGTTTCGGAAGAACTGATCAATACGATTTTAGAAGCAGCACATCTCGCCCCATCGGGAATCGGATTACAGCCTTACGAAATTTTCGTCATCAGCAATCCTGAAATCAAAAAGCAGATTCTGCCGATTGCAATGAATCAAGCTCCGATTGTTGAATCTTCACATCTTTTAGTTTTCACCGTTTGGGACGAATATACAAAGGAAAGAATAGACCACGTTTTTGATCATTTAATTTCAAAACGGAACGCTGAATCTGCATTTTACGAAAGACAAAGACACTTTGCTAAAGCGTTTTTCGGAAAAATGAGCATTGAAGAAAATTTTCATCACGCAGCCAAACAGGCAAATATCGCTTTAGGATTGGCAATGGTTGCTGCCGCATCACAGGGAATTGATACAACGCCAATGGAAGGTTTTGATCCTACCGGTCTTGATGAATTTCTTAGCTTACCTTCAAAAGGTCTAAGAAGTTCAATGCTTTTGGCAGTCGGTTATCGTGACGACGAAAACGACTGGAATTTGAAGAATGAAAAAGTACGCAAACCGATGGAAGAATTTGTGACTTTTTTTTTATGATAAATTACCACTAATAAAGAGAGCCATTAAAAATGTGTATTTTAGTAAAAGCATCCACCTAAGTATTTCACCGCCTATCAGCCTTCTGCTCTTTTGTCTTTTCATAAACCTCTCGATCCGTATTGCATCAACCTCTTGTCCGCCACAAGAAAATACCGCCCTTGGTACCCAAGGCCTGTGTTTAGAATTAAAAGTGGTCTGCTCAGATCTATTGTGCGTACCTAGTCTCCGCACGTAATCATTCGTATAGCCAACATAATAAATATCGGAAGTAAGGGAATACAAGATATAAATGTAAAATTCCTTAGAACGCAAAAAAACCCACAACTTTCGTTGCGGGTTTTGGCTCCCTCTGCTGGGCTCCCTTCGTATGCGCTCAGGATAAACTTCTCGCCCAGCCCCAAACGCAAAAAACCCACAACTTTCGTTGCGGGTTTTGGCTCCCTCTGCTGGGCTCGAACCAGCGACCCTCTGATTAACAGTCAGATGCTCTA
>Ga0182007_10000425_pt1 | contig 25802 bp, 24 predicted proteins | sample Sormic07211113_1_FD_123023 | JGI IMG/M metagenome (GOLD analysis project Ga0182007, IMG submission 123023) | Rhizosphere microbial communities from Sorghum bicolor, Mead, Nebraska, USA - 072115-113_1 MetaG | ecosystem: Host-associated > Plants > Roots > Rhizosphere | place: USA: Nebraska...
CACCGGTGGCAGGGCGAGTTCACGCCTCAGCCCCTGCGCCGCGTCAAGAACGGTGTCCAGAAGCAGACGGACGCGCATGTCCTCGACACTGCGCCCCTCCCGCGCTGCTTTGCGCGTGGCCTCCAGGGCGGCCTCGGCCTCCCCGAGCCGCCCCTTGAGCCGCCGCGTCTCGCTCTCCGCGGCGGACACCTGCGCCTGCCCCTCGGCACGCACGGCCTCGATCTCGCCCTGGATCTTGCGCAAGGCGGCCTCGCCCCGCTTGACGTCACTGTGCGCCGCGCGCAGCTTGCGGTGAAGCGATTCGGCTTCCTTCTTGGCGGACTCCAGCTCCAGCCGCAGCCGCTCGGTCTCGGCGCGCGTCTGGTCCCGGGCGGCCGCGAGCTCCTCGCGCAGCCGCTCCAGCTCGGCCCGGCTCTCCTCGTCGGCCCGCTCGGCGTCGGCCCGCTGGGCCTCCTCGCCGGCCGCGGTCACGAGCTTCACCCAGCCGGTGGGCCGCAGCACATAGGCCGCGGCCGCCACGTCGAGCGGATCCGCGGCCGGGGGCGGCGAGCCGGAGTCGAGGGCGCCGGCGAGCTCCGGCTGGGCCTCTCTCAGCTTCTCCCCGATGCGCTGCCGGAACAGCGGATCGGTCTCCAGCGCCGAAGCCATCGCGTTCCCGGCGAACTTGGCCCGCCGGTTGGGGGCGAAGCGGGCGTACTGTCTGAGCTGGGCGGGCAGTTCGGCGACGGTCAGCCCGCCGAAACCGTCGGAGACGATCTGCACGACCCTTCTGCGCACACCGTCGGGCAGCGGACGGTCGAGCACCTCGGCGGCGCCGTCGCCCGGCCCCCCGCCTTGTGTCTCCGCCATCCGTCACACCCCATCACCTGTGCGGGGCCGCCCCTGTCAGGAGTCGGCACCCGGCCTGTCCACGAGTTCCACCTGATCGACCGCGTTGCACCAGCGGCAGCGCACCGACTCGATGGTCTCACTGACCACCTCGCGCTCCTCGACCTTCGGCTCTCCGGCCAGGTCGAGGTGGACGTACTCGACCACCTTCGAGGAGCGCGTCACGTCGAAGCGTGTGAGATTGCCACAGAGGGTGCAGCGCCAACGCGTCGTGTCGGTCGGCAGGGGAACCGTCATCGTGACTGTGCTCTTTCCATCCAGTGTCCGTGACGCGCCAGCTTCCCTGGAACGTGTGGCCGTAACCCTAAGGCCTGGCGGCGACTCGCCGCCCGTCCGTCCACGGCGGCGAGGCGGTCTGTTCGGTTGCGTCCTGTTACGTCATGCTCTGTGTTCATGATCGGCAACTGGAGCGTGACCCTCGGCAACGCGATCCGGCGTCCCTCGGCGCCCGTGACCTACGCACTGATCGCCCTGTGCTGCCTGATCTTCGTCGTGGGCCCCGCCGCCGGCCTGAACCCGGCCTACGGCTCCAAGGACGCGCTCCTCGCCGCCCGGCGCGCGTACTTCCACCGCTGGGGCGTGGTCCCCGCCGAGCTCTTCGAGGGCTCACCCGGCGCCGCCCTGACCCCCCTCACCGCCCTCTTCGTGCACGGCAGCTGGGTGCACCTGCTGGGCAACATGCTCTTCCTCCACGTCTTCGGCGTGATGACCGAGGAGCGGATGGGCCGCGTGCGATTCACCCTCTTCTACGTCGGCTGCGGCTACCTGGCCCTGCTGGGGTACGCGGCCGCCAACTCCGCCTCCGAGCAGTCGCTGGTAGGCGCCTCCGGGGCGATCTCCGGGATCCTGGGCGCCTTTCTCTACCTTTTCCCCGGGGCCAGGGTGACAAGCCTGCTCCCGTTCCTCTTCTTCCTCCCGCTGCGCTTCCCCGCCTGGGTGGTGCTGCCGTTCTGGGCGTCCCTGCAGTGGCTGGCGGCGGGGCGGGCGTCCCAGGGCCCCGGGGTGGCGTATCTGGCCCACCTGGTGGGCTTCGGCCTGGGCTTCGGCTTCGCGTGGGCCGCGTTCCGCCGTACGGCTAGAGTGAAGCCCGCCCCAACTCCGGCCCCCGAGGGAGAGAACCAGCCGTGATCACCGCGATCGTCCTCATCAAGACCAGCGTGGACCGGATCCCCGAGATCGCGGAGCGCATCGCCGCGCTGGAGTCCGTCAGCGAGGTCTTCTCGGTCACGGGGACGTACGACCTGATCGCCATGGTCCGCGTGAAGCAGCACGAGGACCTCGCGGAGGTCATCCCGGGCAGCATCAGCAAGATCCCGGGCGTGGAGGCCACCGACACGCACGTGGCCTTCCGCACGTACTCCCAGCACGACCTGGAGGCGGCGTTCGCGATCGGGTTGGACAGCTAGGACCTGTTGTAGGACCTGTTGTAGGACCTGGTGCGAAGTCCCGGCTAGAGGCTCACGTCCAGGGCGGCGATCCCCTCGGCCGTCGCCACGTAGACGCGCTCGCCGTGGACGACGGGGGCGTGGACGCCGTCCTCGGCGCGGAGGTCGCCCAGGGGGAGCCTGCGGCGCTGCCGCCCGGTCTCGTCCACCACGTACAGGGCGCCGCCCAGACGGACGTAGACGGAGTTCCCCGCGACGGTGGGGTCGCTGTGGTCCGGTCCGCCGGGTGAACGGTCGAAGGCCCACCTCGTCTTCCCGTTCGAGGGGTCGATCGCCGCGAGCCGGCCCTGGTCGGTGGTGACCGCGAGATCACCGAAGCGGACACAGGTGAAGTACCGCCGGCCGCCCGCGTCCTCGTTGTCGGCGTTCCACACGGTCGTACCGCTGAGGTTGACGCCGTGCAGGGGTATCTGGCCGCCGGCTCCCACCAGCAGGATGCGGCCGACCGGTGTCGGGCGGCCGGCGTCGCCGCCGACCGGAGCCGACCAGCGGCGGTTCCCGTCCTGCACGTCGATGGCGTCGACGGCGTCGCCGAACGTGCCGACGTAGGCCACACCGCCGGCCACCGTGGGTTCGCTGGTGGGCCCGAAGGTCGTCCGCGCGGTCCAGCGGACGTCACCGTCGGAGGTGTAGGCCCGCACATCGCCCGAGTCCGCCGTGCCGCTCGCGACCAGCACCAGGTCACCGGCGGCCACGGGGAACTGGCTGCCGCCGGATCCGGTGACCTTCCTGGTCCAGCGGACCCTTCCGTCCGGTCCGACCGCGCACAGCTTCGACGCCGCCTCGCCGCCGTTCTCCAGCAGGCAGTACGCCCCGTCGGCGGTGGCCAGCGGCGGCATCACCGGTCCGCCCAGCTCGACGGACCACAGTTTCTTCCCGGTGGGGCTCACGGCGTGCAGCGCACCGTCCGCGCCCCCGATGTACACCAGGTCGCCGGCGGGTGAGAGCGCGACACACGCCCCGTGCCGCCCGCCCGCGCGGCCACCGAGCCCGCCCACGCCGTACGTCCAGCTCACCCCGGCGGGCAGCGATCCGGACGACGCCCGGGACGGCGACCGGGACGTGGACACGGACGTCCCGGGCTGCTCACCGGCCGCCCCCGACCTGCCCCCGCCGTTCTGGTCCCGCAGCCACAGCCACCCCCCGGTCCCGACCCCCGCGCCCACCACGGCACCCCCCACCAACAGCCTCAGCAGGCCCCGGCGCGAGGAAACCGGGGCGACCGCGGCCCGGCCGCCCGGCACATCCGTCACGGTCATGGGGGCCATGCCCTGGCCCTCGCTCTCCGGCGAGTCCGCCGTCACGGCCGGTGGCGCCGTGAGCGGAGCCGGCGCGTCGGTGACGGTCGTCGGGGCCGGGTACTCGACCCGGCTGTGGCGCTCGGTCGAACGGTGGTCCGGGAGCCAGCGCTCGGCGGCCGTCGCGGAGCCCGGCGCGCGCGTCGCCGGGGTGTCCTCGGCGGGGTCCGCCGTCGCCGGCGTCGAGGTCGTGTACCAGCCCGGGCGCAGGCCCTCGCGCAGGGTCGCGGCGGTGTGGCCGGCGGACTCGGCCACCCCGGCCGGGGTCGGCCGCTCGGCGGGGTCCTCGCGCAGACAGGCCTCGGCCAGTCCGCGCACGCCCTCGGGGACGCCCGACAGATCGAAGTCCCGGGTCAGGATGCGGAGCAGGATCACCGAGTCCTGGCCCTCGCCGAAGGGTTCGCGGCCCGCGGCGGCGTACGCGAGGACCGCGCCGAGGGAGAAGACGTCGCTGGGCGGGCCCACCTCGGCGCCGTTGCGGATCTGCTCGGGCGAGACATAGCCGACCGAGCCGACGACCGCCCCCGTGTTGGTCAGCGCGGTCGCCTCCAGGGCCCGTACGATCCCGAAGTCGATGACCCGCGGCCCGTCCGGTGCCAGCAGGATGTTGGAGGGCTTCAGGTCCCGGTGGATCATCCCCTTGGCGTGGATCGCGGCGAGCGCCTCGCCGAGGGCGCCGGCGAGCAGCCGGACCGCCCGCTCGGGCAGCGCGCCGTGATCGATGACGGCGTCGCGCAGGTTCGGCCCCTCGACGAACTCCGTGGCCATCCACGGCCGTTCGGCCTCGGTGTCCGCGTCGACGACCCGTGCGGTGTAGGTGCCCGCTCCGCCGATGGACTGGGCGGCCCGCACCTCCTGGCGGAACCTGGCCCGGAAGGTGCGGTCCTCCGCGTGCTCGGCCCGCACCACCTTCACGGCCAGCCGGGGACCGCCCCGCGCCTCGGCGAGGTACACCTCGCCCATGCCGCCCGCCCCGAGTCTGCCCAGAACCTCGTACGGTCCGATCCGCCGCGGATCCTTCGCGCGCAGCGCCTCCACCCCGTGCTCCCCCTGTCAGGCGTCCAGCTACCGAGGGGGAGCGTATACGTCAGAAGGCGTACGGCGGGTCAGACCGCCGGGACGCAGCGGCCGTCCTCGGTCCGGTAACGCCACTTCGCGCCATCCGTCACCAGCTCCTTGACGGCGTTCACGAACCGCTCCACGTGCTCGTCGGGGGTGCCGGCGCCGAAGCTCACACGGATGGCGTTGAGGGACTTCTCGCCGGGCGCCGCCTCGGGGGCACCGCACTCGCCCTGGGTCTGCGGGTCCGAGCCCAGCAGGGTCCTGACCAGCGGGTGGGCGCAGAAGAGGCCGTCACGGACGCCGATGCCGTACTCGGCGGAGAGGGCGGCGGCGAAGTGCGAGCTGTTCCAGCCCTCCACGACGAAGGAGATCACGCCGACGCGCGGGGCGTCGTCGCCGAAGAGGGACAGGACGCGCACCTGCGGGACCTCGGCCAGGCCCGCCCGCACCTTCTCGATCAGCTGCCGCTCACGGGCGACGAGCGTGTCGAAGCCGGCCTCGGTGAGGGCCTTGCAGGCCGAGGCGATGGCGTAGGCGCCGATGACGTTCGGGGAGCCGGCCTCGTGGCGGGCGGCGCTCTCCTGCCACTCCACGTCCACTCCCCCGTCCTCGCGCCGGGTCACCTTGCGGCTGGCGCCGCCGCCCGCGAGGTAGGGGTCGGCCGCCTGGAGCCAGTCCGCGCGGCCGGCCAGGACGCCGGAACCGAAGGGGGCGTACAGCTTGTGGCCGGAGAAGGCGACCCAGTCGACGTCGAGGTCACGGACCGAGACGGGGTGGTGCGGGGCCAGCTGGGCGGCGTCCAGGACGATCCGGGCGCCGTGCGCGTGGGCGGCGGCGGCCAGCTCACGCACCGGCCACAGCTCGCCGGTGACGTTCGAGGCGCCCGTCACACAGACCAGGGCCGGGCCGTGCGGGTCACGGCCGGCGAGGGCCTGCTCCAGGGTCTCGACGGCCTGCGCCGGGGTGCGCGGGGCGTTGAGGTAGGTGACCCGGGCGTCCTTCCAGGGCAGCAGCGAGGCGTGGTGCTCGGTCTCGAAGACGAAGACCTGGCAGTCGGCGGGGAGCGCGGCGGCGAGGAGGTTCAGCGAGTCGGTGGTCGAGCGGGTGAAGATCAGCTGGTCGTCGGCGCGGCAGTCGAGGAACTCGGTGACCGTCCGGCGGGCGTTCTCGAACAGGTCGGTGGAGAGCTGGGAGAGATAGCCGGCGCCGCGGTGGACGCTGCCGTAGTACGGGGCGTACGCGGCGACGTCGTCCCAGACGCGCTGCAGGGCGGGGGCGCTGGCCGCGTAGTCGAGGGCCGCGTAGGTGACTTCGCCGCCCGTGACGAGCGGGACGGTGACATCCCGGCCCAGAACGGGCAGCTGGGCACAAATGGTCTGGGTGGCGGCAGCGGTGGAGACAGACATGGGGAACTCCCGTGAGAGGGCATGCGGAAGAGGCGCATGCGGAGAAGAGAAGAAGGGTGCGCGGAGGCGGGGCTCGGCGGCCCTATCGCATTCGCTTGCTCACGGAAGACTCCCTCGAACGACCAGGACCCCTGGTTTCGAGAGGGGCCCGCGCTTGCCGTAGACCTTGCTGCCTACGGCCTGGTCTTCACCCGGGGCACCCCGCCACGGACGGAGGGTTGCCGGACAGTCGGCCGGGGCCTCATGACTGTCACTCATGACCTGCCAAGGAAAGTACGTGAAGTGATCGCGGTCCCGCAACTCGTGTCCGAATCACGGGACCGCGGCCGCTGCCCTACTTGTTGCTGGCCGCCACCCAGCGCTCCAGGGCCCGCTTGGCCGACCCGGAGTCGATCGAATCGGCCGCCTTCGCCATACCGGCCCGGAGCTGCTCGGCCAGCGTCCCGGTCCCCGGGTCGAGAGCCACCAGCGCCGCCGCCGAGTTCAGGAGTACGGCGTCACGGACCGGGCCGCTCTCGCCGTCCAGCAGCCGCAGCGCCACCTCCGCGTTGTACGACGGATCCGCGCCCCGCAGCGCCTCCACCGGCACCAGTTCGATGCCGACGTCCCGGGGGTCGAAGGACTCCTCGGTGACCTTGCCGTCGCGGACGATCCACACCCGGGAGGTGGCCGTGGTCGTCAGCTCGTCGAAGCCGTCGTCGCCGCGGAAGACGAGGGAGGAGTTGCCGCGCTCGGCCAGGACACCGGCGATGAGCGGTGCCAGACGCGGGTCGGCGACACCCACGGCCTGTGCCTTCACCTTGGCCGGGTTGGTGAGCGGGCCGAGCGCGTTGAAGGTGGTGCGGATGCCCAACTGGCCGCGCGCGGCGGCCACATGACGCAGCGCCGGATGGAACTTGATGGCGAAGCAGAAGGTGATGCCGGCTTCCTCGGCGACCTCCGCGACCCGCTGCGGCGTGAGGTTCAGATTGACGCCCAGCTTCTCCAGCACGTCCGAGGCGCCGGACGCGGAGGACGCGGCCCGGTTGCCGTGCTTGACGACCTTCGCGCCGGTGCCGGCGATGACGATCGACGACATGGTGGAGATGTTGACCGTCTTGGCGCCGTCACCGCCCGTGCCGACGATGTCGACGGTCCGGCCGGGCACCTCGATCACGTTGGCGTGCTCGTACATCGTCCGGACCAGACCGGTGATCTCCTCGACCGTCTCGCCCTTGGCCCTGAGGGCCACCGCGAAGCCCGCGATCTGCGCGTCGGTCGCCTCGCCGCGCATGATCAGGTCCATCGCCCAGGCCGTGTCGTCGGCGCTGAGGTCGTGGCCGTCCAGCAGGCCGTTCAGCAGACCGGGCCAGGAACGGCCCGCCGCGGTGTCGCCTCCAGCGGGGGTCACAGCGCTCATACGGCCGCTCCTGGGTGTCGTAGAGGAAAACGCGCATCCCGTGTGCGCGGTCCCACCCTATCCAGCTCAGAGCATGGGCAAGGGCCCCGTCCGAACACCGGACGGGGCCCTTGTGGTGCGCTGTGGCGAGCGCAGCGATCAGTGGTGGCCGTGGCCGCTCGTGATCTCCTTGTACTCCTCGACGGTCGGCTTCGGGATCTGGGAGTCCTCGCCGTAGTACGCCTCGCTCAGCTTGGCGCGCAGCTTCTCGGAGCCCTTGACCTTGCGCTCGACGCCGTTCTCGTCGACCGTGGGGCCGATCTCGGCCGGCTTGTACTGCTCGTGCGCCGTGAGGGTGTGCAGGGCCTCCTGGCTGAGCGGCTCGTGCACCTCGATGAACTCACCGTGCGGCAGGCGCTTGATGATGCCCGACTCACGGCCGTGCAGCACCTTGTCCCGGTCGCGGCGCTGCAGGCCGAGGCAGATCCGCTTGGTGGCGATGAAGACGAGCACCGGCACGACGAAGAAGCCGACGCGCACGAACCAGGTGATCGCGTTGATCGACAGGTGGAAGTGCGTGGCCCACAGGTCGTTGCCGCCACCCATCATCAGCACGAGGTACCAGGAGCTCCACGCGGCACCGAACGCGGTACGCGTCGGGGCGTTGCGCGGACGGTCCAGGATGTGGTGCTCGCGCTTGTCGCCGGTGACCCAGGACTCGACGAACGGGTAGACCGCGATCGCGACCAGGACCAGCGGGAAGATCACCAGCGGGATGAACACGCCCAGGACGAGCGTGTGGCCCCACAGGTTGATCTCCCAGCCCGGCATGACACGGATCAGGCCCTCGGAGAATCCCATGTACCAGTCGGGCTGGGCGCCGGTGGACACCTGGTCCGGACGGAAGGGGCCGAGGGCCCAGATCGGGTTGATCGAGGCGATCGCCCCGATGGCCGCGATGACACCGAAGACCAGGAAGAAGAAGCCGCCGGCCTTCGCCATGTACACGGGCAGCAGGGGCATGCCGACGACGTTGTTGTTCGTCTTTCCGGGGCCCGCGAACTGCGTGTGCTTGTGGTAAAAGACCAGGATCAGGTGCGCCACCATCAGGCCGACCATGATGCCCGGCAGCAGCAGGATGTGGATCGAGTAGAAGCGGGCCACGAAGTCGCCGCCCGGGAACTCGCCGCCGAACAGGAACATCGACAGGTACGTGCCGACGATCGGCACGGACAGGATCGCGCCCTCCATGAAGCGGACACCGGTGCCGGAGACCAGGTCGTCCGGGAGCGAGTAACCGGTGAAGCCGGTGAACATGCCCAGGACGAGCAGCAGGAAGCCGAACAGCCAGTTGACCTCACGCGGCTTGCGGAACGCGCCCGTGAAGAACACACGCATCATGTGCACGAACATGCCGGCGAGGAAGATCAGCGCGGCCCAGTGGTGGATCTGCCGGATCAGCAGACCACCGCGCACATCGAAGGAGATGTGCATGGTCGAGTTGTACGCCTCGGACATCAGCTGGCCCTGCAGCGGGATGTAGCTGCCGTGGTACTCCACCTCGTTCATCGACGGGTGGAAGAACAGCGTCAGATACACACCCGTGAGGATGATGATGATGAAGCTGTACAGGCACACTTCGCCCAACATGAACGACCAGTGGTCGGGGAAGATCTTGCGCATGTTGGTCTTGGCCAGGGAGTAGATCCCCAGCCGGCCGTCGGCCCAGTCGGCGACGCGCTCGCCGGCCGGCGCCTTGCCGCGCCGCGCGCTGTTGCTCGCGGTGCTCTCGTTGGTGCTCATCCGCGCTCCCAGAATGCAGGACCGACGGGCTCTTCGAAGTCGCCGAGCGCCTCGAGGTAGCCCTCGTCGTTCACGCCGATGCGCAGCTGCGGCAGGGCGTGACCGGCGGGGCCGAAGATCACTCGGGCACCGTCGGAGAGGTCGAAGGTGGACTGGTGGCAGGGGCACAGCACGTGGTGCGTCTGCTGCTCGTACAGCGAGATCGGGCAACCGACGTGGGTGCAGATCTTCGAGAACGCGACGATGCCCTCGTGCGACCACTCGAGCTCGCGCTTGTCCTTGATGTTGTCCGGCTGCAGCCGGACGATCATCAGGGCCGCCTTGGCGATCTCGGTCGGGAAGTTCTCGTCGTGCTCCTCCAGGCCCTCGGGCTTGGCGAAGGTGAGCGAGCCGACCGCGACGTCCGAGGGACGCAGCGGGAGGTTCGTGTTCATGTTGACGAGCAGCTTGCCCTTGGACCACAAGGTGTGGCGGAGCTTGGTCCCCGGCAGCGGGCCGAGGTCGCGCAGCAGCATGACGCCGGAGAGCGGGAACAGGGCCAGCGCACCGAACATCGTGTTGCGGATCAGCTTGCGGCGGCCGAGCGCGGACTCCTTGGCGCCCTGCTTGAAGTCGGCCATGATCTTGGCCTTGAGCTCGGGGGACGCCTCGATCGGGTGCCGCTCGTCGGCGATCTCCTCGTCGGACATCAGGGTGCGGGCCCAGTGGACCGCGCCCGCGCCGATCGCGAACAGGGCCAGACCCAGGGTCAGGCCGAGCGCGAAGTTCAGCGCGTTGATGTGTCCGATCGGGAAGACGAAGATCGCCTTGTCGCGCGGGATCGCCACGTAGGAGGCGATGAAGCCGACCGTGGCCAGCATCGACACCGTGAACAGCATGGCCACCGTGCGCTCGGACCGCCTGGCGGCCCGCTCGTCGATGTCCTGCACCCGGTGCTCGTGGGGCGGCAGGCCGGGGTCGGCGAACGGGTTCTTCTCGTCCGCGACCCTTACGGCGCCGTGCGTGTCCTGCTCTGCGGGCAGGTTCTCTTCTGGAATGTCTTGGCTACTCATGACTTCTTGGCCTTTGCGGTCCGAGCGGCGACCCAGACGGCGACCGCGATCAGCACGCCGAGTCCGAAGATCCAGGCGAACAGGCCCTCGGAGACCGGGCCGAGTCCGCCCAGCTCAAGGCCGCCGGGGCTCTCGGTGTCGTCTCCGTTGACCGCGTGGAGGTACGCGATGATGTCCTTCTTGTTCTGCTCCGTCAGCGTGGTGTCGGGGAACGACGGCATGTTCTGCGGGCCGGTCTGCATGGCCTCGTAGATGTGCTTCGGGTGGACACCCTCGAGGCTCGGTGCGAACTTGCCGTGCGTCAGCGCACCGCCCTTGCCACTGAAATTGTGGCACTGCGCGCAGTTGGTGCGGAACAGTTCGCCGCCCTTGGCGATGTCGGCTCCGTCGGGGCCGTACTGCGCCTTCGTCGGGACGGACGGGCCGGCGCCGAGCGAGGCGATGTACGCCGCGAGCTGGTCGATCTGGGCCTGCGTGTAGATGACCTTCTTGCGCGGGATCTGCGCGCCCGGCTGCTGGGCCGGCATACGGCCGGTGCCGACCTGGAAGTCGACGGCCGCGGCGCCCACGCCGACGAGGCTCGGACCGTCGGAGGTGCCCTGACCGCCGGTTCCGTGGCAGCTGGCGCAGCCCACGGAGTAGAGCTTCTTGCCCTCGTCGATGGCGAGAGACTGGGCTGTGTCATCGGCCTGCGCCTTGCTCGCGGGCGCGAACGCGGCGTACAGCCCCCCGGTGCATGCCAGCGCGAGGAGTAGGACGACGAGTGCCGCCATGGGATGGCGTCGTCGTGCGGAGAGCTTTTTCACGGATTACCCCGGTGTCAGGATCTTCTGCGTCGATGCTTGTGGGTTGTGCGCCCAGGGGCGCACGCGGGACCAGGCCCGGCTACTTGATCAGGTAGATCGTGGCGAAGAGGCCGATCCACACGACATCGACGAAGTGCCAGTAGTAGGACACGACGATCGCCGCGGTCGCCTGTTCGTGGGTGAACCTCTTCGCCGCGTAGGTGCGGCCGAGGACGAACAGGAAGGCGATGAGGCCGCCCGTCACGTGCATGCCGTGGAAGCCGGTGGTCAGGTAGAACACCGAGCCGTACGGGTCGGAGGACAGGGACAGCCCGTCCTTCTTCACCAGCTCCGTGTACTCGTAGATCTGACCGCCGATGAAGATCGCACCCATCACGAACGTGATGATGAACCAGCCCCGGAGCTTCTTCACGTCCCCGCGCTCGGCGGCGAACACGCCGAGCTGGCAGGTGAGCGAGGAGAGCACCAGGATCGTGGTGTTGGTCGCGGAGAACGGAAGGTTGAGATGGCTCGCCATCTCCTTCCAGTGATCCGGACCGGTCACCGATCGCAGGGTGAAGTACATCGCGAAGAGGGCCGCGAAGAACATCAGCTCGGAACTCAGCCAGATGATGGTTCCGACGCTGGTGAGGTTCGGCCGGTTGACCGACGGGTGCGCGTGCCCGGTTTCTACTGTCGTTGCTGTCGCCACGACCGACATTATGTCGGTCGCTTATCCCGCCCTCACTCCGGGGGGTGCCGTTCGGAGTGTTGCTCCCGTCCATACCGGTGTTGACGTGGTGTTGAACGGAGTAACATCCGGCGCGACAAGCCTTTCCGCAGGACGCTGACGTCTCGGAGGAACAATGCAGCCGACCGCCACGGTGCTGGTCTACAGCGACGACTCCAACACTCGCGAGCAGGTTCGGCTGGCCACCGGGCGCAGGCCCGCCCCGGACGTGCCCGTGGTGGAGTTCGTGGAGTGCGCGACGCCCGCCGCCGTCCTCACGGAACTGGACAAGGGCGGTATCGACGTCTGTGTCCTGGACGGCGAGGCCGTGCCGATGGGCGGTATGGGGCTGTGCCGTCAGATCAAGGACGAGGTCTTCAACTGCCCGCCGGTGCTGCTGCTGATCGGGCGGCCCCAGGACGCGTGGCTGGCGACCTGGAGCCGGGCCGACGCGGCGGTGACGCTCCCGGTGGACCCGGTGGAGTTCGCCGCGGCGCTGGCCTCCCTGCTGCGCAGGAAGAGCCTTCAGCAGAGCGCCTAGGGCCGTCACACGGACTCTGGGCGCAGTCTCGCGACGTCCTCGGGGCGGGGCGTGTCAGGTGTCCCGCCCACCAGGGCGCTGCCGCTGCGCCAGGTCTTCCAGGCCATGTTCCAGTCGCCGAAGCCGTTGCCGAAGTCCTCCATGGTGTCGCCGTTGGAGTTGACGACCTTGACGACGTCGCCCTGGTGGATGTGCTCGAAGAACCACTCGGCGTTGGCGGTGCTCATGCCGGTGCAGCCGTGGGAGACGTTCTCGTAGCCCTGTGAGCCCACCGACCAGGGGGCGGCGTGGACGTACTCGCCGCTCCAGGTGACGCGGGTGGCGTAGTAGACGGGGAGGTCGTACGAGTCCGCGGAGCCCTCGGCGATGCCGACCGTCGTCCCGCGCATACGTACGTACTGTTGTTTCTCCAGCACCACCTTGACGCCGTTGCGCGTCTCGAAGCCTGGCTTGCCGGTGGTGACCGGGATCTCGTTGATGTCCTGGTTGTTCTTGTAGAACGTCAGGGAGTGCGCCGAGGCGTCGGTGACGGCGATGATGCGGTCGCCGATGGTCAGCTTGACGGGCTTGGACCTGTCGCCCCAGAGCCGGTCGCCGATCTTCACGCCGTCGAGGTCGCTGTGCACCGTGACGGTGGCGTGGGCCGGCCAGTACTCCTTGGGCCGGTAGTGGAGTTCCTTGTCGTCGACCCAGTGCCAGGCGCCGTCGACGGCCGGTACGGAGTCGACCCGCAGGGCCCGTTCGACGACGGCCCGCTGCGCCTTGTCCTTGACCGGCTGGTCGAGTCGGGCCGTGACGGGCTGGCCGACGCCGTAGTCGCCCGAGTCCGGGCCGAAGGTGACCTTCAGCCGCTTCTTGGTGGTGGGCTTGCTGGTGTCGAGGGTGAGGACCTTGCGGCCGGGCGCGCCGTCCTCGTCCTCGGTGCTCACCCGGAGCGTGTAGTGGGCGTTGGCGGCCAGCGGGGAGGTGCTGTGCCAGCGGGAGCCGTCGGCGGAGAGTTCGCCCGTCACATAGCGGCCTGTGGCGTCCTCGGCGGTGACGTCCGTGATGCGGCCGTCGTCGTTGACGGTGACCTCCAGCGGCTTGTCCGGGTCGGCCGGCTCGTGGGCGCCCTTGGGGCCGTTGAAGGAGATCTGGTCCGACGCGTCGTACGGCTTGGCGGTCAGCGGGTTGCCGCCGCTGCCGCAAGCGGTGCCGCCCGCGCCGAGGGCGATCACCAGCAGCGCGCAGCTGACGACGGTGCGGGTGCGTAGGCGCGTCGGTGTCGAGGGGGCGAGCGCGCGGAGGCCCGAAGGGCTGAGCACGGTCGCGTCCTCGACACCGACTCCTGCGCCGCGAGAGGACACAGTGTGGTTCATGACTTCGACGCTAGGGAGCGCCGTCAATCGCGGCGCGCTGGGTGACACGTACGAGGGACGGACATTGCGGCAAAAGCACGAGCCCGGACTCTCCTGACGGAGTGTCCGGGCCCTTTTGGCGCTTGTTCTGTGCTACTGGGCGCTTACTGGGTGCGGTTCTCACCGCGGTAGTACTCGAAGACCCAGCCGTACAGGCCGATCATGATGATCGGGGCCGAGAAGTAGAGCAGCCACCAGCCGATCGCGATCGACAGGAAGGCGAGCGCGCCACCGACCGCGAGGGCCAGGGGCTGCCAGCTGTGCGGGCTGAAGAACCCGACCTCGCCGGCGTCGTCCGCGACATCGGCCTCCTTGTTGTCCATGGCACCCGCGTCGACCCGCCGGGCCGTGAAGCCCAGGTAGAAGCCGACCATGATGCACAGACCGAAGGCCAGGAAGAGCGCCGTGGTACCGGCCGGCTCCTTCGACCACACGCCATAGACCACCGCCATGGCGAGGACGAAGACGCTCAGCCACATGAACATCTTGCCCTGAACCTTCACTTGCCGGCCTCCTTGCCACCAGCCAGAGCCTTCTCACCGTGAGGCGCGTTCTCGAGCTGGTCGAGAGCGGCGATCTCAGGGTGGTGCAGGTCGAACGCCGGGGATTCGCTGCGGATCCGCGGCAGGGTGAGGAAGTTGTGCCGCGGCGGCGGGCAGGACGTCGCCCACTCGAGGGAGCGGCCGTAGCCCCACGGGTCGTCGACACCGACGGGCTTGCCGTACTTGGCGGTCCTCCACACGTTGTAGAGGAACGGCAGGATCGACATGCCGAGCAGGAACGAGCCGATCGTGGAGACCGTGTTCAGCGCGGTGAAGCCGTCGGCCGCCAGGTAGTCGGCGTAACGACGCGGCATGCCCTCGGCGCCCAGCCAGTGCTGGACGAGGAACGTGGTGTGGAAGCCGATGAACAGCGTCCAGAACGTGATCTTGCCCAGGCGCTCGTCGAGCATCTTGCCGGTCATCTTCGGCCACCAGAAGTGGAAGCCGGAGAACATCGCGAAGACGACGGTGCCGAAGACGACGTAGTGGAAGTGCGCCACCACGAAGTACGAGTCGGACACGTGGAAGTCCATCGGCGGCGAGGCCAGGATGACGCCGGTCAGACCACCGAAGGTGAAGGTGATGAGGAAGCCGGTCGCCCACAGCATCGGGGTCTCGAAACTCAGGGACCCCTTCCACATCGTGCCGATCCAGTTGAAGAACTTCACGCCGGTGGGTACGGCGATGAGGAACGTCATGAAGGAGAAGAACGGCAGGAGCACACCGCCGGTGACGTACATGTGGTGGGCCCACACGGTCACCGAGAGGCCGGCGATGGCGATGGTCGCGCCGATCAGGCCCATGTAGCCGAACATCGGCTTGCGGGAGAAGACCGGGATGACCTCGGAGATGATGCCGAAGAACGGTAGCGCGATGATGTACACCTCTGGATGGCCGAAGAACCAGAAGAGGTGTTGCCACAGCAGTGCGCCGCCGTTGGCCGAGTCGAAGACATGTGCCCCGAATTTCCGATCCGCCTCCAGCGCGAACAGCGCGGCGGCGAGAACGGGGAAGGCGAGCAGGACGAGGACCGCGGTCAGCAGCACGTTCCACACGAAGATCGGCATGCGGAACATGGTCATGCCGGGGGCGCGCATGCAGATGATGGTGGTGATGAAGTTGACCGCGCCGAGGATGGTGCCGAAGCCGGAGAAGGCCAGACCCATGATCCACATGTCGGCGCCGATGCCCGGGGAGCGGACCGCGTCCGACAGCGGGGAGTAGGCGAACCAGCCGAAGTCGGCCGCGCCCTGCGGGGTCAGGAAGCCGCCCACCGCGATGAGCGAGCCGAACAGGTACAGCCAGTAGGCGAACATGTTCAGCCGGGGGAAGGCCACGTCCGGCGCGCCGATCTGCAGCGGCATGATCCAGTTCGTGAAGCCGGCGAACAGCGGCGTCGCGAACATCAGCAGCATGATCGTGCCGTGCATCGTGAACGCCTGGTTGAACTGCTCGTTCGACAAGATCTGCAGACCAGGCCGGGCCAGTTCGGCGCGCATCAGCAGCGCCATCACGCCGCCGATCAGGAAGAACGCGAACGACGTGACGAGGTAGAGCGTTCCGATCGTCTTGTGGTCGGTGGTGGTGAGCCACTTGATGACCACGTTGCCGGGCTGCTTGCGCCGGACCGGCAGCTCGTCTGAGTAGTGTCCCTCAGCTGCCGCGGCACCCTGGGGTTCGTTGAGGATGCTCACAGGTTGTTCGTCTCCCGGTTCTTCTCGTGGCTCGTCTGCGCGATGCCGGCGGGAATGTAACCGGTCTGCCCCTTCTTGGCGAGGTCCTTGAGGTGCTGCTGGTAGCGCTCGGGGGAGACGACCTTCACGTTGAACAGCATCCGGGAGTGGTCGACGCCGCAGAGCTCGGCGCACTTGCCCAGGAAGGTGCCCTCCCTGTTGGGGGTCACCTGGAAGGAGTTCGTGTGGCCCGGGATGACGTCCATCTTCATCAGGAACGGCACCACCCAGAAGGAGTGGATGACGTCACGAGAGGTGAGGACGAAGCGGACCGTCTCGCCCTTGGGCAGCCACAGGGTCGGACCCGGGTTGTTGGTCTGCGGGTTCCGGGTACCGGGCGTGCCGACGTCGTAGACGCCACCGGCGTTCGCCGGGAAGGCGTTCTTGAACCGGTCCGGAATCGCGGCCAGGTTCTCGTCGGTCTTCGCGTCACCGGTGACACCGGGGACGTTCTCGATGTAGTTGAAGCCCCAGCTCCACTGGAAGCCGACGACGTTGACCGTCACATCGGGCTTCTTGTCCGTGAGGCTGAGGAGCTTCGACTCGTCGCGTGCCGTGAAGTAGAAGAGCACCGAGACGATGACGAGAGGGACGACCGTGTACAGCGCCTCGATCGGCATGTTGTACCGGGTCTGCGGGGGAACTTCGACCTTGGTGCGGCTGCGCCGGTGGAAGATCGCACTCCAGATGATCAGACCCCACACCAGCACGCCGACGGCGAGCGCGGCAGCCCAGGAGCCCTGCCACAGGGAGAGGATCCGCGGAGCCTCTTCCGTGGTCGGGGTGGGCATACCAAGGCGGGGGAAGTCCTTGTATGTGCAACCGGTGGCGGTCGCCAGGACCAGGCCCGCGGTCATTGCCTGCAGCAGCTTCCGCCGCATCGGGCGCCGCGGCGAGCGGTCGGAGCCGTTGGGACTCACGTAGCGCCTTCCCGAGAGTCTCGCCCGCGCGGATTGGCTGCGGCCTGCCTTCTTCGGTGGTCGGTCGCCGCCCTGCGTCGGGCAGGGGTTTGGATGTTTATGCGGACCAAACCCTAGCCGACGCCCTCCGGGGGTTCAGCGGGAGGGGTGCCTACTCACGCCGTGGGTTCGCTGGATTGGCGGCTGTGGGCTGTTTGTGGCTGATCGCGCCCGCGGCGGAGCCGGTGCTGCCACAGCCCCGCGCCCCTTGGGGGGTTAGCGTTGCCGCGTGTCCTACTTCGACGCTGCGTCCAGTGCTCCGCTCCATCCCGTCGCCCGTCAGGCGCTGTTGGCCTCTTTGGATGAAGGGTGGGCCGATCCGTCCCGTCTCTACCGGGAGGGGCGACGGGCTCGGATGCTGCTGGACGCGGCTCGGGAGGCCGCCGCCGAGGCGGTGGGGTGCCGGCCGGACGAACTCGGTTTCACCTCGTCCGGAACCACGGCCGTGCACACCGGTATCGCGGGGGCGTCGGCCGGGCGGCGGCGCGTCGGGCGTCACCTGATCGTGTCTGCGGTCGAACACTCCTCGGTGCTCCATTCGGCGGAGGGGTTCGACGTGACCGAGGTCGGGGTGGACCGGTGGGGGCGGGTGAGTCCGCGGTCGTACGCCGATGCCCTCCGGTCGGACACCGCGCTGGCCTGTCTCCAGTCGGCCAACCACGAGGTGGGCACCGAGCAGCCGGTGGCGGAGGTGGCCGAGGTGTGCCGGGCGGCCGGGGTGCCGTTGCTGGTGGACGCGGCGCAGTCGCTCGGGTGGGGGCCGGTGGAAGGACCCTGGTCGCTGCTCACCGCGAGCGCGCACAAATGGGGCGGACCCTCCGGTGTGGGACTGCTCGTGGTGAGAAAAGGTGTCCGGTTCTCGCCCCAAGGGCCCACCGACGAGCGGGAGTCGGGGCGCGCGGCCGGGTTCGAGAACCTGCCCGCCATCGTCGCGGCGGCGGCCTCGCTGCGGGCCGTGCGGGCCGAGGCGGCGCAAGAGGCGGTACGGCTGCGGGAGCTGACGGAGCGGATCCGGGCGCGGGTGCCCCTGCTGGTGCCGGACGTGGAGGTGGTGGGCGATCCCGAGCGCCGGCTGCCGGGGATCGTCACCTTCTCGTGTCTCTATGTCGACGGGGAGACCTTGCTGCACGAGCTGGACCGGGAGGGCTTCTCCGTCTCGTCCGGGTCGTCCTGCACCAGCAGCACGCTGACACCCAGCCATGTGCTGAAGGCGATGGGTGTGCTGAGCGAGGGGAACGTACGGGTCTCGCTGCCGACGGGGACGGCCGGGGAGGACGTGGAGCGGTTCCTGGAGGTGCTGCCCGGGGCCGTGGCGGGGGTGCGGGAGAAGCTGGGGGCGCCGGTGACGGTGACGGTGACCGCGCGGGAGGAGGACGCCCTGGTGGTGGACGCCCTCGGCAAGCTGTGCCCGCTGCCCGTCATCGAGTTGGCGAAGGTCATCGGCGAGGTGCCGGTGGGCGGCACCGTGCGCGTCCTGGCCGACGACGAGGCGGCCCGCCTGGACATCCCCGCGTGGTGCGCGATGCGCGGGCAGGAGTACGTGGGCGAGGAGCCGGCGGACCACGGCCGCGCGTACGTGGTCCGCCGCGTCTCCTAGTGCCTCACCTAGTTCCTAGTTCCTGACGTAGTGCCTCACGCCAGGTGCGTCCGGACCTCGGCGGCCGCGTCGTGGCCGTAGGCCTTGGTGAAACGGTCCATGAAGTGGGCGCGCCTGAGCTGGTACTCCTGGGTGCCGACCGTCTCGATGACGAGGGTGGCCAGCATGCAGCCGACCTGGGCGGCACGCTCCAGGGAGACGCCCCACGCCAGGCCGGACAGGAAGCCGGCGCGGAAGGCGTCGCCGACGCCCGTGGGGTCGGCCTTGCGCTCCTCCTCGGCGCAGCCGACCTCGATGGTCCCCTCGCCGACCCTCTCGATGCGTACGCCCTTGGCGCCGAGGGTCGTCACCCGGTGCCCGACCTTCGCCAGGATCTCCGCGTCGGACCAGCCCGTCTTGGACTCGATGAGCCCCTTCTCGTACTCGTTGGAGAAGAGGTACGTCGCCCCCTCCAGCAGTATCCGGATCTCGTCGCCGTTCATCCGGGCGATCTGCTGGGAGAAGTCGGCGGCGAAGGGGATGGACCGGGACCGGCACTCCTCGGTGTGGCGGAGCATCGCCTCGGGGTCGTCGGCGCCGATCAGCACCAGATCGAGGCCGCCCACCCGGTCGGCGACCGTCTTGAGCTCGATCTGCCGGGCCTCGCTCATCGCGCCCGTGTAGAAGGAGCCGATCTGGTTGTGGTCGGCGTCGGTGGTGCACACGAAACGGGCCGTGTGCAGGGTCTCCGAGATACGGACCGAGTCGGTGTCGACGCCGTGCCGCTCCAGCCAGGCCCGGTACTCGTCGAAGTCGAAGCCGGCCGCGCCGACCAGGATCGGGGTCGTGCCGAGCTGGCCCATGCCGAAGGCGATGTTCGCGCCGACGCCGCCCCGGCGGACGTCGAGGTTGTCGACCAGGAAGGAGAGCGAGACCGTGTGCAACTGGTCCGCCACGAGCTGGTCGGCGAAGCGGCCGGGGAAGGTCATGAGGTGGTCGGTGGCGATGGAGCCGGTGACTGCGATGCGCACGGTGGGATTCTCCTGAGGGAGAAGACGGGTTGACAGTTCACGCTACCCGGTCGCGGCGGAGCGCTGTAGCCGTTGCTGTGTGTCACTGAAGCGGCCAAAACTACCCGATAGTAGATCTTTCTCCTCGGCTGGTGCGTGCATACGGTTCCCCTATGACGAACCTCAAGGTCCATGCACCGGCCCCGGTCGACCTCGAAGGCGACATGGCGTCGCTGAGGGGTGACTGCGCCCGGATGGTGCGCCACTGGGCCGCTCCCGACCGGGTCGCGGCCCGCCCGGTCTCCCCGTCGCTCATCCACGGGGTGACCGTGCCGTCGAAGTCCGCCCGGCTGCTGGACGCGATGTCGGACTACGGGGACTGAGGGAAGGGGCGTCCAGGAAGGTGCGTCCAGGGAAGGGACGTCCAGGGAAGGTGCATCGGTAGTCCGGATCGGCGCGTTCGAGGGAACCGCGCGCTCCCCCGCCGCGTCCCATCGCCGTCCCCCGTAAAGGGGATGCGCGATACGACCCTTTGCAGGCCTGTTTGACAGGGCCGGGTCAGGGTCATCGGGACAGCACGTGAAGGAGCGATGCGGTGACTACGGAGCGACCCGACAAGGATGCCGAGGAGCAGGGCGCCCTGGAGAAGCGGGGTGCCGGAACTCCGGACGTCACGGAGGGTGAGACGAAGTCTCCCGCGCCGGAGGAGCCGACCGCGGGGGCTGCTGACACCGCGACCCCTGAAGCGGAAGCCGCCGAGGGCGAGGGCCGTGACGCGGAAGCCGCCGAAGGCGCGACCCCTGACGCCGAAGCGCCCGAGGGCGAGGCGCCTGACACGGACGCATCCGGGCAGGCCGCTCAGGAAGCGGCTGCTGACGGGACGGCCGGCGCGGAGCCCACCGCTCCCGAGCGTGCCGCTCCTGAGCCCGCCACGGCTGAAAGCGCCGCTCCGGAGCCCGCCGCGGCTGAACCCGCCGCTCCCAAGAGCCCGGCGCCCGAGCCCGCCGCTTCCAAGACCGCTGCCTCTGAGCCGGCCGCTGCTCGGTCCTCTGCCTCTGAAGCCTCCGGCTCCGACGTGGAGGTCGTCGCGCGGGACATGGCCGCCGGGGCCGGTGCGGGTGGCGCGGGGGGTGGCGGTGGTCAGGGGGCCGCACCCGGTCCCGAGGAGGGGCGCGGTGGTTCGGGGCGGCGGCGTTCTCCTGTGCTCGTCGCCGCCGTCGCCGCCGCCGTTCTGCTCGTCGGCGGGGGTGGGGCCTACCTCGCGGCGTCGGCCTCCGGCGGTTCCGGTGGTCGTACGGAAGCCGGGGCCCCCGGTGGCACCACTCCCCCGCCGCTCTATCTCGACGGCTACAGCCAGAGCGGGTCGACCGGGATCGCGCCCGGGGAGCCCAACCCGTACGGCGTGACCTACAAGGTCGACGGCGGCCTGCCCGACGGACCGGACTCGGCGCCCGTGTACCGCGCGTCCGGCGAGGTCACCCGGGACGAGGTGGCGCGGCTGGCGAAGGCGCTGGGGCTCGACGGGACGCCGGTGGAGAAGGGGCAGGCCTGGCAGGTCGGGCCGAACAAGGACGGGTCGGGGCCGAGCCTGGTGGTGGACAGTCAGGCGCCCGGCACCTGGACCTTCCACCGGTACGCAGCCGGGACCGACGCCTGCCAGAGCGTCACCGCCTGCACCAAGGACCCGGCGAACCCGGCCGGCGCCACGGTGAGCGAGGCGGTGGCGAAGAAGGCGGCGGCGCCGATCCTGAAGGCGGTCGGTCAGGGTGACGCTAAGGTCGACGCGAGCCAGGTCCTGGGCGCCCAGCGGGCGGTCGACGCCGACCCGGTCGTCGGCGGGCTGCCCACCTACGGCTGGACCACCGGGCTGACCGTGAGCGCGCAGGGTGAGGTGGTCGGCGGCAGCGGCCGGCTGAAGGCGCCGGTGAAGGGGGACACGTACCCCGTGCTCGATGCGGAGAAGACGCTGGCCCTGCTGAACGCGGCGCCCACGCCCGACCACCGCATGGGCATCGGCGGCTGCGCCAGCCCCGTACCGCTGAAGGACCGCTTCGAGAAGCCGTGCGGGCATGGCCCCTCGCCCGCGACGGCGTCCCAGAGTGCGGCGGGGAACACGGTCACCGTCGAGAAGGCGGTGTTCGGGCTGGCCTCGCACACCGTCTCCGGCGGGCAGCCGGCGTTGGTGCCGTCCTGGCTGTTCGAGGCACGGGCGGCGGGCGCGCGGGACACCTTCACGGCGACCTATCCGGCGATCGACCCCAAGTATCTGACCACCTCGGCCCTGGCCCCCACCAGCCCGTCGGCCACCGCCCCGGGCGACGAGCCGACCTCGGCGCCGAAGACGCGTGACGTCAAGGTGGACGGCTACACCGCCGACGGCAAGGAGCTGACCGTGACCTTCACGGGCGGGGTGTGCGGCGACTACGACGCCACGGCGAGCGAGAGCGCCGACAAGGTGACCGTGACGGTGACCGAGACGCCCTGGCAGGGCAAGATCTGCATCATGATCGCCAAGGAGATGACGAGGACCCTGCAACTGGACTCGCCGCTCGGCGACCGTACGGTCGTGGGTTCGGACGGCAAGGAGATTCCGCTGGTGAAGCCGGGTGCGCGGCTGCCGCGGACGACGGCCGGGGTGCAGTAGTCCGGACGTGCGCGGAGGCGGCGGCCCCGTCGGAGGGGGCCGCCGCCTCCGGCGTGTGTGCTGTGGCGCGTGGTGCGTGGTGCCTTCGGAGCGCGGGGCTCGATCTAGCTGAAGGAGTCACCGCAGGCGCAGGAACCCGTCGCGTTCGGGTTGTCGATCGTGAAGCCCTGCTTCTCGATGGTGTCCACGAAGTCGATGGACGCGCCGCCCAGGTACGGGGCGCTCATGCGGTCGGTGACGACCTTGACGCCGTCGAAGTCCTTGACGACGTCCCCGTCGAGGGAACGCTCGTCGAAGAAGAGCTGGTAGCGCAGGCCGGAGCAGCCGCCGGGCTGAACGGCGACGCGCAGGGCCAGGTCGTCACGGCCTTCCTGGTCGAGCAGGGCCTTGACCTTCGCCGCGGCGGCGTCGGACAGGATGATGCCGTCGGTGACGGTGCCGGTCTCGTCCGATACGGACATCTACATCTCTCCCGGGTTGTACGGAGACTGCTTGCCGACTGGTGCAACCGGCAAGGCCGCGGATTCATTCCGGGCCGGACGCCGGATTTCCGGCGCCTTCTTCATGCTCGCACACGTGGCAGGCAGCCGAAAATGCCGCACCGGGATTCATGTCACATCGACGCGATGACCATCGTCAAAGTGACGTGAACCGGGTTATGATAGATAACGTCAGATCGACGAAAAGTAGAAAGGGTGCGTGTCGTGACCACCGCCCAGACCACGGAGCTCGACGTACAGCCGACTCCGCTCGCCCTGCTGCTGCTCGGCCGTGAGGCCGACCCGAGGAGCGAGCGGGGCGTCGAGTGCCCCGGCGACCTGCCGTCCCCGTCCGATCCGGACCTGGTGGCCCGCGCCCGCGCGGCCAAGGAGAAGCTCGGCGACAAGGTCTTCGTGCTCGGCCACCACTACCAGCGCGACGAGGTCATCCAGTTCGCGGATGTCACGGGCGACTCCTTCAAGCTGGCCCGGGACGCGGCGGCCCGCCCGGAGGCCGAGTACATCGTGTTCTGCGGTGTGCACTTCATGGCCGAGTCGGCGGACATCCTGACCGGCGACGACCAGAAGGTCGTCCTGCCCGACCTCGCCGCCGGGTGCTCCATGGCCGACATGGCCACCGCCGAGCAGGTCGCCGAGTGCTGGGACGTGCTGACCGAGGCCGGCCTGGCCGAGCAGGTGGTGCCCGTCTCGTACATGAACTCGTCCGCGGACATCAAGGCGTTCACGGGCAAGCACGGCGGCACCATATGCACCTCCTCCAACGCCCGGCGGGCCCTTGAGTGGGCGTTCGAACAGGGCGAGAAGGTGCTGTTCCTCCCCGACCAGCACCTGGGCCGCAACACCGCGGTGCGGGACATGGGGATGTCGCTGGAGGACTGCGTCGTCTACAACCCGCACAAGCCGAACGGCGGTCTGACCGCCGAGCAGCTGCGGGACGCGAAGATGATCCTGTGGCGGGGGCACTGCTCGGTGCACGGCCGCTTCTCGCTGGAGTCGGTCGAGGACGTCCGCGCCCGCATCCCCGGGGTGAACGTCCTGGTGCACCCCGAGTGCAAGCACGAGGTCGTCGCCGCGGCGGACCAGGTCGGCTCGACCGAGTACATCATCAAGGCGCTGGAGGCGGCCCCGGCCGGTTCCAAGTGGGCCATCGGCACCGAGCTCAATCTCGTACGACGGCTCGCGAACCGTTTCGCCCCCGAGGGCAAGGAGATCGTCTTCCTGGACAAGACGGTCTGCTTCTGCTCGACCATGAACCGCATCGACCTCCCCCACCTGGTCTGGACCCTGGAGTCCCTGGCCGAGGGCAAGCTGGTCAACCGGATCGAGGTCGACAAGGAGACCGAGGCGTTCGCGAAGCTGGCGCTGGAGCGGATGCTGGCGCTGCCGTAGGCGCCACCTCCCGTGTCACCCCGAGACGGGTTTCCGCTCGGGGTGCGCGGGGTCGAGGGTGACGAGGGTGCCGTCGGGGGCCGCCACCAGCAGGGCGCCCCGGCGCGGGACCGGGTCCGCGAGCGGGCCGCTCATGCTGTTCACACGGCCCGCGCGCGGGTACGACTCCCACAGCAGCGTCCCCGCGCGGGTGTCCAGGGCGGCGACCCGTCCGCTGGCGCTGGCGACGAACAGGCTGCGGTGCCCGTCCCGGTACACCACGCCCATGCCACCGGCCCCGAGCCGGTCGACGATCCGGTACTCCCCCAGCGCCCCGGGATCGCCCTCGTGCAGTGCCACCGCTCTGATCCTCTCCCCCGAAGAGCAGTTCGAGGTCACAGGATACGGAAAGGTCCGGAGGCACCCCGGGCACCGGTCCCCGCCGTCCTTGTCCGAAACGCGTAGGCCGGGCATCCCCTGGACCTGGCCCACTGGCAGAATCGATCATTCTGGCGATGATCGACTGGCTGTACTACGGGGGCTGAAGTGGAAGCCGACGAACTGCGACCGCGGCCGGCGGATCCGGCGCCGCCCCGGCCCGCGGACCTGCGGCGGGCCGTAGGGCGGTTCCGGCGCAGTGAGGTGCTCGTTCCGGTCGTGGACGACTCGGTGCTGTCGGTCGAAGCCGGCGGCATCCGCTGGCTGTTCGCGTTCACCGACGACGCGGCCCTGGAGCGTTTCGCGCGGGCGCGCGGTGAGGCGGTGCCCGAGCGGGTGCCGGTGTTCGGGGCGCGGTTGCTGGATCAGGTGATCCCGCGGGTGGGCGGGCCGGCCGGGATCGCGGTGGACGCGGGCAGCCCGGCGGGACTGGTGCTGCCACCGGTGAGAGGAATCGTTCCGGACGAGGTGGCCGTGGACGCCGCGGAGGTGACGGCGTGAGCGACGGCGGCGGCTACCAGATCGATCCGGAGGCGCTTCAGCGGATCACCAAGGGCATCGACCAGGCCATGGACGAACTGAAGACCCAGGGCTTCGACGTCGAGGCGAATCTCGGGCGCGGCTTCGACGACTTGGAGCTGGACGGTCTGGAAGTGGGGGACGGCAGTCTGCGGCAGGTGTTCGCGGACTTCTGCGAACGATGGAGCTGGGGTGTGCGGTCGCTGATGCAGGACGCCAACGACTTCGCGTACGGCCTGGGCCTGTCGGCGGGGCTCTACCACGACCAGGAGCAGTACGTCTCCGGCCTCCTGAAGAACGTGTGGACGGCTGCCGCGGGCAATCCGAACCTGACCGAGGAGCAGGCCCGACAGCGTTCCTGGTCCCAGACGTTCCAGGACAACAACTACTCCCAGGCCGCGAACGCGGACTACAGCATGGGGTCCTTCGTCGAGGGCGAACGGGAGGTGGCGGCGGCCTGGGCGCAGACGGGGAAGGACCTGGACACCTCCACGGTGACGCCGGACGCGCCGTTCGATCCGCGCACCGAATGGCAGTGGGGCGGGCCGCCTCCGGCCGGCTCGGAGTCCGGCGAGGGTGAGGGCTGATGGGCATCGGGGGTTTCATCGACGATCTCGGAGACGGTCTGGAGAGCGCCGCCGGCAGTGTGAAGCGGGGCGTCGGCGAGGCCGTCAACTGGGGCACGGACCAGGCGGCGGACGGCCTGTCGGCCGTCGGCGCGGACGGCA
>Ga0182007_10000427_pt1 | contig 25789 bp, 22 predicted proteins | sample Sormic07211113_1_FD_123023 | JGI IMG/M metagenome (GOLD analysis project Ga0182007, IMG submission 123023) | Rhizosphere microbial communities from Sorghum bicolor, Mead, Nebraska, USA - 072115-113_1 MetaG | ecosystem: Host-associated > Plants > Roots > Rhizosphere | place: USA: Nebraska...
ACCAGATCAAACTCGATCTGGAACGTCTCGAGGCGCGTTTCGAGCGCCTTTCCCGATCCCTCGACCCAAGCGATAACGCATGAAGCTGCTTGCCGTCCGCCGTTTGTTGCGCATCCAGCGCGTCGTGATCCGCTACCGCCTCGATGACCTGCTGTTCGCCCTGCCATTGCCCTGGTTTCTGCTGGCGCTGCGCTATGCCTTGCCGTGGCGCTGGTTCCCGCGCAAGCCCCTGGACCTGAGCCGTGGCGCACGATTGCGCCTGGCGTTGCAGGACCTTGGGCCGATTTTCATCAAGTTCGGCCAGATCCTTTCGACACGCCGCGACCTGCTACCCGAAGACATCGCCGATGAGTTGATGATGTTGCAGGACCGCGTGCCGCCGTTCGACTCACAAGTGTCGGTCCGGCTGATCGAAGAGCAGCTCGGCAAAAAGATCAGTGAAGTCTTCTCTCGTTTCGACGTCGAACCGCTGGCCTCGGCTTCGGTGGCGCAGGTGCATGCCGCGCAGCTGAAAACCGGTGAAGAAGTGGTGGTCAAGGTGATCCGCCCGGGCCTCAAACCGGTGATTGCCCAGGACCTGGCATGGCTGTTCATTCTGGCCCGCGCCGCGGAAAAACTCTCGGCCGACGCCCGTCTGCTACACCCGGTGGACGTGGTCAGTGATTACGAAAAAACCATCTACGACGAACTCGACCTGCTACGCGAAGCCGCCAACGCCAGCCAGTTGAAGCGCAACTTCGACGGTTCGCCCCTACTGTATGTGCCGCAAGTCTATTGGGACTGGTGCCGACCGAAAGTGCTGGTGATGGAGCGCATCTACGGGATTCAGGTCACCGACCTCGCGACCCTGGCCGACCAGCGCACCGACATGAAAATGCTCGCCGAGCGTGGCGTGGAGATCTTCTTCACCCAGGTGTTCCGCGACAGCTTCTTCCACGCCGACATGCACCCCGGCAACATTTTCGTCAGCACCGTGCAGCCCTGGAGCCCGCAGTACATCGCCATCGACTGCGGCATCGTCGGCAGCCTGACCCCGGAAGACCAGGACTATCTGGCGCGCAACCTGTTCGCGTTTTTCAAGCGTGACTACCGGCGTGTCGCGCAATTACACATCGACTCGGGCTGGGTACCGGCGGAAACCAAGCTCAACGAATTCGAAGCGGCGATCCGCACGGTGTGCGAGCCGATCTTCGAAAAACCGTTGAAAGATATTTCCTTTGGTCAGGTACTGATGCGCCTGTTCCAGACCGCTCGACGCTTCAACATGGAAGTGCAGCCGCAGTTGGTCTTGCTGCAAAAAACCCTGTTGAACATCGAAGGCCTGGGTCGTCAGTTGTACCCGGACCTCGATCTGTGGAACACCGCCCAGCCGTTCCTCGAACGCTGGATGCGCGAGCGCGTCAGCCCCAAAGCCTTGCTGGGCAACGTGCAGAGCCAGTTCGAGCAACTCCCGCACCTGGCCAACATGGCCCGCGACCTGCTTGAGCGCATGTCCCAACCCCACGCCAACGACCCGCCGCCTCCGTGGCACCGGCGCAAGGACGACGTGTTCCTGCGCCTGCTCGGTACCGCTCATCTGGCGGGTGGCACGATACTCGCAGCCGGTGGCCCGTTGCACGAACTGGGGCATTGGCCCGCCGGAATCATGGTGGCGATCGGCTTGTATCTGGTCGTTCGCCGATAGCCAGTTGGATCATCGGCTGGCACACTGTTTGAACGCTGAATTTGAACATTGGCCTCAACTATTGAAGTAGAGCCCGCTGTCGGAGTCGAAGATGAAAAACTGGCTGGACGAGATCAAGTGGGACGCCGATGGCCTGGTGCCCGCGATTGCCCAGGATCACAAGACCGGACGCGTCCTGATGATGGCCTGGATGAACCGCGAAGCACTGCAATTGACCGCCGCCGAGAACCGTGCCATTTACTGGTCACGTTCCCGTGGCAAGCTGTGGCGCAAGGGCGAAGAGTCCGGCCACGTGCAAATCCTGCATGAGATGCGCCTGGACTGTGACGCTGACGTGATCATCCTGATGGTCGAGCAGATCGGCGACATCGCTTGCCATACCGGCCGTCAGAGCTGCTTCTACCGCGTTTTCGAGAACGGCGACTGGAAAACCGTCGACCCGGTTCTCAAAGACCCGCACGCTATCTATTGCGCAGGACATACTCATGACTGACACCCTGACCCGTCTGGCCCAGGTGCTGGAAGAACGCAAAGGCGCCGCCGCCGACAGCTCGTACGTCGCCAGCCTGTACCACAAGGGCTTGAACAAGATTCTGGAAAAGGTCGGCGAAGAGTCGGTCGAAACCATTATCGCCGCCAAGGATGCCGCCATCAGCGGTGACTGCAGCGATGTGATCTACGAGACCGCCGACCTGTGGTTCCACAGCATGGTCATGCTCGCCCAGTTGGGGCAACATCCACAGGCTGTGCTCGATGAACTGGACCGTCGCTTCGGTCTGTCCGGACACGTCGAGAAAGCCTCGCGTCCGTCCGCCTGAATAATTATTAGAGAGGAACGCAACATGGGCATTTTTGACTGGAAACACTGGATCGTCATCCTGGTTGTCGTGGTGCTGGTGTTCGGCACCAAGAAACTGAAAAATCTCGGCACTGACGTGGGCGAGTCGATCAAGGGCTTTCGTAAGGCCATGAACGACGAAGAGAAACCGGCCGACCCGACTGCGACTCCGGCCCAACCGGTTCCGCCGACCCAGCCACAGGCCACAACGTCTGTGAACCCGCCGCACACCATCGACGTGCAGGCGCAAAAAGTCGAAGAGCCGATCCGCAAAGACTCGTGAGCACTGACTAATGTTTGGTATCAGCTTCTCTGAACTGCTGCTCGTCGGCCTCGTCGCCCTGCTGGTGCTGGGCCCCGAGCGCCTGCCGGGTGCTGCGCGCACCGCTGGCCTGTGGGTCGGGCGGCTGAAGCGCAGCTTCAACGCGATCAAACAGGAAGTTGAACGTGAAATCGGTGCCGACGAAATTCGCCGGCAACTGCACAACGAGCACATTCTGTCCCTGGAGCAGGAGGCGCGGAAGATTTTCACGCCGACCCAGCAGGAGCCAACGCCGGTGGAACCTGTGGCGACGCCGACGATTCATGCGCCAACAGCTGAAGTCACGCCGGCGGTTGCAGCTGCTGAACCTGCGCCTGCCAGCCCAGTAGAACCTGTTGCTCCTGCCGCTGCGCCGACAACCCCGGCGCCTCACGACACCACTTTGCCGCCGCGAGCCCCATGAGCGATCTCCCCGAAAACGACCAGCACATGCCACTGGTCTCGCACCTCACCGAGTTGCGCACCCGTCTGCTGCGCTGTGTAGCGGCGATTTTCATCATCTTCGCCGGGTTGTTCGCCTTCACCCAGCAGATCTACACCTTCGTCTCCACGCCGTTGCGCCAGTACCTGCCGGCCGGCGCGACGATGATCGCCACCGACGTGTCGTCGCCGTTCCTGACGCCGCTGAAGCTGACCATGATGGTCTCGCTGTTCCTGGCAATCCCGGTGATCCTGCATCAGATCTGGGGGTTCATCGCGCCAGGCCTGTACAAGCATGAGAAGCGCATCGCCGTGCCGTTGCTGGTCTCCAGCATCCTGCTGTTCTACACCGGCATGGCCTTCGCCTACTTCCTGGTGTTCCCGCTGATCTTCAAGTTCTTCGCCGCTGCCACCCCGGCCGGCGTGGAAATGATGACCGACATCACCAGCTACCTCGATTTCGTCATGACGCTGTTCTTCGCCTTCGGCGTGGCGTTCGAGATCCCGGTGGCCGTGGTGCTGCTGGTGTGGATCGGCGTGGTCAACGTCGCCTACCTGAAGAAAATCCGCCCGTATGTGGTCATCGGCTGCTTCGTGGTCGGCATGATCCTGACGCCGCCGGACATCTTCTCGCAGACGCTGTTGGCCGTACCAATGTGGTTGCTGTTCGAGATCGGCGTCCTGTTCGGCAGCCTGATCAGCAAACGCGGCGAGCACCCGGACGAAAAACCGGCTGACGATCACAACGATCAGCCGCCAGCGACCCAAGCGTGAACCTGCTGCTCCTCGAGGAGGCCGATTTCATTGCGGCCGACCGGGCGATCCTGCGCGATCGCCGCTTGACCCATATGCAGGAAGTCCACCGCTGTGAAGTGGGTGACAGCATGCGCGTCGGGCGTATCGGCGGGCTGATGGGTGCCGCCGAAGTGCTGCGCCTGGACGCTGACGAAGCCGAGTTGCGCGTCACCCTCTACCAGCCGCCGCCAGCCAAGCTGCCACTGACCCTGGTATTGGCCCTGCCACGCCCGAAAATGCTCCGCAGGGTGTTTCAGACCGTGGCCGCCATGGGTGTGCCACGAATCGTTCTGGTAAACAGCTATCGCGTCGAGAAGAGCTTCTGGCAAACCCCGTTCCTGGAACCTGAGGCGATTCGCGAGCAATTGATCCTGGGGCTTGAGCAAGCCCGGGACAGCGTGCTGCCAGAGGTCGTCATCGAGAAGCGTTTCAAACCTTTTGTCGAAGATCGCCTGCCAGCAATCACTGAAGGCACTCTCGGCCTGGTCGGTCATCCCGGCAATTACCCGCCCTGCCCCCGTGGCCTGGACGAACCCGTGACCTTGGCCATCGGCCCCGAAGGCGGCTGGATTCCTTACGAAATCGACCTGCTGGCCAAGGCCGGCCTGCAACCGGTGCAGCTCGGCGAGCGCATCCTGCGGGTCGAAACCGCCGTCACTGCACTGCTTTCGCGGCTGTTCTAACCCAGACACTTACCCTTGTGGCGAGGGAGTTTGTCGGATCGCCGCACCGTCCCGCTCGGCTGCGAAGCAGTCGTAAAACAGGTGAATGCGGTCTTGCAGGAAAAAGCGGTGGCCGCTTCGCGCCCAAGCGGGAGCAAGATCCCTCGCCACAGGTGTTTGCTCACCTACAGGTTCCAGCCTGCCTGCCGATACAGTCCCCATAAAACCAATCAATGGTCCGAGGGAGTCGCAGCATGTACCGATGGCTAGCCGAGAAACTGGGAAACGTAAGCGTCAATCGCAAGTTGAGTGTCGGCTTTGGCCTCGTGCTGCTCATGACCCTCCTGATCACTTTCACTGGCTGGAATAGCCTAGGCAGTGTGATCAGTCGCGCAGACAAGCAGAGCTACATCTCCGGCCTCAACGAGTTGGGCAAGGATTTGCGAACCGCCCGTCTCGACTACGTAATGCGCCGTGGCGAACAAGGCCCGGCAGCCGTCAGCGAACTCTTGGGCAAGCTTGACGATGGCGTGCAAGTCGCCCTCAAAATGTTTGTGCGCATCTCGGACCAGGAAGTGCTCAATCAGCAACTGGCCACCATCGGTGATTACAAACGCGCCTTTGCCGACATGACTCAAGCGACGCAGAACCGCGAATCGGCCCGATCCAAGCTCGGCGCCACCGCCGACAACGCTGTGGCCAAGGTGACAGAAGTCGAAAAGTCCTTGCTGCAAGGCGACAGCGTCACTCAATTCAACAACGTGGTCGAGCTGAGCAAACTGCTCCAGCAAGCGCGCTTCCAGGTTCGCGGTTATACCTACAGCGGCAAGCCCGAAGCCGAGCAACCCGCGCTGGATGCCATCGACAACGCCCTGAAAAACCTTGAAAGCCTGCCGGGCAAACTGCCAGAACAACACAGCGCCAACCTGCAACAAGCCACCGAATCGCTCAAGGGCTACCGTGTCGCAGTCAGCCAGTTCCGCGATTCGCAAGCGGCCAGCGCCGTCGCCCTCAAGAAGATGGTGGATCAAGAGACCCGCTTGAATGACCTGAGCGCACAACTGACCCGCTCGCAAACCGACAAACGTAACCAGGAGACGGCCCAAGCGAAAAGCACGCTGATCATCGTGACCGTCCTGGCATTGGCGTTTGGTCTGCTCGCAGCCTGGATCATTACGCGGCAGATCGTCGTTCCACTGCAACAGACGTTGGTGGCAGTCGAACGTGTTGCCTCGGGCGATCTGAGCCATAACCTTGAGGTCGCTCGCAGCGACGAGCTGGGTCAATTACAAAGCACCCTTCAGCGGATGGTCGTCAGTCTGCGGGAACTGATCGGCGGCATCAGCGACGGCGTGACCCAAATCGCCAGCGCTGCTGAAGAACTGTCTGCCGTTACCGAGCAGACCAGCGCCGGGGTCAACAGTCAGAAGGTCGAAACCGATCAGGTGGCCACCGCCATGCACGAAATGACCGCCACCGTTCAGGAAGTCGCGCGCAATGCCGAGGAAGCGTCCGAAGCCGCCGTCGCCGCCGACCAGCAGGCCCGCGAGGGTGACAGGGTGGTCGGCGAAGCCATCGCCCAGATCGAGCGCCTGGCCCTCGAAGTCGGCAATTCCACTGCCGCCATGGGCGATCTGAAGCGCGAAAGCGACAAGATCGGCAGCGTGCTCGACGTGATCAAATCCGTGGCCCAGCAAACCAACCTGCTGGCGCTCAACGCCGCCATCGAAGCCGCTCGCGCCGGTGAAGCCGGGCGTGGCTTTGCAGTGGTCGCCGACGAGGTCCGCAGCCTGGCCCAGCGCACTCAGAAGTCCACCGAAGAAATCGAAGAGCTGATCGTTGGCCTGCAAACCGGCACTCAGCAAGTCGCGACCATCATGGACAACAGCCGCAGCCTGACCGACAGCAGCGTCGAACTGACCCGCCGTGCCGGTGGCTCACTGGAAAGCATCACCCGTACCGTGTCGGCGATCCAGTCGATGAACCAGCAGATCGCCGCTGCCGCCGAGCAACAGAGCGCGGTGGCCGAAGAGATCAACCGCAGCGTGCTGAATGTGCGTGACGTATCCGAGCAGACCTCGGCCGCCAGTGAAGAGACCGCGGCCTCCAGCGTGGAACTGGCGCGGCTGGGGACGCATCTGCAGATGCTGGTGGGCAGGTTCAAGGTTTGAGCGTTCGCTTAAGACCGAGGTGAAGCCATTCGCGGGCAAGCCTCGCTCCTACGGGGGAATTCCTGTAGGAGCGAGGCTTGCCCGCGAATGCGATGGATCAGGCGACGAAGTTAGAGAACCTGGCGCAAAAACGCCTGCGCGCGGGGATCCTTCGGTGCATCGAAGAACTCGGCCGGCGAGGCGTCTTCCAGCAATTTGCCGTGATCGAAGAACAGCACCCGGTCCGCCACTTCCCGGGCGAAGCCCATTTCATGGGTAACGCAAACCATGGTCATGCCTTCCACGGCCAGGGTCTTCATCACATCCAGCACTTCACCGACCATTTCCGGGTCGAGCGCCGACGTCGGCTCATCGAACAGCATGACTTTCGGCTCCATCGCCAACGCCCGGGCGATGGCCACGCGCTGCTGCTGACCACCGGACAGGCGCGATGGAAACTCGTGGGCCTTCTGAGCGATACCAACCTTTTCCAGCAACACCATGGCCTTGGCCTCGCGCTCCTTCTTGCCGCGCTTGCGCACAACTTTCTGGGCCAGGCAGAGGTTTTCCAGCACGGTCATGTGCGGGAACAGGTTGAAATGCTGAAACACCATGCCGACTTCGCGGCGGTAGGCATTGACGTCGGTTTTCGGGTCGGCCAGTTGCAGACCGTCGATGCTCACCGAACCGGAGTCGAACGCTTCCAGGCCATTCAGGCAGCGCAGAAAGGTCGACTTGCCGGAACCGGACGGGCCGATCACCACCAATACTTCGCCCTTCGCCACTTGGGTGGTGACGTTGTCCACCGCGCGAACCACCTGGCCGCGGGTGTCGAAGACTTTTATCAGATCGCGGACTTCAATCACTTTGCGCGAGCCTCCGCTCAAGCCGACTGGCGATTTTCGACAGCGGCAGGTTGATCAACAGGTACAACCCGGCCACGCAGAACAGGATTTCGAACGGCGAGAACGAGGTAGTGATGACTTCACGACCGCTTTTCAACAGTTCGGTAATCGCGATCACCGACACCAGCGAGGTGTCTTTGACCAGACTGATGAACTGCCCGGCCAGCGGTGGCAGCACGCGCTTGAACGCTTGCGGCAGCACCACGTGGCGCATCGACTGGCCACCGCTCAAACCGAGGGAGCGCGCCGCTTCGTTCTGGCCGCGTGCAATCGATTGCACGCCAGAGCGGATGATCTCCGCCACGTAGGCACCGGTGAACAGCGACAGCGCGGCGATCCCGGCGAACTCCCGGGAGAGGTTCATCACGGTGCCGATGAAGAAGTAGAAAATGAAAATCTGCACCAGCAGCGGCGTACCGCGCACCAGCTCGACGTAGATCGTCGAGAGGTCGCGCAGGGTCGGGTTGTTCGACAGGCGGCACAGCCCGGTGGCCAGGCCGATCAGCAGGCCAAGCACGCCAGACACCAGGGACAACCACAACGTGGTCCAGAGCCCCCATAGCAGCGGGCCGGCGGCCCAATGCCGGGTCACGCCGATCACATCGCCTTCGGCCACATCATCGCCTTGCGCGACTTGCAGGCTGTTGTCGTCAACCGTCAGGTGCTGCTCATCCCCTGCATCATTGCGCAGGGTGACTTCAGCCTTGCTGCCCTTGCGCACCAGCTCACTGACGGTGGAGATGTCGGCCGCGCGCTGGGACTCTTCGGCGTGGTAGGCGAAGTACTGCGGCACACGGTTCCAGCGCCATTCGTAGGACATCAGCGAGGTGGCGTAGTACAACGCGCCAGCCAGGCCGATCAGCACCAGCACGGTTAATACGTGCCAGGGCCATTGGGCTTTTTTCTGTTTCATTTAAAGGCAAATCCATAACGATCAGGGCGCCCGCTCCCTCTGTGGCGAGGGAGCTTGCTCCCGCTGGGTTGCGCAGCAACCCTGAAATCGGCCACCGCGCAACGTCGGGTAAAACGAGTCAATCGATTTACGACTGCTTCGCAGTCGGACGGGAGCAAGCTCCCTCGCCACAAAGGCGGTGTTATTCCATGTCCTTGAGCCAGGCGGTGTCTTTAAACCACTTGTCATGGATGCGATCGTAGGTGCCGTCTTCGTGGATCTGGTGCAGGAAGTTGTTGATGAAGTTGAGGCTGTCGTAGTCGCCCTTCTTCAGGCCGAAAGCCAGGGGTTCATAGGTGAACGGCTTGTCGAGGAACAGCAGTTTGCCGTTGCCGACCTTGTTCACCGCCACGACGTTGTAAGGCGCGTCGTAGATGAAGGCGTCAGCCTTGCCGTTGACCACGTCGAGCACCGCTTCCTGCTCATTGTCGTAGCCGTGGTACTTGGCTTTGGAAATGAGTTTTTTGGCGACCATCTCGCCGGTGGTGCCGAGCTTGGAGGTGATGCGGTAGTCGGCGGTATTCAGGTCTTTATAGGACTTGATGGTGCCTTCCAGCTCCTTGCGGATCAGCAGTGTCTGACCGACCACGATGAAGGGCTCGCTGAAGTTCAGGCGCAGGTTGCGTTCCTGGGTCAGGGTCATGCCACTGCCGATCATGTCGAACTTGTCGGTCAGCAGGGCCGGGATGATGCCGTCGTAGCCGGTGGATACCATTTCCAGCTTGACGCCCATGGCCTTGGCCATGGCTTTGAGGATGTCGACTTCGAAGCCGATGATTTCGCCGCGCTTGTTGGTCATTTCGAACGGCATGTAGGTCGGGTCCATGCCGACTTTCAGCGTGCCGCGCTTGACCGCGTCATCGATGGCACCGGCCTGCGCCGCGCTGACTGCAACCAATGCCGTGACGCCGACCAGCAGCATCGACAGATACTTCTTCATCTTCAAGTCCCCAAAACCCATCGCATTGTGAGGCACGCAAACCGCAGGTTTCCTTTGGGAAACCGGCAGATACGAACAGAAAGTTGTCCGGGCGCACCAATTCGGGGACGGATGCTAACGCACTCGGCCGTTTGCACAAGGGGTTGAGGGAGATTTGTTTGATCGTTCCCACGCAGAACACGGGAGCGATCATCAGCACAAAAAAAACCCCGCTTTCGCGGGGTTTTTCATTATGCCAACTGAGGCTGCACGCTCAACGGCTTGAGCGGCAACAGCGGCGCATGCGGATCGGCATCCACCGAAGTGCGCCAGGCCTGCAGCCACTCGGCATGGCCTTCGCTCCAGACCTGCTCATGCAAGCGACCCAGTGCCACCGGATCACTCAGCAGGGCCACGCGCTCGTTGTTGGTCAGCCCTTCAGGCCCGACCTTCATCGCATGGCGAACCCGCTCGATGCGCAGCCATTCGATCGGCTCGGCCTGACGGTGACGAGACGTCGCCAGCGCACACGCCAACGCGTTCTGCTGTGGATCGACCACCGACCGGACGAAGCCGTCGTGCAGTGCATGCCAGCGGTTTTCGTGGGTGTACTGATCGGTCGCCAGCAATGCCTGCGGCGGATTGTATTCCTCAGGAATCAGGAACAGGCTCTCGTCACGGGACTTCAGGCCCAGGCCGACACGACTGGAGATCACCGACACCGGAATCGACAGCATCAGCGAACCGACGATCGGCACCAGCCACCAGAGGAAGCTCGGGTTCAGCCAGATCACCAGCAACGCCCAGAAGAAACCCAGCAAGGTTTGCGGACCGTGGCGCTTGACCGCTTCGCTCCACGGCGTGGAGTCGTCGTCACGTTGCGGCGAGTTCCAGGTCGCGGCCCAGCCGAGGAACGCGGCGAGCACGAAACGGGTGTGGAAAATCATCCGCACCGGCGCCAGCAGCATGGAGAACAACATTTCCAGCAGCATCGACAGCGTCACCTTGAACCTGCCACCGAACTCTTTCGCGCCTTTGGCCCAGATCAGGATGATGCTCAGCAGCTTCGGTAGGAACAGCAGCACGATAGTCGTCGAGAACAGTGCGATCGCCTTGTCCGGGTGCCATTGTGGCCACAGCGGATAGAGCTGGCGCGGCTCCAGGAAGTACTGCGGCTCCATCAGCGTGTTGGTCGCCAGCAGGGCTGTCGACAGCACGAGGAAGAAGAACCACAACGGCGCCGACAAGTAAGACATCACGCCTGTCAGGAACACCGCACGGTGTACCGGGTGCATGCCCTTGACCAGGAACAGCCGGAAGTTCATCAGGTTGCCGTGGCACCAGCGACGGTCACGCTTGAGTTCGTCCAGCAGGTTCGGTGGCAGTTCTTCGTAGCTGCCCGGCAAGTCATAGGCAATCCACACGCCCCAGCCGGCACGGCGCATCAGCGCCGCTTCAACGAAGTCGTGGGACAGAATCGCACCGGCGAACGCGCCTTTACCGGGCAACGGCGCCAGGGCGCAGTGCTCGATGAACGGCTTCATGCGGATGATCGCGTTGTGGCCCCAGTAGTGGGATTCGCCCAACTGCCAGAAGTGCAGGCCAGCGGTGAACAGTGGACCGTACACACGGGTGGCGAACTGCTGCATACGCGCATAAAGGGTGTCCATGCCCGACGCACGCGGCGCGGTCTGGATGATCCCGGCGTCCGGCGTGGCTTCCATCAGGCGCACCAGGCTGCTCAGGCATTCGCCACTCATTACGCTGTCGGCGTCGAGCACGACCATGTATTTGTAGTCACCGCCCCAACGACGGCAGAAGTCGTCGAGGTTGCCGCTTTTACGTTTTACGCGACGACGACGGCGGCGGTAGAAGATCTTGCCGAAGCCCTTGGCTTCACGGCAGACGTCCAGCCAGGCCTGCTGTTCGGCGACGCAGATATCGGCGTCGTTACTGTCGCTGAGCACGAAAAAGTCGAAGCGATCCAGGTTACCCGAGGCTGCAACCGACTCGAAGGTCGCCCGCAAACCGGCGAACACCCGCGGCACGTCTTCGTTGCAGATCGGCATCACCAATGCGGTGCGTGCGTCCTTGGCGATCGGCTCGTTGCCGGCGCTGGCGCCGGAAATGCGGTACTTGTCGCGACCGGTGATCAACTCGAGGAAGCCCATCAGCGCGGTCCAGAAACCGGCCGACACCCAGCAGAACAGAATCCCGAACAGAATCAGGATGCTGGTTTGCAACACGTAAGGCAGCACCTGGGCCGCAGTTTGCAGCAGCGGTTGGTGCAGGACTTCTTCCAGATCGACGAACGACCAGCCCTGGTACGGCATGATGCCTTTCATGTACCAGCCGGCGACGATCGTCTGACCGAGCATCAGCACCAGCAGAATGTAACGACGGATCGAACCGACGGTGCGCCAGCGAGCTGCTGGCAACACGTTCTCGTCTTTCGGCGGCTTCGGCGGGTTGGTGCGACCGGTCAGCCGACGCCAGCCACGCACCAGGATATTGGTGCGCCATGGCTCCGGAACGACTTTGGTCCGACGGATCGGCGGGGCTGCCTTGAGGCAAACCCGACCACTGGCGTCGAGTCCCAACATTTGCGCATCCGCCAGTTCTTCGGCGGTGTTCAGGGTCAGGCGCCGCCCGACCGACGCCTGGGCGGCATCGGTCGGCGCGTCGAACGCCTGGGACGACAGACGTTCGTGCAACTCACTGAAAGACTTGCAGCCCGCGAGTTCCGCGCGCTGCTCGTCGGTCATCGGCAAATGCGCCAGGTACTCGGCAAGCGTTTGTGGCTGTACTTGTGAATTACTCATCGGCAGGCAACTGATAGCTCCAGGTCTCGGTCAGGACTTGTTCAGTCGGTGCCGATTCCGGTGTGGCAGGGGCCGCTTCGGCAGCGACAGGCTGCTTGGCGTCTTTGTTGTCCTTGTCCTTGGTGTCCTTGACTTGCTGGGCTTGCGCTTCAGCTTGCTTGGCCTCCTTGTCCTTCTTCTCCTGCTGCTTGGCGGCGATCTTGTCGGCCTTGGCAACGGAAGAGCTGGACGCTGGCGCCGTGGTCTTGATCGTCTCGGCCGGCGTGATGGTCTTGACCAGTGCTGCACGCATTTCAGTGGACTTGCCCGGATCCTTGATCTTCATCCGCAGGGTCAGGCGCCAGCCCTTGGTTTCAGGGTTGTAACGGACATTGTTCTCGACCAGTTCCGCGTTGTCGCCAACGCTAACCTGGCTGCGTACTTCAGCATCTTCTGGCAAGTCTTGCAGGGACGGACCTTGGAAATCCACCAGGTAGGCCACGCTGCCGTCCGGCTGACGAATCAGGTTCGACTGCTTCACGTCACCCGTGGAACGCAGGGTCTGTTGAACCCAGGCGCTGTCCGCCGAATGCAGGGCGGCTTCGTCGATGGTCCAGTGCATGCGATAGGCGACGTCCAGGGGTTGGCCAGGCTCTGGCAGTTTTTCCGGACTCCAGAAAGCAACGATATTGTCGTTGGTTTCGTCAGCGGTAGGAATCTCCACCAGATCGACGGAGCCCTTGCCCCAATCGCCTTTCGGCTCGATCCAGGCACTTGGGCGCTTGTCGTAGCGGTCATCGAGGTCTTCGTAGTGGCTGAAGTCACGGCCACGTTGCAGCAAGCCGAAACCGCGCGGGTTCTCGATCGAGAAGTTGCTCACGGCCAGGTGTTTCGGGTTGTTCAATGGGCGCCAGATCCATTCGCCGTTGCCGGCATGGATCGACAGACCGCTGGAGTCGTGCAGTTCGCGACGGTAGTTCAGCACTTTCGACGGCTGGTTGGCGCCGAACAGGAACATGCTGGTCAGCGGCGCAACGCCAAGTTTGGTGACCTTGTCACGCAGGAACATCTTGGCCTTGACGTCGACGACCGTGTCGCTGCCCGGACGCAGGGTCAGGCGATAGGCACCAGTGGCGCGCGGCGAATCCAGCAGGGCGAAGATCACCAGGTGCTTGTCGCCCGGCTTCGGCTGCTGAATCCAGAACTCGGTGAAACGCGGGAACTCTTCGCCGGACGGCAAGGCGGTATCGATGGCCATGCCGCGAGCGGACAAGCCATAGGTGTGGCCCTTGCCGACGACGCGGAAGTAACTCGCGCCGAGCATGGTCATGATTTCGTCTTGCTTGTCGGCCTTGTTGATCGGGTAGAGCACACGGAAACCGGCATAACCCAGCTGCTCGGTGGCTTTAGGATCGAACTTCATATCGCCGAAATCGAAACGACTTGGGTCGTATTTGATCTCTTCGACGGTGTTGGCCGTGATTTCGTTGATTTTCACCGGCGTATCGAAGTGCATGCCCTGGTGATAGAACGACAGCTTGAATGGGGTTTTCTGGTTAGCCCACTCGGCTTTTTCGGTGAGGAAGCGGATTTTTTGATAATCCGCGAATTTCATTTCACGAAATTCATTCGGCAGGTTACTGCGCGGGGCTTCGTATTTTTGCCCGGCCAGCTCTTTTGCCTTGACCGATACGTCATCCAGATTGAATGCCCAAAGCTGGCCGGCGCTGAACAGGCAGAGCAGTGCAGAGCCCGCTACCAGAGCATTTCGAAACCGTTTGGCAGACAATTTTGGTGCATTACAGGGACTAACAATCACGAGCAACCCTCGCCGAAAACAGATCAAAAAACCAACGGCCAGTTAAAGTGCCAGCACGGTGTACGGTGGAAAAAACCGACCCTGCGGACCACTCTTGCCAAGTTGGCGAGCATTGTTCCGACTCCCATGGGGCAAAATGATTCCCCAACAGGCCGCGGACAAGTCTCTACCTAAGTCAAAATGGACCAACGAACGCTGATCCCCGTAGCGCGCGATTATCTAGTAGGCCGCGTTACAACGCATCAGGGGGAAGCAAGTATTTATCGGGAAAAGCCTCTGTTTTCAGCCGAAATGCCCTTAAAAACATGTTTCAAGCGCTTTCACGTCTGTAACAGGAAGGTTACCGGGCCATCATTGACCAGGTGCACCTGCATATCCGCGCCGAATCTACCTGATGCCACAGTGCCATGCACCTGTTTCGCTTTGCCCAATAGATAGTCGAACAGCGCCTCGCCCAAGGCCGGAGGGGCTGCAGTCGAAAAACTCGGACGCAACCCGTTTTTGGTATCGGCGGCCAGGGTGAACTGCGAGACCAGCAACAACCCGCCGTCCACGTCAGCCAAGGACAGATTCATCTTGCCCTCGGCGTCACTGAATACTCGATAGTTAAGCAGTTTATGCAGAAGTTTGTCGGCGCTGGCCTGCGTGTCGTCGGGTTCGACCGCCACCAGCACCAGCAACCCCTGATCTATCGCACCAACCACCTCTCCCGCGACCTCGACTCGCGCGCCGCGCACGCGTTGCAGCAGGGCCTTCATGCTTCGTCAGGCGACAGGTCGAGCAAGCGACGGGCCATCTGATCGGCGGCGCGTACCAATGCATCGGTGATCCCCGGTTCGGACGCCGCATGGCCGGCGTCGCGGATCACCTGCAGTTCGCTGTTCGGCCAGGCTTGATGCAGTTCCCAGGCGTTGTCCAGCGGGCAGATCACGTCATAGCGACCATGGACGATGACGCCGGGCAAATGGGCGATCTTGCCCATGTCGCGGATCAGCTGATTCGGCTCAAGGAAAGCGTTGTTGGTGAAGTAGTGGCATTCGATACGGGCGATGGACAACGCACGCTGGGGTTCGGAGAAACGATCGACCACCAGCGGGTTCGGACGCAAGGTCGCGGTGCGGCCTTCCCAGATGGACCAGGCCTTGGCCGCATGCATCTGGGCGATCTGGTCGTTGCCGACCAGGCGTTTGTGGAATGCCGTGAGCAAGTCGTCGCGCTCGTCCAGCGGAATCGGCGCGATGTAGTCCTGCCAGTAATCGGGGAACAGGCGACTGGCGCCACACTGGTAGAACCACTCGATTTCCTGGGGACGGCAGAGAAAAATCCCGCGCAGAATCAGACCGTGCACGCGCTCCGGGTGGGTTTGCGCGTAAGCCAGGGCCAGGGTCGAACCCCAGGAACCGCCGAACAGCACCCATTTGTCGATGCCCAGGTGCTTGCGAATCCGCTCGAGATCGGCGACCAGATCCCAGGTGGTGTTGTTCTCAAGGCTGGCGTGGGGCGTGGAGCGACCGCAACCGCGCTGGTCGAAGGTGACGATGCGATACAGGTTCGGATCGAAATACCGGCGGCTCTGCGCATCACACCCGGCGCCAGGGCCGCCGTGAATGAACACTACCGGCAAACCTTCCGGTGAACCGCTTTCGTCGACATACAGCGTATGGGTTTTATCGACGGCCAGATCGTGCCGGGCGTGGGGTTTGATCTGCGGGTACAAAGTCTGCATTGCGCGCTCCGTAAGGGGTCGAGGTCATCCCTGTAGGGACTTCTATTATTCTGCCGTCCGGCATCATAAACCCGAATTACTTCAATGAGCATGCCCCTTGCAGCGTCAGCGCTTGTCAGCCCGTCTTGTCAGCCAAATAGCCGAGCAGGGTTTCATAGAGTCGGTCGACCTCGGCAACCTGCCCCCGCGCCCGCAAGCACCCGTGAACCAGCCCCTGACCGTAATAAAGCATTGCGCTCACGCCGGCGGTGTTGAGTCGCCCGGCGTAAAGCACGCCGTCATCGCGTAGCGGATCGAACTGCGCCACAGCGATCAGCGCCGGCGGCAGGCCGCTGAAGTCGGCGGCGAGCAAGGGCATCGCATAGGCCGTTGGCTGACGGACACCACCCAGGTACAGCGTGTGATAACAATCCAGATCGCTGCTGCTGAGCAATGGCGCGTCGGCGCATTCGCCGCGTGATGACAACCGGTGATCACCGCCCAGGCCCGGATAGATCAGCACCTGCGCACAAGGCGCCGGTTCGCCGGCATCGCGCAAGGCCAGACACAGCGCAGCGGCAAGGTTGCCGCCAGCGCTGTCGCCGGCCACCAGCGTCCGCGCCGGGTCGAGCTGAAACGGCCCCGTGCGCAACGCACGCCAGACACTCAGGCAGTCATCGAACGCCGCTGGAAACGGATGCTCCGGCGCCAGCCGATAATCGACGGCGATCACCAACACACCGAGCACCGATGCCAGTTCGGCGCAGATGAAGTCGTGGGAGTCCAGATCCCCCACCACCCAACCGCCGCCATGCAGATACACAATGCAGGGCCAACCGTTGGTCGGCGGCGGAACCGGTGGTTGCCAGGCGCGCACCGCCACTCCCGCCAACTCGAGATCGACCACCTCAAGCCCCGCGGGATGTGGCGGGGTAAACGCCCGGCACATCTCGCTGTAGGCCTGACGCATACCGGCGAGGCTGCTGTCGGTGCTGTTGAAGCTGAGGGTTTTCTCGACGAAAGCCGCCATCTGTTCAGAGAGTGGATAAGAAGCCATGGACGACAGCCAGTCAGTTCGAAGTTTTTGATTGATAACCTGCGTCGCGGTCAATTTTTGAGACTGGCCTGAACGGTTGCCACGCCATCCTTGCCATCGAAACTGCTGACACCCGCCAGCCAGCGCTGAAGGTCTTCGGGATGATCACGCAGCCACTGTTTGGCGACATCCTGCGGCGTCTTGCGCTCCATGATCGGCACCATCAACTGGCTTTCCTGGGCAGCGGTGAAGGTCAGGTTTTCCAATAGACGGTTCACGTTCGGGCAACGCTCGGCATAGTCCGGCGCGGTCACGGTGGAAACGGTCGCCGCGCCTTCGTTCGGGCCATAGACGTCTTCGCTGCCGGTCAGGTAGGCGATGTTCATGTTGATGTTCATCGGATGCGGGGTCCAGCCGACGAACACCACGAACTCCTTGCGATTGACCGCCCGCTGCACGGCGGCGAGCATCCCGGCCTCACCGGACTCGATCAGCTTGAAGTCCTTCAAACCGAAGCGGTTGGTCTCGATCATGGTTTTGATGGTGGTGTTGGCGCCGCTGCCTGGCTCGATGCCGTAAATCTTGCCGCCCAACTGATCCTTGAACCTGGCGATGTCAGCGAAGGTTTTCAGGCCGGCGGCAGCGACGTAATCAGGTACGGCGAGCGTTGCCTGGGCGTCGGCCAGGCTCGGTTTGTCCATGACCTTCACTTGATTGGCAGCGACGAACGGGGCGATGTTCTTGTCCATCGCCGGTTTCCAGTAACCGAGGAAGATATCGAGGCGTTTGTCGCGGATGCCGGCGAAGATGATTTGCTGCACGGCGCTGGTTTGCTTGCTTTCATAGCCAAGGCCATTGAGCAGCACATCGGCCATGCCGCTGGTGGCAATGACGTCGGTCCAGTTGACCACGCCCATGCGCACGGTCTTGCAGGAAGCGGGGTCGTTGGCGAAAACGCTGGTGCTCAGAAGAGCAGTGCCGGTGAGGATTAACAGACAGCGGTTGAACAGTCGTTTCATCGGGAAGGCTCGCTCGGCAGCAGATTATTGTGGGCCCGGTGTCTTTGTGCACCGTGCCCACAACGTTACGCAGCGCCGAGTCGGCAAAAGTGACCTGTGGCGACCGTGTTTTGCACGGTGGCGACTGTCCTGATGCGTTACCAAGGCGAACACTAATCTGTGGCGAGGGAGCTTGCTCCCGCTGGGTTGCGAAGCTGCCCCCAAACCATTCAACCGAGTTTCATCAGATACGCCCGACCAACAGGGTTTACGACGGCTTCGCCGCCGAGCGGGACGGTGCGGCGATCCGACAAGCCCCCTCGCCACAAAGGCCCGTTCGCCACAGGGTTACGCGCTGTAATGCTTTTCGCCCCACGCCAACAGCCCTTGCAGCAATTCCCGGAGCACCACTTGCGTCGGCTCGGCCAAATCCGGGCGATAACGGAACGGCTGGAACTCTTCCATATACGTACACTGGCCCAACTCCAGTTGCACGGCATGAATGTTCTCGGCCGGATTGCCATAATGCCGGGTGATGTGACCGCCCTTGAAGCGACCGTTCAGCACATGGCTGTAATCGGTGTGCTTCGCGCAGATCGCTTCCAGCTGTGTGGCCAACTGTGGATCGCAGCTGGCGCCATTGAAGGTGCCGAGGTTGAAGTCCGGCAGCTTGCCGTCAAACAGGTGCGGAATCACCGAGCGAATCGAGTGCGCGTCGAACAGCAGCGCGTAGCCGAACTCGGCTTTCAGCCGTGCCAGTTCTTCCTGCAAGGTGCGGTGGTATGGCGTCCAGATCTGTTCCAGATACGTCGCCCGCTCTGCAGCCGATGGCTCCAGCCCTTCGCGGAACAACGGCACGCTATCGAACAGCGTCGCCGGATACAGACCGGTGGTGGCGCCGACATATAAAGGCTTGTCGTCGGACGGCCGGTTCAGGTCGATGACAAACCGCGAGTACTCGGCCGCCAGGGTGCTGGCGCCCAGTTCGGCAGCGAACTCATAAAGCCGTGGAATGTGCCAGTCAGTGTCCGGCAGGCTTTTCGCGTCGGGGATCAACCCCGCTTCCACCGTCGGGGTCAGGCGCAGGCCGGCGTGGGGCATGCTGATCAGCAGTGGCACGCGGCCTTGTTTGAAGTTCAGAACCTTATCCACAACCGCTCTCCTACAAATTTGATTCAACGCCGTGACGCACGACGCGTTTTTCCAGGTCGCCGCCCAGCCAGTACGACAGGTCGGCCGGACGATCGATTTGCCAGGCGACGAAGTCTGCGACCTTGCCGGCTTCCAGCGAACCGTGGGTTTGGCCCATGCCCAAGGCGGTGGCGGCATGAATAGTCGCGCCCGCCAGCGCCTCTTCCGGAGTCATGCGGAAGCAGGTGCAGGCCATGTTCAGCATCAAGCGCAACGACAACGCCGGCGAAGTGCCCGGGTTAAGGTCGCTGGCAATGGCGATTTTCACCCCGTGTTTGCGCAGGGCTTCCATCGGCGGCAATTGGGTTTCCCGCAAGAAGTAAAACGCGCCGGGCAGCAATACCGCGACGGTGCCGGACTTGGCCATGGCGATGGCGTCGTCTTCGGTCATGAATTCCAGATGATCGGCGGACAATGCGTGGTAACGCGCCGCCAGGCTCGAACCGTGCAGCGATGACAATTGCTCGGCGTGCAGCTTCACCGGTAAGCCGAGGTTCTGCGCGGCGACGAACACCCGCTCGACCTGCGCTGGCGAAAACGCCAGGTATTCACAGAAAGCGTCTACCGCATCCACCAGCCCTTCGGCCGCCAGGGCCGGGAGCATTTCGCTGCAGATGTGATCGATGTAGGCGTCGGCGCGGTCGGTGTATTCCGGCGGCAAGGCGTGGGCCGCCAGGCACGTGCTGCGCACGCTAACGGGTAGCTCGGCGCCGAGACGACGGATCACCCGCAGGATCTTGCGTTCGCTGGCCAGGTCCAGGCCGTAGCCGGATTTCATTTCGACGGTGGTCACGCCATCACGCATCAGGCTTTTCAGACGCTTGGCGGCGCTGGCGAACAGTTCGTCTTCACTGGCGGCGCGGGTGGCGCGCACGGTGCTGGCAATGCCGCCGCCGGCAGCGGCGATTTCCGCGTAGCTGACGCCTTGCAGGCGCTGCTCGAATTCGCCGCTGCGGTTGCCGCCGAATACCGTATGGGTGTGGCAGTCGATCAGGCCCGGGGTGACCCAGGCCCCGCTCAAGTCATTGACCGCCGGGTACTCGCCGGCCGGCAGTTCGGCGCGTGGGCCGATCCACTCAATGTGCGCACCGGACGTCACGATGGCCGCATCCTCGATGATCGAGTAGACGCCTTGCGCCATGGTTGCGACGTGGCAGTGTTGCCAGAGCGTTTTCATCCTTGGCCTCCGTTAGGTTATCGATGAGAAAAAATGGGTTCCTGTTCCACCGGTACCGCCTTGCCTGCCGCCGGTTTGACCCACGTCAGGTAGGCCAGCACCAGCAACACAATCCAGACCACGCCGACGATCAACGCCGCCTGGGTATCCGGGAAATAGCCCAGCACGCCGAAGATGAACAGCATGAAGGCAATCGCCGCCATCGGCGCATAGGGCCAGAACGGCACCGGGAATTTCAATTGTGCGACCTGCTCGGCACTCATGGAGCGACGCATGGCCACCTGGGTGAACAGAATCATCAGCCAGACCCACACCGTGGCAAAGGTCGCGATGGAGGCGATCAGCAGAAACACGTTTTCCGGGATCAGGTAGTTCAGCAACACACCCAGCAGCAGCGCGCAGCTCATCACCATCACCGTCAGCCACGGCACGCCATTGCGCGACAAGCGAGCGAAGCCTTTCGGTGCGTGCCCTTGCTGAGCCAGGCCATACATCATGCGGCCCGCGCCGAAGATGTCACTGTTGATGGCCGACACCGCCGCCGAGATCACCACGATGTTGAGGATGGTCGCCGCCGAGCTGATCCCAAGGTTGTCGAAAATCTGCACGAACGGACTGCCTTGGCTGCCGATCTGCTGCCACGGGAAGATCGACATCAGCACCAGCATCGTCAGCACGTAGAACAGCAGGATTCGCAACGGTACGGCATTGATCGCGCGAGGCAGCACATGCTGCGGGTCTTTGGCTTCACCGGCGGTAACGCCGATGATTTCAATACCGCCAAAGGCAAACATCACCACCGCAAACGAGGCGATCAAGCCGCCCACGCCATTGGGCATGAAGCCGCCCTGGGTCCAGAGGTTGCTGATATCGGTCGCCTGGGCACCGGGCGCATTGCTGATGCCGAACAGCATGATGCCGAAACCGCCAAGGATCATCGCGACGATGGCCGCGACCTTGAGCAGTGACAACCAGAACTCCATTTCGCCGAAGACTTTGACGTTGCACAGGTTCAAGCCGCCGACCACCGAAACGATGCCCAGCACCCAGATCCAGCGGGAAACTTCCGGAAACCAGAAACCCATGTAAATGCCGAATGCGGTCACGTCGGCCATACCGACGATGACCATTTCAAATGCGTAGGTCCAACCGAGGATAAAGCCCGCCATTGGCCCCAGATAGGTGCTGGCGTACTGGCCGAAAGAACCGGCCACCGGGTTATGCACCGCCATTTCGCCAAGGGCGCGCATGACCATGAACACCGCCGCGCCACCGATCAGGTAAGCGAGCAGGACCGCGGGGCCGGCCATTTGAATGGCCGAGGCAGAACCGTAAAACAGCCCGGTGCCGATCGCCGACCCCAGTGCCATGAAGCGAATATGTCGGGCAGAGAGCCCGCGTTTCAAACCTTTTGCTGGCTGTTGCATCTCTCGTCCTTAATTATTCTTATTCGACGCTAAATGATCGTTCCCACGCTCCGCGTGGGAACGATCATCAGGGAAGGAGCTATTACAGGCTAGGCAACAACTTCGCCGTCACCAGGCCATTCAGGCAACGCGTCGCCAACAACTCACTGGCCGCATTGATGTCCGGCGCAAAGAAGCGGTCCTTCTCATAGAACGGCACTTCAGCACGCAGGATCGCACGGGCTTTTTCCAGTTTTGGCGAGGTTTTCAGACCGTCGCGCAGATCCAGCCCCTGGGCCGCCGCCAACCATTCCACCGCGAGAATCCCGCGAGTGTTCTCGGCCATTTCCCACAGACGCTTGCCGGCAGCCGGCGCCATGGACACGTGGTCTTCCTGGTTGGCGGAAGTCGGCAGGCTGTCCACCGAATGCGGATGGGACAGCGCCTTGTTCTCGCTGGCCAGTGCCGCAGCCGTTACTTGAGCGATCATGAAGCCGGAGTTCACGCCGCCATTGGCCACCAGGAACGGCGGCAGTTGCGACATGTGCTTGTCCATCATCAGCGAGATGCGGCGCTCACTCAGGGAGCCGATTTCGGCGATGGCCAGGGCCATGTTGTCGGCAGCCATGGCCACCGGCTCGGCATGGAAGTTACCGCCGGAGATCACGTCGCCTTCAGCGGCGAACACCAATGGGTTGTCCGATACGGCGTTGGCTTCGATGGCAAGCACTTCGGCGGCCTGACGGAACTGGGTCAGGCAGGCGCCCATGACTTGCGGCTGGCAGCGCAGGGAGTACGGATCCTGGACCTTTTCGCAGTTCTGGTGCGAGTCGGACACTTCACTGCGCTCACCCAGCAGATCGCGGTAAGCGGCAGCGGCGTCGATCTGGCCTTTCTGGCCGCGAGCGGCATGAATACGTGCGTCGAATGGCGAGCGCGAGCCCAGTACCGCTTCGACCGTCAGGCCGCCAAGGGCCAGTGCGCCGGCGAACAGATCTTCGCCTTCGAACAGGCCACGCAGGGCGTAGGCGGTGGACACCTGAGTGCCGTTGAGCAGCGCCAGGCCTTCTTTCGCTGCCAGGGTCAGCGGTGTCAGACCGGCGACTTTCAGCGCTTCGGTGGCGGGCAGCCATTCGCCTTTGTAGCGCGCCTTGCCTTCACCCAGCAGTACCAGCGACATGTGCGCCAACGGCGCCAAATCGCCGGATGCACCGACCGAACCTTTCAGAGGAATATGCGGGTAAACCTCGGCATTGATCAACGCGATCAGTGCGTCGATCACCTGACGACGAATACCGGAGAAACCACGGCTCAAGCTGTTGACCTTGAGTACCATGACCAGCCGCACCAGGGCGTCGCTGATCGGCTCGCCGACACCGGCGGCATGGGACAGCACCAGCGAGCGCTGGAGGTTTTCCAGGTCTTCGCTGGCGATGCGGGTCGAGGCCAGCAGGCCGAAACCGGTGTTGATGCCATACGCGGTGCGGTTCTCGGCGAGGATCTGTTCCACGCAGGCAACGCTGGCTTCGATTTGCGCCGAAGCGCTTTCGTCGAGAGTGATTTTGACCGGTTGCTGATACACATCACGCAGTTGGGCAAGGCTCAGTTGGCCGGGAATCAAATTAAGCGCAGTCACATTCATTCTCCTTTTGAGAGCATTTTTATTAACTAACCAGACGCTCCGGAGATATCCGTTGTCCGTCGCTTCCCGCCTTTTGGAGGGGCCGCGCCTTGGCACGCTGGTGGTTGTGGAAATCAGTTGAGGTTCGGTACAGCCTTGTGCAGCAAAATCGGGTCTTTCAAAACAGCAGCGGCGCTGGCGATGTCCGGCGCCAGCCAGCGGTCCTGGTCGTAGGCCGGAATACGTTCGCGCAGCAGGCGCCACGCGGCATCGGTGCCGGCGCCGAAGCGTTGTTCTTTCAGGAATTCAAAAGCCTGAGCCGCCAACAGGTACTCGATGGCGAGGATCTGCGTGCAGTTTTCCAACGCGCGATGCAGCTTCAGCGCGGCGTTGGTGCCCATGCTCAGGTGGTCTTCCTGCAAGCCCGAAGTGACGTAGTTATCGAGCACCGCCGGCTGCGCCAACTGGCGGTTTTCCGCACACAGCGACGCGGCGACGTATTGCACGATCATCATCCCGGAGTTCACGCCCGGGTTGGCCACCAGAAAGGCCGGCAAACCGCTGACGTGCGGGTTGACCAAGCGGTCCAGGCGACGCTCGGCGATAGAGCCGATTTCGGCCATGGCAATGGCGAGCAAGTCAGCCGCCAAAGCAACTGATTGGCCGTGCGGATTGGCCTGGGACATGACGCGGAAATTGTCGGGCGTGCCCAGCAGCAACGGGTTGTCGGTCGCGGAGTTGAGCTCGGTTTCGATCTGTTTTCTGGCGTGTTCCAGCTGATCGCGGGCAGCGCCGTGCACTTGCGGAATCGAGCGGATGCTCAGCGCATCCTGAGTGCGAATGCCTTTGCTGTTGGCGATCACTTCACTGCCGTCGAGCAACGCCCGCAGATTGATACCCACCTGTTGCATGCCCGGATGCGGTTTGAGCGCAATGATCTCGGCATCGAACGCGGCAATCTGACCACGCTGGGCTTCGAAGCTCATGGCGCCGATCACATCGGCCCACTGCACCAGGTTCGTTGCATCGGCCAGGGCCAGGCAGCTGAGGCCGGTCATGCACGGTGTGCCGTTGACCAGGCACAAACCATCTTTGGCACCCAGTTGAACCGGTTGCAGCCCTTCTTCGGCCAAGGCTTGTTGTGCAGAAACGATCTGCCCGCGATAGCTGACATTGCCGACGCCCAGCAGCGCGATACCGATGTGGGCCATGTGGGTCAGATAACCGACCGACCCCTGGGACGGCACCTGCGGAGTGATGCCGCGATTGAGCAGCGCCAGCAATGCTTCGACCACCCGGCGGTGAATGCCGGATTTGCCATGGCTGTAGTTGTGGATCGCGGCGCAGAGGATCGCGCGAGTCTGCTCGTCGGACAGTGGAGCACCGACGCCGCAGGCATGGCTGAGCAAGGTGTTGCGCGACAGCTGGCTGAGTTGTTCATCCTTGAGCGAGACGTTGCACAAGGCGCCCAGGCCGGTGTTGACGCCATAGGCGCGCTCGCCGCTGGCGACGATGCACTGGACGATCGCCTGGGCATTCTCGATCCGCGCCCAAGCCTGGGCCGACAGCTCAAGCTGCGCGCCGTGGCGGGCGACCGCGACCACATCCTGCCAACGCAACGGGGCATCGGCGATAACGATTTTTTCAGCCTGGGACATCTAGAGCCTCATACAAAATTCATGGACGTATGACACCTGTGGCGAGGGAGCTTGCTCCCGTTCGACCGCGCAGCGGTCGCAGATTTTCAGGGCCGCTTCGCAGCCCAGCGGGAGCAAGCTCCCTCGCCACAAAAACGATCAACCTCAAACCACTGCAGCCCGCCGCTGTACGAACCGGTCCACATACTCATCCGCCGGTGAATGCAGGATCTCTCGTGGCGTGCCGACCTGAATCAGCCGGCCATCCTTGAGAATCGCGATGCGATTGCCGATGCGCACGGCCTCGTCGAGGTCGTGGGTGATGAAGACGATGGTCTTGTGCAGGGTCTTTTGCAGTTCCAGCAACTGGTCCTGCATTTCGGCGCGGATCAGCGGGTCGAGGGCGCTGAAAGCTTCGTCCATCAGGATGATGTCGGTGTCCGCCGCCAGGGCGCGAGCCAGGCCCACACGCTGGCGCATACCGCCGGAAAGCTGATGCGGGTATTTGTTTTCGTAGCCCTTCAGGCCCACGGTGTTGATCCAGTGCAGTGCGCGCTCGGCGCACATCTGCTTGCTCTCGCCACGCACTTTCAGGCCGTAGGCGACGTTATCCAGCACGCTTTTGTGCGGCAGCAGGCCGAAGCTCTGGAACACCATGCTGATCTTGTGCCGGCGAAATTCGCGCAGGGCTTCCATGTCGTATTGCAGGATGTCCACGCCGTCCACCAGGATCGCGCCGCTGGTCGGGTCG
>Ga0182007_10000430_pt1 | contig 25672 bp, 26 predicted proteins | sample Sormic07211113_1_FD_123023 | JGI IMG/M metagenome (GOLD analysis project Ga0182007, IMG submission 123023) | Rhizosphere microbial communities from Sorghum bicolor, Mead, Nebraska, USA - 072115-113_1 MetaG | ecosystem: Host-associated > Plants > Roots > Rhizosphere | place: USA: Nebraska...
AAAAGCAGGCCTGCCCGTTAACATGCACGCCGTCCATCGCACCGCGTTTCTTCGTGGTCGATCTGTGTCTCAGTAGCTCAATTGGATAGAGCATCCCCCTCCTAAGGGGAAGGTTGGCAGTTCTTCTCTACGCCTGTGACTAGTCACCAATAGAATCCATAGCCTGATGCTCAGATGGATTGGTGTACGGGATTCATAAATGATGAACGTATCAATCGTTCAATGGGGAGTGGGATGAGCCTCTATCCACCCAGAAGGATTCGCCTCGGGATGAAGCAGCTTGTCTTGGACCAACCCCGGCTAACCGATTGATTTCACCCGAATCGATCCTTCGTGTAAGATCCTCCACCGCAGATCTGTAGATGTGCTCCCTTAGTTCAATGGATAGAATAAGCCCCTCCTAAGGGTTAGATGCTGGTTCAACTCCAGCAGGGAGCAATACCCTCGACAGCTTGCCGCACCTTCAGACTCCTCCCACGACCTGACGCTTCAGTCGTTGGCGGTTCCCCTCGCTCTGTAGCTCCCCCTGAGCTGTAAGATCACACTGGCTTCCCCTGCGGAAAAGGTCGCTCATAGGCACGATGGCTCTGATGTTTTCGTGATGGCGGGTTGTAGAAACTCGGCGATATAATATTTAGTAAAGTACTTTTGTATTGTTCTAATAACGAAATACTTATCCTGTCATCCCCTCACAGATCAGCCTCATCTCTTCTATTAAATTTATTGAGTTTTACTGGAGTACTTCGCTGAGCCTGTTAATGTTTTGGCGTTATTAGGAGGCGTCATCGTGACACGTTTGGTTTGGTTGCGTATGTGAGAGTAAGGGGGGTAATACCTTTTGGTGCTGGCTCGTGTAACAATCCGGCTATGGTCAATTTTTGCAAAGCACGACATCAATATTACAAAATTCACGACAAATGATTTAAGTCTGATAGGTTATTAAGGCTGCGATTTTGTTGGGCGGATTAATATCGTGATGTCGAGTGTGCTATGATTTGTCTAAACAATAATAAAGGATTATTTAATGAATAGGTTTAGATTTCGTAGTGAATGCATACATGACGTATTGGGTTTTTTGGCTGTGTTGGCCGAACGCGTCCGGTTCTCCAATTGCAGCATATCGCAAGACCCGCAGTTACCCGACTGTGAAGTTGAGCTAGACGTCCTTTGTTCGATAATGGATATGCAATTAATTGCTGAAGGCATGACGGACTTGCATGTGATTTCAGAATCTATGGAACATATACGCTGATCACAAGAGCTAGAGTTTGCGTAGTCACTGACCAAATCGAATCCTAAGGTGAAGAGCGCTAGAGCTTCCTCTGGGGGAAGACAGCGCTTATGCGGGAGTCGAGCGTGTGAGACTTCGAGCAGCAAGCCCTCGTGCTAGCCCCGCCAGCGGGCGCCCTAGGCCATCTGTTGGCACTCCTACCATCCCTAATGACTCTTGTGACCTGGTTCTGCCACCGCACCGAGCTTACAGGCTCTCCTGCGCAATTTGGTCACAACTTACTATGTAAGCACGTAATGAACATCGGGTGCGCTCATAGCATAGAGCCGTCGCAATTTTTTCCATTTGTGCGCGCTCATGCGTTTTTCATGTTGCAGGTGTTTTCCATATGCGGTTGGTCGTGTCGCCTACGTGCTCATGTTTCCTTGCGTCTGTTTGGCAACATAGGTCCGTGAGTGGCATTTCATCGGGTATTTTTTGTTAGTTGCTTGCACAAATTGATTTCTCCAACTAGTAATTGAGTGGTGCAATAGGAATGTTGGATTACATTTGTTGTAACTGTCTTGTTGGAGGAGGAAGGGTAACGAGCATGACATGCTGAACGTATATGTCAGTTAGGTGGGCCAGCGCGGCCGATTCGCTTCCCGCCTACGTTCATCTACTTGCCGAAATTTTCGAGCGACTCCCTGACTTCGATTGAACCCTCAATAGCGACGGTCACATTTCCTTTGATTAAAATAATGAGTAGGCGGGTAAGTAATGAACAGGAATGATAGACGCCGGTTTGACAAAGAGTTTCGGAAGGTGCTGAGTACGAATGGTGATTGCTGTGGGCTTTGTGGAAAAGCCTTAGAGCACAACAGCAAAACCTACGGCGGCTTCTCTGTTTACTCCCATACAGTACTAACTGGCGAGTGCTGTGTTCGAAGGCTTTCATCGATAATGGCCAGCGGCGTCTACGTGAACAAAAATATCGATCCTATGCCGTGTGGGAGTCAGGGTGATAAGAACCACGAAAGTTCGCAAGAGGATGTGGAGGCTACGATCGCAGCGATACAGTCGCATTTTACCGATTTGGACAAGCAGTCAGCCGACCTGCTGCGACGGGCTGGGATACACCGACCAGCTACCAACGTGTCATTCGAGAGTAGTGCCTGGAAGGCCGATGACGCAGCTTGGTTCCAAAGCCACCCAAAACGCTCCCATCGGATGCGACCGATGTACAAAGGCGAGGCATCAAGCCTTTCGAATCAAGTCGTATTGGGTGCACCACCTGAGAAGTATCGCTATGAGATCCTTGTGCGGCAGGTCGAGGTCGGCAAACGTGTTCGCACCCTCTTTTGCAGGAATACCGACGTGCCAATTCCAGACGTGGAGGAGGTCGTGCATGCTATTTTTGATATCGTGGCTCAGTTTGGCAAGTCAGGCGTTATCAGCTCTGATGAGGTGGAGGCCTTGGCTGCTCAATATGGTATGCCGCCTTTCACAGAGCCTCACTAGCGTTCCAGCTAAGGCTTGGCGGCCTCAGGGGAACCGGGGAGAATCTCTCGACCACCGGCATCGGTTTAAGGAAATCATGATTTACGTTACCAAGGAGGAAATGGAGGAGCCCCGCCTCGCTTCCGAGCTATTGCAATGGGTTACGTCCAAGCTTGAGGAAATAGGTCAGATAGAAGGTTCCAGGCCTGCATTCACCAGGCTCAAGGGTGGGCTTAAGGAGTTGGTTGAAGAGATCTACCCATTGGCGCTTTGGGGAGACACGTTACCGAATTCACATGAAGTGATCCTGGAACCGAAAATCGGATCGCAGAATTACGACGCGGTCGTGACGGACACGCTGGGTAGATTTGCCCCCTACCATGTCGAAGTTACCCAAGCCCACAAGGGTGATCAGGAATTTTTACGGCGTTTGCACTTAGAGCGCGAAAGATGGTCGCCAGGGCCCTCACTACCTTTGAAAAGAAATGGTACTCAATCGACAGAATTGAAGGTTGTTGTGCGGCGAATCTTAACCTCGCTTGACCAGGTTGTGAGTGACACTGAAGGTCTCATCGAAGAAGCGATACTGCGAAAAACTAAAAAGGTATATCCGGAATCCACTCATCTCGTGATTTTCTTCGAGGATATGGTTGTTTCTGCGCACGAAGGAATTGAGAATAAGCTTTGCGCAGTCATAGAACGCGCAGTTGATAAACAAGCTTGTTCATTCGTGTCCATATACCTAATTGGTAGCACGCAGAGGGTTAATGTAGTTTGGCATGTCGTGTCTTTGCCGGTGGAAGTGATTCATTATTGATTAATAATAATTCGGATTTCTATACGTGGTGAGAAATTCGAGTCTGAACAGAATAAATGTATTTGAGAAAGGTGAGCTTTTTATGGATGCGGCAGAAGAGAATTTGGAACGCGATCTTGAATATCAAGCAATAATCGAGGACATCAATTTTGTGCTGAAGAAGCATGGGATTTACGAGACTATTTTACGTTCCGATGTGACTATCACGGACAAGTCAGTAACGGATCTTGTAACACAGGATGGCAAGTTATCTCGGTTGATAGTTGGGTCGATATGGCCAAGTATTGAATCTGCAACAGTTTATCATTATACAAAAACTGAATCAGCCGAATCTATTTTAAATTCAGGGGTTTTCCGACTTGGCAATATTGAAAGGCGTTATGACGACGATGAGATTTTGACCTTTTGCGAAACTCATGATCTTAATGGTTACCTCGAAGTAGACGTCAACGGAAATCCCTACTATCGAACAGACTTGATGCCAAGTATGTTTTACGCCTCATTTACGGTCACTGATCTTACGCCAGAGCAAGAAGAAACTTTCTGGCAGGATTTTGCAGGCGGAAACGGAGTCCGCTTAAAAATTGAGATACAGACTACCGTTCCTAACTTCAGAAAAATGTATTACGAAGAGAGGGCGGGTGAACCCATTCCTTTGCTCAGTGAGTTAACGAGTTGCATTAGTAAGCGGTATGGAAGGAATTTTACATTAAGAGGTATCTCCACATTATGCGCTTTTTATCTGTCTGGTGAGTCCTTTGGTCACGAGCAGGAGCTTAGGGCTTTTCACAGTTCACGTTCGGGTGGTGAGGTAAAAGGGGAGGGCGCGACTAGTTATATTGAATTGCCATTAGTAGATGAATATACGTGTGGCTACAAGTTAAAGGTTGTAGAGGTGCATGCGATAAGTAGACCTAACATGCCAGATCATTATGCATTTTCTAAACGAAAGGCTTGAGATATCAAGGGTAGCCGCGGGCAAATCCTCATTGCGGGGGCGCCAACACCACAGCCAAAAATCAAATGATTCTAGTAGATTATGCATGTGGATGTTTGAATATTGTATGCCTGTCAGGCCCAGAGCTTAGACGGCTTATTTAAAACAAACGACTGGATCTCAGTCGAACCATGTAAGCTAGAAAAGAATCCTGATTTATTTAAATTCTTAGTGATTTCTGAAACTAGCCAGCGATGGAATTGATAGAAAATGTCCGGAAGGTGATGTTCGCCTTCCCTGGTTTTCATCGTCCCTTTTACTGGGCTGTTGAAAAAAACGATTTGACCATTTAGGTTTGCGACGCTGTGGTTATTGTTAGTGCGTATATTACATATGTTTCCTTCGATGTCTGATATTGCGAGGAACCAGCTATCGATAGTGCCTTTCGTTGTGACAATGCGTGCAGCAATTCTGGTGTATCTGGTAGTGTGTGTGGTCGAGGTATTATGGATCCTTACAAAATTTTCTAAGTTAGCACAAACTTCTTGGTGGTAAGTGATTTTAAAAGGCTCGCCCATCAAGCTATTTGTTTGTTTATTATACTGGGTTCGATTTTCTTGGGTGTTGTATCGGATTACGTGTTCCATGGAAGTAAGATCCTTTCTTTTTATTTATTGTTAGTCTAACGCTACATAATATCTTGGTCAATAAAGCCAGCTTCGTTGTCTCGTTGTCTCGTTGTTTTGTTTCAACGAATGTATTTAAGAGAAATTGTATCGTCTGGATGATTAAGCAGATTGCCTTCCCCCTACGTAGTTAGCATAGGGTGCAATGCACCCGCTGCCCCAATTCAAATTTCTCAACTATATTGAGGAAAAATTGGGAGACACTTCGATGGATGCAGCTATCACCCCGACTCAGCTCCGAGATCTTCGCAAACGATTGGGCTTAACAGCTCAACAAGCGGCCGACTCTGTGAGAGTAAATTACAGAACGTGGAAAGGCTACGAAGCACCCTATGGAGCGCCTTCGCATCGCGACATATCGGAAAGTACGCTGTCGCATTTTTGTATCCAGCATGAGTTGGCCTACCCTCCAATCTCGGACGACGGCCGTCTAATTTACAAAAACTGTAAGGTTCTGAGTTTTACAACTTACAAGGGCGGGGTTGGGAAGTCACCTATCACGATATCGGCGGCAGCGCTTTTGACCAACGAAGGCTATCGGGTCGCGGTGGTGACCAACGACGTTGTATACCGCTGTCATATTAAGGGGGAAAAACCCCCGAACGTGAGTCGACTTCGAGATGAAATTGGGATCGACTTTTACGACGAGGTCGATGTTCGGCTTTATCCGTACGAGGTCAAAGATATAGAAGGGCAGCTTGCAAGGGATGGCGTCATCTTGGATCCCCAAGTGATTTCGACATGTGATCCTGAACGCATGTACGACTCTGATATTTGTCGTTTGAAATCAAAGAGGTCTGCAAAATACACTTGGGAGGATCTTCTACCTCAGTACGACTACATCTTCGTCGACTTTAACCGGATGCCTGACGAGACATTTTTGCTGTCTACTTTGGTTGTGATCCTACTCGACGGTAGGTGCGTCGCTTCAATTGACAGCGCGTCAAAGATCCGAGATCGGTTCGTTGAGCTAAATGGAGGTGTTTTTCCGGAAAAGGTGTTCGGTCTAATGACGAATTTCACCCCGTCGGCGCCCAGCGACAGCGCATTTAGCGTGTTTACTGAGGATTCGGATCAGCCTTGGGCTGAAGAGCTTGCCGAGTTAGTCAGAGCTGAGGACCTTGAAATTTATGAGCGCTACAACCGAATTTCTCAAATTGTTAAGGAAACCAAGATTCCACTGTTGAACGTGCAGCTTACCAATTCACACCGAGTTGAAATCGAGCGGTACAACGCCGAGCGGACATTTTGGGAGGGATTCTGTTATTTCAATTCGGTGGTCAATTTTGCCCCTGAGTCGCCGCCGGCTGACGAGATCAAAAGGTTGGTGAGAGAGGTAAGGACCTTGCTGAGGGATTTGGCAGATTGAGCGTGTTCCAACGCATGAGGTTTTAAGATTGAGTGACGGTGGCTGCTGACCGGACCCCCATTGGGTTCGTTCGGCGGAGCCGGTGCTGTTGGCCGGCATCAAAGATTTAGGTGCCCGAGGTTCAAACAAAGGTTAACGCCGATGCATTGTCGTTTATCGAAACTCCCGGCCCACCGGCAATAGATTTTCCCAGCTGCTGTCGATACACCGCTCTGGCGTTTCGGCCAACAACGTAGATAGATCTAGCTTTGCAGTCGGCGCATTGGTAGGCCCCATAGAGCGGGCGTCGTCGGGAGCATTCCCTGGGTTAGCAGTCTTGGTCTTAGCGCTTTTCTTTTTAGCTTTCATGGCTCAACTCCATCGTCGATCGCAGTTTAGCTTCAAGTCCGCTTGAGTGAAGCCGGCGCCGCCGGAAAGCGACCATAGGTGGGTGGATCAGCACCGGTATTCCTCTCCGGAATTAGAGTTATCACCCATACTGTCTTCTTGCCTCCCTCCCCGAATGCGAGCATCCCCCTTCAATCGAATCTTGAAGCTTTCGCTCAACCTTGAGTGATAGCCATTAGATAGAGTTCTACGAAAGCTCGGATTTTCATCCCTGCCACCTACGCATTTTTCATATCTACGTGCTAGTTATAGCTGGAGCAGGCCCATGAATTTCGCCATCCTTTCCCGGCGACGGCAGCGTTCGCCATGATTACAACTGGGTTCAATATCATCGGTTTGATCCCGTTGATCGCTCGCGATCTTTAGGTATCTGTATCGCAGATTGGGCTCTTGGTCACTTCGTTTGCGTTTACCGTTGCGGTGTTTGGTCCATTTCTTACGCTTCGCTTTGCGAAGGTTGAGCGGCAGTCGCTATTCGCAATCATCTTGATTGTCTCAGCGCTGGGCAATTTGATCGCCGCGGCCGCACCAAACTACGTGGTACTGGCAATAGGGCGAATGATCTCTGCGCTCGCGCTTCCCGTCTTCTGGAGCACGGCCAGTTCAACGGCGGCTCACATGCTGGTAGCCAGAAAGCCGGCAGAGCCATTTCTACAATGTTCTCAGGCATCTCAGTCGCCAGTGTGGTCGGTGTCCCACTAAGTACTCTGTTGGCGAGTGAGTGGGGCTGGAGAAGTGCCTTTGCAACTTCGGCAATACTGTGCAATCGGCATGGCAACCATTTTGCGCTCCAAATTTCCTCGAATTGACCCAGAAAAGGCAGAGACCTCTGCGACAACCAGCAGCTTAATTTCACAGTTTGAAAGAGGGGCTGAGATAGCTTTTCGGACAGGCACCACAACGATGCCACTTGAAGAAATTCAAGCGGCATCGTCGTTTTCTGACCTATTGATGTATGACACAGAAAGGCTGCAACCGGCCCAGAGTGTGTAAAAACGCTTCGCCAAAATTGAAGTGTGCGCGTCTACGTTAAATCAGAAATTTATCGGCACGTCAGCAGATGTGGATTTCGCGTAGGAGCGCGATTTTTAGTCCTGTTTTGAGTACCTGTCGCGCCCAAAAACGTTTTTATGCAGCCTCGACCCATAGCGGCCGGTCAGAATCGATAGGATTCGGCTGAAAGCCCACGACCATCAGGAGCCACCTTTGACAAGATGCATACGCTCGCGATGCTCGTTTATCGTAAATCTGCAACGATCTGCGCTTTTTGTATCTTCATGAAACAGGACTATCGCAGTAACCTCGGCGACAGCACTTTGCAAAAATAAACGTGGCTCAAATTACTGGATTAATCATGGCAGAGAAAAAGTCCTACTATTTTCCTATACTATTCTTGGTACCTGGTTTCGAAGAGTCTGAGATTAATATTGGTCACTTCACTTTGTCGACACGAAAGTGGAGAACATCGACCTTCGATCTCGCCACGCTGGCTACGAGACACAAACTGCATCTGCCTTACCAGGCAATGGATATATTTCTCGGCCATTGCAGTCTTGAAATTTGTATCTCAGATGTAGAAACAATGGAGGAAGCGCAACGGAAATTTCGAGCAATACAGGTTGCTTTATATAAGAATGGGATGTCACCATTTCTTTCACCCCTCATATCCACGCACTCGATAAACTCGTATTCCGGAATCAACGCTCGTGATAGCGGATTGAGTCTAGATAAGCTCCCTGATGGATTGCGGACCGGGCTTAAATCAGATCAAGACGTTGTAGAAGCGTGGCCTTTAGAGCTTTCTTTCGACTGTCAGACGATCAATGAAAAGCGTAGTGTGTCAGTTAAGTCATTCTATGAGGCTGGAAAATTCGCTGAGGAGTGGTTGCGTATTACGGCGAGGACACCCTCTTTGCTCGCACTAGAGTCCGCAATGATCGGGGCACCTAAGCTTTCATCACGAACGCAATCAATCCTACACATTTGGACTGCTCTTGAATCTATTTTTCCGTTAGTCACTACAGAAGTGTCGTTCCGGGTGGCACTTTACATGGCGCAACTGAACTCCATTGGGACAGACCGACGTGGATATCACAGTCGAGTGAAACGGGCTTACAATCTGCGTAGCAAAATAGCCCATGGTGCAAAATTTAATCCGGAGTTTTCAGACTGGATAGAAGCTTGGGGCCTTGTCACAGATACGGTTGCTGCCATCGTCAGACGCGGTCGATTGCCCAACGAGGAGGAGTTGCTTGACGAACTGCTTGCTTGACCCCTAAATAGTATTTTTGCTGAATATTCGAGGCGCTAATGTCAAGTTGGTCAGGTATCTCACTCGACGGGATGGCGATTCTTGAGACCCAAAATTACTTTCACGAATGGTATTTTCGTAAATCCGAACGCGTAATTGAAAATTTCGGAGTGCATGAGCTTGAGCATGAGTCTCACTTACCTCCTGACGCAATCATAAGCACCTATACGTACAAAATGCCAATAGAGACACTTCGCAGAAGGCTGGATTTAGCAGGCTACAACTATGCAACATTAGTGCAAGAGTTCAAAGAACAGCACTTTCAGCTGATGTCTGACTTAGATGATATGTTAGAGCTTGCTCCAAGCCGAATAGAGCCATTTTATGATGCAGTCAAAAATTCCACTGTAAAGCAATGGCTCAGCTGCTTAAGAATAATAAAAGAAAATGGGCGAAGCGTTACGAACCTTGAACTGGGCAAGATCGATAAAGAGATACAAAAACTTTTGCAATTCATGATGGGTGTCGATTTATACTTCACAAACCATCCAACATGTGGAGATTTTGATTTTCCTTGTAGAACTGAGGAAGGTTATGCAGTTGCGCTCCTAGAAATAACGCCGGAAAACACATATTGCATCCTGGACGTAACAGAACTGGTTGAAGGGGGGTGGACTGAGGCGTTTGATGATCTGATTGAATATCATCGAGACTTCACGCGATTCTATGATGTGTTTTCTAGTTCGTTAATCGATATCCAAAGCTTAATGAATCTTGCGCCTCACAATGAAACATTAGCGAGACTTCTATACGCCGCAATCATAACAGCTATGGAAACTTATCTCTCTGACACGTTAAAAAAACAAGTATTAAATAGGGAGGCTATTAAAAGGCGTTTTATAAAGAATCATGATTTCTTCAAAAAAGAAAAATTTACACTTTCCGAAATATATGAAAAAACGGCCTCAATAAATGAGACGATCATTTCTGAAATAGACAAGATGAGCTTTCATAACTTGTCTCGTATCCCAGCGCTGTACAGCTCTGTGCTTGCAACAACTTTTCCTAGTAGCCGCCTGCCGGAACTTAAAAGAGCGATAGATAATCGTCACGATATTGTTCACAGAAATGGCAAAGACACAACGAACAAACCTTTGAAAATTCTTATGGGCGATGTGAGTGCTTTGATTGTTCTGATTGACGAAACAGTAAGATACATTGATATGCAAATCAAGGATGGATTACTTGATGACGACTAAGTGGGCTAAACGGTTGCCTGATCGCTTCTGGCCGTTTGCTGCCTCTGTCGAGGCGCAGCTACCGGCCCATAGCCGCCGGTGGCAATAGGCATAAATTGACCAAGCTGGCATTCCGTATCGCGATTCAATTGCTTTTGAGATGCGGCTATTGCCGGCTATTCAAAAAAGACAGGTCAACATCATTTGGGCTTTTTACTGGATGTTGTTCTCGTAGTTTTAATGCTAGCTCAGCTAGCTTTTCAAATGTTTCTGGTATTGGGTTGCAAGATTCGGCCATGCGCTCAGCTAGTCTTACTTTATTTACTGAGCCAGCCTTCATGTTCATGCTGTTCAAGAAATTTGCCAGTTGGGCGAACCATGGTTTTTTTGCATCAAATATGGCAACAAAATCTGACTTCATATTTGTGGTAGAGTTTAAAATCACATCGTTTTTAAAGCAGGACTCTATGAATACTTCCGGAGGAAATGCTTCTTCGAGTGACCCGCCTTCGCTACCGTCTGAATATCTTACAACTGGGGCTTGAGGGATCTTGAACTTGGTAATTAATTCATCGTTAATGTGTTGGGCTTCTCTTTTACCTGGCAAGTCATCGTCATAAGTCACGATGATTGGTCTATTGTGACTCAGTGTTTTTCTGATAAGCCGAATTGAATTTCTAAGATTTCCGATGCCATTGTAGTTTGCGATAACTATTCCATGTGTTTTAAAGTCCAATCCACAGTCTTCAAGGAGCATTTGAAAGGTGGCTTCTTCGGATTCCCCCTCAACAAAAATGTAAATGCATTGGGCCCCGGCAGCTTTTTTCATGACTTCCTCTGCGCATAGGGAGTTAAGCATCTCGTCGTAAATAATATCTTCCATTGTTGTAGCCATCGTGGTTTTTCCTTTGGGTGACAAATCAGATCCCGTGAAATGAAGATTGACACTTCCCCTAGGCCGCAAGCCAGCAGTCAGAGACCAATTGGAGATAATGACTATTAATGGTGACTGGCATCACGTACTGGATGCTTCTTACGGTGCGCTAGGGTTCGCTCAGTGCTATCGTACCGCGTGCGACTGCTGAATAGAAAGAGGCCTTTTTAAGTACGAAAACTGGGAGTGGCCAGCCTACAACTTGGCTGTTTTTGATCAGCGATAGCCAGGAATCAGTTAAATAGACAGACCGTTCGCTGTTTTGATCAGCTTCATTACTTGTTCAGTGATCTCGACCGTAGACAAACCATCAGCATTGATAACTGTGCTGTCCGGGTAATAGGCACGAATGAGTTGTTCGTGATTGTGATAGCACACGAAAAGAACGTCATTATCTTTCATTCGTGCCTTCAAGGACGGTAAATAATTCGGTTCAGCATCGCTCCCCATGATCATGATGCGTGGACTAGCGAAGTGGGCTAGAACTGGTCGATCAATTAGTTGAACCCCCCGGTTTGACGAACGAATCGCTGACGCCCAACAAGCATTAATCAACGAAAAGACTAACTCAGTCTGATTCGAGTCGAAAATAATATCCACTATTTTGGGATACCACTCCAAATGACCTATGGCTGCTGGCTGAAGCTCTTGAGGATCGAAACAAGCCTCTACTAGATTTTTTGCTAAATCTGAGAGCTTGTCAGCGATGTAGAGAGACCTGTTGACGAGGTCCTTGTACTCATGATTATGGATTGGATCACTGATCTGCAATATCTGAATAGCATCCAACTGCCCGCTACCCTGGCTAGGGCGTAACGAAAACTTAGAGGCTATGAAAGATTTTCGCAGCATTTGAAGCTGAAGCTCAGACAGTTGGTTAAGTGTAATAATCATGAATCGTCGGCTGTCACTCTTGATTTCACCTCTACCGATCGCAGCCGCCAAACGGCCGTAGTATTTAGCTTTCTCGTTCTCCATATCGTTCATGCAGCCCGAAAGGAGCGCGGTGTAATCATCAGCAGTGAGATGTTGGGTAACCTCTGGTGTGACCTCACCCTCAAAGACATTCTTGATGAATTCTTCGTAGCGCTTTTCAGTCCGACGCTCCATCTGTAAAGCTGCCTGCTTACTCAAAAGCTGCAAGCCTTCATAGCCAGCAGTGAGCAGCCCGCCTCCAGGCAAAAGCCCTACACCGGCTTTGGCCGCAATAGACATCAGTTCTACAAGGGGATGCTCTCTATCCTGCGTCACCTGAAAATCCCCTCTCGATGATTATATGGATCCGCCCAAAAAGGTCGGACACGATGTCGCGACAATATTTTTCGTACAGAGCCTCGCAATTGATCTTGAAAAACGGGTCTTTTTGACCGCCCGATACGCTGATCAATATGCCTGAGTTTGATCCCGACGCGCCTGCGACGTCGAATGAATGTTCTGATTCCGTAAGCGATTCTGGATGACTGCTTCAGCCCCTCATTACGCTTAATGGTCGCTGAGGGGGCGTGTCAATTCAGGTGCATTTGGAGCGTTCAGGTCAGCGACTGTCCGAGTGTGAGTGATCTGGAGACGTGGCCCCAGTCAACGGCGAGTTCAGCTAGTCTTCCAGCATCGATTATTCAAGGACGAGATTCATGCCAGACAACTCTGAAACCAACATATATATAGCGGACACTCTCACAATGCTCCTGTACAACCAGCACGCCATTGCTGCGGCCATTGAGGAAATTACGAAATGGCTCTCAGAGAATGGAGTGGGGAGTGTCGCCGCTAACGCAATTGCGGCTTTGGAAACGCTAGACACGAATGCTCAAAGCATCACAGACACCATCATGAGATTACGGCAGTTATAGGCATCATCCGATTTGACCAGCAGGCGTCGCAACGACGATCTACACAGACCGGTCAATTGCCGTCTGGCCACATGGGCCGTTAGCGAAGCACAGCGGACGGAGGGGAAAGGTAGAAATCCGATTGCTGCCTAACAAGCTGCCACTGACCTAAGCTGCGAGGCGCGAATCCCGATTTGAAGGTAGTCGCCAATTATCTCCTCATCGTTGTTCGTTGCTTTCCGACTTCGCGCTTTAAATCATTTAGGGGCGGAGCGGGTGAGGCAGATGGGCCCTTGCAGTTTAGAGGGCCCACATGCACAAACTCACATAGCCGAGGCGCGCCACTACGGACTGATTTCCGTTTCAACCTATGCCAACGATTCCCTTAGCGTTGGCGGTCCGAATGGTCAGAGCCCAGTCCGCATAACACATTCCACAACTCGGCCAAGCCTGTGACCAAAATCGCAATGTGGTCGACGGTGCCGGTCAGGGGCGTTTCTTTATCGCCCAGGTACTTCTTCAGGCCTTTCGGATTCGTGGGGCGATGCCGGTGATGTGGACCGTTCCGAAATCGGCTTCATCACCTGCCATGTACAGCCAGACGCCGGGAAAGTCGAAAGGAGGTCGGTAGCCGGGCTTGAAGCCTAGGATCTTCTCGTAAAAGCGATAGGGTTTTTCGAGGTCGAACGACCGGATCGAGCAATGAGCGAGCTTGTGCACGGGCATGGAGGTCTCCTGCTTGTTCTCGTAGTTATCGTTCGATAAATAGCAGGGCCTGCCGTGAGCCAAGTAAAGGGGGTTGGAGAGGGAGAAATTTGGGTTTGGAGATTACACGACGCGATGTGGTGTTAACACGCTGGTTCGAAAAGGGTTTTTGAAAACTGAAAAGTGTCTATTACGGATCGACGGCGGTGGGTGGTGGTAAACGATGAGGAGCTTCTCTCGTGTGAAGGAGGCGTAACTCATAGATTTAAGGACCAAATTTTCATCCAGCTATGCTTCTTCTTTCACTCAGTAAATCTCAATTGGTCCGGCGAGAAATTGAACTCCTCATACTCTAATTCAGGATTTTGAGGCCTGTGGAGGCTGTGCCGAGAAGTCCGAATTCCATGTACAAAATGGTTGCCAGCCGATGGTGGCAATGCGACAGTTACTCTCCTGGTGAGTATGGAGGCTACCTATGCTGCAATCAGCGCATGTTTGATGAGATCGTGGATCTGGCTTGTTGTGTTCAATTTTAGAGGCTGAACCAAAAGCTGGCGGTTTCACGCATCCCTCAATGACTTATTAAGCTTAAGCCGAGTTGCATCACAAATAATGGATTAGAAGCGAATAAGATGCAGAATCGAAGATCACTAATTAGTAACGTGGTTGATAAGCTGGGTTGGATAAAGTCTCAGGTCGAATTATATAGTCGTCTGAATTTAACCGATATAAACATATACTCTGAAAATTTTTATCGAGATCTATTAAATTTACTGCTGGGATACAACCTTAAAAATATAAATGTACAAGATTTAAATGCAGCTGCAATTGATTTGGGTGACGAAGTCCTTAAAATAGCGATTCAGGTAACATCTTCTAGCGACGTAAAAAAAATCAAAAAGACCATAGCGAAGTTTGTAGAGTATGGCTTGGGTGAAAAATACAGTTCTTTGATTGTCTTGAATATTGCAAGTAAGAAAAAGTATAGAGAGCCGTTTATTGAAATTGATGGCTGGAGTTTAGATACAGTTAAAGATGTTTGGGATGTAGGTTATCTGCTCGAGAAAATATCTGACTTGCCCACTGAAAAGATAAAGGTGGTATCTGAATTTCTTGATCGAGAGATTACCCTGAGTTCTAGGGCATCAATACCCAAAGAGGTTACAACAATTCTTCGTTTGATTGAGTATATCAGCGATGACAATCATCCGGAGTCTGGGAATGGATTTCTCGAAGAGCCATTTCCCGATGAAAAAATAAATAGAAGATTCTCTGATCACGCAGAAGATCTGAAGGATAATTTTACACGGTTATTTATCGAATACGGCGCAATCCTTAAGGTGGTGAAGGATAATACCGACCTTGGGCAGGTGAAATTAAGGAAAGCCGGTGCGCATTTGAGGGCGTACAGTGACAAGGTGTTAACCCAATGTGATGGCAATCCAAAATTGGCTCTAGAGAAAATTGTCTCGCATTTTACTTCCATTCTCGGTCAAAACCAGGTCGAGTTTGATGGGCGGGCTGTGGAGTTTTACATCGTTGACCAGTTGATTCAATGCAACGTATTCCCGAATAAGGTCATATCATGCCCAGCCTAATATCTAAAGATGATGACCTGGCTACATCAGCACCAGTAATTGGTTTTGCGATATTGAAGCTACTTAAGGAAAAAGAGCTATCGAGAGTAAGTATCTTTGAACTGGCAAGGGAAATTAAAAAGAGAGATAAAGCAGGTGTTAGAGGGGTCTATTATGGAATGTTGTTTCTTTATTCTTTAGGGTTGATCGAGTTTCACGCTCCATATGTGAGTCTAAATAATGTTTAAGTTGATGTTGTTGTACAGTGAGCCTGAGACGTTCAAGCCAATAGTGTTTAGGCCGGGGTTAAATTTAATCTTAGGAGAAGCGAATGAGGGGAGCATAAAAACCAACGGCGTTGGTAAGTCTCTAGCCATTGAGTTTCTCAATTTTGCACTTTTAAAGAAACTCGCAGAGTCACGAATTTCGCTTGTTCCAAAAGATACGTTTGATCCTGATACTGAAATATGTTTAAAATTCAGTTATAATGAGGTGGGGTTTGTAATAAAAAGAAGTGTGACCGGTCATCAAAATCCAACTTTATACGGCCCAGATTTCGTTACAAAATTCTCGTCGCTAGAAGACGCGACTGAATTTTTCAACAGTGAATTCAGAAGGCCAGATGTTGACGATGCTCCCTCATTCAGGTCTATGCTTGGACCGCTTATTCGCGACGAACGATCAGAGTTCAAGTCTTTGGTGCTTTGCCATGATACCAATAAGAGAATTCCCGCTGATTACTCTCCGCATTTATATCTTTTAAATATTGATGCTAAACCCTATAAGGAGGTCAAGTTTCTTTGGGGGCAACTAGATAAGATTAGAGCGGCGACGGCGAAGATAAAGGAGAATATTCAGACTCTGACGGGTAAGAATTTTGCTGAGGCGAAGGCGGAACTTAACGAGTTAACAAGTCAGGTACATAAGATACAAGAAGAAATTGACGCCCTTGAAAATATTCAAGGGTACGAGATTGTTAAAGACGAAATTCTCAATCTTGAAAGTACCATTGATGAGGCTAGGGCTCGGCAAGTCACATTGAAGCATGAGCTTGCAAAAATTCGGGTTTTTCATGGCGATTCCTACATCGCTGACGAGGAAATAGTAGAGTTATATAACCAGTTTAGCGATGGGCTTGGAAGCTATATAAAAAAGCAGCTTGATGAGGTAATTAGTTTTAAGAGAAAAATTGATGATTTTCAGAAAGATATATTGGATGGAAAGCGTTCTGAGATTTCAAACGATCTAAAGTTGATCGAAAAAAATTTGGTTGCGTTGGATAAGCAATACAAAGACCGCATTTCTCTCTTAGATCATAACGGTATTCTCAAAAATCTAAAACAGACTATTGCTGTCCATCAGCGGAAAGTAGAAGATCTTTCGTCTTTGTCCGCATGGATGAAAAACTACGCAAAGTTTGAGATAGAAAAATCTGAAACTGTAACCCAGAAAAATAACAGATTGCTTGATCTTAAATTTTCTTTGCTCGAAGCATCAAATACTCTCGACTCTTTAGAGGAATCTATTTTAGATATTCACGATTTTGTGGCAGGGAATAAGCATTGTTCATTTGATATTGAGGTTCTCAATACCAAAGAGGTTGTTAGGTTTGAATTGCGGATTCACGATGATGGTAGTCATAGTAACGAGCGAGAAAAAGTGTTCATGTATGATGTCGCTCTATTATTAGATGAAAGAATATCTAATAGGCATCCGGGGTTTTTAGTCCATGACAATATTTTTGATGTGGATCAAGATACATTAGTTAAAAGTTTGAACTATCTTGATTCGAAGCGCGATCAGCTAAATAAGAAGCAATATGTTCTTACTATAAATGAGGATAAATTCAGGCCGGCGGATTTTGATAGTTTAAACTGGAGCTTGCGTGAGGTTGCCATTGCTAGGTTTACAAAGAAGAGTAAGTTTCTTAAGGTTAATTATCAAGAAACAAAGAAGAGAAAATAATTTTCTTGTTGTAAGAATCATCTGGCGACGTTAATAAGGATTACGGTCCTAGCGGTAGTGAAAATCGATCATCTCTTGAAAAGGTAGGTGGGCGATAAGGCATCAAGTGAATATCATCGAATCAATTAGATATAGAAAAGAAAGCCGACAGAGGCGTTCTCGGATGCAGCAAATTTCGCTTCATTCGGGATGTCAACGATCAGCTATTTAAGCTGCTCGAATGGATTAGAGTTAGTCAACGATGTCATCAGCCGCCGACCGAATGGAGGTGTCAGCGCATCTCTATACCGATTCCGCCAAGCTCTTTAGTGGCGTCTTGTAGCGCATGCGGACTACCGTAGAGCAGAGGCTGAGTGACCCCGAGCTGACGTGCTAACTCCCGAGTACTCCCTGAGAAACCATGCGTTGCGAAATGCTGGATCGCTTTTTGGAGGATTTGCTTTTCCCGGGCCTCAGGGTGAGCCGTTGACCTGTCGACTCGGCAATCCCCATCGAACTGTGCAGCTTTTGCGAAGATTGCTGGAAAAATTGAGGCGATTACGCGAGGAAGCGCCGAGCAATCTATAACCGTGTCAGAGCGTATTCGGGTCACTGCTGCTGAGGGTGTACGCACGGCGGTCTTGTCCGATCTCGGTCTGACGCTTTGTTCGGCTTGGATGTTCGCGCCGAAGATGGCCAGTGGGGAGGTGAAAGCAGTGCTTGAAGACTGGCGTTTGCCCTGCATGGATCTCTGGGCGGTGTTCGCGACAGAAAGGATGGCCAGTGCAAAAGCGCGTGCGTTCGTCGCCTTCGTCGAGGAGACTCTGGGAGAAAATCCTCTACTTCATGGCGTAGAGGATAAAGGGACTCTATAGGCACGAGAACGCTAATTTTTCGAAAGCGGGATTAATTTACAAGGTATTTATCAAGGGCTACGTCTCCAACTGCTAGTGTGACGAGTCCCGACGGTGTCGACTCCATCGGAAATACCCACATAGCGCTCCGTCCCGTTGTGGATACCTTAACGCAGGTGGAGTAAAACAATCGCGAGGGATTATCACTTGAGAAGGTCTCAACCATCCTTTGTCTAAGGGTATCAAAGTCGAAAGTTGCCTTGATGGGATTTTTGCATTCGAGCATGTGTTCAGGTATCTCAAGATTTAGTCGTGCAAATCTAGGTGTCTCGAGATCCAAGAAGATCATGTTGTGATGCTTTTCTAAAATCGATAAATCGAAGTTTAGTAGGCGTTCTAGGTGAACATCTATTTTGACTAAGTCTACATAATGATTTGCAATGATACACATCGCTCTAATGTAAGAGCCAAGCTCGCTGTGGGTGAAAATCTGCGAAGATCCAATTTTTCTGATTTCTATTGCGCCATCTTCATTGATTCTCGTTCCTCCACCATGAGTAATTGGATTTCGAAACTCCACTAGAGATTCGTACATACCCCAAAATGCAGCGCTGACATCCGGCCTTTGTAAAAAGAAGTCAGGTTCAATCAAAGTATTTGAGGTTTTGAGCCTACGATAAGATGAGATTTTTTTACGAAATGGCCAGTCGATACAACCGTTCGATCTCAATATCCATTCTGCAAGCATGTCGTGGAGCTTGAAGCACGCACTGAACACTAGAGGTTTTAAACGAGCCAGGGCCGCACCCACGGCGCCTGCCGACATGCTTTCTGTGAATACAACGTTTACTGTGGCTAGCAAATTACCGTTTTCGGCAACATCCCCCAAAACGATGTCCATGCTGCTATCTGGTTGTTCGGACTGGTCAAAAAGCTCGCGACGTAGATATTCCAATGCTTCCAGTTCGAACGTGATTTTTTCGGCCAATTCTTCTGGAGCACCTGAGAAACTGTTCATCGACGCTATCATCCTATATTGAACATCGCTGGGATCTTAATAAGTCAATGTTGATTTTACATCGGTTTTTTCAGTTCTGCTGGTTCTGATGATGAGGCTAAAGCAATTTTTGGCTGCATGATTTTATTGAATTTCATAACGTCATTTTCGTTGCTTGTTCGTTTTACAAGGTAAAGCATGTCGTCGGTCTCCCCGACTATGCATCCGGTAACTTTATCTGTGTTTGTCAGTGCTAGTGTGGCTTCCGAACACTTTTCAATTAGCTCGTACGCAACAGTGATTGCACTTTTTTGCGCATCTTTCACCATGAAGTCCATCACGAGCCATAGCAAAATAGAGAATAGGCCGACAAAGAAAGCGCCTAACAGTAGAGGAAGCGCGGTAGGTAATCGGTAGCGTATTGAATTTTGGTCATAGTGCTTCTCTGGTGGTTTCGTTACTGCTGGCTTTTCTAGTAGGACGAGACCTCCAAGAAATGCGAGCGCTAAAGCGGTACCTGCACCTACTCCGGTGAGGAGAAACGTGAAAGGAAGGCCGCCATATATCGCGTATATCAAACTGTCGTATCCCACTCTCCAAGCGGGAACACCCAGTATTAGATCCACCTTTTCCAAGTAGGCATATCCCCGGGTTACTACCAAGGCAAAAAAGACGGTGATGATCGAGATGCTCTCGAATCTCACCACTCGGAGAAATTGGCGAAATGCAGGTGGATGAGGTTGAGACACCTGCTCTGCTATTGAATCTTTTTCCACAATGCCCATTGGTTTGACTTTCCTTTTTAAGCTATTTCACGCTATCGCCGGTTTGCGTCCTCTGCGAGACCTTCCAGTCGCAGCCCATTGCAGGTGCAGCAGCGCACAAGAGCAGAACAAAACATCTACTTGAGAGGCATTTTGCAGTCTTCCGCGGGCGGCCACCTTCAGCCAGGTTAGACCAATCCATTCCATGCTTGAGCATGCTCGTCTCCTTTAAGCAGTGATAGAAATTCGATCCCACCAATTCAGAAGCGCCCCACGTGTGAAGTGCTGAAATGTGTGGAGGGCAATGGGTGCGTCTTCAGGTACCCACTGGGCGTTGAGGGTTTGGACAGCAAGTGAGGTAATAGCGCGCTCTGCCGGTACGGTATCTTGAGTCCACTGGTGGGGGCGCTGACACATCGGCGTAGGGAAAGGAATACCAGCATGCAATGCGTACGAGCGGAGTGAGTAAATTTTCTTAAGGATTGGCAACAAGGCATCCCAGGTCCACTCAATCTTCATCCAATCCAAACTGGGTCTGTCAGGCGGCTCTGCTGGCATGAATGCTTCACAGAACATGAGAAATTTCTTGGTGGAACCGAACAGCCCCTTCAGATCCGTTGCCACTTTATTCAGCAAATCCGACCCACCTGATGCTTCGACCATTGTGGCCAGTTCGGGCATAAGCTCCCTCAGGTTTTCGGTCGACGATCCAGCAGAAGAGAACTGGGCGTTCGCGGCAATTTCGAGTGCGGACACAAATAGTAGCCAAGCTAGATGGGGCTCACTTTCTGAAATCCAGAGCGCATCTTGATAGGCCCGCGCCGACCTAACCAGCTCGATATAAAGTTTGGCTTTCACTGTCGGTATGGTTGCTAAGCGTGATTGGATGTCGTTCAGAAGCACATGCTCAGGCATGGGAATTAGCGGAAGACCATGATTTACCGAGAGTGATGGTGCTGGCCGGTAGCTGTGGGCCATATAGCGCCCAAGGGGGTCACCTCCATCAAAGTAGCGATTTGCATCGCCAGCCTTCAATCGAACTCCTAACGCCAACGAAGCCAGAGACGTGATTTCCTCCGGTAGGCTTCCGCCGTGAAAGAGTTTGACGTCAGTTTTGAGTTCGGCCAAATTCCTACGTTCTGGAGCTTCAAAGTTAAAATATCGAAGGACGATGGCGATGTTAGCGCCCTTAGGTCGACCAAAGGAACCTGCATTGAGAAGCGCATATGGGCCTAAACCGTTATCTAATTCACCATGAATCTCGACATCAGAATACAGCGGATATTCCGATCCCCCGTAACAGTCATTGTTGCCAGCCTCTTGTAGTTCATTGAATGTGAGCCAATTGGACTGTGAGCGTAAGCGCGGCGGGGTGATTTGTATCTTCATGCCGGTCTCCTGTGCCATTGAGAGCTTTCCTGTATTTGATGAGTCTGCAAGGCGGGCTGAGTGCGCCAGAATGGTTTAGGTATGGAGTCGCTTGGTGTGAGCGTTCACAGTTGGGCGAAACCATATCGTACCTGCGGAACACTAAATGCAGATAAGTCAAACATAGTCATCTTTCCCACATGGTTGAAGCAGTAGCTGTCTGATACAAACCGCTAAAATCAAAGGCGCATTCCATATGGGATGCGCCTTTTTTGTTATTTTTTACGGTGGTCGGCTGTTACAAGGCGAGAAGGCGCTCATGTGAAGCATTTCGGGCTTTTGGGTTACTTGATTTTGACCTCTGTTGATTCGGTCAATTTCACACTGATGCGCTGATCCACAGCAAGCGCTGCGACGTCCGCTTTGCCGTCTTTATCAATCAGAACTGCGGGGATCTGAACAATGTCTTTAGCGCAAGCAAGCTTCGCCGGGCCTGTAACATATTGGTGAGTTTTTTCATCCAGCGTCTGCTCAACAGCGAGGTTACATTCGTACTTTTTCAGAGCATTCTCAATTGAAATGTCATCCTTTTCGGAGCCAGGTGTGCCGGTTTGAACGGTCAGATCCTTTCCAATGAGGGTGCCCTGGCGATTCCACAACGTTGCCGAGATTTTCATGTCGCGTTTGAGATCGATTTTCTGGCCTGAGTCACACCCCATGATCAGGGACGCCACGATTGCGATTGCGACGAAAGCAGATTTCTTGAATTGCATTAAATGTTCACCATAGAAAAGTCGTTTTTACGTTCGCGAGACTTCGCGATCGCATCTGATGGCCCGTGTAGAGAAGGGTGCGAAGCAGCAGGTTGAGCATCAAGTCACTCGGGGCTGCGTTGGCGCTGACCAGATTGAGCGGGTTGCGCACATCATACCGTGCGTCCGGCAAATCGCTCAGAGCTGAGCGGTCATTTCGAGGCTCTGATGCCTTGATTAGAGCCTTAGGAGTGACGAATCATCCTGCAATTTCAAGGTTTTCAGATCGCCGAAAATATTTTAAAAATAAAGAGAAAAGCGAGTGTTTTGATGCGGTGCGTTACTCAATATTGAAGAGAGGCGGAAAATACCTTTGCATTTCTGTCTCTTGATAAGCTCGCTTTGGTGATGCCGAGGTCCTAGGATGGAAGCTCATGCCGCAACGTGCTGGAATTGGGGGCAGTTATGTTTGAAGAAACCATACGCGCTTTGCATCAGTTAGAAGGGCAGACCACGGTATCCGTCCTTATAGGTGATGACGAGGAAGGCTTCTTTGATCGCGAGTGCCCATCGGAAGAATGCTTGTTCCAATTCAAAGTTCGTAGCGACGATTGGAAGGAAAAAGTTCGTAATGAGGAAGTTTTCTGTCCCAATTGTGCGCATACAGCCGACTCTGGACAGTGGTGGACCCAGGAGCAGCTTGCCCATGCACGACAGGCAGCGATCACTCAGATCAGCGAGCGAATCGGTGTAGCGTTGGAGCAGGATGCGATTGGATGGAATGCGCGTCAGCGACCTAATGGTTTTATTTCGATGACCATGTCTGTCGATAGTCGGCGTCAGCATGTGCCGCTCCCTCCGGCAGCAACGGAGCCGATGAAGTTAAAGATCACGTGCCCCATCTGTGCTTGTTGCTATGCGGTAATCGGGGCTGCTTACTTTTGCCCGGCGTGCGGTCACAACGCCGCGGATCAATTGTTTAGTCAAAGCGCCAACGGGGTAGGGCGAGCTTTGGATCAGCTTGATGCTGTACGAGCTGCCATTGCGGATCGCGACATTGGTGAGTACACAGTGCGCCTTTTGATTGAGAACGGTCTTCAAAACACAGTAACCGCCATCCAGAGGTGTGCGGAGTCCCTTTTCGTAGGTCTTCCATCCTCTCCAAAATTCCGCAAAAATGCCTTTCAGAACCTTGCTGAGGGAGATGAACTCTGGAGGTCCGCGACAGGCAAAGGTTTCAGCGATCATTTATCTATTGAGCAGTTGGATCGGCTCAAAATTGCCTTCCAGCAGCGTCACCTACTCGCGCATACGCAAGGGATTGTCGATGATGGTTACGTCTTGAAAAGCGGCGACTCGCGTTATAGAGCCGGTCAGCGGCTTGTTGTCAGCACGGACAGCGTACGTGACACGCTGGACTTGATAACAAAATTGATCGGCGGACTTCAGTCTGATTCTCAACGCTATACGTGAACCATCCCCCGAGACTTTGAACGCGCTTTGAGAAATGGTGTGCCAAAAGGTAATTTCTGAAAAAGGACTGGTGGGGATTCTGAATGATTCGCTGCCGTATTCATGAACACATAGAAATGTCTTCTTTCAGCCTTTGAGTTTGCCGGTCGAAGGTGATCGCGTCGGCTGGTGCGCTAGGTATTACATGACAGGGAGTGCCGATTATTATTCTCTACAAATACTACGGGGCATGTAGCGGACTTAGAGCTATTCAGAGCCGTAAGCTTGGCTTCCGAACGCCGAAGGACTTCAACGATCCATTTGAGCTGACTGCACTTTCGAATGGAGAAGGGGCCCGGATTAAGCTTGATACGCTTAGGCAGCGTGTTGAAGATCTTAAGGCCCAAGTGGTGATCCTGAGCCTCACCCGCAGCCCCCTAAACCCATTAATGTGGGCTCACTATGGCCAGGAGCACACGGGCATGGTTGTTGGGTACGACGTAAGCGGAGCCTTTCTTAACTCCTCTCGTTACAACCTTATTCCTGCTGAAGCCGGGGACGTGATTTATACCCACACGAAGTCACCTTTTGTAATGACGCCTGAAACTATGAAGGTGCTGCAAAAGGTTTACAAATGGGGGTTAGGTGCCGAGGGCGATCAATCTTACGAGCAGCAGGCACTCGCCCGACGCCTGTTTCTAACGAAACACGCTAGCTGGGTTTACGAAGAAGAAGTCAGAGTTGTGAAAATTGCGCACAGCTACTTCGAAGAGGTCCAAGTGTTTCAGGCCGACCCTATGCGGGCGATTGATATACGCGACGATCTTCCCGATGGCCTTCACTTGTACAACCATCAAATGCCGATCAAGGAGATTTTCCTTGGAGTGAGGAGTCACCTTCAGAGTGATTCTGTGGCGCTTAAAAAGATCACCGACATCTGTCCAAAAGTTTTCCAGCTACGCGTCGACGATGCGTCTTGGCAACTTGTTTCTGATCGGGTTCTGTCCTAGATCAAGCTGCCCAGCAACGATTGAGGATCAGAAGCCACTTAGGCTCGATAACAATTGGTGACCAAAGAAAGAGCGCGGACAACCGGTTTCTTACCGATTATTTGCGCAGTTTTTTGATCCCTCGGCGACGCTTCGTCTATAGCGCGAGACGTATCAGCCTTTAGTCCAAATCACCAACATCATGGCGTTCGGGTACCTGAGTCGCCTCATCCCCCCACGTGCGGTTAACTCGTTGACCACGGATGACAGCTGGGCGATTGGCGATTTCCTCAGCCCAGCGCTGCACGTGGGTATATTCATGCGCAGAAACAAACTCGGCAACAGAGTAAAGGTCTCCTTTCACCAATTTGCCATACCAAGACCAGACCGCGATATCGGCGATGGTGTAGTGATCGCCCGCTAGGTATGGACTCTCGTCAAGACGACGGTCTAGGACATCCAACTGACGCTTGGTCTCCATTGCGAAGCGGTTGATCGGGTACTCGCGCTTTTCCGGTGCGTAGGCGTAAAAATGCCCTAAGCCTCCGCCCAGGTACGGCGCCGCGCCCATCTGCCAGAACAGCCAGTTTAGGGTCTCGGTTCGTTCCGCCAAATCGAGTAGTGGCAGTTGTTTTCGAAGTTGGAGGTCAGATAAACAACCTGCTGCTCGTGAGCAGTCAGAGTGCTTTTGGAAAAGAGGTCCCACAGAGTGGAGTAACCGGCCAGCAGCTCTGGCGATTCTGCCATGTTGGCCTGGAGATTAGGCACGAAACCGAAGGCGCCTTTTACCGCTTGCAGAATAGGCTTGGAAGCTTCTGGAGCGTTGTCGATGGTGTGAACGGTGAAAGTGGTCATTGGATACGCCTTCAGGTATGTGGTTGGTTGTTGAGACCGATGTTGCGCGCCACACCCCATCCTGAGAACGCATACGAAGGGCATATTGCTTGTTCTTAGTAGGAATACAGCCCAATCAAAACGAGCCGTAAACCACCTCGGTTACACCGTTACCGAGTCCTCAATACCGGGAAGGCGTGAGCCCTGGCCATTCGCCAATACGTTGTTTTAAGTGCGCTCCGTGATGTCTAATTGGCATCAATTTGGCGAAGCCTTTT
>Ga0182007_10000431_pt1 | contig 25614 bp, 21 predicted proteins | sample Sormic07211113_1_FD_123023 | JGI IMG/M metagenome (GOLD analysis project Ga0182007, IMG submission 123023) | Rhizosphere microbial communities from Sorghum bicolor, Mead, Nebraska, USA - 072115-113_1 MetaG | ecosystem: Host-associated > Plants > Roots > Rhizosphere | place: USA: Nebraska...
ATCGAGATCGGCTCGGTGCTCGTGATCGTGATCGGCAAGTACGGCGGCGGCTTCACCGCGATCATCCTCGTCACGTTCACCGTCTACGCGGCGTATACGGTGGTGTTCACGCGCCGGCGCATGCGTTACCAGCGGCGCGTGAATGCGCTGGAGGCCGAGTCGAATTCGCGCGTGGTCGACAGCCTGCTGAACGTCGATACGGTCAAGTACTTCGCGCGCGACGACGTCGAGCGCGACCGCCTCGACCGCGTGCTCGGCGAATGGCGCGAGGCCGGCGTCGACAACCAGTACGCGCTGTCGACGCTGCATATCGGGCAGAGCGCATGCATCGGCGCGGGGATCGCGGCGGTGATGCTGCTCGCCGGGCAGCAGGTCGCGCGCGGCGCGATGACGATCGGCGATCTCGTGCTGATCAACGCGTACATCATCCAGATCAGCCTGCCGCTGAATGCGCTCGGCTTCGTGTTCCGCGAGGCGAACGACGCGATGACGAACATCGAACGGCTGTTTGGGCTGCTCGATGCACGCGGCAAGCCCGGCGAGGACGGCGATGCGCCCGGTGCGCAGCCGCTCGTCGTGCGCGGCGGCGCGATCGAGTTCGAGCATGTCGACTTCGGCTACGAGCCGAGCAGGCAGATCCTGTTCGACGTGTCGTTCCGCATCGAGCCCGGGCAGACGGTCGCCGTGGTCGGCGGCAGCGGCTCGGGCAAGTCGACGCTCGCGCGGCTGCTGTTCCGGCTGTACCAGCCCGATGCGGGCACGATCCGCATCGACGGCCAGGACCTGCGGCTCGTCACCGAGCGCAGCCTGCGCGACGCGCTGGGCATCGTCCCGCAGGACACCATCCTGTTCAACGACACGCTCGCGTACAACATCGCATACGGCAAGCGCGACGCGACCCGCGGCGAGGTGATCGCGGCCGCGCGCGGCGCGCAGCTCGACGCGTTCATCGAGCGGCTGCCCGATGCGTACGACACGCGCGTCGGCGAGCGCGGCGTACGGCTGTCGGGCGGCGAGCGGCAGCGGGTCGCGATCGCGCGCGCGTTGCTGAAGGCGCCGCCGATCGTCGTGTTCGACGAGGCGACGTCGGCGCTCGACACACGCTCGGAGCGCGCGATCCAGCAGGAGCTGATGCGCGTCGCGCGGCATCGTACGAGCCTCATCATCGCGCACCGGCTGTCGACGATCGTCGATGCCGACCGCATCCTCGTGATGGAGTACGGCCGGCTCGTCGAGCAGGGCACCCACGACGAGCTGCTGGAAAGCGGTGGCGTGTATGCGCAGATGTGGTCGCTGCAGGCGAAGCAGCGCGAACTGGAACGCACGGAGGCGAAGTTCGCGCGGCAGCCGGTGCGGATCAACCCGCTCGTGTCGCAGGTGCTCGATTCGCTGGCGGATGCGGCCGCGCAGCGCGGCGTGCCGGTGTTCCGCCACCTGACGGACGAGGATCTCGTCGTCAAGGCCGATCCGGCCGCGCTGCGACGCTTCGTGTGGGAACTGTGCCGCGGCGCGATCGACGCGAGCAGCGGCGGGCAGCTCGAGGTGCGCACCGCGCGCCACGACCCGGAAGCGCGGATCACGATCGCGTGCGCGGGCGTCGATGCCGCCGAACTGTCGCTGATCGATCTCGAACGATTGCAGGACGCGATCGAGGAAGCCGGCGGCTACGTCGTGCGCGAACGCGACGATATCGGTGTGACGCTGCACCTGTCGCTGCCGATGTACGCGGTGGTGCCGGGATCGGTGCAGCCGGACGGTGCCGCGCCGCATCCGGACGCCGGCGGGGCGACCGCCGCGAAGCCCCTCGACGGGCTGCGCATCGCGTGCGTGGACGACCACGACGAGGCGCGCGAGGCCCTCACCGCGCTGCTGAAGGTGGCCGGCGCCGACGTGCACGCGTATGCGTCGGGCCAGGCGTTGCTGGACGACCTGTGGCGCGCGCGCCGGGCCGACTGGCCGGCGCTGCTCGTCTGCGACATCGACCTCGGCGACGACGAGGAGGACGGCTACGCGGTGATGGCGCGCGTGCGTCAGCTCGACGCCGCGCGCGATCGCGACGGCCGTGCGCCGCTCGAAGCGCTGGCGTTGTCCGGCCATGCGCGCGATCGCGACCGCACGCGCGCCGTCGAAGCCGGTTTCCATGCGTACCTGACCAAGCCCGCGGTAGCGGCCGACCTGATCGCGGCGTTGCGTGCGCTCGCGTTTTCCTCCGGAGAAATCCATGCCGAACCTTCTGAATCCGACGACACCCGAAGCCCTGAACGCACGTCGCGGCGGTAGCGCGTTCGCGGACCGCCAGGCCGCGGTGGCGGCCGTCGAGCTGCTGCTGCCGACCCTGTCCGCCGCGCTGCAGAGCGATTTCGTCGGCGACAGCGGTTGCCTGCACATCGTGATCATGGACCCGGCGCTCGGGCCGCACGACGCGGCGTTCGAGGACGCGATCCTGTATGAGTTTTCGCTGCCGGACCCGAAGGACTGGGACGCCGACTATCGCGCATACGCGCGGGCCAAGGCGCGGCTGTCGTGGGAAACGGGCCGCGACGGCCACGTCGTGCAGGCGCTGGAGCCGTACCGGCTGCGCGCGGGCGACACAAACCTGTGGGGTGGCGTCGCGCTCGGCGGCATCGTGGTCGGCGTGTCGGGCGCGCAGCCGTGGTTCGACGAGGCGTTCGCGGGCTGCATCGCGCACTGTCTGCGCGCGCTCGCGAAGCACCGCGCGCAGGCCACGCCCGACGGGCTCGCGATCTGAGGGGGCCGCCTAGGTGGGACCGCCTAGGTTGGGCCGCCTGGGCGCGGCTGCCCGGGCCGGTTTTTACAGCAGGTTATAAAAAAGCCAGCAAGCGCGCGCCACGGTCCGATGCGGCGCGGGCGCGCGCAGGCCGGCACGGTTTTCGCTGTACTCCTGCACGGACGGTTGTCGCGACAAGTGTCGCCGTCAGCCGGATTGCTTTCCGACATCGACAGGAGGTGCAGGTGAACGCGACTCACGATCCAGCCAAACCGCCGCTCGCCGGCCGGACCGCACTCGTGACCGGGGGCGGCCGCGGTCTCGGCGAAGCCATTTGCGAAGAGCTTGCGCGGCACGGCGCGCATGTCGTCGTCGCCGATCTCGACGGCGACCGCGCGGCAGCCGTCGCGCAGCGACTCGAACGGCACGGCGGGCAGGCAATGGGACGGCCGCTCGACGTGCGCGACGAAGCATCGGTGCTGCAGGTCGTGCACGATGCGCGCGAGTCGCTCGGCGACCTCGACGTGATCGTCAACAACGCGGCGATCGACGTGACCGCGCCGATCGACGACGTGAGCGTCGACGCGTGGCAGCAGGTGCTGATGACGAACCTGTTCGGCCCGTACCTGATGTGTCACGCGGCCGTGCCGATGATGAAGGCGCGCGGCAACGGCCATATCGTGAACATCGCGTCGACCGCATCCAAGCGTGCGTGGCCGAACGCGTCCGCGTATCACGCGACGAAGTGGGGGCTGCTCGGCCTGTCGCACGCGCTGCATGCGGAGCTGCGGCCGAGCGGCGTGCGCGTGTCGGCGATCGTCGCGGGCGGGATGCGCACGCCGTTCCTGCTCGACCGTTTTCCCGACATCGACGAGGACACGCTGCAGCCGCCGGAGCACGTCGCGGCCGCCGTGCGCTTCGTGCTGACGCAGCCGCCGGGCACCGTGGTGCCGGAGCTGATGGTGCTGCCGATGAAGGAGACGTCATGGCCCTGAAGCGCGAACGGCGGCTGCCCGGCGCGGTGCTGCTCGACAAGGACGGCACGCTGCTCGACGACGTGCCGTACAACGTCGATCCCGCGCGCATGCGCCTCGCGCCGGGCGCCGCGCGCGCGCTGCGCACGCTCGGCGCGACCGGCATGCCGCTGGCGGTCGTGTCGAACCAGCCGGGCGTCGCGCTCGGCCGCTTTACCGAACATGAGCTTGGCGCGGTCCGCCAGCGTCTCGCCGAACTGTTCGAAGCAAACGGCGCGACGCTGGCGGATTTTTTTTACTGCCCGCATCACCCGCAGGGCAGCGTGCCGCGCTACACCTGCGACTGCATCTGCCGCAAGCCGCGCCCCGGCATGCTGCGCCGCGCGCTGGCCGCGCTCGGCGCCGTGCCCGAATGGAGCTGGATGATCGGCGACATCCTCGACGACGTCGAGGCCGGCCGCACCGCGCGCTGCGGCACGATCCTGGTCGACTGCGGCAACGAGACCGAGTGGCGGCTCGACGCCGCGCGCACGCCGCATCACGTGGTCGATCGCGTCGACCTGGCGGCCGACATCGTCGTACGCGAGGCCGCGCGCCGGCACGGCTCGTGGGGGCGGCAATGAGCACGGCCTGGAGCCGCGCCCGGCGCATTCTGTGCGTGCGGCTCGACAGCATCGGCGACGTGCTGATGACCACGCCCGCGCTGCGCGCGCTGAAGGAGAGCGGCGCCGATCGCCAGCTGACGCTGCTGACGTCGCGCACGGGCGCGGCGCTCGCGAAGCATTTGCCGATGGTCGACGACGTGTGGAGCTACGACGCGCCATGGGTCAAGCATCCCGACGTGCGCGGCGATCCGGTGGCCGATCTCGACATGATCGACCGGCTGCTGGCGGGCCGTTTCGACGCGGCCGTGATCTTCACCGTCTACAGCCAGAATCCGCTGCCCGCGGCGATGATGTGCTGGCTCGCCGGCATCCCGCTGCGGCTCGCGCATTGCCGCGAGAATCCGTATGAACTGCTGACCGACCGCGTGCCGGAAACCGAGCCGGAATCGCACGTGCGCCACGAGGTCGCGCGCCAGCTCGCGCTCGTGCGTGCCGTCGGCGCGAAGACGGCGGACTGGCGGATGGCGTTCGAGCCGGGCGACGCGGCGCGCCGTGCGGTGCACGCGCGGCTGCAGGCCGCGTTGCAACGTATCGGCGGCGCGCGCCGGCCGGCGGCGGCGCGCCCGCGTTGGCTCGTCGTCCACCCGGGCGCGACCGCCGCGTCGCGGCGCTGGCCGGCCGAGCGTTTCGGCGAAGCGGCCGCCGCGGTCGCACCGCTGTTCGACGGCATCGCGGTGACGGGCAGCGCGGACGAACGCGCGCTGGTCGACGCGGTGTGCGAACGGGCGGGGCCGCGCGCGGTGCCGCTCGCGGGCGTGTTGCCGCTCGGCGAGCTCGGCGCGCTGATCGAGACGGCCGACCTGCTGCTGTCGAACAACAGCGGCCCCGTGCATCTCGCGGCCGCGCTCGGCACGCCGGTGGTCGACCTGTATGCATTGACCAATCCGCAGCACACGCCGTGGCGTGTGCCGCACCGTGTGCTGAACGTCGACGTGCCGTGCCGCAACTGCTACCGCAGCGTGTGCAACCAGCCCGGTCATCCGTGCCTGCGCGGCGTGAGCGTCGACGACGTCGCCGCCGCCGTGCACGCGTTGCTGCGCGGCAGCGCGCGCCATGCGCAACGCGCGGCCGCGCGGGCCGCCGCGCACGACGGCGAGCCGGTCGCGGCGCACGCATCGAACGTGATTCCGTTCGCGCACGTCATCACGAGGAACTGACGCATGCCTGATCCGATCCATACGCTCGGCATCAACGCCGCCTTCCACGACAGCGCCGCGTGCATCGTGCGCGACGGCGTCGTGATCGCGGCGGCCGAGGACGAACGCTTCACGCACGTGAAGCACGCGAAGCGCCCGGTGCCGTTCTCGACCTGGGAGCTGCCTTTCCACGCGATCGACTACTGCCTCGCGGAAGCCGGCATCACGCTCGCGGACGTGGACCACGTCGCGTATTCGTACGACCCGTGGTTCGAACTCGACCGCGAAGGCACGGCGCCGGCGCTGACCTTGCCGCTGTCGCCGTCCGCGCATGCGCCGCGCGAGGACGGCGCGTCGCCGTGGCATCCGCTGTTCCTGTCGTCGATCGTCAACGCGCCGCGCCAGCTCGCGGGCGGCGTGCCGCATCATCTGCAGCGGCGCTTTCGCGGCGTCACGCACGACGGGCCGTTCCGCTGGCATTTCGTCGAGCACCATCTCGCGCACGAGGCGAGCGCGTTTCTCGCGGCGCCATTCGAACGCTGCGCGGTGATGACGATGGACGGGCGCGGCGAACGTGCGACGACGAGCTACGGCGTATTCGACGGCCGATCGTACCGGCGGCTCGGGCAGGTCAATCTGCCGCATTCGCTCGGGCTGCTGTACGAGCGTGTGACGCGCTATCTCGGCTTCCTGCACTCGTCCGACGAATACAAGGTGATGGCGCTCGCGTCGTACGGCAAGCCGGTGTTCGCCGACGAGATGCGCAAGCTCGTGCGGTATCGCGGCGAAGGGCGCTACGACGTGGTCGACGAAGATCTGGCCGCGCGCTTCGGCCCGCCGCGCGAACGCGGCGGCCCGATCGAGCCGCATCACTGCGACATCGCGCATGCACTGCAACTGGTGCTCGAGGAGACGACGCTGCAGGCGGTCGACTGGCTCGCCGCCGAGACCGGCGAGCGGCAGCTCGCGATGGCGGGCGGCGTCGCGCTGAACTGCGTGATGAACGCGAAGATCCGCGATCGCGGCCCGTTCGACGACGTGTGGGTGCAGCCGGCCGCCGGCGACGCGGGCACCGCGCTCGGCGCCGCGCTATGGACCGATTTCCGGATGCGCGGCGCGCGCGGCGGCTGGCGGATGGATCATGCGTATCTTGGGCCGGCCTACGACGACGACGCGATCGAGGCGTTCCTGAAGGAAGCGCAGCTGCCGTACCGGCGGCTCGCCGACGTCGCCGCGCAGACGGCCGCGCTGCTTGCCGCGAACCGCGTGATCGGCTGGTTCCAGGGGCGCATGGAGTTCGGCCCGCGCGCGCTCGGCGCGCGGTCGATCCTCGCGTCGCCGATCGATCCGGACATGCAGCGCAAGCTGAACCGGATCAAGGACCGCGAGGACTTCCGGCCGGTCGCGCCGGTCGTGCTCGAGGACCGCGCGCATCACTGGTTCAGCGGCGGCCGGCGCACGCCGCTGCGCGCGCCGTTCATGCTGTTCGTGTACGACGTCGTGCCCGAGCGCGCCGACAGGATTCCGGCCGTGCGCCACATCGACGGCACCGCGCGCGTGCAGACCGTCGACGCGACGCAGCATCCGCTGCTGCATGCGCTGTTGACCGAGTTCGACGCGCTCACCGGCGTGCCGGTGCTCGTCAACACGTCGTTCAACACGCGCGGCGAACCGATCGTGTGTTCGCCGCGCGACGCGATCGAATGCTTCTGGACGTCGCCGCTCGACGCGCTCGTGATCGGCCCGTTCCTGCTGGAGAAGCCGAGATGAACATGCGCGACACGCAGCTGCCGCCGGTGGTGTCGGTCGTCGTGCCGACCTACCGGCGGCCCGACCTGCTCGCACGCTGCCTCGACGCGCTGTGCGTGCAGGTGTTCGACCCGACCACCTACGAGATCGTCGTCGTGGACGACGACCCGGCCGGCAGTGCGCGCGCCGTCGTCGATGCGTGCCGCGCGCGCGTGACCGACGTGCCGGTGATCCGCTACATGACCGCGCCGGACACGCAGGGGCCGGCCGGCGCGCGCAACGTCGGCTGGCGCAGCGCGGGCGGCGCGCTGATCGCGTTCACCGACGACGACACGATTCCCGATCCGGACTGGCTGCGCAACGGAGCGGCCGCGCTGCAGGCCGCGCCGTCGGCGGCGGCCGCCGCCGGCCGGATCGACGTACCGTTGCGGCCGCGCCCGACCGACTACGAACGCGACGCGGCGGGGCTCGCGCATGCGGAATTCGCGACCGCGAACTGCTTCGTGCGGCGCGCGGCGCTCGAACGCATCGGCGGCTTCGACGAGCGCTTCACGCGCGCGTGGCGCGAGGACGCCGACCTGATGTTCGCGCTGCGCGAGCATGCGGGGCCGATCGTCGAGGCCGACGCCGCGCGCATCGTGCATCCGGTGCGTCCCGCGCGCTGGGGATCGAGCATCGGCGCGCAGTCGAAGGTGTATTTCGATGCGCTGCTGTACAAGAAGCACCGCGCGACCTACCGGCGTCATATCCGGCCCGTGCCGCCGTGGCATTACTACGCGGCCGTGCTTGCCGCGCTCGGCGCGATCGGTTGTTTCGCCGCCGGCTGGCCGGCGCCGGCCATCGTGTGCGCGGCGGTGTGGGCCGCGATTACCGCGGGGTTCTGCGCGAAACGGCTGCGCGGCACGCAGCTCACGGCGTCGCATGTGGCCGAGATGATCGTCACGTCCATCGCGATTCCGCCCGTGTCGCTGTATTGGCGCATGCGTGGCGCGCTTCACTTCCGGGTGATGTTCCTATGAAGCTCGATCCCAGCGTCGATTCCGACGACCTGCGCGGCCCGAAGCGGATCGCGGTGTTCCGTGCGCTGCAGCTCGGCGACATGCTGTGCGCGGTGCCCGCGCTGCGTGCGCTGCGGCGCGGCGAACCGGACGCGCGCATCACGCTGATCGGCCTGCCGTGGGCGCGCGAGTTCGCATCGCGCTTTTCCGATTACATCGACAGCTTCATCGCATTCCCCGGCGCGCCGGGCCTCGGCGAGCAGCCCGAACCCGACGCGGCCATGCGCGAAGCGTTCATCGCCGAATGCCGCGCGCGCGACTTCGATCTCGCGATCCAGCTGCACGGCAGCGGCGTGCACACGAACGCGATCGTCGCGTCGCTCGGCGCGACGCGCACGGCCGGCTTCGTGCCGGCCGACGGCGGCACGACCGCGCTCGACTGCGCGCTCGTCTGGCGCGACGACGAACCGGAGGTGGCGCGCTATCTGGCGCTCACGCGCAAGCTCGGCTACGCGGACTGGGGCGACTACCTCGAATTCCCGCTCGGCGGCCTCGACTACGCGCTGTGGCACGTGCTCCGCGACGAACACGCGCTCGATCCCGGCCGCTACGTGATCGTCCATCCCGGCGCGCGGATGGCGTCGCGGCGCTGGCCGGTCGAACGCTTCGCGCTCGCCGCGCGGCAGCTCGCGGACGACGGCTGGCAGATCGTGCTGACCGGCACGCGCGCGGAACTGGGGCTGGCGAGCGCGTTCGCCGAGCACCTCGGGCGGCCGTGCGTGAACCTGTGCGGCCGCACGCCGCTCGGCGCGCTGGCCGCGCTGATTGCCCGCGCGCGGCTGCTGTTATGCAACGACACGGGCGTATCGCATGTCGCGGCGGCGCTCGGCACGCCGAGTATCGTCGTCGCGTGCGGCAGCGATACGGCCCGCTGGGCGCCGCTCGACGCCGAACGTCATCGCGTGCTCGCGAACTACCCGGCGTGCCGGCCGTGCATGTTCGATACCTGCCCGTACGGGCACGAGTGCGCGACCGCGATCGGCGTCGGCGACGTGATGGACCGGGCGGGCGAACTGCTCGCGGAGGAGAGACGTCATGTCACGTAAGCGGTTGCGCGTGCTGACCTGGCACGTGCATGGCAATTATCTGTATTACCTGTCGCAGGCGCCGCACGATTTCTACATCGTGACGAAGCCGCAGCATCCGCCCGGCTATGCGGGCCGCGTCGGGCACCTGCCGTGGGGCGACAACGTGCACGAGGTGCCGGCCGAGTGCGTGCGCGACACCGCATTCGACTGCGTGCTGTATCAGCACGTGAAGCATTACCAGCACGACCGCCTGCGGCTGCTGAGCGAAGCGCAGCGCACGCTGCCGACGCTGTTCGTCGAGCACGATCCGCCGCGCGAGCATCCGACCGACACGCTGCATCCGGTGCAGGACCCGAACGTGTTGCTGGTGCACGTGACGCCGTTCAACGCGCTGATGTGGGACAACGGCGTGACGCCGACGCGCGTGATCGAGCACGGCGTGCTGGTGCCGAAGGACGTCGAGTATCACGGCACGCTGCCGAAGGGCGTGGCCGTCGTGAACAACCTCGCGCGCCGCGGCCGGCGCCTTGGCGCGGACTTGTTCGAGGTCGTGCGGCACAGCGTGCCGATCGACCTGGTCGGGATGGGCTCGACCGAACTCGGCGGGATCGGCGAAGTGCCGAACCCGGCGCTGCCGCAGTTCCTGTCGCACTACCGGTTCTTCTTCAATCCGATTCGCTACACGAGCCTCGGGCTCGCGGTGATCGAGGCGATGATGATCGGGCTGCCGATCGTCGCGCTCGCGACGACCGAGATGGCGCAACTCGTGAAGACGGGCAGCAACGGCGTGGCCGATACTCGGCCGGCCGTGCTGATCGACGCGATGCGGATGCTGATTCGCGATCAGGAACTGGCGCGCGAGTGGGGCGCGGCGGCCAAACGCGACGCGTGCGAGCGATTCGGCATCGAGCGCTTCGCGCGCGACTGGGACGCCGCGCTGCGGGACGTGACGGCGTGACGGCTTGACGGCGGCGGCGTGGCCCGCCGCGCTCACGGGGGCGGCGCGGGCGGCGAACTCGGCGCGCTGTTGCCGTTCGACGCATTCGTCGCCGTCGCCGTCGCCGTCGCCGCCGCCGGCGCGTTGCCGCTGGCCGCATTGCGCTCGCTTTCGGGTAGCAGCGCGAGGCGGTTGTACAGCGTTTTCAGGCTGATGCCGAGCGCTTTCGCGGTGCGCGGCTTGTCGCCGTTGAAGTGCCGCAGCGACGCGACGATGAAGCGCTGCTGCGTGTGCGCGAGCGTCGTGCCGATATGCAGCGTCATCGCGTTGTGGCGCACTTCCTCGCGCGGCGGCGGGCGGCGCGGCAATTGCAGTTCGATCTGCTCGTCGGCGAGGATGAACGCGCGCTCCAGCGCATTGCGCAGCTCGCGCACGTTGCCGGGCCACGTGTACGCGCGCAGCGCCTTCATCGCCTGCGTCGACAGGCGCTTCCGCGTGCGGTGCCGCGCGTTCAGCCGTTCGACGATTTGCAGCGCGATGTCGCCGACGTCGTCCTCGCGCTGCCGGAGCGCGGGCACGTGCAGCGCGATCGGCGCGATCCGGTAGAACAGGTCTTCGCGCAGCGTGCCGTTGCGCAAGGCCTCGACGGGATCGTGATGCGTGGCCGCGACGATTCGCACGTCGAGCGGAATCGCGTCGTGGCCGCCCACGCGCACGATCGTGTTGGTTTCGAGCGTGCGCAGCAGCTTGACCTGCAGTTCGAGCGGCATCTCGGCGATTTCGTCGAGAAACAGGGTGCCGCCGCGCGCGGCTTCGAACATGCCCACATGTTGTGCAACGGCGCCCGTGAAGCTGCCTTTTTCGTGACCGAACAAGTGCGACTCCGCGATGTCTTTCGGAATCGCGCCGCAATTGACGGGCACGAACGGCCCGCGCCGGCGCGGGCTCATGTCGTGAATGAGGCGGGCGACGATATCCTTGCCCGCCCCGCTTTCGCCGACCACCAGCACACTCACGCGGGTGGCGGCGACGCGCGACACTTTCAGCAGCAGATCCTGAATTGTTCGCGAACGGCCGAACAGTCGCGTGCCGTCATCGTCGGATTTCGACATGGAGTAATAACCGGGTTGGGAAGTTTTGACCGAATATGTCGTGACCAGGTAAAAAACGACGTGGCATACGTCGTCTTTCACGTACTCAGAATACCTTTTATACCGATTCATCGACATTGAATCTGGCAATGCGGTTTACGGCGACAGATAGATTTATTCGATGAGCGACGAATGCGCGACACCGTTCTTCTATACTGCTAAGCACTCGTTTTCATTGCAGGACAGCTTGTCTGCCCGCTCGTGTGCAGCGTTGAAAATGCCGTCGCGAGCTCTGTGACGCGCATGGCGCCGCACGTGTCGCGGTGCCGGCCGACACTCGCGCCGGCCCGCATTACCAGGAGCCTCGATGCCTTACGTCCTGATCGTCGAAGACGACGCCGATACGCGAACGATGCTGGCCACGCTCGCACGCACGCAGCAACTCACGTGCGATACGGCCGCGACGCTTGAAGAAGCGCGCACGCTCGTCTCGACGCATACCCCCGATCTCGTGCTGTGCGACCTCGTGCTGCCCGATGGCAACGGGATGGATCTGTTCGACGCGTTGCCCAAGCGCGGGCATTGCGAAATGGTGTTGACCACCGGCCACGCGAGCCTCGAAACCGCGATCGATGCATTGCGGCGCGGCGCGTCCGATTACCTGGTGAAGCCGCTCAACATGCAGCGGCTGAACAGCATCTTCGCGCGCGTGCCGCGTACGACAGCCCTGCACGAGGAAATCGCGGAGTTGCGCTCGGAACTGCAGCGCCTCGGCCGCTTCGGCCGCATGCTCGGCAGCTCGCCCGCGATGCAGGCCGTCTACGACGCGATCGGCCGCGTCGCGCGCACCGAAGCGTCGGTGCTGCTCACCGGCGAATCGGGCACCGGCAAGGAGCTTGCCGCGCAAACCGTGCACGATCTGAGCCTGCGCCGCCGCGGCCCGTTCCTCGCGGTGAACTGCGGCGCGATCGCCGCGAACCTCGTCGAGAGCGAAATGTTCGGCCACGACCGCGGCAGCTTCACCGGCGCGGAACGTCAGCACAAGGGCTTCTTCGAACGCGCGGACGGCGGCACGCTGTTTCTCGACGAAATCACCGAGATGCCGCTCGAATCGCAGGTCAAGCTGCTGCGCGTGCTGGAAACGGGGCGTGTCACGCGGCTCGGCTCGACGCGCGAGATCGACGTCGACGTGCGCATCGTCGCCGCGACGAACCGCGACCCCGAAGCCGCGATGGCCGACGGCAAGCTGCGGCCGGACCTGTTCCACCGGATCAACGTGTTCCCGATCCCGCTGCCGTCGCTGCGCGAACGCGGCGACGACATCCCGATGCTCGCCGATGCGTTCCTGCAGCGCTACAACGAGGAGAGCGGCCGCAATCTGCGCTTCTCGCCGGCCGCGCGCGAAGCGCTGAAAACTTACGAATGGCCCGGCAACGTGCGCGAGCTGCGCAACTTCGTGCAGCGCGCGAGCATCTTCACCGATGCCGACGTGATCGACACGCTGCCGCCGCCGATCATGGACGAACTGTCCAGCATGGTCGATTCGCATGAAGATCGCGTGACGGTGCCGTTCGGCACGCCGCTCGAGGAAGTCGACCGCAAGCTGATCCTCGGCACGATCGCCCAATGCGGCGGCGTGAAGGCGCAGGCGGCCGAGGTGCTCGACGTCAGCCTGAAGACGATCTACAACCGCCTCGCGCAACTCGAAGACGAAGCGGAGAAGCCCGATTCCTGATGCCGCTACGACCGCGTTCATGTTTCGGTTCCGGCCTCGCGGCGCGGCTCGCGCTCGAGGCGGCGGCGCATGCGCTCGACGTGCGGCGGGATCGCGCGTCGTTCGCGCAGGATCCACGGCAGCCCGGCGAACGTGCGCACGAGCGCGCGTTCGCGGCGCAGCAGCGGCAGCATGCGCACCGTATGCAGCCACGCGGCGGCGGCCGGCCATCTGAGCCACGCGGTCCACACGGCGTTGCGAGCGGCGGTGCGCTCGCGCGCCGGCCGATCGCGCTGCGTCGACGGGTAGTGATGGACGGTGAGGCGCGGCGCATACACGAGCCAGTGCCCCGCGCGAGTCAGATCGAGCGCGAGCAGCGCTTCCTCGCCGCCGAGAAAGTAGCGCGGATGGTAGCCGCCCGCATGCACGAACGCGTCGCGCCGGAACGCGGTCGCGCCGGCCAGCAGCCCGAGGATCGGGCGGCCGGGCAGCGCGACCGGCGCGTCGAGCGGGCTGTCGGCCATCAGCCGGCAGGTCGGGTCCTCGCGCTCGTCGGGGCCGACCAGCACGCGCGCGGTGACGGCCGCGACGTGCGGATACGCGTCGAGCAGGTTCGCGGCTTCGGCGATCGAACCGGGCGCCCACCACGTGTCGTCATCGCAGAACGCGACGTAGCGCGTGCGGGCGACGTCGACGCCGAGATTGCGGCCGGCCGCGCCGAGGTTGCCCGGCGCGTGCACAAGCGCGACATGCGGAAAGCGCGCGCGGATCAGCACGGCCGTCTCGGCGTCGGCGCCGTTGTCGACGACGACGATCGCCGGCCGGTCGGGCAGCGAGCACAGGTGTTCGAGCGTGCGCGCGAGTTCGGCGGCGCGCCGGCAGGTCAGCACGACGGCCGTTACGCGCGGCTCGGCCGGCGGCTGCGCGGTGCGCGCGGGCGTTACACGGACGTGACGTCGCATTCGAGTCGCCAGATCGTTTCGGGTTCGCGGAGAGCGGCGCGCATATGAGGCTCGAGCAGCGTCACCTGGCTTGCATACGCATCGACGGCGGCGGCTTTTGCGGCGACGCCGTCCGACCCGCTGCCGGCCGGCGCGGTGACCGGATGCGCGAGCCAGCCGCGTTCGCGCCAGCCCGACACGCGCCCGGCCATCAGCCCGTCGATGCGGCGATAGGGGATGTCCTCGTAGAAGCGCCAGACGTGCGACGCATCGTCGTCACGCAGCAGCGACAGCATGGCTTCCTGCACCTGCAGATGATCGCGGTGGAACAGGCCGGCCGGCGCGAGCACGCCGAAGCCCGGGTGCGCGTCGATCACGTCGGCTACGCGCGCCGCGATCGCGGCCGACGTAGTCGGTATGCCGTACTGATCGTCGAGGAAGTCGAGCCACACGGGGCGGGCGTCGAGCAGCACGAGCGCGCGGCGGTCTTCGTCGCGGCGCGCGCGCATCGCTTCGTCGGCGTGGCGAAACCCCGCGCGGCGATCCCACGGCGGCGCGGGCATGCCGCGCGGCGGAATCCCCGCGAACACGGTGACGACGATCGAGCCGGGCGCCTGCGCGAGCAGTTGCCCGCAACTGAAGACGGCATCGTCGAGATGCGGCGAGACGACGAGCCAGCGTGTCGGGTCGGGCATGGCGTGAAGATCTCCATCGTGAGCGGCCGGGCCGCCGGTGCCGATCGGCCAGCATGTGCCGTGCCCGCCGGCGGCGCCCTGGCCGGCCGCCGTCGACTGTCCCCGCAGGAGCGTGTTCAATGATCGAAATTGCACGGCCGCAGGCCGGAAATTACGCAACGGCCGTGATGCTGGTCGCGATCGCGACCGTGCTGCAGACGCTCGCGATCCGGTTCGGCGGCGTGAATCTGCCGTTCGTGCTGTATTACCCGCTGCTCGCCGGCGCCGCGTGGGCGACGTCGTTCGTGTTCGGCATCGTATCGACGGTGATCAGCGGGCTGCTCGTCTGGACGCTGTTCCTGTCCGACCCGGCCGCCTATCCGGCGCCGCTGCCCGACCGGCTCGTGCAGCTCGGCACGTTCATGCTGATCGGTGCGCTGGTTTGCGCGGTTGCATCGATGCTGCATCACACGCGGCTCACGAACGATCGCGCACGCCGGCGCGAGGCGGCCGCGCGCCGACAGCTCGAGGCCGTGCTGGGCGCGCTGCCGCATGGCGTGATCGCGACCGATACGCAAGGGCGACTCACGTATCTCAACGCAGCCGGGGCCGAACTGGTCGGCTGCCGGCCGGACGAGGCGCTGGGGCGGCCGGCGCGCGACGTGCTGCGGATCGTCGATCACGAAGGCCGCCGCGTGCCGACCACGCCGCTCGATCACGCGCTCGGCGGCGCCGAGGCGACGTCCGACCGGCACTGGCTGAAGGCCGGCAGCGGCGATCCGGTGCCGATCGTCGCGGTCGCGTCGCCCATCGGCGATGCGGACGGCAACGTCGACGGCGCGGTGCTGCTGCTGCGCGATGCCGGCGCGGACCGTGCACGCGTCGACGCGTCGCGGCTGCAGCATGCGGTCGTCGAGGCCTCGCCGGACGCGATCGTCGGGATCGACGCCGACGGCCGCATCGCGAGCTGGAATCCGGCTGCGCGGCGGATCTTCGGCTACGACGAGGCCGACGCGCGCGGCCGGCGGTTCGATACGCTGATCGCGCGGCGCTGGCTGCGGCTCAACCCGCTCGCCGAATCGTTCGACGCGATGCACGAGCCGGTCGGGCCACTCGAACTGCTGTGCGTGCGGCGCGACGGCCGGCGCTTTCGTGCGATGGTTTCGGCGTGCCCGGTGCAGGGCGACGCGCGTGCGTGCGTCGCGCTGTCGCTGACGCTGCACGAAACCGGCGCGCAGCGCCGCCGCGACCTGCGGGCGCAGCGTTCGTTGCAGGGTGCGCGCGACGAGCGCGACCAGGCCGACACGTCGAACCGGCTGAAGGACGAGTTGCTGGCCACGGTGTCGCACGAACTGCGCACGCCGCTGAACGTGATCTACGGATGGATCGAGGTGCTGCGCAATACGGGCGACCAGGCGCTGCAGCATCAGGCGATCGACGCGATCGACCGCAGCGCTCGCTCGCTCACGCGGATGGTCGGCGACATCCTCGACGCGTCGTCGCTCGCGACCGGCAAGCTGCGGCTCGATGCGACGCCAGTCGACGTCGTGCGGCTGTTCTCCGACCAGGTCGGCACGTTCCAGACCGCCGCGTCGTCGGCCGGCATCCTGCTCGAGTTCGACTGCGACGCGTCCGCATGCATCGTGTCCGGCGACGCCGAGCGATTGCGCCAGATGCTGTCCAACCTCATCTCGAACGCATTGAAATTCACGCCGACCGGCGGCAGCGTGACGGTCAGGCTCGCACGCGGCGACAAGCATGCGGTGTTGACCGTCGTCGATACCGGGCAGGGCATCGCGACGGAATTCGCGCCGTACGTGTTCGACATGTTCCGCCGCGCGGACGATTCGCCCGCGTCGCCGCGGCGCGGGCTCGGTCTCGGCCTCTCGATCGTGCGGCACATCGCGGAACTGCACGGCGGCCGCGTGAGCGTCACGAGCGCGGGCCGCGATCGCGGCACGACGTTTACGGTGACGCTGCCGGTCGGGTGGCAGCCGGGCGGCGCGATGGCGTGGGGCATCGTGCAGGGGGGCGGCCGCCGCGACGCGCTCGTGCTCGACACGCACCGCATCCTGATCGTCGACGACGATGCGACCACGCGTGCGAGTCTCACGGCCGCGCTGACCACGTTCGGCGCGACCGTCGCGATCGCGTCGTCGGGCCGCGAGGCGCTCGCGATGGCGGCCGACATGCGCCCGACGGTCGTCCTGTCCGATCTCGCGATGCCGGACGGCGACGGCTTCTGGCTGCTGGACGCATTGCGGCGCGGCACGATGAACGGCGACGGCCGCCCGCTCGACGTGCGCGTGCTGGCCGTCACCGCGCACGCGGGGCTCGCCGACGAACGCCGTGCGCTGGAGGCCGGTTTCGACGGCTACCTGTGCAAGCCGGTCGACGTGCGCGAACTCGCGTACAAGATCGCGCACGCGACGAAGCGGGACGACTGACGCGCGGCGCGTAGCGGCGGCGTCAGGTCGCGTCGGATCGCATCAAGTGGTCGGCGCCGGCCGGTTCTGCGTGTGGACCTGCGCGAGCAGATGCGACGCGATGCGCGTGCTGCGCACGAGGTCGCCGGGCGCGTGGTGCGTGACCTGGCGTTGAATGAAGTAGCGCGCGGTGTGCGCGAGCCCGTTCGCGAACGTCGTCGTCGCGCGCCAGCCGAGCCGCTTCTGCGCGGCGGCCAGATTCGGCCGCCGCTGGCGCGGATCGTCGGACGGCAGCGGCCGGAACTCGATCGGTACGTTGGCGCCGACGATTCGCACGACTTCGCGTGCGACGTCGATCATCGCGATCTCGACGTCGCTGCCGAGATTGACCGGCTCGCTCGCGTCGCCCGGTTCGTCCATCAGCCGGATCAATGCGTCGATCATGTCGTCCACGTAGCAGAACGAGCGCGTCTGCTTGCCGTCGCCGTACACGGTCAGCGGCTGTTCCGCGAGCGCCTGCGTGACGAAGTTCGACACCACGCGCCCGTCGGCCGGGTGCATGCGCGGGCCATAGGTATTGAAGATCCGCGCGATCCGCACGTCGACGCCGTACTGGCGGTGATAGTCCGCGAACAGCGTTTCCGCGCAGCGCTTGCCTTCGTCGTAGCACGCGCGGATGCCGGTCGGATTGACGCGGCCGCAATAGTGCTCGTCCTGCGGGTGGACGTCGGGGTCGCCGTACACCTCGCTCGTCGACGCTTGCAGAATCCGCGCCTTTACGCGTTTCGCGAGGCCGAGCAGGTTGATCGCGCCGTGCACGCTGGTCTTCGTCGTTTGCACGGGGTCGCGCTGGTAGTGGACGGGCGACGCCGGACACGCGAGGTTGTAGATCTCGTCGACTTCGACGTAGAGCGGAAACGTCACGTCGTGCCGCATCAGCTCGAAGTTCGGCGCATCGAGCAGGTGCGCGATGTTGTCCTTCGCGCCCGTGTAGAAATTGTCGACGCACAGCACGTCGTGTCCGTCCGTCACCAGGCGTTCGCACAGATGCGAGCCCAGAAAGCCGGCGCCGCCGGTGACGAGCACGCGTTTTCGATCGTAGCCCTTCATTACGTATTCTCCTTGCGGTGTGCGAGCACGCCTCGCGTGGTGGCGACCGGCGTGCGCCGGCCGGTGCCGGCCGACGTACCGGCGCGCTGCGGGTGGGCGACGTCGCGGTAGATGTCGACGAGCCGGTCGGCGACGCCTTGCCACGTGTAGAAGCGATGCGCGCGCAGGTAGCCGGCGCGGCCGAGCGCCGCGCACAGCTCCGGTTGCGCCCGCAGTTGCACGAGGCGCGCGGCCAGCGCGGCCGGGTCGCGCGGCGGCACGAGATAGCCGGTGGTGCCGTCGTCGACCGTCGTGCGGATGCCGCCGACGTCGCTGCCGATCACCGGCGCCGCGCACGCCATCGCCTCGACCGGCGTGATGCCGAACGGCTCGTACCACGGCGTCGTCACGAACACGTCGGCCGCGCTGTAGTAAAGGTGCAGCGCGTCGCGATCGCGCCGGCCGACGAAGGTCACGCGATTCGCGATGCCGAGTTCGTGCGCGAAGGCGGCGAGCCGCGCGAGTTCCGGATCGCGCGCGGGGTCGGGCGTCGGCTGGCTGCCGCCGACGACGTACAGGTGCGTCGGCCGTTGCGGGTCGCGCGGCATGCGCGCGAGCGCATCGATCACGGTGTCGATGCCCTTGCGCGGCACGAGGCGGCCCAGCTGCAGTATGACGAATGCGTCCTGCGGCCAGCCTAGCCGCGCGCGCGCATCGACGCGCGGCACCGGCCGGAATTCCCGTGCATCGAAGCCGCAGGGCACGATCTCGATCCGCGCGGTATCGGCGCGATAGTGCGTCGTCAGGTCGAGCGCATCCTGCGGGCATTCGGCGATCAGGCGGTCCGAGCGGCGCGCGAGCGTGTCCTCGATCGCGAAGCGCGCGTCGGGGAAGCCGTCGGCCGTGCCCTGGTGCAGCCGCCGCACGCGCCCGAGCGCATGGAACGTCGTGACGAGCGGAATGCCGAGCGCCTTTTTCACGCGCAACGCGGCTTCGCCGGACATGAAGAAGTTCGCGTGCATCACGTCGACCGGGTCGGGCTCGCGCCGCATGCGCGCGATCATGTATTGCGCGAACGCGCCCATGTACGGCAGCAGCCGCTCCTTGGGCACGTCGGTCGGCGGCCCGGCCGGCACGTGGATCACCCGCATGCGCGCCCCGATCGGCACCACTTCCGGCAAATGGGGATTGTCGCAGCGCGTGTAGACGTCGACGTCGAGGCCGCGCTCCGCGAGCTGCTTTGCGACGTTCGCGACATAGATGTTCTGACCGCCGGCATCGACGCCGCCGATCACGCCCAGCGGCGATGCATGTTCACTGATCAACGCGATTCTCTGCATGGTATTGCTCCCGATATCGGGGCCGCGCACACGGGCCGCCGTCACCGGTCGCTCGGCAATCGGCATGCCCGCCGCATTGCGGGGAAAACCGCTTCCCCCTGTGCCGAAAAAATTACAACGCGTTGGATGAAAGGGCGTCTGATCGCGAGGGCGCGCGTGCATGCGGCGCACGCGCCGCGGCACGCGATTTGCGCGACTTCTGCTCACCCGCCGGTTCGCCCGGCCCGATGAAAAGGAGGTCACGATGAAGGTATTCCAGCTGCAAGCCCACCCCCCGCGCATCCGCCGTCAACGCGCGCTGCGCACCGGCATGGCGGTCGCGATCGCCGCAGCCACCGCGTGCATGGTCGTCGCGCCGAACGCGGTCGCCGCCGGCGACGACGGCGCCGCATCGTCGTCCACGTCGTCGCATTCGAGCACCGGCACGAAGATCCGCGACGCGACGATCACCACCAAGGCGAAGGCCGAGCTGGTCGGCACGAGCGGCCTGTCGGCCGGCGACATCCACGTGAAGACGCGGCACGGCACCGTGACGCTCACCGGCAGCGTGCCCGACGAGCAGCAGCGCACCCAGGCCGTCAGCGTCGTGAAGCAGGTCGACGGCGTGCAGGACGTGCGCGACCAGTTGACCATCCGGCCCAAATAACCGCGACGCGACCGTAACAGGAGTCCAGCGATGAACTGCATGCTCAAACCGGTCGGCGAACAGACGATCGTGATCACCGGCGCGACGAGCGGCATCGGTCTCGTCACCGCGCGCAAGGCGGCACGGCGCGGCGCGAAGCTCGTGCTGTTCGCGCGCAACGAGGACGCGCTGAACACGCTGTGCGAGGAAATCCGCCAGCACGGCGGCCTCGCGGTGCCGGTCGCCGGCGACGTCGGCAACATCGAGGATCTGCAGCGCGCGGCCGCGGCCGCGGCCGACACGTACGGCGGCTTCGATACCTGGGTGAACAACGCGGGCGTGTCGATCTTCGGCACGGCGGCCACGGTGCCGCTCGAGGATCAGCGCCGGCTGTTCGACACCAACTACTGGGGCGTCGTGCACGGCTCGCTCGTCGCGTCCGATCATTTCCGGCGCAAGAGCGATTTCCACGGCGGCGCGATCATCAACATGGGCAGCGAGGCGTCCGACGCGCCGGTGCCGCTGCAAAGCGCGTACGTCGCGTCGAAGCACGCGGTGAAGGGTTTCACCGATTCGCTGCGGCTCGAGATGGAAGCCGATCACCTGCCGGTATCCGTCACGCTGATCAAGCCGGCCGCGATCGACACGATGTTCGTGATGCACGCGAAGAACTACATGAACGTCGAGCCGAAGCTGCCGCCGCCGATCTACGACCCCGATCTGGTGGCCGACGCGATTCTGTTCGCGGCCGCGCATCCGCGCCGCACGCTGTTCGTCGGCGGCGCCGCGAAGTTCACGTCGGCCAGCGCGTATCACGCGCCGCGGCTGTTCGATCGCGTCGCGGCCACGCTGTTCTCGCGCGGCCAGCGCACGGTGCGACCCGCACGGCCGCGCGACGACAACGCGCTGTACGACTCGCGCCACGCGCTGCACGAGCGCGAAGGCATGGAAGGGCCGGTACTGCGCAGCTGTGCGTACAACTCGGTGGTGCAGCGCCCGAAGGTCGCCGGCGCGGTCGCGCTCGGCGCGGCGGCGCTGGTGTTTGCCGCGTTCGCGCGGGCGCGACGGTCGTCCGCGTGATTTCGTTCATTTTCCAAGGAGGCTTTCATGACATCCCGACAACATACGGGCCACGAATACAGCCACTCGCGCGCGCACGAAGGCGAGCGCACGCAGCAGGACCACGACAAGGGCGGCCATCAGTCCGGCCACGGCAAGCCGCCGAGCCCCGTCGACGTGCAGAAGGCGCTGAAGGGGATGGACTATCCGGCGAGCAAGTCGGACGTCGTGCAGTGCGCGGAACGCTCGCATGCGGACCGCGAGGTGCTCGACATGCTGCGCAGGATTCCCGAGCGCGAATACGACACGCCGGCATCGGTATCGAAGGAACTCGGGCGGCTGATGTAAGCGTCGCCCCGTCGCGCCGCGTGCGTGCGCGCGCGGCGCACCCATCACGAGGAGCACGACCATGGCGATGATCGTCGCAGGCCGTTTCACGACGTTCGATGAAGCGGAAGGTGGGGCGCGTCACCTCTACGAGCGCGCGTTCGGGCCCGACGACGTGTCGATCTTCTTCCTGAACCCCGGCGGCCAGCACGCGCGCTTCCCGATCGGTGGCGACGTGTACGCCGACACGGCGGCGAAGCCGGGCGGGCGCGGCGCGATGGTCGGCGCGATGCGCGGGCTGCTGATCGGCGTCGTGATCGGATTGATCGTGTATGCGCTCGGCCTGCGCTACTGGTTCGTGCCGGCCGCCGCCGCGCTGGCCGGCGCGTATCTCGGCGCGTTCGGCGGCGCGCTCGGCCGGATGCGCGGCGAGCAGGCCGAAGGCAAGGGCACGCTCGCGCAGAGCGAAACGGGCGTGATCCTCGCCGCGCGCGTGACGCCCGACACCGCGACGGCCGCGGAAGAGGTCCTGCGCGCGACCGGCGCGAAGTCGATCGAGCGCGTCGAAGGCGACTGGCAGGACGGCGAATGGCGCGACTTCGATCCGGTGCGCCGACCCGACGAAGCCGCGTCCCGCAGCCCGCGCTGAATACGCCCTTTTTCCAAACGCTTGCAACGCCGACCGCCACCATCCGGCCGCCGCGTGCGCGCCGGCGTGCGCCGCACGCGGCACGCCGCTTGCGCAGCATCGGCGGCACCCGTTCAAGGAGGAACCCATGACCACCGCACAGACTCCACCGCCGCAGAAACAGGCGCAGCAGCCGGGCACCGAACGCGACATGCATCCGAAGCCGCGCGACGAAGGGGCCGACTACGTCGGCAGCGGCAAGCTCGCGGGCAAGGTCGCGCTGGTGACGGGCGGCGACAGCGGGATCGGCCGCGCGGTGGCGATCGGCTTCGCGAAGGAGGGCGCGGACGTCGCGATCGTCTACCTGAAGGAATCCGACGACGCCGCGCATACGAAGCGGTTGATCGAGCAGGCGGGCCGCCGCTGCGAGGCGATCGCCTGCGACGTCGGCGATCGCCGGCAGGCGCGCGACGCGGTGGCGCGCACGGTCGAGCGGCTCGGCCGGCTCGACGTGCTCGTCAACAATGCGGGCGAGCAGCATCCGCAGCCGGGCATCGAGGACGTGTCCGAGGAGCAGCTCGAACGCACGTTCCGCACGAACGTGTACGGGATGTTCTTCTGCACGCAGGCCGCGCTGGCGCACATGAAGCAGGGCGGGCGCATCGTCAACACGGCGTCGGTCACCGCGTATCACGGTAGCCCGAAACTGCCCGACTACTCGGCGACCAAGGGCGCGATCGTCGCCTTCACGCGCTCGCTGTCGATCGAGCTGGCCGAACGCGACATCCGCGTGAACGCGGTCGCGCCGGGGCCGATCTGGACGCCGCTGATTCCGTCGACGTTCACGCCCGAGCAGGTCGCGAAATTCGGCTCCAACGTGCCGCTCAAGCGGCCGGGCCAGCCGGACGAACTGATCGACTGCTACGTGCTGCTCGCGTCGGACGGTGCGAGCTACATGACCGGGCAGACATTGCATCCGAACGGCGGCTCGATCGTCGGCGGCTGATGGCCGTTTCCATGCAAGCACAAGGAGAAAGCAGATGAGACAACCCCACTGGACGATCGCGGCGCTCGCCGCCGGCGTGTTCGCCGTGTCGGGGCTCGCCCGCGCGCAGATGCCGAGCGAGCCTCCCGCGTCGAATTCGCACGTGCCGGGCGGCGTGATCAACCCGTCGTCGGGCGCGGCCGGCGCAGGCGACCCCGGCATCGCGAAAGCGCCGAAGGGCGCCGACGCGGAGTTCGTCGACAAGGCCGCGATGGCCGGCAAGGCGGAAGTGCAGGCGAGCCAGCTCGCGCTGAAGCAGGCGCAGTCGCCGGACGTGCGGGCGTTCGCGAAGCGGATGGTCGCGGACCATGGCAAGGCGAACGCGAAGCTCAGTGAAATCGCGGCGCGCAAGGGCATGAAGCCGCAGGTCGAACAGCTGTCGGATCCCGACGTGCAGGCGCTGCGCGGCAAGAGCGGGCGCGACTTCGACACCGCGTATCTGGCGGCGGCCGGCCCCGATGCGCACAAGAAGGCGGTTGCGTTGTTCGAAGACGAAGCGCGCGACGGCAAGGATGCGCAACTGCGCGCATTCGCCAAATCCACGCTGCCGACGCTCAAGCATCACCTGAGCATGGCGGAGACGGTCGCACGCAAGGTGGGCGCGCAATAACGCGCGCCCGGTTCCACCCCTGGGCCGCACGGGCGGCCCGCTTTTTCGGAGAAGCAGTCATGGCCCAACGGCAATCGAAGCACGAAGGTATCCTCGAACTGCTCTGCCAGGCATACGAAACCGAGCTTGGCGGCGCGAAGATCTACGAGGCCGCGCTCCAGTGCGCGACCGACGAGGACCTGCACAAGGAATGGGAGAAGTACCACCGCGAGACGATGCATCACCAGGAGGTGCTGCGCAAGGTATTCGACACGCTCGGCCTCGATCCCGATGCGCAATCGCCGGGGCGCGCCGCGGTGGCGGCGACCGGCGAGTCGCTGGTGCGGGTGATCGAACAGGCGAAGAAGCAGGCCGACCCGGCCGTCGCGCAGGTCGTCGCGGCCGAGTGCGTGGTGCTGGCCGAAACCAAGGATCACCTGAACTGGGAGCTGATCGGCTACGCGGCCGACCAACTGCCCGACAGCGACGCGGCGAAGGCGCTGAAGGCCGCGCACGACGAGGTCGAGGCCGACGAGGATCATCACTTGTATCACACGCGTGGCTGGGCGCGTGAAATGTGGATCGAGTCGATGGGCTTCAAGGCGGTGCTGCCGCCGCCGGAAGAAGTGAAGAAGGTGGAGTCCGCCGCCGATGCGGCGCGTGCCGAGCGCTCGCGCGGCAAGATGATGTAACGCCGGGCAGGCGGGCGGCGGCACGTGCGGCGCCGCCCCCTTGCCGGTTCATCAGGTTGCGTACGCAACCGTCTACCGATTCCGCCTGAATGCCTCACGTCAGCACGTCGACGATCATCGTCGCCACCGACACCGCCATCAGCGCCACCGCCAGCCAGCCCAACAGTTTCGATACCGGGCCGCTGCCCGGCTGGCCGGCCGCATCGCGCTTCCGCGACAGCAGCATCACGAACACGAGCATCGGCACCGCCGCGACGCCGTTGAGCACGGCGCTCCAGTACAGCGCGCGGATGGGGTCGATCGGACTGAAGCAGATCGCGATGCCGACGATCACGCACAGCGCGAGCACCGTGTAGAACGCGGGCGCGCGCCGCACCGGCTCGTTCAGCCCTTCGCGGAACCGCCACGCTTCCGCGCAACCGTAGGCCGCGCTACCCGCGAACGCCGGAATCGCGAGCAGCCCGCAGCCGACGATGCCGAACGCGAACACCAGGAACGCGGCTTCGCCGGCGATCGGTCGCAGGGCCTCGGCGGCCTGCGCGGTGCTGGCGAGGTCGTGCCGTCCGCGCGCGAAGAACACGGCCGCGCCGACCACCATGATGCAGAACGACACCGCGTTGGTCACGATCATCCCGGTCCACGTGTCGAACGTGATGCGCTGTTCGGTCTCGCGGCGCGCGGCCGGCGCGCACGACGTGTCGCCGTTGCGGCGCTCCGCCTGGGTCTCCTCGACCTCGAGCGCGGCCTGCCACACGAACAGGTAGGGGCTGAGCGTCGTGCCGAGCACCGCGACCGCGGTCGTCGCATAGTCGTGCGTGAACGAAATCCGCGGCAGCGCGATGGCATGCAGGAGATTGCCCCAGTCGACGTGCACGAAGCCGAGTTCGATCACATACGCGAGCAGGCCGAGCGTCATCCATTTGAGCCAGCGCGCGTAGCGCTCGTAGGACATCAGTACCTGCAGCCCGAGCGACGCCAGGCCGTATACCGGCGCATACCAGTAGCTGCGGCCGCCGACGACGAGCGCCGTCGCATCGCCCATCGCCGCGAGATCGGCGCCGACGTTCACGACGTTGACGATCACGACCATCGCGATCAG
>Ga0182007_10000432_pt1 | contig 25560 bp, 21 predicted proteins | sample Sormic07211113_1_FD_123023 | JGI IMG/M metagenome (GOLD analysis project Ga0182007, IMG submission 123023) | Rhizosphere microbial communities from Sorghum bicolor, Mead, Nebraska, USA - 072115-113_1 MetaG | ecosystem: Host-associated > Plants > Roots > Rhizosphere | place: USA: Nebraska...
AGCAAGCTGGCCGAGCCGTACCGCAGCGCCGCGCGCGAAGCCATCGCCCGCGTGGCCGCCAAGCCCGACCTGAGCAAGGACACGCACGAAGTCGTGACCCGCGCCCTGGCGGGAAACTGAAGCAACCGAACCCCACAAGACACATGGCTCAACAAAAGATTTCCCTCACCCGCTACCTCGTCGAACAACAGCGTGCCGACGGCCTCATCCCCGGCCAGCTGCGCCTGCTGCTCGAAGTGGTCGCGCGCGCCTGCAAGAGCATCAGCCAGGCCGTCAACAAGGGCGCGCTGGGGGGCGTGCTCGGCACGGCCGAGAGCGAGAACGTGCAGGGCGAGATCCAGAAGAAGCTGGACATCATCGCCAACGAAGTGCTCATCGAGGCCAACGAATGGGGCGGCCACCTCGCGGCCATGGCCAGCGAGGAAATGGACAGCATCTACGTGGTGCCCAACCGCTACCCGCAGGGCGAATACCTGCTCATGTTCGACCCGCTCGACGGCAGCAGCAACATCGACGTGAACGTCAGCATCGGCACCATCTTCAGCGTGCTGAAGAAGCCCGACGACCACCCCGGCGTGCAGGAAAGCGACTTTCTGCAGGCCGGCACGCAGCAGGTGGCCGCCGGCTACTGCATCTACGGCCCGCAGACCACTCTGGTGCTCACCGTGGGCAACGGCGTGGCCATGTTCACTCTCGACCGCGAGCAGGGCAGCTTCGTGCTGACGCAGGAAGACATCCAGATTCCGGCCGACACCAAGGAATTCGCGATCAACATGAGCAACATGCGCCACTGGGACGAGCCCATGAAGCGCTACATCGACGAATGCCTGGCCGGCAAGGAAGGCCCGCGCGGCAAGGACTTCAACATGCGCTGGATCGCCAGCATGGTGGCCGACGTGCACCGCATCCTGATGCGCGGCGGCGTCTTCATGTACCCGTGGGACAAGCGCGAGCCCGAAAAGGCCGGCAAGCTGCGCCTGATGTACGAGGCCAACCCGATGAGCTGGCTGGTCGAACAGGCCGGCGGCGCGGCCACCAACGGCAAGCAGCGCATCCTGGACCTGCAGCCCACCAAACTGCACGAGCGGGTGAGCGTGATGTTGGGTTCGCGAAACGAAGTTGAGCGCTTGACCCAGTACCACGCCGAGAAGGCCTGATTTCTTGGCTATAATCTGAGGCTTCGCCGGTGTAGCTCAGTCGGTAGAGCAGCTCATTCGTAATGAGAAGGTCGGGTGTTCGATTCATCTCTCCGGCACCAATACAGATAAGGCCCCGTAGCTATCAAATCGATAGCTACGGGGCCTTTTTCTTGCGCGATGTAACGGCCGATGTAAGAGGATTTAGAGGCATGACCATGTTGCTGTCGCTCTCCCCGCCGATTCCTTCTCGGAACGCGCTCGCGCACCTTCTCAAACTTCTAGCCCCTGCCCTCGTTGCCGCGGTCACGGGCTGGTGCGCCAGTACCTGCCCAAAGGTGCGGATCTATCGATCTACAGCCAAGTAGATTTGGACGCGATCTCCATGCGCTTGAACACCAGGCCTCGAAAGACACTGGACTACGGGACGCCTGCAAGTAGACTTCAGCGAGCCGTTGCAGCGACCGGTTGAATCCAAGGCAGCCTTTTTTAGGATGTCGCGCTCCTCGATCACACGCTTGAGCTCGGCCTTCAGCCGCCGCAGTTCGTCTGTCTGCGACACCCGCGCCTGCCGATCACCGGCCGGCATTCGCCGGGCCTTGATCCATTGATAAAGACTGTGCTGACTCACGCCCAGCCGGGTCGACACATCGGCCACCTTGTGGCCGTGCTCGGTGATCTGCTTGATCGCTTCGGCCTCGAATTCTTCGGGATATCTCTGCTTACTCATGGCACCTCCTATTGGGCCTCGGGTTTGAGGCTCAGAGGTGTCTAGAAAACTCGGGGCGATTCAATGCCCCGCCACAGCCAGTCTCGCGCCACCACTTTACCGGTGCTCCGAAAGAGAGTTGCAGCGCGAAGCTGTATTGACGCGGTTGAAGTGCGACCTCAATTCCGTTGATCTGCACACATTGTCTATCCCCGTAGAAATGGCAAGCCCCCCACACTGCAGCGTGATCGGGCACGGCAACGACGAATGAATCTTCCGCACGCTGCCCAAGCGCGCGAATCAGCCAATCCAATTCGTCATCGGTCACTCGAGAAACATCGACGCCGAACCTGCAGCCGGACTTCGGATCGCGCTATTACGGGAGACCTCAATGCGGTCGCGTCATGGATCGACTCCTGCTCTCCATCCGCCATTGCCCTCACATTCCGCCGCTTCCTGTGCAAACCTGTGTTGCGAACTGAGTCACGCCGCGCCATCGAGCTCAAAGCTGGCCAAACTTCGTCACCAAGTCACCTTCAATTCGGTCATACCGATCAGCGCGTCGTAGACCTCGGGTGCAACGTTGATGCAACCACCCGTGATGCCACGGCGCCCGGCAGCCGGGCCGCGTAGGCGTTCGAGCCGGTGCTGCGCCGGGTTGCCGAGCCAGACCCTGTGCACAGCGAAGACCTCGCGAGCCGTCTCCTTGAACTGCAGGACATCGCCGCCATAGCCCTCGGCCTGGACGATCCGCTGCGTGAGCGGGAAGGTGCCCACGGGCGTGTCCTTGCCGACCAGCGCCGGGTGACAGGCGCCCTGGAAGCAGATCATTGCGGCCGTGAGGCTGACGGTGGCGAGGGCCATGCTTACTCGCGGATCGGCTTGGCTTCGACCAGCTTGACGGTGGGCTCCGCCACGGCCATCAGGCAGTCACGGACGTAGAAGCGGCTGCTGATCTGCTGGAGCTGGCCGCTCTGCGCCGCGCCGCCTTGCGCGCCGTTGCCGCTGGAGCCGTAGCCGCCGAGCGAGAAGCTGCCCGACGAGGACGTGCCCAGGATCGCCGCGTACTGCGTCACCTGATGGCCGAAGAGCTTCCCGCCGATCTCGACGAACGGCTGGTCTGCTGGCTCAATGTCATCGTCTTCGCCTTGTTCCACGTCGCTCTGCCCGCCGAGCACACCGAAGCGCTTGCCCATGACCGGCCGCCGCACGACCCGGACGCGCGGGCCGCAGGCCATCGGGGTGACGATCATGTTCGCGGCGGCGAGCGGCGCGGCGGCCTGTCCGTGAATCACTGGCCCCCAAACCGGGGTGCGCTCCTGCACGTTCGTGTTCGACACTGAAAGGTTGCCGCCGCCTCCAGAGCCAGCCGCACCGGACGAACCGCCAGCATTGACTGTGACGTTCGCGACACCGCCGGTCCCGCCCGCGCCGCCCGCGACGGTGTTTGTGTTCGTGCTGTTGTTGGCCTGCTGCTGGCGTTGGTTGCCGCCCGCGGCGGTGCTGTTGCTCGTGCTGGTCGCCTGACTCGGGTTGCACGGATCGACCGACACGGAGACGGGCGAGTAGCTGGAAGTGTTCGCGTTCGCGGTCGGGTAGTTGTAGTTGTAGGAGTCCGAATACTGCGCGAGCGCAGGGAGGGCGAGTACCGCGAGAAGCGCGGCAGCGAGAAAACGAGAGAGTTTCATGATGGTGGTGGCCCTGTTCAATTTGGGTCAGTTGTTACCGCCGCTTTGATTGCCGCCGCCGTTGTTACCGCCGCCGCTGTTACCGCCGCCGCCGCTGGTCACCGGGTTAGGGCATGTGGTTTGCGCGACGGCAACCGACAATCCAAGCGTGAAGACGACAAGAACGGCGATGAGAGTCTTTTTCATAAGAGTGCAAAAAATCGATTAATGAAATTGCGAGGTGAGAGTTCGAAGAGTCAATGGAGCGCACTTCGCCACTGCTTGCGGTGGCGACCTGTTTCGGGATGAAGCCGGGTGTCCAGGCTTGCTCAGCCCACGAACGCAACCCGCATCCGTGTGCCAGAGGTCTTAAGCACGGGCCGTCCGTACCTACAGGCGCTCACGACAGGACAGGGCAGATTGTTGAAGACGGCAGGCATCCGTAGTGCGTGAACTAGTGCCCGCGTGAAGCTTTCACACATTTCGTGATGAAATCGAATACGCTTTGGCAATCAAAGTGTGAGCAACTTCATTTGCTTGGTCATCATCTTGCCGACCAAGTTGACAGCGAGTGCCATTTGACGTGTGATCTCGCGCATGCCTCCACACTCCAGTCGACCGAAGAACCGCAGGACTCTGTCGATCGACCTGGAGCAGATTCGACGACAGCTTCGATGGCAGCCTTCGGTGGCGGGAAGCGAAGTACTGGGACCTCTGGAGGGGCTCTATCGGGCCGAAGATCATCGCTATCGTCGGGTCGATGACGGAACGCTGCTTCACGTCATGGACTACGAGACGCTGCTGCCCTACGAACTGAAGATCGAACGTGCGGACATGGTGTGCGTGCAGATCATGCTGGCGGGCACTTACATGCGACGGAGTGCCGTTCGATCACAAATCGTCGAGTCGTCCATGACTTCCATCTCCAACCTACCCGAATCTCTGTCGGTGACCAATGCAGGCCAGAAGCTGCAAGGGATCTGGATCGCCTGTGACAGGCGGCATTTCCTCTCACGCTACGGTCTGCAGCCTGACATGGTGCCTACCGACTATGTGCCTCTCTTTCAATCCGCGCGGGGGATGCCCGTCGCGATCGAACTCGCAACTCAAGGACCGAACATCGTTGCTGCGCAGGAGATTCTTTCGTGCCGGATGAAGGAGCCCCTCAATAGTCTCTACGTGGCGGCCAAAGTAACGGAGATCCTCTGCAATGTCGTCGCTCAACTGCATTCGATGGCCGGCGCGAGAGGCCCCGGCCGCATCCACACGTGGGAAGCTACTCAACAGGCCATCGGGGCCGCAGCTGAAATTTATCGGCGCACGCTCAGCAGCCCCCCGACCGTCGACGAGCTGGCTCAGAAGGTCGGGCTCAATCGCAACATGCTCACAGCGGGCTTCAAGGCGCGCTTTGGGGCCACGCCTAATGCCTTTGCCCACGCGCTGAGAATGCGGGAAGCGAAGACACTGCTAGACGGCGGCCATCTTTCGATCAGCGACATTGCCAGGAGCGTGGGGTACAGCAGCTATGCCAGCTTTGCCCATGCGTTCCATGCCTACTACGGAGTGCCGCCAAAGAAACCGGCAGTCTGACATGGCCACGGCAGCGGTGACGCGGCGGGTGCTGACGTTGAGCAGTTGGACCGCTTCGGCCCGGGAGACTTGAGGGGCTGCAAATTTGCAGAGAGCGCATGCTAGTTGCCGGAAGACAGCCCCGCACCGATCTTCGCCAGCTTTGCCGCTACTGCCGCACCCTGCGACTCCGTCAGGTGCCGGCGATGCGGGTTGAGCGACACCACGAACCGATCGAAATGCAAATAGTCTTTACACAACCGTCAACAACTTCGATCAACTTTTTTGAAGTCCCGTGGTGGCCACTCAGCCCATTCGACAAGCTCGTCAATGCGGCCTCTATCGCGCGCTAGCCACGATCGCAATCCCCCGAATCTGCCCTGCCCCCGGCGCACGCTCCGGCTTCGCATAGTGCGCCGGCGCAAACCGGTGCAGCAGTTCCGCCTCCTGCACTTTCGCGGCTTCGAGGTTCGCGAGCTTGACGTGGCCGAAGCCGCGAATCGACAGCGGCAGTGCCGCGATGCGCGCGGCCGTTGCCTGGTTGCCGGCCGAGAGTTCGCCGGCCATCGCATGGAACAGCCCGTCGAAATGCGCGATCAGCTCGCGCTCCGTCCGCCGCTCGCCGGTGCGGCCGAAGGGATCGAACGCCGTGCCCCGCAACCGCTTGCCATGCGCAAGCCAGCGCATGGCGGGCAGCATCCAGCCACCGATGCGGATCTTGGCGGGCGCATGCCCGTTCGCGGCGCGCGAGACCAGCGGGGGCGCCATGTGGAATTCGAGCTTCAGGTCGCCTTCGAACTGCTCCGACAGCTTCTTCACGAACTCTCCGTCGGTGTAGAGCCGCGCCACCTCGTACTCGTCCTTGTAGCTCATGAGCTTGAGCAGGCTGCGCGCCGCGTTGCGCGTGAAAGGCAGGCTCGCATCGCCCCCCGCCAGCGCAGCTTCGCGTGCACGCAGGCTGCGGATGCGCGCTTCGAAACGGTCTGCCCATGCGGCGTTCTGGTAGCCCGTCAGGTGGCGGCGTGCATCGGCGATCAGCACGTCGAGCGGGCGCTCGTCGGCCTGCGAAGCGTGTGCGTCCGTAGGCGCTGCGCGCAATTGATCGAGCGCCGCAGGGTCGCCCGCCGCAAGCCGCCCCAGCGAGAACGCCGACTGATTGGCCGCCACGGCCACGCCGTTCAGCTCGATCGCATGCATCAGCGCCTCCAGGCTCAGCGGCACCAGGCCGCGCTGCCATGCATAGCCCGCCGCCACGATGTTCGCCGCCAGCGTGTCGCCGAGGAATTCTTCCGCGAGGCTTTGCGCGTCGAAGGTCTCGACCTGCTCCTCTCCGGCGACGAAGCGCATCTTCTCCAGCAGCAGGTCCACGTGCAGATCGGCATCGGGGTTGCGCAGCGACTCGGCCACCGGAATCTCGTGGATGTTCGCAAGCACGCGCGTGCGTCCGTGCCGCACGGTCTGCAGCGCATCGGCCGACGCACCCACCACCACGTCGCAGGCGAGGATCGCGTCGGCCTGCTGCGTGTCGATGCGCACCTGGTGCAGCCGCTCGCGCGAATCGGCCAGCCGCACGAAGCTCAGCACCGAGCCGCCCTTCTGCGCGAAGCCCATGAAGTCGAGCACGCTCGCGGCCTTGCCTTCGAGGTGCGCGGCCATCGCGATCACCGAGCCGACGGTCACCACGCCGGTGCCGCCCACGCCGGTCACGAGCAGGTCGTAGGGCGCGGTCCACACGTGCGCATCAGGGTGCGGTAGTGCGGCCACGCGATGCAGGAAGGCGTCGCGCCCGGCGGCCAGCGCGCCGCTCTTGCGGCGCAGCTTGCCGCCCGTCACGCCCACGAAGCTGGGGCAGAAGCCCTTGGCGCAGGAATAGTCCTTGTTGCAGCTGGTCTGGTCGATCTTGCGCTTGCGGCCCATCGGCGTTTCGTGCGGCAGCACGGCCACGCAATTGCTCTGCACGGCGCAGTCGCCGCAGCCTTCGCACACAGCTTCGTTGATGAACAAGCGCTTGGGTGGATCGGCGAGCTCGCCCTTCTTGCGGCGGCGGCGCTTCTCGGCCGCGCAGGTCTGTTCGTAGATGAGCACGGTCACGCCGGCCATTTCGCGCAGCCGGCGCTGCACGTCGTCGAGCGCGGCACGGTCGTGGAACTCGGTGCCTTTCGGAAAGCGGTCCTTGATGTCGTCGTACTTGCCGATGGCGTCGCTGACAACGACGACCTTGCTCACGCCTTCGGATTCGACCTGCCGCGCAATGGCGTCCACGCTGATCGCGCCGTCGACAGGCTGGCCACCGGTCATCGCCACCGCGTCGTTGAACAGGATCTTGTAGGTGAGCGTCGCCTTGGCCGCCACGGCCTGCCGGATCGCGAGATAGCCCGAGTGGTAGTAAGTGCCGTCGCCCAGGTTCTGGAACACGTGAGGCGTCTTCGTGAACATCGCGTGCGAGATCCAGTCGACGCCCTCCCCGCCCATCTGGATCAGCCCCGCCGTACTGCGGTCCATCCAGTTGGCCATGAAGTGGCAGCCGATGCCGGCGCGCGCGGTCGAGCCTTCGGGCACCTTGGTGCTGGTGTTGTGCGGGCAGCCGGCGCAGAAGTACGGCACACGTTTGACGGCGTCGCTCGCATTGCCAAGCAGCTCGGGCGGCGTGAAGTCGCGCACGTGCTGCAGGTGGTCGCCCAGGTCGTGGTTGTCGGGGAAGTGCACGGCCAGCCAGTGCGCGACCAGTTCGATGAGCCGCGAGGGGCGCAGCTCGCCGAGCGCTGATACCAGCGGCTGGCCCTCGCGGTCGTGCTTGCCCACGAGCACGGGCCGGGCATCTGCGGGCGCGTTGTAGAAGATATCGCGCAGCTGCGTCTCGACGACCGCGCCCTTCTCCTCGACGATGAGGATTTCGTCGAGCCCTTGCGCAAAGGCCTTGATGCGCGTCTGCTCGACGGGAAAGCTCAGGCCGATCTTGTAGAGCCGCACACCGGCGCGTGCCAGTTGCTCCGGCGAGAGTTCGAGCCGGCGCAGCACTTCCATCAGATCGTGGTGCGCCTTGCCGCATGTGACGATGCCCACCTTCGCGCGCTCGCTCACGATCACGTGGCGGTCGATGCTGTTGCGTCGCGTGAAGGCGGCCACGGCCGCGAGCTTGTCTTCGAGCCGCGACTCGATGCGCAGCGAAGGCAGGTCGGGCCAGCGGTAGTGCAGGCCGTCCGCTGGCGCGCGATGGCCGGTGGCGGCGCGCACGGTGTCGGCGTCTTCCCAGGTCTCGACGCGCGCGTTGACCACGTCCAGGTCCACGGTGCCCGCGCTTTCGACCACCTCCGACAACGCCGCCATGCCGACCCAGGCGCCCGAGTAGCGCGACAGCTCGTAGCCGTACAGCCCGAACTCCAGGTACTCGGCGATGCACGAGGGCTGCATCACCGGCATGCGCCAGGCCATGAAGGCGTGGTCGCTCTGGTGCGGCATCGACGACGACACGCAGCCGTGGTCGTCGCCCGCCACCACGAGCACGCCGCCATGCGGCGACGAACCGTACGCGTTGCCGTGCTTGAGCGCATCGCCCGCGCGGTCGACGCCCGGGCCCTTGCCGTACCACATGGCGAACACGCCTTCGACGGTGCGCTCGGGGTCGGATTCGACGCGCTGCGTGCCCAGCACCTGCGTGGCCGCCAGCTCTTCATTGACGGCCGGCACGAAGCGGATGCCCGTTTCCTTGAACCGTTCGCCGGCCTTCCAGATCGCCAGGTCGACCATGCCCAGCGGCGAGCCGCGGTAGCCGCTGACGAAGCCCTGTGTGTGCAGGCCGCGCTGCGCATCGCGCCGGCCCTGCATCACCAGCACGCGGATCAGTGCCTGCGTGCCGGTGAGGAAGACCGAGCCCGAAGGGGCCCAGAGGTTGTCGGAAAGCTGGTAGCCGGGCCGCCTGAGTGCGGTCGCGTTGTGTGGGGCGTTCATGCCCGGAATTGTTCTGCGGCACCCCGCGGAAGTGCTTCTTCAATACACTGGCGCCAACCCTTGTTTGAAGAATAATCTTCTCGGAGTTCGCCATGAACGTCGATTCTCTTTCTCTTGACGAGCATTGCCTCAAGATTCTTTCCGCACTGCAGCATGACGGCCGCCAGACGGTGCAGCAGATTTCCGAGGCCGTGGGCCTGTCGCCCACGCCCTGCTGGAAGCGCATCAAGGACATGGAGGCGGCCGGCGTCATCCGCGGCTACACGGCGCTGGTCGATCCCGAACTGGTGGGCCTGCACGTGTCGGCCGTGGCCGAGGTGAACCTCGACCGCCACAGCGAGGCGATGGTGCAGCGCTTCGAGGAGGCGGTGGCCGCGAGCCCGCAGATCATCCGCTGCGTGTCGGCGACGGGGCCCGCGGACTACATCCTGAACGTGACCGTGCCGGACATGAAGCACTACGAGCGCTTCCTGCACGAGGTGCTGTTCAGCCTGCCCGGCGTGACGCACGTGCGCTCGAGCATCGTGCTGCGCGAGATCAAGTCGGAGACGGCGCTGCCGCTCGACCACCTGCTGCCTGGCAAGGCACGCGCCGCTGGGTCGCGGCGAAGCTAGGACTGCATGAACGGCTTGACGCAGCCCGGCGGGGAAGGCTACGCCATCTTCCCCGCGTCATGAGCCTGGCAGTAGGCCTTCCAGTCGTTCTCGACTTGCGCTGCGCACTGGTGCGCAGCGTCCAGCAGGTCGCGGCGCCACGACCTGGCCGAGGTGCCGAAGTCGATCAGCTCGTCTGCGATGGCCGAGCCCTGGCGCCCCGAACTGCGCAGGTGCGCCCAGGCCATGAGTTGCCCCATCTCTTCGATCACGCCGCTGACCTGGCCCAGTCCGGTGCGGCGCACGTCGAGGCTCACCCGGTCCTCGCTGGGCTGCAGGTCGCGCAGCACGTAGGAAGACTTGCCATCGACGATCGGATGCAGGAAGGCCATCGACACAGCCTGCATGCGGCGTTGGATTGCCACCACGCGATGCGCCTGCGACGGCCATGCGGGCTGCCTGATCTTCAGGTGCGGCACGAGCGACGACGACGTTGCCTGCTTCAGGTCGAGCAGGTAGTTGCCGTCGGGCGAGCCCTTGCCTTCGACCAGGACGACGTAGCGCTCCATTCCCAGGCTGCCGGTGCCGGCGATGCGCCGCGCCACGTCGAGCACCCTGAAGAAGCCCGGGTTGTCCTGCGATGCCGCAAATGCGTCGATCAGCCTGGCCGCTCGCTCGCGCCCGGCCCTGTCGGCCCGCAGCGCGTGCTCGCCGTCGCGGCGAATGCGCCGGCCGCCGTTCTTGCGTTCGGTGCGCTTGTCGAGAAAGGCGGCGCGCGTGCGGGCCTTGAGCGTCGCGAGCAGTTCATGAACGAGGCCGCTGGCGGTGTCGCGCTCCACCCAGCGGGCTTTGCCGAGCGCCAATGCACCGGCGTAGCCTTCGAGAAACACCTTGCACAGCGCGTTCGAATCGTCGGGCGTTGCGCGCAGGCTGCCGCCGGCCACCAGGATGCTCGACAGGAAGCGCACCAGCTCCCACGTCACAGGCGCCAAGGCGGCCTCGTCGAAGTCGTTGAGATCGAAATAGGCGAGCCGGTTGTCGCCCTTGTAGCTGCCGAAGTTCTCCAGATGGGCATCGCCGCACAGCCAGGCCGCCGGCGCCTTGGTGAACAGCGCACCGGCCGGCAGGCGGTCGTAGAAAAGGTGGCAGGTGCCGCGCAGGAAGACGAAGGGGTTGGCGCGCAGGTTGGCGTACTTCATCACCAGGCGCTCGGGATCGCGCCCGGCGTTGAAGCTGCGGATGGTCTTGGCGACGTTCAGCATGGCGTTGTTCGTTTCCCGCTTGAATGAGCGGCAGATTCTCGGCCAACGCGTGCCGATACCCGGCTTTGCTTGCCGGGCGCGCTTTTTTTCAGGGCATGTCGGGCCCGCCCATGCCGAGCGAGCGCAGCACGGCCGCCGTGCGCGTCTCGACGCCCAGCTTCACGTAGACGTGCTCCAGGTGCTTGTGCACGGTGCGCGGGCTGATCGCGAGCAGGGCGGCGATCTCGGCGTCGGTCTTGCCGCGCGAGAGCCAGTGCATGACCTCGCCCTCGCGGGGCGTGAGGCCGGGGGGCGGTGCGTTCATGGCCGGCGCATCGGGCAACGGCGCCTCGGTGCGGCGGGCCAGCCGATAAAGCAAGGCCACCGCCACCGCATGCTCCAGCCCCACGCGCCGACAGTAGTCGGCCTGCAGTTCGGCTTGGCGAAATTCGCGCCGGCCCGGCGCCTTGGCGACGTGCAGGGTCGTGCGCAAGCCATTGCTGGCGGCCTCGCGATGCCGCACGGGCGAATGCCCGGACTCCAGCTGCTCCAGCAGGCGAAGTGCGCTTGCGCAGTCGTTGCGCGTCAGGTGCGTCATGTCATGCCCCTTTCACGGCACGTACGCATTGCTGCGTATGGCGCCTGCATGCATCGAGACGCAGGATGCTCGCAGGCCCTTGCCGCCGACTCAGTATAGGCAGGCAAGTGCCGCGTATGCCGACGGCCGGCGAAGGGGATACACATGGCTATCGACGAAACACGGCTTAACGCGTTCATGGGTAACTTCGTCCATGACATCGGTGCCGTGATGCACGCAGCCACCATCGTCGCAGGCGACCAGTTGGGCCTGTACAAGGCGCTGGCCGGGGCCTTTGCCTCGGTGCGCAGGCGGGCGAGCGAGACGCCCTTCAACCTGATTTTCGAAGCACGTCCGTGAGGACATTCCAGGAGCTGCCATGTCACGCCAATACATCGACTGCCGCGAGTATCCAAGCACGATGAACTGCAGTGTCGCGCTGTCCGCAGACAGCGAGAGCGAACTGCTCGATGCCGCCGTCCAGCACGCCGTGGCCGTCCACGGCCACACCGACACACCCGAATTGCGCAAGCAACTGGCGAGCATGTTCAAGACCGGCACGCCGCCGGTGCAGGCGCCCGCACAGAAGGCTCCCGCCTGAGACGATCCTGCGCAGATCCGAGCGCCGTTTCGCACGGCGATGAATACCTTCGGGTGCTTGCAACGAGCACCCGTCGATGAAAACCGAGCAGCCCGCTTGAGTGCTGCCCTGCCCGCCGAGCGCGCTTTCCGAAGTCGCGCTATGGTTCGCTGCCACCACGGCGAACCAGACAAGAAGGCGGGTCCATGATCGATCTCAACATCAACGGCCAGTCCGTTGCCCTCAACGCTCCCGACGACATGCCGCTGCTCTGGGCACTGCGCGACGTCGTCGGCCTCACCGGCACCAAGTTCGGTTGCGGTATCGCGCAGTGCGGTGCCTGCACCGTGCACCTCGACGGCCAGCCTGTGCGTTCATGCGTGCTGCCGATCGGCGCCATCGGCAAGAAGGCCGTCACCACCATCGAAGCCGTTTCGCAGACACCGGCCGGCAAGAGCATCCAGAAGGCCTGGCTCGACGTCGACGTGGTGCAGTGCGGCTATTGCCAGTCGGGGCAGATCATGTCCGCGGCCGCGCTGCTGCAGCGCACGCCCAACCCGAGCGACGCCGACATCGACATGGCCATGTCGGGCAACATCTGCCGATGCTGCACCTACTCGCGCATCCGCGCGGCCATCAAGCAGGCCGCCACCGGCAAGGCCGAGGTGCTGCAGTCGGTCGTCGCGATGCCTGTCAGGAGCGCATCGTGAAGCCGGCCGCCGTGGGTGCCGTGGGTATCAGCCGGCGCGGCGCACTGCAGGCCGGCGGCCTGGCGCTGGCCTTCACCTGGGTCGGCGGCAGCAAGGCCTTTGCCGCCATCAGCCCGCGGCAGCAGCCCGCCGACGCGGCCGCTGCGCTGGTGGATGGCAACCCCGCCTTCGCGCCGAACGCTTTCATTCGCATCGACGCCGATGGCGGCGTGCGCCTCGTGATGCCGATGGCCGAGATGGGCCAGGCCATCTACACCGGCTCGGCGATGCTGCTGGCCGAGGAACTCGGCGTCGAGCTCGACCAGGTGCGCGTGGAGCATTCGCCGCCGAACGAGGCGCTGTACGGCATGCCGCTGCTCGGCGGCCAGATCACCGGCGGCTCGACCAGCACGCGCGGCACCTACGGCGTGCTGCGCGAGGCCGGCGCGGTGGCGCGCACGCTGCTGGTGAGCGCTGCCGCCGCGCAGTGGAAGGTCGATGCTGCGAGCTGCACGGTCGCGCGCGGCGTGGTGAGCCACGCGCCGTCCAACCGGCAACTCGGCTTCGGCGCGCTCGCCGGTGCGGCCGCCAAGCTGCCGATGCCTGCCAAGGTGGCGCTGAAGGAACCGAAGGATTTCAAGCTCATCGGCCAGCCGCTGCGGCGCGTCGATTCGGCCGGCAAGGTCGACGGCAGCACGCAGTTCGGCATCGACGTGCGCCTGCCGGGCATGAAAGTGGCGACGGTCAAGGCGTGCCCCACGCTCGGCGGCGTGCTGGCCTCGGTGGACGACAAGGCGGCGCGTGCGATTCCCGGCGTGATCGACGTGCTCCGCATCAAGGACGCGGTTGCGGTGGTGGGCGAGCATTTCTGGGCTGCGAAGCGGGGTCTCGATGCATTGAACGTGCAGTGGACGCCGGGGCAGAACGCCGCGCTCACCACGCAGCAGCTGCGCGCGGCACTGGCCGGTGCGCTGGCGAAGGACAAGGCGATCGTCGGCAAGGAAACCGGCAAGCGGCCCGAGGGCACGCTGGTGCAGGCGACCTACGACCTGCCGATGCTGGCCCACGCGACGATGGAGCCGCTCAACACCACAGTGCACGTGCGGCCCGGCGAGTGCGAGATCTGGGTCGGCACGCAGGTGCCAACGCGCTGCGTGAGCGCCGCGGCCAAGGTCGCCGGCCTTGCGGAAGACAAGGTCGTTCTGCACAACCAGTACCTGGGCGGCGGCTTCGGCCGGCGGCTCGAGACCGATTCGGTCGAGCAGGCCGTGGCCTTCGCCAAGCAGGTGCCCTACCCGCTCAAGGTGGTGTGGACGCGCGAGGAAGACATCCGCCACGACATCGTGCGGCCGATGTACCACGACGACATCTCGGCCGTGGTCGACGGCGAGGGCCGGATCCTCTGGTTCGGCGACCGCATTGCGGGCGGCACGGTGCTGGGCCGATGGGCTCCGGCCTTCATGGGCAAGGACGGCATGGACAGCGACCTGATCGAATGCGTGGCCGAGCCCTGCTACGACCTGCCGAACCTCAAGGTCGAGTGGGTGCGGCACGACATGCCGCCCGGCTTGAACGTCGGCTGGTGGCGCGGCGTGGGGCCGACGCACAACCTCTTCGTGATGGAGAGCTTCATCGACGAGCTGGCGCAGCGCGCGAAGAAGGACCCGGTGGCCTACCGGCGCGCGATGCTGAAGAAGAACCCGCGAACGCTGGCGGTGCTCGACCTGGCCGCCGACAAGATCGGCTGGGGCAAGGGCACGCTGCCGGCCCGCGTCGGGCGCGGCGTGGCCGTGGGCGATGCCTTCGGCAGCCGCGTGTGCGCCATCGTCGAGGTCGAGGTCACGCCGCAGGGCGAGGTGCGCATGCGGCGCGCGGTGGTCGGGCTCGACTGCGGCATTGCCGTGAACGCGAGCTCCATCGAGGCGCAGATCCAGGGCGGCCTGCTGTTCGGCCTGAGCGCCGCGCTCTTCAGCGAGATCACGCTGCGCGAAGGCACCATCGAGCAGAGCAACTTCCACGACTACCGGATGCTGCGCATCAACGAGGCGCCGCCGGTCGAGGTCCATACCGTCAAGAGCGGCGAGGCGCCCGGCGGGCTCGGCGAGGTCGGCACCGCCATTGCGGCGCCCGCACTCGCCAACGCGATCTTCGCGGCCACGGGCGTGCGGCTGCGCGCGCTGCCGGTGAACCGTGCACTGCTGGCGCAGGACAAGGAGGCGCTGAAGAAAAAGATCGCCGATGCCGGGCACGGCGCAAGGAGCGCAGCATGAAGCGGCTCCTCAAGGTGCTGGTGGTGCTGTTCGTCGTTGGCGCGGCGCTGTATTTCTTCCTGAACCGTACCGACGGCTCCGAGGGCGAGGCGCCGGTGCTGGCCGGTGCGCCGGCCGATGCGGCGCTGCTGGTGCGCGGCGAATACCTCACCAAGGCCGCCGACTGCATCGCCTGCCACACGGTGCCCGGCAAGGGGCAGCCCTTTGCGGGCGGCCTGCCCTTCGTGCTGCCCTTCGGCACGATCTACTCGTCGAACATCACCGCGGACCCGGCCACGGGCATCGGCAACTGGAGCGACGACCAATTCGTGCGCGCGCTGCACGACGGCGTGGGCGCGGACGGCAAGCGCCTGTACCCGGCGTTCCCGTACACCTCGTACACCGCGCTGAGCCGCAAGGACATCCTCGCGATCAAGGCGTACATCTTCAGCCTGCCCAAGGTGAACCAGCCGAACAGGGAGGCCGACCTGGGATTTCCGTTCAACCAGCGCTGGGCCATGGGCTTCTGGAATGCGGCCTTCTTCAAGAGCACCCGTTTCGAGGCCGATGCGTCCAAGCCGCCGACGTGGAACCAGGGCAGGTACCTCGCGACAGCGCTCGGCCACTGCGCGGAATGCCATACGCCGCGCAACTTCGCCTTCGCGATGGAAAGGGGCAACGACCTCGCAGGCGAGTCGGTCCAGGGCTGGCGCGCCTACAACATCACGTCAGATGCGAAGAACGGCATCGGCGCATGGAGCGATGCGGAGCTTGCCTCGTACCTCACGACCGGGCATGCCGAGGGCCGAGGCTCCGCTTCGGGGCCCATGGGCGAGGCGGTGGAACACAGCCTGCAATACCTGAAGCCGGAGGACGCCTCGGCGCTCGTGAGCTATCTGCGCACGGTGCCGGCGAAGTCGGGCAAGGCGCCGATCGAGGTCGATGCGAAGGCACCGTGGGCCGTTGCGGCGAGCGCGGCGGCACCGGCGGCCAACACGGCCGAAGGCCACGAGCAAGGGCTCAGGCTCTTCGCTGCGGCATGCGCGAGCTGCCATCAGTGGAACGGGCAAGGCCAGCAGACGGCCAACGCATCGCTGCTGGGAACGCGCGGCGTGAACGATCCTGACGGCTCCAACGTCACGCAGATGATCCTGCAGGGCGTGAGGATGCGCGTGCACGACAAGGAGGTCTACATGCCGGCCTTCGGCAAGGCCTACACGGACACCGAAGTCGCGGCGCTCGCCAACTACGTGATCGCGCAATTCGGCAACAAGCAGGGCACGGTCACGCCGGAGTTCGTCGCGAAGCAGCGCACGCAATGACGCCCCCTCCCCCGGGGGCAGCACCGGTGGGGCCGCACCTACACTGCGGCCATGAAAAAAAGAGTCAGGGAAGTCCAGTTCTGCCTGCAGCCTGTGGTGGAGCTTAGGCAAGAAGCCGCGTCTTACGCCTACACGGTTCGCGCGCCGCGTTCGAAAGGCGTGATACCGCCCAGCTCGTACCGTGACGGCGATTTCGCCACGCTCGCCGAGTGCCTGGGCGACGTGGCCCGGGCACTCGGTGGCGATTTCAAACGCATCTATGTGCGGCTCGACGGCCGCTGCGTCGGGGAGCGCGATCTTGCGGAATTGCGCCAGGAGCCGGAGCAGGTCGCGGCCGAGTTGAAGGCAAGCTGCGATGCGGCGAGCGGCGCCGCGCAATTCGAGTCCACCCTGCCGGCGCCGGAAGCTCCGACAAGCACTCGCGATTGAGGACCGGATCGGCCGCAACGGCCGGACAGCTCTGTATCAGACACGAAACATTGGTTACTTTCAGACACTGTTCAGGGGGGAGTTCCGCGGCAGTTGGCGCTCCGCCCCTGACGCTTGCGGCCCTCGAGATCGGCCCCAAGAGGCCCGCGCCGCCGCGCCGCGAGCCACGCCGAGCGGACACGGTACAGGCTGCACGCTCCCACGCACTCCCCATCGGCCTCCTCAGGGGTACCCGGTTCCGGGCATATCGCCGCCCCATACGCGTACTTACATTTTGTCTTGGCAAACAGAAAACAAGACATCTGCATGCGCAAGAGGAGAGTGCTCCGGCGCACGGGAGCCTGCCCGCCAGGTAACGAACGGACGATTGAAGCCATGAACAAGATTTTTCGAACCCTGTGGAATCCAACGCTCGGCACTTGGGTGGCCGCCCCCGAAACCTCGCGCGGCCACGCGCGGTCGGCGCGGCTGGGCGAACTGGGGGCCGTGGCCATGGCGGTGCTGCTTCTGGGCGCCGGGCCGGCGTTGGCGGCTGGCGGCGCCGGCGGCCAGCCCGTCGGCGATCCGACGCTGCACGCCGGCAGCGGCGGCAGCAACGGCAGCGGTGGCAGCGGCGGGCTCAACGACACCACGGTGGGCGCCAGCGGAGGAACTGGCGGGTCGTCGACCGATGCCGGCGTCACGGCGGGCTCCAACGCGAACATCGGCTCCTTCGGCGGCGCCACCGCCGGCACGGGTGGCGCGGCGGGCACTACCAGCAACGTCGTCAGCCCGGGCGTGATGCAGGGCGACAACGGCGGCGCGGGCCAGTCCCAGACCGGCGACTTCAGCAACGGCAACGGATACGGCGGCGGCGGCGGAGGTGGCTTCCAGGGCGCGTCGATCGGCAGCGGCGTCTCTTCCTCCTCGGACAGCTACACCGGCGGCACCGGGGGCGCGGGCGGCAACGGCTATTGGGCGGCCGGCGGCGGCGGCGCGGGAGGCTATGGGTCCATCCTCAACGGCCCGCTCGGCAACTACACGGCCTCCGGCAGTTCGACGGGCGGCGCGGGGGGCCAGGGCGGCGGCGCCTTCTCGCAAGGCGGTGGTGGCGGCAGCGGCGGCGGCGGATTCTTCCTGAACGCCACGGCGCCGGGCCTCACGTTCACCAACGGCGGCACCATCGCGGGCGGAGCCGGCGGCACAGGCGGGTCCGAACTGCTGCCGGCGCGCAGCAATGCCTCGGGCGGCGGCGGCGGCGGCGGCGGCAATGGCATCACGTTGACCGGCAGCACCGTGACCGTGGTCAACACCGGCGCAGTCACGGCTGGCGCCGGAGGCGCTGGCGGAGCCGGCGGCGGCGGCGCGGGAGGCACCGGCGCGCCGGGCGCTGGCGGCGACGGCGGCATCGGCCTGGGGGCCACGGGCGCCGGGGCAACGATCACCAACAGCGGCTCCATCGCCGGCGGCGCCGGGGGCGTCGGCGGCGCCAACAGCAACGGGGGCGCGAGCGGCGCGAACGGTGCAGGCGGCGTGGGCGTGATGGGCGCCAACCTCGCCATCAGCAGCAGCGGCACCATCTCCGGCGGACTGGGCGGCGATGGCATCACCCGGGCCTCGGCCGTGCAGTTCACGGGCGGCAGCAACAGCCTCACCTTGAACACCGGCGCGGCGCTGTCGGGCGCCGTTGCCATCGACAGCGGTGCCACGGCCAGCATCATCGCCGGCGCGGGTGGCCTGAGCCTGGGCAATGCCCTGTTGCTGGGCGGCACGGGCACCTTCAACACCAACGGCCACGACATGGGCTGGACGGGCCCGATCACGGGCGCCGGCAGCCTCGTGAAGGACGGTGCGGGCACGCTCACCCTGGGCGGCGCCAACATCTACACGGGCGCCACCAACGTCGCCGCCGGCACCTTGCGCGCCGGCGCGGCCAACACCTTCAGCAGCACCAGCGCCTTCACGGTCGCCTCGGGCGCGACGCTGGACCTGGCCGGCCAGAGCCAGACCATCGCGTCCATGGCCAACGGCGGCACCGTCTCGCTGCTGGGCGGCGCGCCCGGCACCGTCCTCACGGTCACAGGCCCGTGGGTGGGCAACGGCGGCACGCTGCGCCTGGGCACGGCGCTAGGCGACAGCACCAGCGCGAGCGACCGGCTGGTCCTCAGCGGCAGCACCGCCATTGCCAGCGGCACGACCAACGTGCAGATCACCAACCTGGGAGGCCTGGGCGCGCTGACCGCCGGCAACGGCATCGAAGTCGTCAGCGCGCTGAACGGCGCCACGACCACCGCGCAGACCACAAGGAGCGCCTTCGCCCTGGCGGGCGGCCACGTCGATGCCGGCGCCTTCGAGTACCGGCTGTACGCCGCCGACGCGGCCGGCGCGGGCGAGAACTGGTACCTGCGCTCCAGCGCCGTCATCGTCCCGCCGTCCGGTGGCGGGAACGGCGGCGGCACTGGTGGCGGCACCGGCACCGGCACCGGCGGCGGTACTGGCGGTACTGGCGGTAATGGCGGTGGCGGCGGCGTGATCGTGCCAACTTACCGCGCCGAAGTGCCGCTGTACGCGGCGCTGCCCGAGCAGCTGCGCCAATCCAATCTGGCGATGCTGGGCAACATGCACCAGCGCGTGGGCGACGACGGCCCGGCCGGCGCCAGCACCGCTACACCGGACCAGGGCTACCGCCAGACCTGGGCCCGCCTCATCAGCACGAACCGCACCATCGACCAGAGCGGCACCGTCAGCCCCGCGAGCAAGGGGCGCCTCACGGGCTTCCAGGCCGGCACCGACCTGTGGGCTGACGCCAACTGGCGTGCCGGCATCTACATCGGCGAACTCGACGGCGACATGCGCGTGACCGGCTTCGCCCGCGGCCTTGCGAACTACGCGGCCGGCTCCAACGACCTGCAGAGCCAGTACCTGGGCGCCTACGCCACCTGGAAGAACGGCAGCGGCCTGTACGTGGACGGCGTGCTGCAGGCCGGCCGCCACCGCTACACGGCGGCACCCACGCTGGGCTTCGGCAGTTCCGGCAGCGGCAACAGCCTGCTGGCCTCCATCGAGGTGGGCCAGGCCTTCTCCATCGCGCCGAACTGGACCCTCGAGCCCCAGCTGCAGCTGGTGCACCAGCGCGTGAGCCTGCACGACACGGGCATCCCGGGCGCCCTGGTGCAGCAGGACAGCCACAGCGGCTGGCTGGCGCGCGCGGGCGTGCGGGTCAAGGGCGAGATCGCCACCTCCGCCGGCCTGCTGCAGCCCTACGTGCGGGTCAACGTCTACCGCAGCGGCGGCGGCACCGACGTCAGCCGCTTCATCGGCCCCGCGGCGTACACCGACATCGCCACGCGCACCGGCGGCACCAGCACCGAGCTGGCGGCAGGCGCCACGCTGCAGCTGACGCCGAGCATGAGCCTGTACGCGGAACTGGGCAAGCTGTGGGCCTCGGGCGGAGCCACCCGCACGAAGAGCGGAATCGACGGCAGCGTGGGCGTGAAGGTCCGCTGGTAACGCGCTGCCACTGTTTCCGCCGCTGCGTCAGTGCGGCGCGGCGCCGAGATCCGCGCGAACCACCGCGACGACGGACAGCACCGCGTCGATCACCGCATCCGGGTCGTCGAACTGGATGTCGTGACCGGCGTTCGGCAACAGCACCTGCCTGCCTCGCGAGGACCACGTCGCCTCGTCCTCGTGCAACTGCTTCCAGATGGCCTGCACCTGCGTGCCCTGCTCGGGCGTGATCTTCATCCCCCGGAGTTCCGCCTCGGTGTACGGCGCCATCGCGGTGAGAACCACCAGCGGTCGATTGCCCAGGTCGCGGAAGGCGCCGGCCTCGGCGAGCGTGGCGTCGGTCGCATCGCTTTCCACCAACTGCGTGCTCAACGACTTCGGCGCAAAGGCGCGGATCGCCTGCGCATCGCGCGCCGTCTGGTTCCGCGCCTGCGGCAGCAGCGAGGGAGCCGCCGCGCGCAGCAGGCCGGACCACGCGAGCGACACGGCGATGCGCGAGCGCAACGACCGCGTCTCCGTCATGAAGTCCGCGACGCGCGCGACCTGGTCCGGATGCGAAGGGTCGACGAGAACCAGCCCCGCCACCTCGGCGCCGAAGTGCCTCGTGAAACTCGTGGCGAAGAGCCCGCCCAGCGACTGGCCTACCAGCACGTAGGGGCCCCGCTCGCCTGCGCGGGCGAGTGCCGTGTGGAGATCGTGCGCCACCTGCCTGGCACTGGGAGGCGCATCCGAAGGATCGCTCCACATCAGCCCCGCGCGGCTGTACGAGCAGGCGCGCGTGCGCGCTGCGATCTTCGGCTGGACTGCCGACCAGCTCAGCGAACCGCCGGCGCTCAGGCCCGCCTCGAACACGACGGTCGGCGAGCCGGAGCCCCGGCAATCCAGCTGGATTCTTCGCCCGCCGATGTCGACCATCTTCCCGGGCGCGGGGAAGTCGCGCGCCGCGCGGTAGCGGCCGGCCTGCTCGTACACGACGCCCATGAGGATGGCCAGGGCGACGATTGCAGCGCTCCAGAGGACGATACGCATCACCAGAAGTTTCGACGAGTGCTTCACTGATGCCGATGGTGCCACCAACGGCGCTGCTGTACCGCGTACTTTCCGCTTCAGCTTATCGACCGCATCCTTTGCGCAATCGATCTTTCGCTGTCGGCGCGCAGCCTTTCGGCTATCTTGAAAAAACCTGTGTGGAATGCGCTACTCCATGCACGCCAAAAGGAAATGAAATCTTCGCTGGCGCAATGCGAGCCCCGGAGCAGATGTGATGGGAAACACAGTTGGGACGCGAAAGCGCTGTCAACGACCATTGCAATCCGTAGCATCCGGAAGGTTCATAAAACGAATTGTCCGAAGGAGGATCAGATGGTCGCCCTCTCACCACAGACTCCGTGGTCCGTCGCATGGACTCCACGCACAGCGGCGGGGAGCCGCGCGCATGGGGAACATGCCGAGCGAAACGCGCGGGCCGCGCCATTTGTTGCAACCGACGCCGCACCCACCCTGCAAGCAGCGCCGCGCAGGCCTTGCGCCTATGTGTTCATCGCGAACCTGCCGCACCTCATCGAAGCCTATGGGCAGGATTTCGGAGCCGCCGCCAGCCTTGAAATACAGCGCCGCCTGTGCGCCCACTTCCTCACCTCGGCCGCCACCGACATGGCCCGGCTGCGCGACGACTGCTTCCTGCTGTGGGCCAACGACGCGTTCGTCTGCGGCGCGCGCGACATCCGTGAGCTGCCGCACGACGTGCGCCACCGGAGCCGCCCCATCGAGACGCTGCTTGCCGTGCTTGGCGCCGAACCGGTGCGTGCGAAGGGCATCGCCGCGATGGTGCAGTTGCATGCCGACTGGATCGAGGTGCGTCCGCCCGAGCAGCTCGGCACGTCGGAGATCGAGTTCGCCCTGTGGACTGCGCAACCGTTTCCGGATTTGCGCGAGAACAGGGCCGACGAATGGTGCCAGCGCTACCGCTCCGACATGGACGTCGCCGTGCGCGTCAGCGAAGCGCTGCGCACCGAGGCGCTCTCCTTCGAATGGCAGCCGGTGGTGCACGCTGGCGGCAATGCCAGTACTTTCTACCTCGCAGGGCGCGTGCGTCTGCCGCCGAGCCGCAGCGAGCCGGCGCTTCTTGCGCAGGAGGTGTTCTTGCCGTGCCTGCAGCGGCTGGGGCTGGCTCGCGCGTTCGATCGCATCGCGGTGCGCCAGGCCTTGGCGGAACTGCGGTCGCAGACCTGCGCGCACATCGGCGTGGGCATCTGCGCGCAGAGCACCAAGCTCGACCACTGGTGGGCCTCGCTGTGCGCGGCACTCGACGAAGAGCCCGCGCTGGCCTCGCGCCTCGTGATCGAGATCGTGGGCAGCGCCACGCTGGCCGATCTCGAGGCCGCCCACGACTTCTGCGTGCAGATGCAATTGCGCGGTTGCCGCATCGCCGTGCGGGACATCGGCGGCGGCAACGACAACCTCGCCGCGCTGCAGTCCTGCGGGCCCGACATCGTGAAGCTGGATGCGTCGCTGCTGCGCCGCGCGCGCGACGACACCTTCGGCATCGAGTGCCTGCAGGGCATGATTTCCCTTTGCACGCACTTCGCGGCCCAGGTCGTGGTCGACGGCATCGAGCGCGAAGACGACATGCACATCGCTTCGCGCGTGGGCGCGCGGTGGCTGCAGGGCTACGGCGTGCGTGGCACCGAGCCGGCCGCCAAGCCTGCTGCTGTCGCTCCCGGGCATCCTTTCGGGTGACTCGAACCACGGCACGGATTTTCTTCGACCATGTACCTGAATCCTCTCTTCGCCAACGTGTCGCAGGCCGAACGCGTTGCGCTGGTCCAGAGCAGCCAGTTGCGCTCCTACCGGCGCAATGAAGTGGTGCTCGCGGCCGGCAGCTCGAGCGATTGCGTCTATTGCGTGGCCAGCGGACTGCTGCGCGTGGTGGAGCATGGCAAGGGCCGCGCCCACGCCACCAATGTCACGACCGACTTCATCCGCCAGAACGAATTCTTCATCGGTCCGTCTCTTTCCGAGGACACCTACCAGGCCAAGCACACGCTGGTTGCCGCGTTGCCCGCGGCAGTGCACCTCATCCCCGTCGTGGCGTTGCGCAAGATCTGCAGTTCGTACCCGGAGGTGGCCATCAGGCTGCTGGAACTCGCGATCGAGCGCATGGCCGTCATGCGCAACCAGCTGCGGCGCATGTCCGCGCTGTCCACCGAAGACGTCGTCGGCCGCGTGCTGCACCAGCTGACCGTGCTGGCCCCCTCGAGCATGGGCGCGTTCGACAAGCGCATCTCCCAATCGGTGATCGCCTCCTACTCGGGTCTGTCGCGCGAAGTGGTCAACAAGACCATGCGCGACATGGAGCAGCGCGGCCTCGTGCGGCGCGACGATCAAGGCGTGCACGTGCCCGCCAATTTCGCGTCCACCGACTTCGGCAACCTCTTGCCCGCCGAGGAAAACCTGGCGCGTGCCGAGCCGAGCCAGGTCGAACCGATCTTCTTCGAGAGCTTCCCGGCCCCGGCGAGCGACCCATCGGGGCGCAAACCCGAGGACGATTGATCGCGCTTGCGCTACTTGAAGGCATCGATGTCCAAAGAAAAGAGCAGGCGGATTGCCACGCGGCCCGAACAAGGCTCGAGGGAATCATCGTCCGTGCGCACGGCCGGTTCCAGCGGTGGCGAGCCGCGCGTGGAGGGGACCAGCGATGGAGTGCCGCGAATCGATTCGTCGACTTCCTCGACCGCCGCCGCCCTCCTGTTCGCCAAAGCGGCTCAGCAGGAACTCGTCCTTCTGATGCGCCTGATTGCCGAGGGCGATTCGGCCACGGCGATGCGGATCGCGTGGTGCATCGTGGAACGGGGACGTGCGGTGCTGGGGCCTGAACTGCCGCCTTCGGCCTCGTTGCCGACACCAGTGGAAGTCTCTTCGCAAACTGAAGAAACGCGCCTCCCGCCATCGGCGAGTCCAGGCGCTGCAGGCCGCGCGCTCTCGCGTCGCGAACTCGACGTGCTTCGGATGATTTCGCAAGGCCTGAGCAACCGCCAGATTGCCGAACTGAGCCATCGTTCGCTGCACACGGTGGATGCGCATGCGAAGAGCATCTATCGCAAGCTGGCCGTGAAGTCGCGTGCCCAGGCAGTGCGCGATGCCATGCAGAAGGGCCTGATCGATCTGGAGGCCTGCGAATAGAAATAGCTGACGCGGCGCGATGGGATGCTGTAGTAAGGAATCCCTAATTCGGGTGATTGCGTTTCGACCTCCCGGCTTTCATCATCGCTGCGTGCACCTGCATCCATTGATTGCCCGCTTGCCGCTGGTGGAACGTTCGGCCATCGGGCAGCTTTGCGAGCTGCGTTCATACGCTCGCAACGAGACGATCCTTGCGTCGAACGAATGCACGCGTTCGTTCTACTGCGTGGAAAGCGGCCTGGTGCGCGTGGTTGCCCAAGGCCGCGACGGCGCGCAGGAAGATACGGAAGTGACCACGGATTTCATTCGCCGGCACGACTTCTATCTTGGTGGCTCCCTGAGCGAGCCACAGTATCTGGCTGCCCACAGATTGATCGCGGTGCTTCCCAGCACGATATACCTCGTTCCCGTGCCGGTGATCAGGGCGCTTTGCGAACGGCATCACGGCATCGCACTGGAATTGCTTGGTGCGGAGGCTGCCCGCATGAATGTCTTGCGCCGTCAGATCCGGCGCATCTCTTCGCTATCTTCAGAAGAGATGGTCGGCCGCGTACTCCACAAGATGACCCAGATAGCTCCCGCTGGCCACGAGGCCTACGACAAGCGCGTCACACAGGGTGTCATCGCCTCCCACGCCGGCGTTTCTCGCGAGGTCGTCAACAGGACGATGCGGGAGATGGAAAGGCGCGGCGTGTTGCTGCGCGATTCGCAGGGCGTGCATGTTCCCCAGGACTTCGCGGGAACAGATTTCGGCTTGCCGCCTTCCGCACCGTAGCCGGACGCAAGGGCGAAAAATAGCTGGAACCGGTGAGTTGCATTCGCCAGGGTGAGGCGAAAGAATCGAACGACGATTTCCTCCCGTTGTTTCTACACAGACCTTCCATGTCCCACCTGTTCGTCGCTTGTACGTGCAACATCGCGCACCTTGGGCGCATTCATCGCAGTGGGTGGATGCGCCTGCTGCCCTGGCTGCGTCTTTATGAGTGTGCGAATTGTGGAAGACGCCAGCTTCGCTCCGAACGAGCGGTGGATGATGCGCGTGCGCGGGAGGCGAGCGCTGCGGGGTATACGGGACAGTGATGCGGGTCGGGTAGAACGCTTCCGTATCGCTCGTTGGCATCACCGGCGCCGTACAACCACGTCGCAGGTGGTATGCCCCTACGCCCACGGCCTCATCCCC
>Ga0182007_10000433_pt1 | contig 25524 bp, 18 predicted proteins | sample Sormic07211113_1_FD_123023 | JGI IMG/M metagenome (GOLD analysis project Ga0182007, IMG submission 123023) | Rhizosphere microbial communities from Sorghum bicolor, Mead, Nebraska, USA - 072115-113_1 MetaG | ecosystem: Host-associated > Plants > Roots > Rhizosphere | place: USA: Nebraska...
AAAACTAAAGAACTGGTTCACTGTGTTATTGCTAGAAAATGCTTTATGGATGGCATCATGACAGACATTGAAGCCTACAAACGCACTAAACATGCCTAAAAGCACAGCCAGCATCAGCATAACGACCGGAGAAAAAATATTCAAGAGAATCAACAGGTAAATTCCCAAGAGCCCGGTCAGGAAGAATAGGGCTTTAGCCCACATCCCTGAGTTGGCATGTTTACTTAGCTGCTGCTCCGTAAATAAATCATCAACCCGACTTCGGATAGTGGCATAAAAAAGGGATCCCGTACCCGGGTTAAATTTGAGCGGTTGCAACATTGATTAAAGTTTGATCAACTTAAAGCGAACAAACGATGGGCTAATATCAATGCTGAATTAAATATGATGGATGAAAAGACCGCAATAGGCGGACTTGCGAATATATTATATTAAACGCAAAAAAGAATGAATTGTTTCCTTAATAAAATCTTAAAGTTAGGATTTCGTCCTTAAATGAGAATGTAGGCAGCTCCAACATACGCACATCTTTAATCTCATTGATACAGACAATTACACTTTCCACAATGAAAGGTAAAGCCCTCCACTATAATATGATTTGACACAAAACATTTTCTAGTATATTTTTTAATCGTCTCCACTTAGTGGATCTTCAACAACTAGTTCGTCAAACGCGTCATATTGAATAATATGTTCACTTCGAAAAGTAATTAAATCCCCCGCGTTCAAATCTTTTATATGAAATGGGTCGTTATCGACTCCATTATCACCCACATTCTTTCTGCTTCAGGAATATCTGGTTCTTCGGATTCAAATAGAAATATAAGTTTTACAGTCGTTTCCCCAGGTTTTAGCTGATCAATTATGGTCTCAGATGACTTATAGAAATCATAGGACTGGATTAGAAGGGAAGGACGAATTTTTCTGATCGATAGCCTTTTGGAGCTGATTTAAAATGTCTAGGTATACCGCAGGATCATCGACTATCTCTTTGTTTTCATAAAAGTGGACGGAATTACTGACATAGTATTCTTCACTAAAAATGTTTAGCATGACGTTAGTATGGTTGTCAATTGCTCTAATCACGAAATTCATAGTTCTCCTATCTCCTAGTTTAGCTCGGAAGAATTTTTTGTCTTTCATAAATACATTCGCATGAATAAATCCAGCTTGTTTATCTACCGAGTGAATGAAAATTCCTTTGTCTAGTAAATAATCAATAACGTTATCAAACGTGGTATCTCTAGAAGCTGTTACCGTAATTTTTTTGAATGACTTGTCCGTCTGTGCCAATGCAAGAAATGTACAAAGGGATAATAGGCCCGTTACTAATAAACTCTTCGTTCTCATCATATATTCAGGTTAACAACTAAATATAAAAAAAATAATATCATTACCGGCATCTCTTCATTAGCTACAGAACACGAAATAGCCGAATGGAGCTATAATCAAAAACTGTTAGATGAAGAAGCTATCAGGGAGTCTTATTTCACCAATTATCTCGTTTTATTTCTTGCAATACGAAACCCAAGGTCATCAATTTTAAACGATGTCGGATGACTCCGTCTGCGGTTAGTCGCCATACAACCCCTCGCTTCATCATACCATCCTCCCCCTCTAAAAATCCGATAAGATCCATATACAGTTTCATCATAAATATCTGAACACCACTCCCAGACATTCCCTAACATGTCATAAAGTCCCCATGCATTAGCAGACTTCATTCCTACAGGATGCGTCTTTTTCTCTGAATTGTCTTTATACCAAGCAATCAAATCCAATTCACCGTATCTGATCCCTGTCGTTCCCGCTTTACAAGCATATTCCCATTCTGCTTCCGTTGGAAGTCGAAATCCATCCGCATTTGTATTAAAGCTTATTTCACCGGTGGTTGCGTCAACGCTGTAACAAGGCTTTAATCCACGATGAATAGATAATAAATTACAAAAAGTGATCCCATCTTTCCAGGTTACAGTTTCAACCGGAAGTCTGTCGCCTTTAAACGTACCCGGTGATTCTTTGGTGATTTCAAAATATAAATCTTGGGTGACGGGGAATTTGGCAATTAGGAACGGTTCAAGTTCAACATTCCATTTTTCTTTAGTTCTATCATCTCTCAATTCAATGCTTCCACCGGGAATTTCAACCATCTCTACATTTAAGTTTGCAATACCGCTTGGGTTAACCACATCATTTGCTTCTGTCCGTTCCATTCGATTCTTTACAATTACATTTGATTTTACAATATCCTTTTTTGCGGTGCAATATACTTCACTAATCACTTCATACCATATACTTACAACATAAAAACTGCTTTTTCTGCATATTCAATAATCCATATCAACAAAAATTCCTCTCTACATCCGTAAAGAGGAATCTGTACACTTTTACTGCTGCCTGGTGAACTTAATTTCCATGGTTTTCATTTCCTTGCCATCCACCGTGCAATACATTTCCATGAACTCATTGTTGTTATCTACCTGTTTATATACTTCCCGGATATCCATGTCCTTGCCGGTACTGGGATCAACGCTTTTCCCCTTAAAGTTGATGGTTTTTGTCGCTTCATCCCAGGTGCCTTCCAAATACATGACGCCAGTACCCATATTGTCTATCCATGTCCATATGAATATTTTCTTCGCATTGTCGTAGGCCATAAGTCCCATTCCTTCAAATGGCTTGCCCATCGCTGTGCCTCTATGAATGGTTTGCTGGTACCGCCCGCCTAAAATCATCTTGTTTTCACAAACACCTGTGCTTTTTTCTGGTGGGGCGCCGGGTTTCATCCACATGGTTACGTCAGCATTCCATGTTCCATCACTTTTTGCAATCATCGCGTGCATATCGCCTGGAGTCATGTATTTTTCCCATGCTTTCATCATCGCATCGTCCTGGGCTTTAACCCTGTCGGTTATGGTCAACATTAGCAGCGCCATAACAAATAACATTAACTTTTTCATCAGTATAAAATTTAAGTTTTAATAGTGATGAAGCTATCATGAGCCTATTTTTCACTGGTTATTGCAACTCTTGATTGGGTTCAAGACCTTGCAAGCTCGGTTGATATCTGTTTGTGAGTGTTTCGCTCATGATGGTTTCATAAGAATATAATTTGTTTTTAACCGGTAATGAAACCATTAAAAGCCTAAAATGGTTTCACGGCATTTGAAATTTGTTGTCTTACTTAAATTTACAAAAAAGATAATTAATTGCAGCCTTTAACTATCACTTTATGGGTTGCGTCTTTGGCTGCTTCCTCACCAAACACTGTCATAATCCGGATATGTTCTTGTTATTGGCACACAATTCTCACAAAATGGAATTCCAAAGGGAAAGTCTTAGAAAAAAAGTAAATTGTCAGGACATCAGATTGAACAATTACATTTATCAATCTGATCAAAATATCCAGCATCATATGAAAGCAGTCATCATAACTACCCCTGGCAAAGCCAAAGTATTGAAACTTGAGGAAAGAGAGATTCCTACAATTGATAAAAACGAAGTTCTTATACAAGTAAAAGCAGCGGGTGTCAACCGTCCGGATGTGATGCAACGGGAGGGGAAATATCCAGCACCTCCCGGAGCGCAGAAGGATATACCAGGACTAGAAGTGGCTGGTATTGTTGAAAAAGCAGGAGCCGATGTGAAACAATGGAAAGTCGGTGACCAGGTATGTGCTTTAGTTGCTGGTGGTGGCTATGCCGAATTCGTCAATGCTGACACAGGTTCATGTCTGCCTATTCCGGACGGCTTTAGCTTTGTTGAGGCAGCAGGCTTGCCCGAGACCGTCTTTACCGTCTGGAGCAATGTGTTTCAACGGGGCAATTTAAAAAGCGGCGAATCAATCTTGATTCATGGAGGCAGCAGTGGCATAGGAATTACAGCTATCCAGTTGGCTAAATACTTCGGTGCGAAAGTTACAGTCACTGTAGGTTCAAATGAAAAGGGCCGGTATTGTTTAGAACTCGGTGCAGATAACTTCATTAATTATAAAACACAGGATTTTGAAAAAGAATTATCCGAACTGAAGGTTGATGTGGTTCTGGACATGATTGGCGGCGACTACTTTGATAAAAACATCAATATTCTACGTCCGGAAGGGAGGTTGATTTATATTAATGCGATGAAAGGGAATATTGTTTCCCTGAATCTGATGAAAGTCATACAGAAACGTATCAGTATTACCGGCAGTGCCTTAAGAACCAGGGAACTCTCTTTCAAAACGAGTTTGGCGGCAGCTATCCATAAAAATGTGTGGCCAGTAATGGAATCCGGTAACTTCAAACCGGTAATTTTCGCTACCTTCCCTTTGAAGGATGCCTATAAAGCACATGAATTGATGGAATCAAGCCAACATATTGGAAAAATCATATTGGAAGTAGAATGATAAATGTTAGCACGTTTTAGGAATATAATTTTTATTATTGCAGCGGACATCAATTCACAATTATAATGCACATAGGCGAAATCAATGTATTTCAAGCGATCATAGAGCTTGAATTAAGAGTAGGAACTTTAGAAAGAGGATTAGACTTTATATCAAAAAACAATTCCAAGCTTGTACAACCTAGTCAGGCGCAAATTGAGCGTTTCCGCGAAGAAACTATAGCACAACTGCAAAAGGTTTACCCTTCGTTGGGCATTCATTCTAAATAAAGGATTTCATTTGCAATAAAACCGAAGTAAAAAACAAATGTAAATTCTACTTCGGTCTGGCATTGTCCGGGGAGCGATTTGGGTTTTATTACATAGGAGCTTCTAAATTAATTATCAGGAAATTTCAGGGTACTTTTTCCTAAGTCAACAGAAGTTGCAACTGCAATACTCCTTTGATTTTTATTGTTTACAGCGCAATAATAATGATAAACAATGCCTTTATGTTTAATGACAAATGGTTTATGCGCATATAAATCATCATAGGGTTCAGAAGAGCTTATTAAGTCCTCGCCTTCCCAATCAGTCCAGTTAATCAGATCATAAGAGCAGGCAAAACGATCAAAAGCACCGGGTTTCCAAAATGCACCAAAGTAAAACATCACCCATAAATCACCAATCTTTGAAATATAAGCATCCCCGGATATTCCTGAATGATGATCGATAACAGGCTGTTCACCAAATCTCTCCCACTTGTTCATATCATTTGAAACTGCCATAGCAATTCGTTCCGCTTTTTCTTTGCCACTATCAATATCGGGTTTGTTTACTGCGTTATAAAACATTACAAAGCGGCTACCCAGCGTTCTATCCTTATCTTCAATAATAGTGCTTTTGTACAATTTCTCATTGTCATACCAGCGCGCATTTGAATCGGTTGGCAGCAAAACAGGATTTTTTAATCTGTTCCACTCCTTTGCTTTAATCAACTTCTTTGTATTCGCTATACCTACGCCTAGCACCCCTTCTTCATACCCTTGGGACGCTCCTCCTAAGTATGACATCCAGAATTTCCCTTTATGTTTAGCAACATTGTACTTGCCTCCCCACTCATAGTTTTGCAATGCGATATACCCGGCTTTTTGATTTGCGTCCCATGTATTTGAAGTGAAAGATAGAATCTTTCCTAAAGTTTTCCATTGCAATAAATCTTTACTTTTTGCAATCCATGTCTCGTACCCTCTTCCATCGTAAACAATATATATCATGTACCATGAATTTTTATAATTAAAAATACTGGGACTATCAACCATTTGACTCTTACTTTCGGGGACAACAACTAGTCCATACTTGTACGGGGTTTTAATTTCTTCATAAATTTGTTCCATTTCTAATTTTGACACCTGTTTGGGTTGCGAAAAAAGAATTACAGGAATCAATAGGCATACTATTGTACTACATGAAAAAAAAAGTTTATTCATCATATTAATTCAAATTTCAAATAGAGTTTAATCGTTAAAAATATTAAGTCGCTTGCTGAGTGTTAAATTACTTATTGCATATGCACCCTGCACCCCTTTAGGAATATTGAATATAAATCCTATTGACACCGTAGTTGATTGATCAATTTTAAAGTCCGTTGTTGGTTGTGAAGCCGTAAACTCCTTATTCACAATTGATTCTGTCAATTGCGTAAAGTTCGGCAATGTATTTCCTTTGGCAACCGCAAATGCAGCATGACCTTCTCCTCCCCTTGCTTCAGCCACCTCAAAATTTGCCCGATAATCGCCTTCAGGAAGCTCTACTACCTGATATATTTTCCCATTCAGTATATCCCTTGATGTATAGTAATCGAAATTACCGGCACTTAGCCAATTTCGATTACCATAACATCTTGCGTCGACCCCTCCAAAATTTTTCCCTTGATACTCATGTATTTGAACGACATCATTCACTATCCAGTCCAAAGGCGTCTGCTGATACGGATCACATGAAGCAATTGGAGGTGAGTCAGGTGTTATACTAAAAGGGCTGCTCGTATTTTTCAAATAACGCTTTGTAACATCTACATAACTTCCTACAAAGTTTGACACATCCGCAACAATCGAAACTTCAGACATATTTTCATTGAGTTCATACTTCGAGGGATTAGAAATACGTAAATTTAGAGATAGTTTTTTCCCAATGTTTTCATTAAAAACAGCTGCAGGCAAAGTGAGAAGAATTGATTTATGTACACTACCATCCGAAATTTTGATGTTTTTGCCTAAAGCTTCGCCTTCAGCAGTGGTTAGCAGGTATTGGTTTGATTTTAATGGAATAGTACCATCTGGCACATTTTCGTTATCAACCGATAATTCCACTGAATACGATTCCGCAACTTGTCGGCCTGAACGGCTAATACCGAAAGCAAAAGTTAATTTCTTATCTTTTTTATCAACCTGTACATTCTCCGGAGTCAAAATTATAGCACCATCCACAGACTTGGTTATGTAAATTTTAGCCTCACCTGGCTCTAACTCTAATTCGGCGCAAGATGTAATATTTAGCATCAGTAATACGATTAGAGAAAATTTTAAGATATTATTATTTTTCATAATTTCTTTTCTATTCTAGATTAATTTATTACCAACCATAGTTTTGAACCAGGTTTGGATTTTTCTCCATTTCCGAATTTGGAATAGGAAACAAGTAATGTTTATTATTAAAAATTCGTGTTTGCATTGGAGTACGTTTATAAAATACTGCCACACCAGCTTCTTCACTATTAGGGTTAAAACCGGATGATTCGAGTTCGGCTTGCGACGGGCGGTTGTTCATACCATGTAGTATTCTATTATCTACGCCTTTTAAACCATTATGATCCGCTGCAATCATCCATCTCCGGACATCCCAGAATCGGTGTCCTTCAAAAGAAAGTTCAACTCTACGTTCATTGCGAATACGGTTACGCATACCTTCTTTTGTAAGGTCCTGAGCCCGTCCAGCAATTGGTAGTGCAGGCATATTAACGCGTTCCCTAACTGCATTTACGGCCTTATAAACCTCGCTATTTGGTGCTGGCAAATATTCATTTAACGCTTCAGCATAATTAAGATAAATCTCAGCTAAACGAATAACAGGAACATTACGTCGTCCAACTCCTTGTTTATTTAACAAATCTACTTCTGGAGAATTCCATTTGCGAAGTCCATAACCCGTCATATTGTGTGTTCCGCTATTCCATGGCCAGCCGTCAGAATCATTCGCTTTGTTACCACGACTACCAAAATAGGCCAGCTTTACAGGACGTAAGTTCCTAGAAAAGACCCAATTAGAATATTGAAAAAATATAGTAGCATAGAAACGCGGGTCCCTGTCCTTATACATATTAGAAACGTTAACAACGATAGACTCTTCTGCCCCATCCCACATTTTACCACTCCAAAAACCAGTCTCTTGATATCCGGACCTGGGATCATCAATGGGGTATCCGCTCTTTGTCTCATAAGCATCTACCAATTCTTGAAATACACTCATTTTACCAAATCCATTAAACGGATATCCATTTGGTAAATGTCCTTGTTCAAAGATGTCATCGCTTCCAAGCGTTCTTGCCAATATAGTTTCTTTCCATTCCCTTGAGTAAAATAACTGCGCATAATTATCTACTGGATTTAATCTGTTCGGGCTATATAGACTGTAGATTCCCTGATCAGCCAAGTCTAATAATTCCTTTGCAGCGTTGGCGGCAAGGTTCCATTTTTCATTATCATATCCTTGGCTAAAGAGCTTTTTACTATCCTTATTATTTATACCATAATATAATGAATTACCATTAAAAAGAGGGCTTGCTGCAAAGAGCAGCACTTTGCCCTTTAAAGCGATAGCAGCACCAGTAGTAATCCTACCTGTTTGACTCGGTTCATCGTTAAACTGAGTCTTCAGTATTGATTTAATTTCATCACATTCATCTACAATAAATCTAACAATTTCATCCACTGAATTCCGATGAACATGGGTTAAAGAAGGGTCATTGATTTCCTTGAAAGAAGTTATTACCAAAGGAACCGCACCATAACGTTTTAAAAGGTCAAAGTAAAAAAAAGCTCGAAGGAAGCGTGCCTCTGCCTTAAAGCGGGTAATTCTTGATCCATAATATTCTTGCTGATCACCTAAAAGTGGTACTGCTTCTATATTCTCGATAAACAAATTCGCTTTTCTAATGTCCTGATAACGACCTTCCCAATTTCCGAAGGGGTTGTCTGTTGGCCCCCAACTGCCAAAATTATATTTCCACGATGGCTGTTGTGCATTTTCCCAGTGATGCCAACTTTCATCCGATGCTCCCCATAACTCATCAGACATTTCATTAGGCATTGCCATATAAAGGCGGGCCAATGCTGATTCTGCATTTTTGATATTGGCCCAGATATCTTCTTCTGTCACAACTTCCTTTGGTACGATATCTAGATATTTTTTGCAGGAGGCAGAGGATAATAATATAATTATAGCGATGTAATAGTGAATTTTTTTCATTGCTTTTGAAACTTAAATTAGAAAGTGAAGTTAAAACCGAGATTATAGATTTGCTGCTGGGGATATCCTCCGGTACCGTCAGGAATTTCAGGGTCAAAAGTTTTAATACTACTCCAGGTCATTAAATTTATTCCGTTCAAATAAATTCTTGCTTGTGAAACTCCCACTCTTTTAGTTAATAACTTTGGAAAGGTGTAGCCAATCTCTACATTTTTCAAGCGTACATAATCACTTTTTCGATGCCAGAAATCGGAAATCCGATAATTATTTGCGTTATCATTTGATGTCATCCGTGGAAACAGGGCGTTCACATCTGGATTATCGGCGCTAAAGTAATTTCCTTGCACCTCTGAAAGAACTCCTGAAAAACGACTGAATGGGTAGGTAGCCCCTCCACCATAATAAACCGTACCACCAAATGCACCTTGAAATAAAACACTTAGATCCACACCATGGTAGTTAAAACCAACTGCCACTCCGGCCATCCGTTCTGGAATAGGAACCCTTCCAAGAAATCCGTGATCCTGATCATCAATTTGTCCATCACCATTTAAATCAAGATATTTAATATCACCGGGTTGCACTGGGCCAAAATGTTGCGTTGGACTACTCGCTATGTCGTCCCAATCTTTGAAAAGACCTATCGCACTCAGCCCTTGATGTTCGAAAATTCGCGTCCCTGTCCTTGCAGCCCACGCTCTTCCCGTGTAGGCTGGCTCAGCCATTTCAATAATTTTATTCCTGGAAAAAGTATAATTCGCCCTTACAAAATATCCAGATCTCGCAAAATTTTTCTGAAGGGTTAATACGGCTTCAAAACCTTTATTGTCAACTATACCAGCATTTATAGTCGGTAAATTTGAAATTCCTATGGTACTCGGAATAGTTAAAGGTTGCGTCAATATTTGATCCCGTCTTTCTTGGAATATATCAAATTCGAATTTTAAAAGGTTGTTCCACAAGGCGAAATCAACTCCTAGATTATATTTCTTTGCCCTTTCCCAAGTTACGTCTGCATTACCGGCCGCACTTTCCTCGGCACCGCTATACACTGCACCATTATCATTCACGCCAAATCCATATCCACCTGCTGAAAGACTCCATTTTCCCTGATACATAAAACGTTGCCCTGACCTGTCATTTCCAACAACACCTGCAGATGCCCTAATCTTAAGTAAACTGATAGAAGGCAAAATATTTTTCATAAATTCTTGATTAGACACAAGCCATCCTGCAGAAACTGCAGGAAAGAAACCAAACCTTTTGCCTGCGGGGAAATTTTCGGACCCATTGTATCCAAAGTTAAACTCAGCAAAATAGCTATCATTATATGAGTATGCTGCCCGCCCTACTATTCCCTGGTACTTATATGGTAAACCACCAATGGCATTAGCGGTTCCTCCTCCAACATTATCCATATAACTTTGTTGCGTATAAAGCACTAATCCTTTTAGGTCGTGCTTTTGAAAACGACGATCATAATTCAAAAACAGCTCCACTACGGTTTTCTTATTACCATTTGCATTTACATCATAACCAAGCGTATTGGTACCATCAGATAATTTTGTATAACTGCCGTTGTTAAGGTCGGTTTCGGTTTCATCGATTGTATATTTATAAGTGAATATTCCTTTGGCCCGTGTTACATTGCGATAGCTGAGTGCATCAAATGATAATCGTCCTCTTAGACTTAAGCCATCAGTTATCATAGGTAACCGTAAATTAAATCCTGTAGTCGCCTGTAATGTGTTTTCAAAATATCGTTGATATCCAGACTGGGTTAGCATGCCATAAGGGTTCATCGTGAGTGATGGACTCCCGGGTATAGATCCGTCTGGATTTGTAGCTGGATACCACCAGGGTGGTGTTGATTTTAGACGATACCACAAATCCGATGAGCTCGCATTCGGGTAATTACGCTCTCGTATTATACCACCAAGATTTAGCTCCATATCCAGGTTTTTAGATATCGATAAATCTACGTTAGCTCTAAAGTTGTAACGATTTAATTTAGCCTGAATATTATAGTCTTTTATCTTGTCTTCGTATTTATATAATCCATTCTGTTCCATATAGGATACAGACACAAAATAACGCACAAAAGGATTAGATCCGTTTACATTCATATTAGACTGGTTCATAAATGAATACGGCTTAATTAACTCATCCAACCAATTAACATTCGGATATAAATATTCATAAGTGGGATTATCCCTGTTTCTAAATTTATTAATATATTCATCGGTATACTGACTTGCATTGTTCCCATCATTTAAAAGACCTTCTCGATATAAGTGTAATGCATCGTATGAATCCAAGTATTCTGGCAGCCTCGTCGGAGTTTGGATATTTGCCTGGGTATTTACATTAATTTGAGGCTTTATCTCCGTTCCTCTTTTTGTAGTTACCAACACAACCCCATTCGCTCCCCTTACTCCGTATATTGCAGTAGAAGAAGCATCTTTCAAAATTGTAATGCTTTCAATTTCATTTGGATCAATATTATCGTATGCTCTTTCAACTCCATCGACCATAATCAGAGGACTTTGTGCAGAACCATAAGTACCAAATCCTCTAATCCAAATACTAGCTGCATCAAAGCCAGGTTCGCCCCCTCTTTGAACAGAAATCAATCCTGGAAGACGGCCGGCAAGCGCATTAGAAAGGTTCGCTACCGGACTTTGCAAAAGTTGCTTTGAATTAATAGAAGCTACTGCACCTGTTGAGTTTAACCGCTTTTGAGTGCCATAACCAACAACAACTACCTCTTCGAGTTCCGATAAATTTTCCTTCAAAACTAAATCTAATGACTCATTGTCCTTATCTACATTCAATGTTTCCGTTATATATCCGACCATGGAAAAGACGAGGACATCTGAACGATCTTTGAGTAAATTTATCCTATATTTTCCGTCGCTATTGGTTAATGCAGTTTTCCCAGAAGATTTCACTGTAACGGTTACTCCTTCTATACCCTTTCCAGTTTTATCAGTAACAATTCCAGTAAGCGTTCTTTCATCTTTTTGCTTGCTCTTGGTATTAGTATCATTTTTAAGTTCAAAATTTTCACTAACAGCATTAATCACTACGGTTTTATCGTCAATTGAATAGGTCAGCCCTGTGCCTTGAGTAACCACATCTAATACCTGTTTTAAAGGCGTATCCTTGAAATTTACATTTATCTTGGGAAGATTTTTAAATTTTGAAGTGGTAATAAAAATACCATAACCAGTTTGCTTTCTAACCTCATTGAATAGTCGATCAATTGTCACACCTTTTTTAGTAAACGTTACCCTTTGTCCGAAAGAGCTCGCATTCACTTGTACCAGTGATATAATTAATATGATAGTTGTCAACTTCATTATTAAAAGTATTTTTGTGAAACAGTCTGGTGGGGCACCAAAAATTCGAGTATAATTTTTATACATTTGTTTTGTCTGTTATGGATGATGTGACAGTTTTCGAAGGCTAGAGCACTTCACCCAGTTCATGAAATAATTGATAATTAATGTTTTATAGATGCAGGCACTAAGGACTTCGATTATGGAATCGGGGTCCTTTAGTTTTCTATGCATTCATCAAATTATACTTCAAGGATCTTTTTTCTGATCTTTCATAATCTAAGTTTAGTTAGTTGATTATTTGGTTAGTTGGTTTATTCACAAATTAATATGATGTTTTGCGATTATTAATCTTTTTTACTTTGTTTTTATTACTTTTACTATATTTCCTTTTATCTCAAATCTGACAGCACCTCCACGCTCAATAGTCTTTAACACAAGTGAAATACTATCAAACCTACTAAAATCTCCAAAAAAGACCCCATTCTTTGCTTCTGGACAATCGTACTGAACATCAACATTATACCACCTGGATATCTTTCTCATCACGCTTTCTAAATTTTCATTATCGAAAGAGAAAAAACCATTTTTCCATGCGATGGCTTGTTTCGAATCAACAATTTCTATATCTATTTCTTTATCAGAAAGACTGGCTTGTTGATTGGGTTTTAAAATTTTGCTCATTTCATTGGTTGATATCTTGACTGATCCCTCTACTAAAACTGTCTTACTTAATGGTTCATCAGGATAAGCATTGACATTAAAATGAGTGCCCAAAACTTCAATCTCCTGCTTGTCTGTACTTACTACAAATGGATGAACTTTATCTTTTGCAACTTCAAAATAGGCTTCGCCAACAAGTTTTACCTTTCTAATCCCACGTTCACTTAGGGACGTAGAATAACTTAAACTTGATGCAGCGTTAAGCCAAACTAAAGTTCCATCAGGCAAACGCACTTGGTAAGTTTCTCCCTTAGTAGTGGATAAGGTATTCATGTGGTTAACTTTAGGACTAAGGTCTACTACATTATAAATTATTTGTCCTTTCGCAGTTTTGATAATGCTTAACCCTGCTTCTTTAGCAACTACACCTTTTAGATCATCAGATAAAAATATTTTTTCACCATTTGCTAAGGTCAAAGTGGCACTATTTTTTCCAGGAACTATGTCTGTGGCATATGAAACAGTTTTTTTTGTTGTTTTTTGGTAGGAAAAATAAAACAGTCCGGCCGAAATAGTAATTAAGATTGCAGCAGCGACTGAGATGCTTGTCCATAACCTTCTCAAACTGGTTCTTTTATGAGATTGGACAAGGATATACTCAAAAATTTCAGTTGATCTATTATCCCCTAACTTTATTTTATCTTTTTCTGCTATTCGATCCCAATTCATATCCATAAGTTCAATCAAATAAGAATCTGTGGTAGCACCATCTAATAGTGTATTCCATTCATCAGATTCCTTTTGAGAAAGTGAATCATTTAGAAATTGACTATGTAAGTATGTTATTCTTTCTTTGTCCATTGCTTTTAGCGTATAATATTAGTTTATACAGTCCTAAATACTATCCTTTCTTAGAGAGACGTGTGGGAAACAAAAAGTGGGTAATGTATATTTTTTTTATTTCACTAATTTATAAATCGTCACATCTCCAGGGTCAACTGTTAAAGTTTCCAGTTCTTTTGCAGCAACAGATGAACCATCTTTTAATATTCTTTCAACTCCTGGATTACACCCAATTGTTAATTTCAATGTACCAGTCAGATCACGATTTACCACAACAAGATAGGAATCAATGCCCTTATCCAAAACAGCTACAACAGCTCCCATCCCTTCTGAATTAAGGTTTTTAATTGATTTTGGAAGTTCCGTAAGTCGCTTTGTACCAATAGGAATATTTGTTCCAGTATGCGCAACAGACACCAATTTAGCTCCCAAAAAAACTTTGGAAAGGTTTTTAATTTCTTCATTTACAATTTTCATCAAATCATAAACGTTTGTTCGTCTTCCATCAATTGTAATTGGTGCATTATTAAAATCAATTCCCCCCGGATCGTGAATAGTCCAGTAAGTAAAATATTGAATCCCTTGTGCTCCATAGGCCAGGTTACTGTACACTTGTAATCTTAAGGCTGCCAGTGCAGGTATAGGGTACACGTCATGTGCAACAGTAAGAGCAAATGCCCAAAAAGGTTTATTCGCTTTTCTCGATTCATCTGAGAAGGTTTCCAAATTTTGATACCATTCACTCCTTATAGATAAATTGGTATCACCAATTACTGGATAATGATCAAAAGAAAGAAGATTTACCGGAACCTCACGTATAAACGTCTGAATATATTCCAGATAAGTATTTACCCCTAAAGATACCTCTGACGCATAATTAGGAAAAACATTAACATATAAAATATGCTCACTGTCAATTGCCTTTATTCTCCTTGTTAATTCTCCTATTTTAGAGAATTTGTTTCTTGACGGCTCATCACCGAGATAATAACCAGCAAGTGCTGGATGTTTCATAAATCGTTTGACAATCCCTTCAGGATCAGTATAAAGTTCAGGACAAGAAACGAACATTTTCACCCCAGTTTTATAAGCGACATCCAATGCCTTTTGCATCGATTCGGCACTTGACACCACACTATAACTATGCGTTATTCCTGAATTACGTAACTCTTGGTACCTAGTAATTGTAGTTTGGCTTTCGATAACACCTACAAAAGCCATGGTTGGAATTTGCTCTTGATTTTCAGGTATCTCCGGTATGATAACTTCGGGTATTTTATTGCCTTCAGGTAGGACCTTGCTTTTTTTACAACTCCCATTACTAAGAACAATACAAACTAATATCAACAGTTTAAATATTATCATTTTTTTCATCATGGATGATTTATAATTTTAAAAATTTTTATGTAGATTATGTTCCCCAGCCTATTCAACAGGATGTTCATATAACACCTTATTTATTTCTTTTAACTTGTCAACAGGCATTTTAATAACCTTACGATCATAAGTCATCAGACCATTTACTTCAATTTCCACATCCGTAGTCTGGGTGTAAACAGCTGCGGATAAACCTTGCATAATTAAGGGTTTCAAGTCAGAGACAAGTACTCGATATCGGTCTAAAAGTTCTTGTGGCGTTTTAAAACTTTGATAACCCCAATTACCCTTTTCCAACCATGTGTGCCCATCGACAGGTAAGCCTAATCCACCAAATTCACCCAATGCAAGTATCTGTTTTCCTCCAAAAACAACCGGGTTAGGCATTGCAGGCTCTGGATAGTTATGTAAATCAGCAACATGACCAACTGGAAAATAATTCCCCCCACTTGCACTATTCACCAATCTTGAAGGATCTTTTTCAATAGTCCATTCTGTAATTTCTTTGGTTCTAAATTGTCCCCAAGCCTCATTGAAAGGCACCCACATTACAATACTGGGAAAATGATGCAGGGCCATCATAATATTTTCCCATTCCGTTTTATAATATTTTTCAGAAAGCGGAGATCTTTGCTTATCCAATGACCTACCCGATACTTGTCCAAGTCTCTGCTCCCAGTCATAGGGAAATATATCTCCACTCGGCATATCTTGCCATACTAGCATGCCAAGCTTGTCACAATGGTAATACCACCGGGCTGGTTCAACTTTTATATGCTTTCTGATCATATTAAATCCCATCTCCTTGGTTTTGACTATATCAAATTCCAGAGCTTGGTCTGTAGGTGCTGTATATAATCCATCTGGCCACCAACCTTGATCTAAGGTCCCGTACTGAAAAAGAAATTTATTATTTAACAGGATACGCTGAATGCCATTAGCGTCTTTTCCCATGCTGATTTTACGCATAGCAAAATATGAGGTTATCTCATCTATAGGCTTTCCATTCCTGATGACCGCAACTTTTAAATCATAAAGAAATGGGCTTTCCGGACTCCACAATTTTGGATTTGAAACTGGAAGCTTCGCTGTCAGCCCCGCCTTAATCGTGATTTCCCCTATCTTTTTCTTATTTTCAAAAGCTGATATTTGCAACAAATCACCTGGACGCGGATTTTTAAAAAGAACATTTACATTTAATAACTGATTGTCTAGATCAGGTGTTTGTAGGATGTTTGATATATACGATTCCGGAACTGCTTCCATCCAAACAGTTTGCCAAATACCAGTGACAGACGTATACCATATGCCTTTGGGGTTCTTTGTTTGTTTACCTACCGGTTGTTGGCCGTCATCCGTTGGATCAAACACCCTTATGACGATTTCCTGGTTTTTCCCCTTATTGAGATAGGCACTAATGTCAAAAGAAAAAGGATCATAACCTCCAGTGTGCTCGCCGACCTTTTTTCCATTTACAAAAATGGTGCATTCCCAATCTATGGCTCCAAAATGAAGTAAAAGTTTTTTATTACGGAGTTTAGGTAATATTTCTATCTTAGTTTTGTACCAAAGAATTTTGTCTTTTCCTACAGTTTTACCTACTCCAGAAAGTGCAGATTCAATGGGATATGGTACAAGTATCTCTCCATCATACAGAGTAGGTATATTGGCCTGCTCTTTTGAAGTTATAGCATACTGCCACGAGCCATTAAGATTTTGCCAGCTACCATCCCTTACTAATTGAGGCCTCGGGTGTTCTGGCAAAGGACGTTCGGGATTTACCTGTGCTGCCCATTGAGTCATAACTTTGCCTTCTATGGGCTTCCACTGTAATTTTTGAGCAAAAAGATTTAAATTGAGCAGGGATAATATTAATACAAAAAAAGATTGTTTACACATGATATGTTTGAGTGATTAAATAGATTTCTGTGGCAATTGATTTAATTAGTAGTAATTTATTTTATCCGATATTTAAATTCATACTTACCTGAACCAATTGTTAACATTGGTGCCTCTAATGGTAATTGAATTACTTTCCCAGATTCTTTAATAGGTTCGGTGCCAACATTAGGAAAACTGACGTGGGCGGTCGTATTTACGGGCACTTCAATATTCATAGTCATAAATTCTCCGGTAAGTTGCCAGGAGGATGCAATTTTACCATATATAGTCTCTAATTCTGCTTTTGCAAAAGTGAGTCCCCCACCCATTTTGGGCGCTATATCAAATTCTTTATACCCAGCAACTCCTTCAGTTTGATTAATACCTGTTATATTTCTATACATCCAATCTCCTATAGCTCCATAAGCATAATGATTAAAAGAATTCATTTCTTTCGATTGAAATGATCCATCAGTTCTTATACCGTCCCACCGCTCCCAAATAGTAGTAGCCCCCATTTTCACAGGGTACAACCAAGAGGGATAGGATTCTTGCATCAAAATTTTATAGGCTAGATCATTATGACCAAAACGAGTCAATACATGACATAGGTAAGGTGTACCAAGAAACCCTGTAGATAAGTGATTCTCATATTGAGTTATATTAGCAACTAACCGCTCAACGGCCTGTGTCCTGTAGTTTTCCGGCAAAAGATTAAAATGTAAAGCCAATACATATGCAGTTTGAGTATTTGATATCAAAGCGCCCGATTCACTCATAAATTCCTTCACAAAAACTTCTTTCACCCTTTTCAAAAGAGAGGAGTATGTTTGAACATCTTTTTCCTCCCCTAATATTTTTGCTGCATTGATAACTATCTGGATGCTGTTAGCATAAAATGCCTGTGCAATAAGCGTTTTATCTGTTAAAGCCGGATCATAGTCCCAAACATCCTTAGGCATAAAATAAAGCCAATCACCATGATGCCAACTTTTATTCCATAGGTTATTTGTACTCCTGGTATCAATAAAATTTACCCATGCTTTCATAGAATTATATTGATCTAATAAAATCGTCTTATCCCCATATACATTATAAAAATCCCAGGGAACTATTGTAGCAGCGTCTGCCCATCCTGCTGAGCCAGCACTTCTTTCACTCCTTCCCCAAATATTTGGAATAATTTGAGGTACTGAGCCATCGTCCTGTTGATCAGCTTTTAAGTCAAGTAACCATTTTGCAAAAAAACCAGACACATTCATATTATAGGCAGCTGTTTTAAAAAAAACCTGTGCGTCACCAGTCCATCCCAAACGTTCATCTCTTTGCGGACAATCTGTTGGGACATCTAGAAAATTTCCTTTCTGACCCCATTGAATATTGTGTTGAAGCTGATTCAATAAGCCATTTGAAGTATTAAAAGAACCGGCAGTCTTCATCGAACTATAAATCACCACAGCTTCAATATTATCCTTGCTTATGTTATTAAGAGCACCTTCTATCTTAACATATCGAAACCCCTGGAAAGTAAAGTGTGGCTGGTAGGTTTCTTCAGCATCGCCTCTTATATAGTAGACTATCTTCTGATTTGCAGATCTTAAATTTTCAGTATAAAAATTTCCAGCCTTATCCAACACCTCTGCATGTGAAATAACAATTGAATCACCCCTTTTGCCATTTATTTTAAACCTAACCCAGCCAACCAGGTTTTGGCCAAAATCAATTACTTTTTCACCATTTGGTGTTAAAATAACATTTATGGGCTTTAGTACTTCCTGTTGTTTTACAGCGGTGGCAACGCTTGTTACCAGGTTGTTAAATGTTAAAGATGAATCTACCTGAGCATTTTCTAATCCATGATCATCGAAATCTGAAAAAGACCAGCCTTTAATCTCCTTTCTCGCATCGTATTTTTCTCCATCATATAACTCAGAGATTAGAATCGGACCATCTGTAGTAGTTTTCCAACTATCATCAGATAAAATCCGCTCAAGTTGGCCATTTTCATATTCAATTTCTATTTGAGAGAGTAAAGCAAGTCGGTCACCATACTTGATTCCGCCTGCTAATGTTCCGGCAAACCAACCCTTTCCCAAGGTTATACCAATTGCATTATCTCCAGTCTGCAAAATCTTGGTAATATCATAAATTTGATATTGTAATCTTTTATGATAACTGGTCCAACCAGGTGTAAAGTAGGCCTCTCCTACTCTTTTACCATTTATTTCAGCTTCGTATAATCCATGAGCGGTAATGTATAACCTTGCTCTTTTTATCTTTTTGTTAAGGTTAAATCCTTTTCTAAACATTGGTGAAACATTGTTTCCTTTGTTTGGATTTTGTTCCCCGATTATCCATTTAGCATGCCAATCACTTTTATTTAGCAATCCCATTTCCCAAAAGTTCACTTCACTCCAGGGCGATATATTTCCTTTATTATCCCAGACTTTAACCTGCCAATAATATCGTGTTCCTGATGATAATTTTTTACCGGAAAACGGAATATAAACAGACTGGTCACTTACCACTTTTTCCGATTCCCATACAGCGTATTTACGATTTGAAAAATCTTTTGGATCAGTACTTACCCTAATTTTATAGGCCAATTGTAGAATTCCTTTGCCAGAAGATTGCATTTTCCAACTCAAACGCGGAAAATTAACATCGATATCAATTGGATTAGTTTTATACTCGCAAGTTAAATCCAGAGCAGTTAATGTTTGGGCTGAGGTAGAATTAAAACAAAAATTAAAAAAGATCGTAGCTAAAAAGAAAGGAAGAAATCTTGACATGATAAAATTTAAGTGTCTTTTGTAAAATAATTTGTGATATCATTTAGCATTAAAGCAACAACCGTTGATGCTTTTTTACATAGACGCTCAGAAAACTGAAAGTGGGTAATGGAAATTAAAATAATCCTGAGACAAGGAATATTACCACCAGATCAGTACGTTTGCTAACGTAGATACGCAAGAACTTCAAGGCATGCTTCATATGGGTACGAACTGTGAGCGGGGACAATTTAAGTCTTTCAGCCACTTCATTGTTTTTAAACCCCTGTTGTACACAAAGTTGATAAACTAACTTTTGTTGATTAGGGAGACGATTAACAGCTTCATTCAATACTTTCGTTGTATCATTAAGCAATATTTGTTGTTCAGTTTCATTATGACTTTCTTGCCAACCTGAAGTATTTGCATAATTTGCTTTTGCTACCCTCGCACGATGACGAAGAATATCAAGCGACCGATTACGTGTAAGGGTTTTCAAATAGCTTTCTAAATTGTTAATTTTTGAAATATCTTTACCTTGCTGCCATAACTTCAAGAATATTTCCTGCACCACCTCTTCTGCTTCAACTTCAGATTTAAGATACCATAACGCGAATGTATAGACACTACCATGGAACTTATTGAAAATCAATTTAAAAGCATAAGATTCACCTTCAGCAATCCTGATCAGCAGTTCAGTTTCATTGTAAAGGGGCTTAGTTTCCATGGTTATCACGCTATAATTAAATGTATTTGTTCGTTGTTATTTAGAATATAAAAGTTTCTTAAAGAAAATTGACTTCGGTTTTTGTGAAAAATCTCGGTTTAATACTTAGTTGCCTGATCTTTCACATATCCTTTGAGTTTCCATATTTCTTCAATATTGGCTAACCTACCGCGAAAATCAAGATAACTGGTCTTCTTTTCTGGCGCTACCCAACCCGTTTCTGCAAAGGCAGCAATACGGGGAAATGTCTGAAAGTAAAGCCGCTCTGGGGTTGGTGTAAATTCGCCCCACATCTGGCACCCTAATCCCAATATCTTATGTTTATTTTCTGGTGAAACTCCATTGGGTATAGGATTAAAAGAATAAGCTTTTTCAAAGGAAGTCATCTCGTAAGGGTAATCCAGATAAGTGTGCATACGATCTGAATTGACAACATCATAGCCTTTTTCGATAGCCTTATTTACCAGGCTCACATCTCCATCCCAGAACTGAACAAGCGTACCTTTGGCTAGTTTTTCCGACTTCCCAGCCTCAATATTTGCGTCATTTCTTATATTATCCCCAGTAATCTCATTCCATCCGATCATCCGATAACCCTTTGAGGAAATATATTTAGACATACGATTGATTGTCCATATTTGCAAATCGGCATAAGTAGGTATATTATTTGAATTCATAAATACATTGATTTCTTTGGATTCTTTCCAATGGGTGTAATCTGCTTCATCACCACCAATATGAATGATTCCTCCAGGAAACAAACTGATAACTTCATCCAACACATCCTGCAAAAATTTTTCAACCTTAGAATCTGTTACATCGTATAGATCTCCTATAATACCAGCATTCTTTTGACGACTACTCGCACCTAACCAAGGATAGGCATAAATAGATGCTGATGCATGGCCGGGCACTTCAATTTCCGGAATAACACGAATACCACGCACATCAGCATATGCTACAATTTCACGAATTTCCTCCTGTGTATAATACTGCCCTTGACGCTTATTATAAAGGCTATCCCACTTAGCAGGTCTAATATTCTTATTCATGTGCGTCCAATCACCTTTTGATGATATCTCAGTGAGTAAAGGATATTTTTTAATTTCCATACGCCAGGCAGGATCATCTACCAAATGCCAATGAAAAGTATTTAATTTAAGTCGGGCCATTTCATCCAGCAATTTTTTCACTACTGATTTCCCATGAAAATGCCGACTTTCATCAAGCATGAATGCTCTCCATCCAAATGCAGGTTGATCATTGATGGTGCAAACAGGGAAAGTTGTATACTGACCACTATTTATCGCCAGTTGTCTGATAGTTTGCAAAGCATGCAGTAAACCATTTTTACCGGATGAACTCACTGTAATTTTATTTCTACCTTTTAAGCTCACTTTTAAATGATAGGATTCTTCTGTATATCCATGTTTTGGATTTGTTATTTTCAGGACAATCATTGCATTTTTTTCCCTGCTGACCCAAACGGGTTGTATACCAATTTCCTGAAATAATTCTTCGGCATAAGTCTTATTAACACCTGAACGGGGATCTACAAAAATATTTGTAGCCTTTTGAATCTTGACAAGACCAGCGAAAACCTGAATGTCAGCTGGTTGAGGAATCAATTTAATTATATTCTGTTGAGCATAACCTTTCGTACCAAGAAATAAAGACAGCAGCAATACGAAATGAAGTATTCTCTTTAAAAACCGCGAATGATCAGTTTCAATAAACAATACATCAACACCCTTATTCCAATTTTTAGTTTCGGTAAAATTATATCTCATAAGTCATACTTTTTTAAATTTATTGAGCTGACCACGAAATAACCAAAGAGTAGTTAAACAGGATTTCTTTATGAGAGTTTAACTTTCCTAAAAGTGGGGCAGCAAAAAATATTTGATTCCCTAAAGTAATGCAGTTATAATATAACCGCAACCCGCACTATCCTGTAATACTTACTACTAATTAACTGAAGTGAAATTACGGATGATTGTGTTTGATTGCTGAGAGGTATTGTTTCACAAAGAACTAGTAAAACTCCTAATGGCGGCTTTTCGGTTTTTGCTGTATAAGCTCTTTAAACCTTAGCAGCATCCTCTCCTGCTGTTGTTCATCTGCCGTAAGTAGATATCGGTTGCCTTTTTTACTTTCATTAAAATAGGTTAAACCTTTCTCATCTGTTTTAATATAACCGGCTTTTGATTTAGTGAAATATCGTTTTGAAGGTTCTACAGCATAAAGCACGGAGGTAAGATCCCAGGTTGGCCTGTCATAGGGCATTGCTAAATAATATTCGTACGCTTGTTTTAAAGGATGTGAAGGTGCAAAGCCAAGTTTAGTTTCTATGATTTTGCCAGGAAACTCAACATGCCCTCCAAGTTCCCATGGACTAACAAATATATCTCCGGGCCAGTTTTCTAAGACTTCCTTAGCCGCAGCGATGTCATTGCAAATATTATATTCTTCGCTTCTGTCGGGCCTAAAATCCCCACCCATCAGGCTCATATATTTGACTTTTTTCGAGATCAGTTCTTTGCCGTTAAGCGGACTGTACCTATCAGGCAAAGAATTCATCAGTCTTGCCAGGTTTGTTAAAAATCCAACAGAAATAATTACAACCGATTGATCAGGCTGATTGGATAAAATCCTTCTATACATAGCTACGGAACCTTCTACAAAAGAATGCTGCGTTAACTGCCTTTCAAATAGATTAGCTTCCTTTTCGTTTTTTAAATTCGAAACATATTCTACATATGAAATCTTCTTACCTTCCAAAATTTTCTGATTTTCTACATTCGCCAGAGGGATATTAGGATAGCCATACCAATGGTTCATCAAATCAAGAAAAGGTATGGAATACTTATTACCCTTATTATTGGAAATCGCTGCTATCTTAATGATATCAGCATCCTGGTATTTGTATAGCATATCCAATGCCATGGCATCATCAATATCGTTCCCCATATCGGTTTCAAAAATAACTGTCAGTGGAGCCTTATCTGCTACCGCATAGCTACTTAAAATACATGCTGCCGCTATAGCAAAAAAGAAAATTTGCTTAAATTTCATCTATTGATTGCTTTGTTAGAAAATTGTCAACCTCTTCATAGTTGGAAAACCACCCGGCTTTACACTGAACGAGCCAGACCATATTGTAGCCTGATTATGGACGTCAGGCAAAAACTTTCTTTTTCACACCTAGATAGTTATTTCACTTCAAGATATAAATATTTCTCCATAACAATGCAAAAAATATCATCAACACAACAGATTATCATCGTGATGGGGCCTTATTAGGATGCTGTCCTTTTTTTATAAAATTAACATAGATTGATAACCCAGCAGCTAAAAAGAAAAACACAACAGTTAATATATCAATCAACTCAGCATCAATTGGTTTTCCGATAACCTGATCGGCAAAGTATTTAATAAAAGAATTCGGCAAATTATTCTCTCCCAACCTTTCCTTTATCTGCCATTGCCAGTCTGTAATTGGGCAATAGCCCCAACCATACCAAATGCCAAGAACAAACCAGGAGCTTGCTGTTAAAACAATACAATAAAGATGCAGCTTTCTTGTCCTTAGCCATATCCAGCCGGTAAGATTAAATCCAATAATTATCAGGTGAAGTAAGGTGAAGCATAAATCCAGAATTTGAAGCATATCTTAAAATCATATAACATCATATGATCAAAAAAAGTTCCCTTCTGCTAAAAGGCATTAACGATAACTAATCGCTGCCAGATACTTCCTACATGTCTTTATGAACAGCCCCTACTATAGTCAGTTGCAAGGAAAGCGATTCTCACCTTTTTGTTCAGGAATGTGTTAAATAAAAATGTTACCTTGAAGCAACGCTTCGAGTATGTGAAAGATATAAATTGAACAGATTTAACGCGTAATTTTCGCCATCCAGGACAAACCTAAAATGAATTTTTATAGAATCAGATTCATGCCTAAGAATTGAAAACTGATTAGACCATTGCTTGTAATTATACAATTAAAATATTCTAATGATGCAGCCTTCCCTATCCAGAAAATTTTATACGATCACTGCTCTACTAAGCTCCATGGTTTTTTATAATGCCTGTTCACAAAGCTTGGAAACTAAATATTTCAAAGATGTGACGACGACCCATTTACCTATAGATGCAAATGCACATACTTTGGATGTGGTTTTGGCAGATGTGAACGGAGATGGGCATTTGGATGCGATATTGGCCTTAGAAAAACAGCCTAACCGATTATACCTGAACGACGGCACAGGAAAATTCATCTGGAAGAAAAATGTTTTTGCAGAAAAATCACACGATACGGAACACGTACGTGTAGCAGATTTTGATAAAGACGGCAATTTAGATGTGATTTTTGTTGCAGAAGATGATCATCACCACGAGTTCTATTTAGGGGATGGAAAGGGAACTTTTACAAATGTAAGCGAGCGCCTGCTTGCTGAAAGTGAAGCGAATGGCCTTGATATCGGTGATGTAAATGGTGATGGTTTGATAGATATTATTGTTGGAAATTCTGGATCTACAAAACAAAACTTCCTCTGGCTTAATGACCCTGAAAAACCCGGGCACTTTATTGATTATACCGAAGCGGGTTTACCTGCAATCGATCAGGAAACACAATCAGTTAAGTTAGCTGATTTAAATGGCGATGGACACCTAGATTTAATTACAGGAAACGAGGTCCCTCCCAATCGTTTATTCTTTAATGATGGAAAAGGAAGTTTCACTGAACATGCAGAAAAGTTGGAACTACTGGTTCCTTTACATACAAGGGAAGTTTTAACTTTTGATGCAAATGGGGACAAACACCCGGATATCCTATTTCTTAACTTAACAAGCAATGGTGGTGCTTTTGACAAAGATCCGACCGCTCGTTTGTTGATGAATGACGGCAGAGGAAACTTTAAAGATGAAACGGCAAAAAGAATTCCTAAGCAGGAATTTTCTACCTATGCCGGAGCAATTATCGACTTCAACCACGATGGGCATCCAGACATTATCTTAAGCG
>Ga0182007_10000434_pt1 | contig 25521 bp, 26 predicted proteins | sample Sormic07211113_1_FD_123023 | JGI IMG/M metagenome (GOLD analysis project Ga0182007, IMG submission 123023) | Rhizosphere microbial communities from Sorghum bicolor, Mead, Nebraska, USA - 072115-113_1 MetaG | ecosystem: Host-associated > Plants > Roots > Rhizosphere | place: USA: Nebraska...
CGGCGCTGCTGCTGGTCTTCGTGCTGGTGGAACGGCGCCAGCGCGCGCCGATGGTCGATTTGAGCCTGTTCGGCCGGCGCGTGTTCGTCGGCGCCGTGCTGGGCATGTTCGGCTACGCCATCGCCGCGCAAGTGATGATGACGTTTTTACCGCTGTACCTGCAGAACGGCTTCGGCTTTTCCGCCGTCCTGGCCGGCTGCGCCATGCTGCCGTTTGCCGTCGCCATGGTGGTGCTGTCCCGGCTGGCGCCGCGCGCCATGCGGGTGCTGGACGACCGCGGCATATTGGTGACGGGTCTGCTGATCGTCGCCGTGGGCAACGTCGCCACGGCCCTGGCCGCCGCCAGCCTGCAGTACGGCTGGGTGGCGGCCGGCATGGTCGTCACGGGCGCGGGGGCGGGATTACTCAACGGCACGACCCAGAAGGCCATCCTCGCCTGCATCCCCCGCGAACGCACGGGCATGGGTTCCGGTATCAGCACCACCACGCGCTTTGTCGGCATCGTGCTGGCCGTCGGCGCGCTGGGCGCCGTGCTGGCCATGCGCACGGCCGCCTCGTTCGAGAAGCTGGCGTGGCTGCACGGCTTGAAGGCGTCGCCCGAGATGATAGGGCGCATCGTCGCCGGCAACGCGGCCGACGCTTTCGGCCAGCTGCCGCCCGCGCTGCAAGCCGTGGCGCAGGAAGCGGCGCGGCACGCTTTCATCGACGGTTTTGCCAGCGTGCTCTACCTGGCCGGCGGGCTGGCGGCCGTGGTGGCGGCGCTGGTCTTCGTGCTGGCCAGGCCGCTGGAAAAAGTGTAACTCTTCAGCAATATGCGCGTGCGCCGCCCACACTTGTAATATGATGCCATCAAGAAATACATGGCAATCATATAACACGATCAATCAAGAGCGCCGAACAGAACCGTAGCGAGCGGCAGTGAGTTGTGGCTGAGAAGCGGAGCTGTGCGAAGCACGGGGCCGCCGAGGCAGTGAGCATCGGAAGCCGCAAATCGCGACGCGCAGTAGGTTATGTTCGGTGCGGAGAATCGCATGCGCAGAAAACGCATTATCATCACCAGCGTACTGGTGGCAGTCATCGGCGTGGCCGCCCCCCTGAGCCTGGCCTTCTATTTGTCGTCCGTGCGCGCCGAGCAGGGCGAGCAGGAACGCCTGCGCCTGCTCGCGGGCTACGCGCTCGAGCGTGCCCACCGGTCCATTGCGTCGGCCGGGCTCGCCCTGCGCAGCGCCGATGCGCTGGACCTGGCGCCGTGTTCGGACGCGCATATCCAGCAGTTGCGCCGCATCACCATCACCACGCGCAGCATCGACGATATCGGCTATGTGGAAAACGGCTTGCTCAAATGCACGTCCACGGGCATTGAAGAAGCGCGCATCGCCGTCACGCCCGGCGATTTCACCTTGGCCAACGGCATGGGCATCGATTTCAACCTGCGCCCCGTCGTCAGCGGCGGCAAGCGCATGGTGGGACTGTCCTACCGCGCCTACAAGGTACTGATCGATCCCGTGCGCTTTTCCGACGTCATCGTCGACAGCGATATCCAGATGGCCGTGGCCATCGGCAAGGAAGGCGTGCTCGACACCTTGCACCATCCCGACCCCGCGCTGGTGCAAAGCTTGCTCGCCGGCTTGCCGACGACGGGAGACGCGGCGCACGACGGCAGCATCCATGCGACGCTGTACCGCGATGGCTTGACGGCCGTCATGATCGAGCCGCGCAGCAAGCTCAACGACAGGCTGCGCCGCGAACAGCTGCTGCTCCTGCCGCTGGGACTGCTGATGGCCGCCTTTATCTTCGGCATCGTCGTGTGGCTGTCGCGCCGCCGGCTGTCGCTGCGCGGCGAACTGGAAACGGCGGTCGAGCGGCGCGAATTCTTTGTCCATTATCAACCCATCATCGCGCTCGACACGGGCGTGTGCGTGGGCGCCGAGGCGCTGATACGCTGGCGCCGTCCCGACGGCAGCATGATACGGCCCGACCTGTTCATCCCCGTGGCCGAGGAAAGCGACCTGATTCTGCCCATCACGGACCAGGTGATCGCCTGCGTCATCGCCGACATGCGCGCCGCGCTGCTGGCCGACCGCGAACTGCACATCGCCATCAACCTGTGCGCCAGCGACATCGAAACGGGCCGGGTGCTCGACGTGCTCGAACGCGCGCTGGCCGGCACGGGCATCGAGGCGCAGCAGATCTGGCTGGAAGCGACGGAGCGGGGCTTCATCAACGTGGAAGCGGCCCGCGCCACCATCGAAAAGGCCCGCGCGCGAGGCCATGCCGTGGCCATCGACGACTTTGGCACGGGATACTCCAGCCTGTCGAGCCTGCAAAACCTGCCGCTCGACGCCTTGAAAATCGACAAATCCTTCGTCGACACCATCGGCACGGACGCGGCCACCAGCAGCGTCACGCCGCACATCATCGCCATGGCGCGCACCTTGAACATGCTGATCGTGGCCGAAGGCATCGAAACCCAGCAACAAGCCGATTATTTGCTGGAACGCAAGGTCGAATTCGGCCAGGGCTGGCTGTTTGCCAAAGCGCTGCCGGCCTTGGACTTCCTCGCCTTTTACGCAAGCCGCCGCTTGCCATCGCCCCCATGAAACAGCCACGCTTTCCCTATCCCTTGCAGCCGCTGCGCGTCCCGGGCGGCTGGCACATCACCGTCAACACCCTGTTCGAGGTCGAGCCTGGCCCGGACACCATGCAATGGTTCAGCAGCGCGCTGCTGCTGTGGGGCAGCTGCCGCGACAGCGGTTACTGCTTCAATTCGCACTTCGAGCCGGAAGATGATCCCGCCGGCGAATTCGTGCTGGAGATGGGCAAGGTGGCATACGACCGCCACGGCAAGATCGTCCAGGGCAGCGACGCCTTCCTCGGCGAATTTCGCACGCGCAGCAAGGCGGCGTTTATCGCCCGGGTCGAGCAATTCATGCAAGACCCGGCAGCCTAGGTTTTACTGCTTGCGCGGCAACACCACGTCCTGCCCGCCTTGCGTGAGCACGGCGCCGGCGATCTTGCCCGCCGCATCGCGCGTAAAGGCCAGTTCCGCCTCGATGGCGCGGAAGAAAAATTGGTCTTTCGCGCTGGCAAACAGGGCGGCCGAGCCGACGCCCGTGCCCGCCGCTTCCAGGCCATGCTTGCCCAGGGTCACCGTCAACGTGAAATCCTTGTCCAATGGATACTCGCCCACGTATTCGGCCAGCGCGGCGCGCGGCAGTTCGATGGCGACCGGCGGCTTTTTCAGCGGCGGCAAGGGCGTGCCGGGCAGCAAGGCGGACAAGCCCAGCGCGTCGACATCGCGCGCCGCGTTCGTCAACACCACCACGCCCCGCTTGCCATCCGTCGTGAACGCCGCATAGCTGGTGTAGCCGCCCGTCTGGCCACTGTGCCAGGCGTAGCTTTGACCCTGCCGCTGCTCCAGCAGCCAGGCCAGGCCGATTTTCGTCTCGCTGTCCGGCGCCAGCGGCCGCTGCGGTTTTATTGCCAGCGCATACGGGCGCAGCGGCTTGAACATGTACGCTTGCAGGTAGGCAACCATGTCGCGCGCGCTCGAATACACGCCGCCGGCCGGTGCCACCACGTTCAAATCCCAGGCGGGTGTCGGCTCCCCCGACAGCAAATGGCCGGGCGCCAGGCGCGCCAGCATGCCGTGCGTGGGCGTGTTCGACGTCGAGCGCATGCCCAGCGGCACGGCGATGCGCTTTTGCAGCAGCGCTTCATAGCTGATGCCGGCCTGTGCGGCCAGGGCCGTGCCCAGCACGGCATAGCCGATGTTCGAGTAGTCAAATTTGGTGCCCGGCGCGCGGGGCAGATGGTAGGCGGCGAGAAATTGCCGCTGCTTCGCTTCCGTGTAGTCCGCATACGGATTGGCGGGGTCCTTGGGCGCGAAATTGTCGGGCAGGCGCGGCAGCGAGGAATAATGCGTGGCCAGGTCGAGCAGGCTGATCTGCTTGCCGTCGAAGGCCGGCATGGTGTACCCAGGCAATAGTGTCGCCACCGGCGCGTCGAGTTTGACCTTGCCTTCGACGACGGCGTCGGCCAGCAGCAAGGCCGTCATGGTCTTGGTGATGGAACCGATCTGGTAGACGGTGTCGGCGCCCGGCTTGGCATTCTTGCCTGCATGCACGCTGCCAAAGCCGTAGACGGCGCTGCTCTTGCCGTCGATCACGGCGATGACGATGCTGGGGAGCATGCCCGCGCGCGTGAGTTCCTCGGCGCGCTGGCGCACGGCGTCATCGAGGACGGGCGCGGCCAGGGCGGCGCTGCCGAGCAGGCAAAGGGGGAGAAGGGCGAAAGTGGGTGTCATGGGAACCTTGTCCAGGGTGGGCTGTATGCACGCCGGCACCTGGATAAGATGGCTGGCATGCACTGGAAAGGATACGGCGCCAACATGAAGGGCGCCTGAGTTTTATGCCATTTTTGCCGCTTTGCTAAGGCTTGCGCTTGCCAGGCATGGCCTGGCCGTTCTGGTGCAGCACGACGCCCGTGATGGCGCCCTGGGCGTCGCGCTGGAACACCAGTTGCGCTTCGACCACCTTGTAGAAGAAGGTGTCTTTCGCGCTCGCGTACACGGGCGCTTCGGGCTGGCCCGTGGCGCCCACCAGCAAGCCGTCGGGCCCCTGGCGCACGCTGAGGAGAAATGTGGGCGCCAGCGCATACTGGCCCGCATATTGGGCCAGCTCGGCCGGGGCGATGGCGATTTCCTTCGGCGCCGGGGCATTCGGCGGCGGCAGGCTGCCGGGCAGCAGCACGCCCACGCCCAGGGCGTCGACGTCGCGCACCGTGCTGCTCAGCACTACCACGCCCCGCTTGCCGTCCAGCGTGTAGCCGGCAAAGCTGGCATAGCCGCCCGTCTGCCCGTTATGCCAGGCAAAGGGCTGGCCCTTGACCTGGTCGAGCATCCACGCCAGGCCGATCTTTTTCACGCCGTCGCCATCGCCTTCGCCGGCCAGTACCCGGCGCGGCTGCACGGCCAGTTGCTGCGCGGGACTGCTCGCCCGCATGTACGATTGCATGTAGGCAATCATGTCGCGCGCGCTGGAACGCACGGCGCCGGCCCCCGCGATGGCCTGGAAATCCCAGTTCGCGGCCGGCTTGCCATCGGCCAGGTGGCCCGGCGCCAGGCGCGCGCGCAGGGCGGGCGTCGTCACTGACGAGCTGCTGGTCATGCCCAGCGGACGGAAAATGCGCGCTTGCAGCAGTTCTTCGTAAGGCATATTGGCTTGCGTGGCCAGGGCCGTGCCCAGCAAGCCATACGCGAGGTTCGAATATTCATACGCGGCGCCCGGTGCGCGCGCCAGCACATGGCCGGCCAAAAAGGTACGCAGCTGCGCCTCGCCATAGCCGGCGTAGGGATTGGCCATGTTCGCCGGCGCCAGGTTGGCAGGCAGGCGGGGCAAGCCGGAAAAGTGCGTGGCCAGCTGGCCCACGGTGATTTTCTGGCCCGCCAACGCGGGGATGGCGTAGGCGGGCAGCAGTTCGGCCACCGGCTGATCCAGTTGCGCCTTGCCCGCCACGATGGCGTCGGCCAGCAGCAAGCCCGTCATGGTTTTCGTCACGGAACCGATTTCATATACGGTGTCGGCATCGGGCACGCCCTGGTCGCCGGGCCGGGCGCGGCCGAAACCGTACACGGCGCTGTCCTTGCCGTCGATCACGGCGATGACCAGGCTCGCATGTTTGCCGTCACGCACCAATGTTTCCGCCCGTTCCCGCATGGCCGCGTCGAGGGTGGGAGCGGCCAGCGCGGTGGCGCCGGACAGGGACAGGATGGGCAGCAGCAGGGTGCGTAAGCGTGGAGGCATCGTCGATTCCGTCAGGAAAGTGATTGGTGGGAATACAGCATAACAGCATCACTGGCAAGATGGCCGTTTTGGCAAGATGGTGCGGCGATCATGGCCGCCAGTTTCGCGCGCATGTCGGCGGCCATGCCGATCAGCAATTCGCCGCGCCGGCGCGCATCGGCCCGTTTCTTCGACGGCACATCGGCCAGATCCGGCACCCGGTAGGGGGCGCAGTGCAAGTGATAATTACCGTCGCGCATGCGCAAGGCATGCAATTCCTGCCACGCCAGGTCGTAATCGGCGGCGATATGGCGCCGCCGGCGCGCATTCAGGGCGATGCGGTTGTCATTGCTGATCAAGAACAGGTTGGTGCAGGCGAAAAAATCGCCAAAATCGCGCAAGGCCGTCACCATCAGGTTTTTCGGGCGGCAACCGTGCAGCGCCCGCGTGGCCTCCTTGACGGCCAGCTTGCCCGCTTCCGAGCGCAAGCCTTGCAGCGCGCCCAGCTGCAAGGAGACGCCATCGGCGCGCGGCACGAACAGAAAGCTGGCCAGGTACAGGGGCAGGCCGTCGCGCGTCAAGCGCAGGCACAGTTCGCCTTCGCGGTAGCTGTCGTGGATGGCCGTCAGCTGCAGACGGTATTGCGCTCCATCCTTGCCGTCGAACGCGGCCAGCACCACGGGTTCGCGCGCGGCCCGCTCGACCAGCGCACGCGCACCCGCTTGCCACAGGAAGCGGTAATGTCCCTCCAGCAAGGCCAGGCGATCCGCGCAACCGAGCCGGCGCGAGGCGTATGGACGGTAGATCTTGAAGCGCAGGCAGGGATGCAGCTGCGCCAGCGAGTTCAAGCCTGGCATGCTGCCGAGGAAAGCTTGCCAGCGCGTGCGCTGGCGGGGAAAGAAGAGGGCGCCCAGCGCCGCTTTCAGGCGGTGGCCGCTGGCGGAATATAGTGGCACTGCGGGTGGCGTGGCGGGCGGCACGGCGGCGCCGTGGTGCAAGGTCAAAGCGATGTCATTCATGATTCTGCCGGAAAATGGCAGGCGCTGCACAATGAGAGCCTTGCCAATTTGAATGCTACGCGGGCCAGGTGAATTTCATATTAAGAAGCTATTCCCACGGGGATGTAGAGGATGGAAACTAAAAATTTGCCTTTTGGCAACGTGGCCGGTTATGCTCGCGTCACTGTGACCCGATGAAATGATTGCACCCCATGAAACTCCGTCTCCTGCTTGCCATTCCCATGCTGCTCGCCGCGCAGGGCGCCCACGCGCAAGACCACACTACTGATCCTCTGGCGCCGCTGGCGCAATGCATCAACCGCAGCGAGTTCCAGTTCAAAACGCAGGACCGCTTGCCGGCCAGCGCGACCACGCGCGTCGTCAAGATGGCGGCGGGGGAGCGCCGGGTCTCGACGGCCGACGGCTACCGGCTGATGCTGTTCCGCAAGAGCAGCCAGCCCTTCGTGAATCTGAAGATCGAGCGCAGCGCCGAAGGCCAGTTTGCCGCCGACCGCGAGACCATCGTGGTGCAAATGCAGGAGATGTCGGCCGGCAGCAAGCCGCCGCATCAGGTGCCGCTGGAAACGGACGCGCGCCAGGGCGTGGAAGTGCTAGGATTGAATAACGCCGGCATCGCGGAGACACCGGGCATTATCAGTTTCTATACGCTGCTGCATGCCGCCAGCGGCACGGTCGCCAGCGCCTACGTGCTGAACCAGCCGGCCGATCCGCGCGACTTTGCCACGGACGCCCAATACCAGGCCTTGCGCGACCAATTCATTGCTTCGCTTGCCAACTGCATGGCCGATCCTGCGCAGTAAGGCAAGCGCACAGGAAGGAGACGTGAACCATGAAAAAAACCGCAACAAGCACGCCGCCCTCCGAGGAAGCGGCAGGCACCGAATCGGCCGCCCGCCAGATCGACGCGAAAATCGCCTCGCTGGCGGACTGGCGCGGCAAGACCCTGGCCGCCGTGCGCGCACTGATCCACCAGGCGGACCCGGACGTGGTCGAGGAAGTCAAATGGCGCGGCGTGCCCGTCTGGTCGCATGCGGGCATGATTTGCACGGGCGAAACCTATAAACTGGCCGTGAAACTCACCTTCGCCAAGGGCGCCGCCTTGCCCGATCCGGCCGGTCTGTTCAATTCCAGCCTGGACGGCAACACGCGCCGAGCCATCGACATCCACGAAGGCGAGCATCTCGATGCCGCGGCGTTCAAGGCGCTGATACGCGCCGCCGTGGCGCTAAATACGGCACCCAAACCAAAGCGAACGAATACTTGAGACATTATCTGTATATCTGGCACGACCCGGCCGCGCGCATGCTGGTCGCTTCCGGCATCGAATTCAAGGATGCGACTCCCGCGCTGCTGGACGCGGACGGCATCGTGCTGCGCAAGGGCAGCGCCGGGACGGCCAGGAAACCCGCCGCCTGGCAGGCCTTGGCGCGGCAGCAACTGCCAGCCCTGGCACGTGAAGACCTGCATGCCTGCGGCAGCCACGCCTGGGCCGATTGGCAGGGCACGCCGCCGGCGCCCGGCGATGCGGACGTGGCCGCGATGCTCGGCCACCATGGCGCCCTCACGCCGCCTTCCGCCTTGCGCAGCCGCTTTCTCGCTTTTGCCCACGACGACGGCTGGTACCTGAAACTGCTGTATGCGGCATGGGACGATGTGGCGCAGCTTCTTGCCGGTGCCATCCCGCCAACCTTGGGCGCGCTCGACATGGACGCGCTGCAGCGGGGGAGCGATGCCTACTGGCTGCAGGACGGCGCGGTCCAGGTCGAGCTGAAAACCCACGATATCGACAGCGTGCTGAACCGCCGTTTGTAGCCCATGAAAACGCCACAAGAAAAGAAACACCTCAGTTACGCCAAAGACCGCCGCAATACTTATGGCGAAAACAGTAAATCCTCGCGCAAGGCGATTCACGCCGCCAAGGCACGGGCGAATCGCATGGAGAGACATACGCAAGAGCAACTATTGGCGTCCACCCTGAAAGCGGACGACGCCGAGCAGTTGGCAGCGGTCGAGAATCGCGTGCGTGCCACGCAGCCCAGGCGATGGCGCAAGTTTCCCGATACGGCGCTCGGCCTGGTGCTGGCGCGCCGCCGGCCTGCTTGATACTATCGGCACGGTTTGGTCTCGGCGGCATCCAGGAAAAGATGTAAAAAGTGGCGCGCAGCGCGGCTTTGCCGCAGCAGCGGCGCGGCACCAAGGCAGCCTGGATGGCGTCCTCGAGCGCATCCTGGCGGACGTCGACGCCACGGTGTCCGCGATGGCTGTCCAGTGCGACGGTGCCCGTTTGAAATTGCAGCTCCCAGCGGCGGAAGATGTCTCATTGCTCAGTTGCCAGCGCCAGCAGCGTCGCATTGATCGGTGTCAAGGTGAAATGCTGTACGGACTCGTCCCCGTCGGCCGTCATCTGGCAGGCGAAATACTGGGGCAAGCCTCGAACGCTGGCCAGGCCCGTCCCGCGACCGTCATAGAGATCCCATACCATGTAGGCAAGCTCAAACAGCGCGTTTCTCCTGGCTATCCATGAGCAGGGCCAGCCTTGCCGCCATGCCGGCATTGTCGCGCAGCAAGGTATCGCGTTCCAGCGTCAGCGCTTCGGCGCGCTGCTGCGCTGCCTGGGTATTTTCCGCCAGCATGTCGAGCTGTCTGTCCTGTGCAGCCAGCGCCACCTTGGCGTCGTTCAGTGCCAGCAAGGCCGTATCGAGCTTGGCCAGCAGGGCGTCGGCCGAGGCGGCCGCCTGCAAATATTGAAATTCAAACTGGTCGCGCTCGGGACGCACGGTGGCCAGCGCCTCGCGGTCGGCGGCCGCTTCATCAGCCAGACGCGTGTGCTCGACCTGCAGCTGCGCCAGGCGCATGTCTTGCTGCACCAGAGTCGCTTGCTGGCCTTGCAGGCGCTGCTGCAGCTGCGCATTGTCTTGCTCCAGACGGCTGATCCGTTGCTGCGCCTGCGCCCGCTCCTCGCTGCGCTGGGCGGCCGCCGCTTCCTGGTAATGGTCGAACTGCGAGCGCACCTGCGCCAGCTGGCGGTTCAGGGCGGCGATTTCCTCGCCCCGGTCGGCCAGGCGCTGCGTCAGGCCCGCATTGTCGCTGTGCAAGGTCGCCAGCGTGACGGCGCGAAAATGGTGTTCTTCCTTCAATTGTGCCAGCGCGTGTTGCGTGGCGCGCAATTCCTGGGTGAGGGCGGCGCGCGCCTCCGTCAATTTCAAGCGTTCGCTTTCCGTCTTCTTCAGTGTTTCCAGCGCCGCATCGCGTTCCGTGCGGTGTTGCTGCATGCCCGTTTCCAGCTGCTGCGCCACGTCGCGCTGCTGCTTTTCATAGACGCCGCGCATCGCTTCCATCAGTTCGGCTGGCAAGCCTGACTCCGTTTTCACGGCGCCCGCGCCCTGGAACTCTTCCTTCCAGCGCTTGAGCAGGGGCGCGATGGTGCTCTTGCTGCCCGTGCTGCCCAGCGCTTCGCGCACATTGTCGACCGTGGGATTACGCCCATCGGCAGCGACGATTTGGGCTGCTTTCATAACATCAGAGTACAGAATGCCGGTGCGGGCCATGAAATCACCTATGAGCGAAATTTAGTAATGTATTACATGATACGTAATATCAAATAATATTACGATATAAATTTTGATAATTCTTGAAAAATATAACTCACGATAAGATCGCTTATCGCGTGTTATGGGGGTGTTTGGCATGCTATTCTGTGTGTCTCCTAGTACAAAACCGCGATTTCGCCGCCGCCATGCCCGATTTGCCCCTGAATAAACGTCGCCTTGCCGTGCCAAAAAGCACCGCCTTGGCTGCTGTGCCGTTACACAGCGCCCTGGTCAATGCCGAGCTGGCCGCGCGCCACCAGGCGTTTCTTGCCGCCGCCACCTCCGACAACACGCGCCGCACCTACCGTTCCGCCATCCGCCACTTCCAGGCCTGGGGCGGGGCGCTGCCTGCCGACGAGTCCACCGTCATCCGCTACCTGATGGCGTATGCGGACAGCCTAAATGCGCGCACCCTGGCCCTGCGCCTGACGGCCCTGTCGCAATGGCATGTGTACCAGGGCTTTGCCGACCCCGCGTCCACGCCCACCGTGCGCAAGACCCTGGCCGGCATCGCGCGCGTGCACGGCAAGCCGAAGAAGAAGGCGAGGGCGCTGCCCCTGGAAGACCTGGAACTGATCGTCGCCAGGCTGGCCGCCCTGGGCACCAACAAGGCCTTGCGCGACAGCGCCTTGCTGCAACTGGGCTTTTTTGGCGGTTTCCGCCGCAGCGAACTGGTGGGTTTAAAGCTGGAAGACATCCGCTGGGAGCCGCAGGGCCTGGTGATCACCTTGCCCCGTTCGAAAACGGATCAACTGGGGGAGGGCATCGTCAAGGCGATCCCGTTCGGCGACGGCGTCTGCTGCCCGGCCACGGCCCTGCGCGCCTGGCTGGGTGTGGCGGGCATCGCCAGCGGCCCGCTATTGCGCACCGTCAACCAGTGGGGCCATGTGGGTGGAAAGGGATTGCACGCGAGCAGCATCAATACGATATTGGAAGGCTGTGCCCGGCTGGCCGGGCTCGATTACGTGCCGGAACTATCGAGCCACAGCCTGCGCCGCGGCATGGCCACCAGCGCGCACCGGGCCGGCGCCGATTTCCAGGCCATCAAGCGCCAGGGCGGCTGGCGCCACGACGGCACCGTGCATGGCTATATAGAAGAGGCGGGGCGGTTCGAGGAAAATGCGGCGGGGAGTTTGTTGAAGGGGAAAAAGAAGCTGGCGGGCTGAGGTGGCCTGCAAAACATTGCAGCGTACTTCTAGTGTGCGAGTGAATGGAGCGATTGAGGGGGGGGGGCTGCCCGTCGCTCATCGCGAATGCGTAGTCTGCGAAATCAGTGTAGCCGTGCAAAGACTCGTTCAAGGGCGCATCAGGTCGGCAGCGAACAGGAGGGCCAGTCCAGTGCTCGTGCCGTGGATTTGTGTATCTGCTTGCGCGTGCCAAAGCAGACATTCGATTACCTATGCGTTCTAAGCGCCTCGACGATAAACGCCGCATATCTCCCGTGTCACTGTACTCCAACAGCGTAGCGAATACCAAAGCATTAACTTGGCGCTCTTTGTGTTGAGGGTCATTCGTCAAGTATTTTCAGTAAACCACCGACCCATGGGCTGTGAAAAGGATAGTTCAGACGGTGGTATAAGTTTCATTTCATGTAGTCAAATACGGTATCAAGACCGATTTCGGGCATCATACTTTTTTGGCAGTTTTGTTGAAGGCAACGGTATGTTATATTCAATAAATTCCAAAACTTCTAAAAATTCACATGGACTATAGTCGCGCACTGATTTCTGCCGCCGAGGGCAAAGCAATCCTTTTCGTAGGCGCCGGCTTCTCGCGAGGCGCGACTTCGCTGGACAGTGAGGGGTTTCCTGATGGATGGACACTAGCAGGACAACTCTGCGAAGCTGCTGATGTACCCGCCACAAATGATCTTAAGGCAGCATCAAATCGATATCTAAAGGTGAAAGACCCTGAAGATTTAATTCGGTTGTTGAAAGAAAAATTCACGGCTAAAACAATCTGTGATTTTCACTCTTCTATAGCGTCTATCCCTTGGAAAGGCATTTACACTACGAATTACGATAATATTTTAGAGATTGGTGCAGCAGAGCATGGGAAAAAGCTTACACCTCTAACTCTCGCCGACGACCCGAGGCACTATAGAAAGTCCGTCGAAACCGTTCTGCATATTAACGGGTATATTGATCGCCTGCACAAGGGGACGCTGCTGAACGAATTTAAGCTTACAAATACGAGCTATCTGACAACCCAATTTCGCGAGTCAAATTGGTCAGAAATTTTTACTCGTCAACTTCAATCAGCGCAGGCAATTTTTTTTGTTGGATATTCACTTTATGATCTTGACATCCAAGAAATATTATTCGCTGATCAAGGACTCCGACAAAAGACGTTCTTTATCCAAAAGCCCGGAATGACGGTCGACGAGATGAGATTCTCCGATCTTGCAGATTTTGGAGAAATAATATCTATTGGTGTTTCTCAATTTGCTACAGATTTAATCAATGTTGATTTGTCTGCCATTTCCATGGAGACTCAGTTTGTTCCAGTTGGTTTCGAAGAGTCCCATCCTCTCCCGACTGAAAAGCATGTCGCCGGAGCGGAGGAAATTTTCGACCTGTTGTTACGCGGTGAAGTGAATAGCGAACTAGTTACCGAACAAATCGTGAGTGGAACGAAAAACGAATATTTATTCAATCGAGATGCTCTAGAATACGTAGGAAAAAATTATGAAAATTATGTGCTATCGGGCGATCTGGGAAATGGTAAAACTACGTTGTTGTTAGCACTATGCGCAGATTTTCAAAAGCGAGGATTTCGAGTTTTTTGGCTGAAGGATCAAGCATACGACTGCTTTGATGAGATTGAGGAAATTATCGATCTGGGCGAACCGGTTGTTATTGTATTCGATAACTACACGAGAAAAATGAAACTTATTGCTCATGCAAATCTAAAGCGCAGAGCTAACACTGTAATGATGCTTTCAGCGCGAAGCGCGTTGCATAAAAACTATGAGGAGTCACTATTCTTTAAGGACATCCGGATAGATTTAAGTCGGACCTGCGAGATTGATTGCAATAAGCTTTCGAAGGAAGAAATCGAGAACGTTGTCGAGTATTTCGCTAAATATGGCCTATGGGGCGAGATGGCTGCAGCGCATTACGATAAAAAGGTTCGCTATATCCAATATCGATGCAGTTCCGAGTTACATGCAGTGCTGCTCGATCTGTTGGCGTCGCCGGAGATTCAAAGCCGCTTTTCCAGTTTCTTTAATGATATAAAGGAAATGAGGTCTTTTACACAGACAATGATTGCAGCTTTTGCGTTGAACTTACTTAATATAACTGAACCTACAGCGCATATGATTGCTGCGATGTCAAATGATTCATCGATCTTCAATCCATCGTTCAAGTCAAATCCGGCAATCCGGCAATTTTTCAACAACGAGAGCGGGGTGATACGCCCCAAATCATCTGCCCTCGCTGAGTTCGCCTTAACAAATTTCCCAGATCCCCAGGCGTTGGTAGACATGCTGATCGAAATATGTGTTGCAACTCGAAAAAAAGCTGAGGTTAGTGATTTCTACTGGGACCTCTACCGAGATTTGGCTAGTTTTTCGAATATTCAACGCATGCTCCCAACTAACAATAAAGAACAATTACTTATCCGATTTTATGAAGGGCTGCGCAAAATAGAATTGGAGCGTTCCAATCCGTTATTTTGGCTTCAGTATGCAATGGCACGCATGAATTTCCCTAGTCCATATAATCTTGAGCAAGCTGAAAAATATTTGACTACTGCTTTAGCATTTGGTAGAGCCAAGAAAAATTATACGACAGTTGATATAGAGACCCAACACGCGCGCTACCATTTGGAATATGCTGCCAATGTTGCGACGTCAGTTGATGATGCTTTTTTTCACTTCATGAAGGCAAACACATTTTTATCAAATATTACCAGAATTGAAATTTACAAGAATGAGCCTTTCAGGCCTATTCGATTATATGAAGCATTTTATAAGAAATTTTTAAAATTACTATCCGAACCACAACGACAAGGGCTTCTTACAGCATGTAGTCAAATATTTAGGAACATCCAGCAGCTTCCGCCACGTACTGCGGATGACAAGAACGTAATATTGGCGCGGACCTCTGTGGAAAATGTGATTGCTGCACTGGGCTCTCAGGGGAAATAATTGATGAGGTAGCCCGCGGCACCTGGTTTCTCGATTGCCAGGACCATTCGCAGTGGATAGAATTATTCTGGTATGCGTTTAGCTTATATCCACGTTTGAGAGGTTCTAAAAATAGGCTGGTGTTTTATGGTTATGAGCTGACTTTTAAAAATACCCGCCTCGTATTCAGTTATATTCTCAGGCAAGGGCAATTGCAACTGACGGTCACATCAAAATAGTGTTAGCTGCGAAAGAACTTGCATTTAGTCGCTTCGTCCGGTTTCCTATCGTCGTGAGCAATCATTATCTGCAGCCGATCTGATATGCTCATCAGCCTCGATTGCGAACCGAACACTAAGCCAGTAGCCAATGATTCGCTACCGTTCATTGCTGGACTAATGTATTGAAAAAGTCGAGCGGCAACAATTCCACGAGGTCTCAGACCTCTAAGCAGTCGATAGTGTGCAATAGCGGCAATACTGACTAGTCTAGACTGGCAGGATAATTTTCATCTAAACGCCAACGTACCCGAGTTTTTCAACACAATAGGCCGATAGCGCACAGATGGAATGTCTCAGAGTATGGTGTTGTTACTCCGTTGACAAGAAGGCGGCAGGCAAGTGGCTTTCTGAGGCGTTTTAAACAAGGGCTTGATAAAATGGATACGCTCCTTGGCCGGGTCGCCAAAGTGTTCCACGGCGCGTATCCGATATCCATTGTGGATCAGCAAACGCAGCATGGCGGGATAGCGGTTCATCGATTTCACGGTGACGGCTGGAAAGCCGTGTTCAGCGGCCCAGGCTTCCTGGCGTTCCAGCAGGCGCTGCGCCAGTCCCGTCTTGCGGTGCGCGGGCAGCACGCCGCCGAGCCAGCTATATAAAGAGCCATCCTCGGCACGGTAGCCCAGCTTGAAGCCGACGGGCTGGCCATCCGCTTCCGCGATCAGCACCAGCGCACCGACGGGCAGGCGGTCCTGCAGCTGTGCCAGGCTGCGCCGCAGGTCGAATTAGGGAGTCGCCTGCAGCACGTGCCAGGCTTCCTCGATAGCGCCGGGCCGTATCACGCGGCCGCTTGCTCCCGCGGCCGGATGATCATGCAGGTGGCCGTCGCGTGCGCATACACTTTGCCCGCTTCGTCGCGGATCGTGCCTTCGGAAATGACCAGGTTGCGGCCCGCATTGATGACTTTGCCTTCCGCAAAGACCGTCACATTGAAGGGCAGGGGACGGCACATCTTGATGTTCAGGTCCGTCGTGCCGTAGCTTTCGCCGGCCGGCAAGACCGTATGCGTGGCGCAGCCCGTGACCGTGTCGAGCACGGTGGCGGCGAAACCGCCGTGCACGCCTCCCATGGGATTCGTGTGGTTTTCATTCGCCGTGGCCGTGAAGATGACTCTGCCGTGCTCGATCGTGTGCGCATCCATGGGCATGGTCCTGGAAATGCCGGGACGGGGGAACAGGCCTTGCGCGAATGCTTGCATCAGTTGCAAGCCGGTCATGTCTTTCGGGTGCATGGGTAACTCCTGTGGTGGCGATGTGGGGATGAGTCAGACGTCCTGCGCAAAACGCAGGCGCGAGGCGTGCAGCAGGAAGCGGGCGACGATGGCCAGTTCTTCCTCGCTGAAGCCGGCTTTCAGTTGTTCGTTCAGGCTGTCGAGCAGGGGCAGGGCGGCCGCCAGCACCTCGCCGCCCTTGGCCGACATGTGCAGGGTACCGGCGCGCGCGTCGAGCGCCGACTGGCCGCGCACGATCAGGCCGTTTTCTTCCATGCGCGCCACCAGACCCGTCACGGCCGAGTTTTTCAGCTGCAACGCCCGCCCCAGATCCTTCAATTGGCAGCCTTCTTCGCCCTTCAGGGCAAACAGGGCGACCACTTGCGTGCCGGAAAAGCCCAGTTCACTGGTGAAAACGGCATCAGCCGAGCGAAACAGGTTCTGGCGCGCCAGGTTAAGCAGGTTGAACAGGCGCGGCGAACGCTCGCCCAGCGGGCAGGCGGCGGTTGTATCGGGGAGGTCGGTATTGGTACGCATGCGGAGTATACTACTACGTATGCGTAATAAAGCAAGCATCGATGTTCAAGTACCAGCGGGAGGCAAATGTCTTTTCTTTGCTTGGACAGCGGCAAATCATGAAGGTCGCGTGCTCAACTGGAGTTTTTCAACGCAATAGGCCAAGAGCCGACACTGGCATCACAAGGTTTTCCCACCCTGCCGTTATTCCTCAGTTTGAGTCGGTAGATTTGCCCAGGCCAAGCTGCCCGAAGCAATCAAATGCTTATCTGCCCGCGTGGTCGTTGCCACCGTGCGCAGCGATGAACATGGCGACGGCCGAGCGGCAATAGGATTCGATTTCGTTGTCGTCCTCCGCTATCGCTTCATCGAAGCGTGCGATGATCAGCAGATCGGAACCCTTTAAAAGCGCGGCAAACAAGCGGGCGGACCGGAGAGGATCCGGCACATGCAGAACTTCCTTCGCATGCAACCGACGCAGCAGGGCCTCGATTTGGGCGATGACATGGGCGGGGCCTGCTTCGTATTGGAGCTTGCTTAGCGACTGTTGATTCGTCTTGTCGGCCATGATCATGGCTTCGATACGACGGACGTCCGGGTTCAAGAACGTGCGAAGCAGAGATGATCCCACCGCCATGAGCTGATCCTCGGCCGAACCGTCTACGCCTTCAAACAGGGCCTGTGGTGCAAACTGATGGCAGCGGGCCGCGATGGCCGCGCTAAACAGCGCCTCCTTGTTCTCGAAGTGCCGATAGATGCTTAGCTTGGATATCTTCGCCCGCTGGGCGACCTTGTCCATTGTCGTCGCTTGAAAACCCAATTCCACAAAAAGCTCGCACGCGGCGTCGGCGATCGTTTGACCAAGCGCCTCGTTGGCGGGCCGGCCGCGCCGGCCCTGATTTTTTTCAGTCATAAAAATTCCAGTACTTGACAGTATCCAATTCCTTAATTAGGATACCACGGAGTATCCAAAAGGTGCAAACCCAATGGTCAGGTTATCGCGCGCCAGGCGCAGCCTACCCTTCATCCACACGGAGCCCATCACCATGAATGACGTCATCATCATCGGCGGCAGTTTTGCCGGCCTCGCCGCCGCCCTGCAGCTCGGCCGTGCCCGCCGCAAGGTCACGGTCCTCGACAGTTGCCGGCCGCGCAACCGCTTTGCCGGCCATTCGCATGGTCTGCTCGGCCACGATCACAAGCCGCCGCTGGACATCCTGGTCGAGGCGCGGCAGCAGCTGGCGCGCTATCCGACTATCAGGCTGGTCACTGCCCGGGCAGACAGCATCTCCGGCACAATCGACGATTTCTGCGTCGTCACTGACGATAACGAAAGCCTAAGGGCACGTCGCCTGATCCTGAGCTATGGCGTCGTCGATCAAATGCCTGATGTCCCGGGCTTCGCCGAAGGCTGGGGCACGTCCATTGTGCCTTGCCCCTATTGCGACGGCTTTGAAGTCGCCGGCCAGCACTGGGGCCTTGTCTGGTCCGGTCCGCAGTCGCACAATTATGTCAGGCTGTACCGCGATTGGACCGAGACGCTGACGGTCTTCGCCGATGGTCACGACATTCCACCCGATATCCGGGCCGATCTGGCGCGCCGCAACATACCTGTCGTCGATGGCCGAATCATGGAAATCACCCGACACGGAGGCCAAAATGCCACTGTCAAGCTCGATACCGCCCCCAATGTCGCGGTCGACATCCTGTTCGCGCATCCGCGCAACAAGCCGTCTGCAAGCCTGCATGAATCACTGGGCCTCGCTACAGTCAATACGCCACTGGGTATCGCCATCAAGGTGGACGAGCGCCGCGAAACCAGCATACCCGGCATCTACGCCGCCGGCGATCTTGCAAACCCAGCCATGGCCTCGGTCACCACGGCAATATCGCAGGGCGCAACGGCGGGTATCTCCGCTCAGCAGTCGATGCTGGTTTGAGGGCACAGATTTGTGATGAGCATGGCCATCGAACCCGACAGCGCGGGTGTGCGCATCTCTCCGCCCGTTCGAACGCGCGGCCGCGCTCGCAATTCCTCACCCACTCACGTTCATGAGATCCTCTCCGCGCAGGTCGAGGACCGCCATCGGTTCGCCGCACGGCACGCGATGGAGGTCGTCCCCCGACGTCGACCACTTCCTACACATCGAGGCCCCCGAGGCGATCGCGGAACGGATCGCGGCGTGGGGCCGACTCGTGTCATTCCCCCCTGCCTCGACAAAAGGGGGCTAGTCAAGAACAAATCAGAACAAGGAGATAGCATGACAGAGCAAAATGCCTATCAGATCGCCGATTGGAATGATCAAAGCGGAGAGCGCTGGGTCGCAAACCAGGCCCGGCTTGATGCCATGGTGGCGGTGTTCGGCCAAGCCGCGATCGAAGCCGCCGCGCCCGCGACGGGCGAGCGCGTGCTGGACGTCGGCTGCGGCGCGGGCGCGTCGAGTCTGGCTCTGGCCGCTCGCATCGGCGCGCAGGGGCAAGTGCTGGGCGTGGACATATCCGAAGCGCTGATCGGCCGCGCACGCACGCTTACGCCACAACATACGCCGGCCCAGTTCCTGGTAGCCGACGCCAGCAGTGCCGAGTTGCCGGAAGGCGCGTTCGACATCCTGTTCTCGCGTTTCGGGGTGATGTTCTTCGGCGATCCAACAGGGGCGTTCGCCCATATGCGACGCGCGCTGCGGCCGGGCGGGCGGGTCGCTTTCGTCTGCTGGCGCGGCGCGGCCGAGAACGAATGGGTGCGCCTGCCGATGGGCGCGATACAGGGCATCGTCTCGCTGACCGCGCCGCCCGATCCCGAAGGGCCCGGCCCGTTTTCGTTCGGCGAGCGGGATCGGGTGACGCGCATCCTGACGGCAGCCGGTTTCACCGATATCGCTATCGTGCCCTTCGATGCTTCCGTCCCGTTCGGCGAGGGCGGAACGCGGGACGCTGCGATCGACGACGCGGTGAAGATGGCGCTCGAGGTCGGCCCGCTGTCGCGTGCGCTCGCTGATCAGCCAGACGACATCCGCACCCGCGCCTCGGCCGCGGTTCGTGCCGTCTTCGCGGGCCTCCCTGGCGAGCGGTCGGTGATGATCGACGGTGCGGCGTGGATCGTGATGGCGCGCAATCCGATAAGCTGACAGGGATTTAAAGGAGGGGTTACCCCAGTCCCACTTAATGCAATTCAATAACTGCTCTGGGTTGCGGATTCAATCGGTCAACGCAAGCATTTCATTTGCAGTTAGCGTGAGCACGACCCTACGTTCATTTGCAGTTAATTCGAACCGAAAACGGCGTCGAATGCAAGCATAGCCCTTTTCAAACGCGAGCCACTACAGATAGGCAAACCAGCGTTACGTATAGTGAAAAATTACCAAACCGATAGTGTCATATATGCTGATCTGAGAGGCAATTCACAACGCATTCTGAACTTTGATTTCTAATCGCGATGATGGCGCCCCACATAGCGGGCTCTCGGCCGTATCAGGGCCGCGCTGGCCGCTTGCTCGGCGGCATGCGCGATCCATCCGGCGGAGCGGGCCAGCGCAAACACGCTCATGCCGGCGCCCTCGGGCCAGCCGAACGCCAGCTCCATCGCGGCCAGCGCCAGGTCGGCGTTCGGCCTGGCATCGAGCAGCTCGCCTGCCGTGGCGCAGATGGACAAGATGGCGCGCAGTTGCGGATGCTCGTGCGACAGCGCCGACAGGCGGTCCAGCAGATACGCGGCGCGCGGGTCGCCATGCGGATACAGCGGGTGGCCAAAACCGGCGAATTCCGGCGCGATGGCCGCGTAGTATTTGCCGATGGCGATCCTGGCATCCCTGGCACCCCTGGCACCCCCGGCGTCCGTCGCGGCCAGCGCCTGCGTCAACATGCGCCGGGCAGCCGCGCTGCCGCCGCCGTGCTTGTCGCCGGACAAGGCCGCCAGCCCGGCCATCAGCGCGGCGGGCAGGCTGGCGCCCGTCGAGGCGACGCAGCGCACAGCAAAGGTCGACGCATTCAATTCGTGGTCGGCCAGCAGCACGAGGGCCGCGCGCAGCAGTTCAGTTTGCTCCGCATCGGCTTGCCACGCTTGCGCCAGCTGCCGGTGCAGCGGCAAGGCGGACGGCGCCGTCTGGAGCAGGGCGGCGGCCAGGATGCGCATCAAGGCCGGGCCGGATTGCAGCGAGTGCGGAATGTCCGCCGTCGTCAGCATGGCCATGGCGAACATGGCGCGCGCCAGCGGTGGGCCGTCCGGCGCGCCGGCCAACTCTGGCGGCAGGGCAAGCGCGTCCTGCTGAAAATGGTCGATGGCGCCATCGTCCCACAACAGGCCGGCGGTCGCTTCCAGCGTCGCGGACTCGGCCAGTGCCGTCGCATCGCAACCCCGGTACAGCAGCCGTCCATCGAGAATGTGGGAAATCTGCGTTTCGAGCACGGGCAAGCCCCAGTGCATGGCGGCCACGGCCGTCTGGCCACCGCGTTTGGCGTCGTTCTTGCGGGCCGCCAGGCGCAGCACGTCTTCACGCGGATAGCGCTTGCGGCGCGATGCACCATTGCTGACGGAAGCCAGCAAGCCCCGGCTGACATAGGAATACAGGGTGGGCAGGCTGACGTTCAAGAGGCGCGCAGCCTCGGCAGCGGACAGATCGTTGTTCATGGTGGCCATTGTAGCGGCTGTCACTTTATATTGATTGATGGAATCAAGATTGACGGGCCGGGCGGCGCGTCACTAGACTCATGCCTTTCCAGGAGTCTCCATGAGCACACACACCATCCGCACCCTGCGCCCCGACGATGCCGCGCCGCTGCTGGCCTTCGAGCAAGCCAACCGGGCCTGGTTCGAGCGCCATATCGACCGGCGCCCCGACGATTTTTACAGTGTCGACGGCATTGCCGCGCACGTCGCGCAATTCCTGGACGAACATGCACAGGGACGCTTGCACCCCTGCATCATCGTGGACGAACATGGACAATTGATCGGGCGCGCCAACCTCAAGGACATTGACCAACAGCTAGGCGTAGCCGAAGTCGGCTACCGCATCGGGGAATTGCAGGCGGGAAAAGGGCTGGCCACGGCCGCGCTGCGCCATCTGATTGATTTGGCGCAAGGCGAATGGCGGCTGGCCAGCCTGTGCGCCTACGCCATCGACGGCAATGCGGCATCGATCCGCGTGCTGGAACGCTGCGGTTTCGTGCAGGGAATGGCCGTGCCCGATATCACCATCGTGGGAGGCAAGGTTGTCGATGGCCATGCCTATGCGCTGGAGTTGCGCTCGGCTGGGGTAGACTCTGCCCTGTGATAAACAAGCAAAGTTGGCAAAGATGAATCATGAAGGCGCAAAACGTATCGTCGTCATCGGCGCCGGCATCGTCGGCGCGTCGCTCGCCTACCACCTGGCCAGCAAGGGCGCACAAGTCACCGTGGTCGAGGCGGGCGCCATCGCGTCCGGAGTAACGGGCACCTCGTTTGCGTGGATTAACACGTCCTGCGCGGGGATTGATCCCATCGCGGCCCTGCGCGGCGGCGCCATCGCGGCCTGGCGCCAACTGGAAACGCAAGTGCCGGGCTTGACGGTACGCTGGCACGGCGCCTTGTCGTATGGCACGCAGGATGGGCGCGTGTCGCCCGAGTCCGTATTGATAGACCGCTCACACATCGCCCGGCTTGAACCGCGTCTGCGGCAGCCGCCGGAACAGGCCATCCACGAGCCGGAGCAGGGCGCCCTCGACGCCGTTGCCGCCACCCACGCCTTGCTGGCGGCGGCCGAGGCGTTCGGTGCGACGGTCCGCACGCACACGCCCGTGCTGGGCTTTGCAATCGAGGACGCGAGGGTGACGGGCGTGGAAACGGCTGCGGGCCTCATCGAGGCTGATATGGTCGTGCTGGCGGCAGGCACGGGCACCACCAGCCTGGCCGCGCAGCTGGGAGTTGACTTGCCGATTCTCGCCTCGCCCGCCATCTTCCTGCGCTACCAGGCGCCGCCGGGCCTCGTGCGCGGCATCATTTCCAGCCAGGCAATGGAAGTGCGGCAAGGCGAGGACGGGACCATCCTGGCGGCGGAAGATTACGTGGACGACGCGCCGGAAAACCAGCCCGCTGCCATCGCGCTACGCACGGCCAGCGCGATCCGGGAAGAACTGGAGGGGGCGGAGGTCATCGCGCCGAAATTCGCCTGCATCGGCCTGCGCCCCATGCCGCTTGACGGCGTGCCCGTCATCGGCTATCTGCCGCAGGTGGGCGGCGTGTACGTGTGTGCCATGCATCCGGGCGTGGTGCTGGCCGCCATCGTGGGCCAGCTGGCCAGCGGAGAGATAGTCACTGGCGAGCCAGCGCCGGCCCTGGAGGCTTGCCGGCCCGCGCGTTTCCTGGCGTGCTAACTTTTAAGGCACAGCTACCACGAACACGGGCAGGACGAACGGCGCAGGCTCCTGCTCATCGCCGTCCTCCGACGGCGCCTGCATGAAATCCTTGTTGCGCCAGTCCCCGTTCACCACTTGCTCGGCGATCAGCGCCAGATCCTGCGTTTCGCGCAGCGCGCAGCGAAACGGCAGCCGCCCATGCGAGCGCGACACCAGGCTGAAGCGCAACTGCCGGCATTGCGCATCGTGCCAGCAATAGAACAGCATGTCCTCGCCAGCGAGCGCACTACGGCGCGCCGCGATCACCTCACCGATGAACTCGACAATATCCGCCGCATGGATCTGCGGCGTTTCCTCGTCCGTGGGCGAAAAGCTCCACATATTGGTCCTGGCTTCGTGGTTGATGTCGTCGGGATCGACAAGCACCTCATCGTCTTGCGCCATTTCCAGCCATGTATTGACTGTCTTGCAATTCACCATGTCGTTATGCATCCCATGTTTCAAAAGCCGTCCATACCGACCGCCATGCGCCATGCGGAAGTTTGGCCTGCATTGAAATGGAAAGCCCGCCCGCGCCCAAACGATCACCTGGCTGCCATAGCGCATTTTCCAGACTCAGTGCCCGTGCTCTTCCCACGTCGACATTTGTCATTGCATTTATGTCATAGCCGACTTCCAATACGGGATGCAGCACTTTTCCATTGGCGGTCAAATATAAAGTATTGACATGCACCTTGGGTTTGTCGAAACGTTCGTAAAACCTTGTTGCTGCGGATTTGAAGCCCTGGTCAATGGCGATGCTGATGGTGGCAGGACCATTGCACCCCAGAAGCGAAGCAAGCGCCCAATAGTCATGATCGGCAGTGACAAGCCTGGCCAAACAGCGTTCTATCCATGCCGCTTCATCAGTTCTGAATTCCTTCCAGTATGGAGACAATGAATTTTGAAGGTAGCCGACTTCATGCAATGCCCCGACCAGGTTGATTTGCTTGTCCACGCAATCGATATCTTGCAACAAATGGGTGGCGGCGGCGGCGACTGCATATTCGCCCTTGTCCGTGGCTTTATCTGCGAGTTTTTTCAGTTTGGGGCTAATACTCATTATTTTCCTGGCGTGGGCGATGCCGCGCGCGTTGTTGTTACTGGCGACTCCCGAAAGCGGGGCCACGGCGTGGCGTGCGTTGACGCAAGCGTGATCGGGTTCCCTATAGATATTGTGCCATACCTCAGCCGCAAGCTCCGCCTCCCTGTCTTGCTGGAACAGCTCTCTGACCTGGATTCTATTGAGCATTAGAAACCTCAACATTTCTGCATCGACATGCATGCACTCACCCCCTCGGCCCATCCGCCAGCAATTCCGCCAACCTGTGCGTCAGCCACAAACTCGTCTCGCTCAGCTTCTTTCCGTGAATCGATAGCCGCCGCACCGGCAGGCGCGACAAGGCCAGCGCAGGGCAGGGCACTTCCTGCAGATAGCCCTTGTAATTGTCGTAATTGGCAATGTTTAGGGGCAGGATCGCCCAGCCCAGCTCGTCCGCGACCATTTCCGCGATGCTGTAGAAACTGTCGGAAAACCAGACGGCGGGGCTGAAGGCGTGTTCGCGGTTGAGCTCGGAATCCATGATCAGTTGGCGGTAGCGGGTCAGCTCATTGCGGCTCACTTCCTGGCCGTGGGCCATGGGGTGGCCCTTGGCCACGAACACGCCTTGCGCCACGCTGCCGATGTGCTGCTGTTCCAGCACGGGAGAAATCGGACCGCGGTCAAAATGAAAAGCCACGTCGGCTTGCTGCTGCTCCACGTATTGCGCCACCTCGGACGCCGTGGCGTTGAGCATCACCAGTTCCAGCGCCGGGTAGCGCGCCGCCAATTCCTTGACCAGGGTGCCGATGGCCAGGTAGGGCAGGGCTTCGTCCAAGGCCAGGGTCAGCTGCGCTTCGGGCGCCTCGCTCAGCAGCTGGGCGCGCAGCTGCAAGCGCTCGGCCTGGCGCAGCAGCTCGCACGCTTCCAGGTGCATGACCTTGCCCGCTTCCGTCAGCACGGCGCTGCGGCGCGAACGGTCGAACAGTTCCACGCCGAATTCCGCTTCCAGCAGACCGATCGAGGTGCTGACCACCGATTGCGCGCGGCCCAGCCGGCGCGCCGCGCCCGAGAAAGAACCGGCTGCGACGGCCGCTTCAAAGTAACGCATTTGTTCCAAAGTCCATTGCATGGCATCCACCTATCTGTTTTACAGATGGATTTTAACTTGAATGCCATTCAGGGGCGACATAAAATGCTTTTACTAATTCAATAACACGAGATCCGCCATGAAAAACGCCCAAGCCCATACCCCCGCCATCAGCTTCAGCTGGTGTCACGACGCCACCGCCGAAGATGCGCTGTGCAAGCTCTATCTTGACAACGTCAGCGCCGACTATATTTCCCATTCGGAGCTGCAGGGCGAACGGGCCGATGCGCCCGGCAACTGGCGCGCGGACTTGCCTGAAGTGATACGCGGCGAAATCCGCGCCGCCCTGTCGCACGACTGGGCGCATGGCGATTCGACCCTGCTGGCCGTCGCCACGTCCGGCGACACTATCGTCGGCATGGCCTTGGTGTCCATCGACACGCGCCAGCGCGCCTCGAAATCGTTCGCCGCGCTGGACGACCTGGTCTTGCTGCC